>ENA-OFDP01000128-OFDP01000128.1-metagenomes-genome-assembly--contig:-NODE-128-length-35672-cov-6.723699_pt1 | contig 35672 bp, 34 predicted proteins | sample MGYA00153389_OFDP01 | MGnify analysis MGYA00153389
GTGCCGTGTCCCTACAATTAATCTGGCGTAGGGACACGGCACTGCCGTGTCCTCTGTATCATAAGGAGTGTAACCGGAATTGATATAAGTCCTATATAATTTAAAAATGCCTCACAGCCTCGTTTTAAACCTGCTACCAGTTGCACCAATTCCATCCCAGTTTTTAACCGGACGGCATCTCCACGCTTTATTTTTGAACCTTGTGAGTGCTGTAGACACAGATTTGAGTGCCTACCTCCACGACCAATCTAATGAAAAAGCTTTCACTTTAAGCCCTTTTCAAATAAGCAGAAAAGAGGCTAATCAAATGAGCGCACCGCAGACACAAAAGAGAGTTTTGCCGATCGCTGCGCGCACTATTTCCCAGGCTATACAGTGGGAACACAAGCAAGTAATCCACGAAAATACGCCGATTTGGTGGCGAATTTCTCTGCTGGATGACGGTTTGTTCGATCGGCTAACTCAACTTTGGCAGCAACTCAATTTCGCTCGCCCTTGGCATCTGGGCCCGACAGATTTGTACGTGACTGATATTGTCAGCGAACCGCAATCGAACCAGCCTTGGGTAAATTCTTGCACTTATACCGAATTGTTCGATCGAGCTTCGGAAACTGAGCGCGTTATTTCTTTTACATTTTGCACTCCTACTAATTTTCGGCAAGGTGTATATGATACTGCTATGCCAACGAGAGAAAGTGTTTTTGGGAGTTTGGCGAATCGCTGGAATAAGTACAGCCCAATTGCGATCGAATCTACTTTCACAGAAGCTATTTTTCCCAGCTTCTTCGATATCCGAACCGAAGTTGGTACAGATTCTCGCAGTAAATTTATTGGCTGCGTCGGCGAAGTTAGTTATCGAATCATGGGAGATGTCAATCCGGTGGCGATTAAGCAAATTAACGCTTTAGCAGATTTTGCGCTTTACAGCGGAGTTGGGCGAAAAACGCCGATGGGAATGGGAATGACGCGCCGATTGCAGAATTTTTAATCATTCACCTTTTGGCTTAATTTCACTGACGATTTCATAAACATCAGTATCGGGAATTTTCGCAAACAAAGGCGTCATCTGCTTCAATATTTCCTGATAAGCTTCGCTTTGATTGGCGGCCATCTCTTCTACGCTTTCCCAAAAAATGATCGCAATACCCTTGTCAGTATTCGGTAATTGCAGCAAATATGCTCCCTTAAAACCTGTAGCATAAGTTGCCACGGCTTTTTCAAAAAGTTGTTCTGCTTCCTTAAATTTTCCTGGTTTAAATTCGCCAATGGCAATGTAAGCAAACTGATGTCTGAGAAAGTCTAGAAATTCTGACATATCCTTTTCCTCAAATCACGATACACTGAATTGTATTTTAGCCGATCGGCGGATTTTTGTGAATATGGCTGTTTATAAGTCGATCGACCTAAAAGACCTCACAGCTTTCTATCGATTATTCTGCTCCAACCAAACCATTAAATCGGATAAACTAGAAAATTCGACTACCTCCTCTACCAAACTCTCTAATTGCTCAACCGATAATTCCCCAATCCGCGAGACTACATCAGGATTTATGGCTCCTATACGTCGCTCTAGCATCCGCAAAATTAAAGCTCTTTGACCTGCTTTAATCCCTTCTTGAATCCCTGCTTGCATCCCTTCTCGCATCAATTGAACCCTAGCTCGCTCCAAACCTTCTTCTATACCTCTAGAAACTATTCCCCGCTGTTCTTCAATCGCCGCTTCTTGGGCTTCCATATCCTGGAACTCTTTCAAGCTTAAGTTAGCCTCATTGGCAATTTGAAAAGCTTTTTCTAGTTCTGGAACTGTTTCCATTGAGGCTGGGATTGCTTCTAAATCTGGAGTATGCTTCATGAAATAAATCCATTTGTCAGTCAACGTTGTGAGTTCATCTAACTCTTTTTTGAACTTCGGCAACTCAACAAAAAACATTTCAACTTGGAGATGGGGATAATCAAATAGTTTTTCTTTTTCTTTGAACACAAAATGAGAAATGACATCAGGTTGTTCTTTAAACATTTCAAAATCAGTAATTGTCAACGCAATTACTGGTTGTAATCTAGGATAACTGTCTCTAATTTTGAGTTGATTGGCATAGGTTTTGGCTAGGTTGTAGACGACTCGTTTTTCAAAAGCAGCTACATTCAAAACTTGCATTTCAATAATTACCGTTTTGTTGCCAGTAATTTGAGCTTTGACATCCAAATAACTATCTTTGAGCCCGATAACGGTAGCAGCCAAGTAAGGGTCAATAATTTTTAAGTCTTGGATGATTGGTTCACCATCGTAAATTAGAGCATTTAAGAAGCTGATCAGGATATCTTGACTGTCGGTGGAACCAAATATTTTTTTGAAGGCAAAATCTGTTTTCGGGCTGATAAATCTCATGCTATTTTTCCTAGTCTGTTTAATTGATTTATGAAAGGTCGTTATGAAGTACGATCGCCCAACCACAGAAAAAACTGGGTAGCTGCAATAGTCCACTTGAAAATATTAAAATACTGTTGGTATGATTTTAACATACAAATACCAATAGAGCTAGCTGTAAAAGTAACAACAATGACCAAAATATTAGTAATTGAAGACGATAACTTAATTAGAGAAACCGTATTAGAACTTCTGGAATCGCGCGGTTTTGAAGCTGTGGGCGCCGAAAATGGACAAGTCGGTATCCAGTTAGCCGTCGCCCAGATTCCCGATTTGATTTTGTCTGATGTCATGATGCCGGAACGGAATGGTTTTGAAGTTTTTGCGACTTTGCGATCGCACCCTGCAACCGCGAGCATTCCGTTTATTTTTATGACAGCCTCAGAAATGGAAAAGGCGATCGAACTCAAAGCCGACGGATATCTCAAGAAACCTTGCAGTGCCACAGAGATGCTCGGGGCGATCGCAACTCAACTACAAAAACCGAGAGTTACCAACCCAAAACATCAAAAAGTACAGGACAATTCTGCGCCATCAAATCTCAGATTGCGCACCAGAAATCAAAAATCTCGGTTTGAGGTTGCGTCGGTTTGCTGGCAATGACTCGCAAAGTAACGTTATTGATACATAAGTTGAGGGAATTTCAAATTGGTTCCAGCCACAGGTGGCTTAGACTGGGTATGTTGAATTTGGTTAAAAAATTATGAACGCACAATCCAAAGGCCGCCTAGTTTGGAATCACTCTACCCACCTTCCCGGTTTAATACCAATTTTACAGCGGCTCACGCTAAAAATGGGCATTCAAACTGTTACTCCGGGCGTCATCAACAAAGTTAAAGGACACATCCCCCGTATGACATTAAGAGTGTCAGTACCCATTCGCGGGGGATTTAAAATCATTGCCAGACAAGGTACCACCGTACAAGAAGTTTTTATATTAACCACTCTCACTCAAGGGGACTTGGAAGAGATGATCGCCCTAACCCTAGCCAAGTGACAATCTTTGTTTGGCAAGCATTGCCCGGACTCTAACTGAAGTAGTTTCGTCGCGATCGACAATTTCGTCAAGCCTTGCCGAAACTTCCGCTAACCAATCCGGTTTAACAGCCGCACCCGCCAAAGCTTGCAAACCCCCCGCTGCTGCGTAGCGAACCACCCATTCTGGGTCTCGGGACGCTTGCAGCAGCGTTTTAACAGCCCGAATTTGAGCCTCTAAAACTTGTTCTGCGGGCATAAGTTCCCAGCAAATCGTTCCCAAACCCCTAACAGCAGCCCGTCGCACGCTCAAAGCAAAGTCATTCGCTGCCGCATCGAGCAAAACCTCCAAACCCCTGGGGTCGCCTATTCCAGCTAAAGCCCGAACCGCCCAAGCTCTCGCACCGTAATTGTAGCCATCAAGCTGTTCTAGCAGCGGCAGCACGGCAGCTTCTCCGAGTTGAATCAGTCCGTCAACGGCGGAAACAGCGGCGCCTGGGTTGTTGTAACCGAGGACTGTAATTAAGGTGGGAATTGCTTCTTTTGAGTCAGCCGTCGCCAGTGCTTTGACTGCGTTTAACAAGCCTTCGGAAGAATCAGCTTGTTCGACAGCGCGAATTAGTTCTAATGCCATTTACTTATAAAATGTACCGTGACCATTGTAATTGTAGGTTGGCTCGATCGCGCGATCGAACCTTTTGCAGCCTCACCCACCAACATTCTCATCTATCCCGTAGGGAAACAGCACTGCTGTTTCCTACCTAAAATACAAATATGCCGTAGGGAAACAGCACTGCTGTTTCCTGCCTAAAATACAAATTTTTTTCACAGTAAACTGTCCATTAAATTCATAACTTGGATAGCTTCATCTGACAAAGATAGAGATGCTTGTCGATCGAGGTGATGCTCCAAAACTCCTTTAAGAGCAATCAATTTCATGCTATTTTCTGCTAAAGTTTCAGAAATAGCTTGCGCTCCGGGCAAATAGCCGATCGCCCCCAAGTCCATCAAAGCCGATCGCCTCAACTGCAAATTATCCCCATTCAAAGCAGTTACCAACAGTTCACCATAAACCACTTCCCCAGTCAACTGATACATCGCCCGCGCCGCAGCATATTGTACGCGCTCGACAGAATGTTCTAAAAAAGGTGTAATTAATGGTATTGCCTCTACAGCTTTTAAGGTGCCCAAAGCTTCAATTACCGAATCGTAAGGTTGCACTAGGTGCGACTTGCCTGGGACTCGTGCAGCGGCTGCTACGCCACCATCCAGTAGTTGCATTAGCGGTGGAATAGAATCGCGATCGCCCAGCATTTCTAAAGCTTGTGCTGCCGCTTCCCGCACGTAATAATCCGCGCATTCCAAACAGCGAGTTAGCGCCGGCAAGGCTTGTTTATCGCCCAATTTACCCAGAGCCCGCGCCGCATTTCGCAGTAGGGAATAATCGCCGATTTTTGTTTGTTCTGATTCTGCTTCCAAAGCATCAATCAGAGCTGCAATAACTGCCGGTTCCTTGACTCGAAATCTGCCAACCCACCAAGCCGCGTAATAGCGGAGACTGTAGTCTTGGGAGTGCAAATTGGCGATCGCCTGTTCCAATGTTAAAGACTCGCCCTCAGCTACACCCGCCGGCGGTGAATCTGATTCGTAATAATTCATAATTTTTCTATTGTTAATATTATGCGAATATTATTCGGCGAATACTCGGCGATTGAAATCGCGGCTACACAGACGAAACCCGCCTGCGCGGGTTGGGGAAACTCGGTGGTTGAAATCGCCGATTTCAATCACCGATTGAAGGAGACTATTAATTATCATCCTCGGATGATTCAGGCGATGATTCTGCCGATGATTCTGCGATCGCGTTTAAAGGCTGAATGCTGACAATTTTCCCACCCATGCGAGTAATCCGCTGCATTTCTTGATTCATCCGATTGTACGGCACAGTGACAAATGTACTCGCGCTCGATCGAATCGAATAATCTACATTATTTGTATCATCGCTTTGGCGCAAGCCAACAACTTCGTACCGAAAACAGCGACCGGCGGAAGCTGTATTGCCATTTTTTCCAGCTACAATTTGACCGAACATAGGCTTCTTAGGAATTGGGAATTGGGAATTAGGAATTGGGAATTGGGAATTGGATATTGTGACTGTTCTCATCACCAATAACCAATAACCAATAACTAAATTGGAGTAATGCTGGCGATTTTCGCGCCCATACGCTGAAATTTCTGCATTTGCGAAGACAAATCATCAACAGGTACGATAAACGCTTTGCTGCTGCGGCGTACGCTGGGATAGCCACCCGTGCGAATTCCCGAAACTTCCACGCGCAATAGCCTTCCTTGCTTACCGTAAGCTGCCGCGCCGCCGAAACCGCTGCTAGGAGTCACGTTTTGCGCTGAAGGGCGATATGCCCAACCTTCGTTACCGCCGGAGGGGCCGACTACAGCCGTAGCGGTGTTAGTGCCGAGTTCGACAGCTAAGCGGGAGTTATTGCCTTCTAGTTGAGATGTATCGCTGTTTGCATAGCCACGATACAAGCGGAACATCCGGGTAAAACCGACGGTTTTTTGACCACGCTGGGTGTTAAAGCCGCGGTAGTAAGGGACGATATTCTCGCCAAAGTTTTCTTGATACTCTACTGAATCGACATAAGAATCAACATCAGTTTCGTAGCCTTTGGTTTGATACAAATCTAAGTGATAGACTACTTCTGATTCGTCGTAGGGAGCGCGACCGAGCAGGTGTTTGTAGTTTAGTTCGATCGTCCGAGTTTGAAAGCTGCTGTATAAAAACTTGGTTTTGTACAGTTCCGATTTTGCCACTGCGCGCACAAATTCTCGCACTGTTAAGCTGCCATCTCGCAGCAAAGATTCGGCACTTATCAGGCGCTCGGATTTCATCAAATAATCGTTGCCCAACAACTGACGGTAAGTAGCGCGAATTACTGTTTCTACGTCATCTTTGGTGTAGTTTGGGCGCAATTCTACCTTCGGCGCATCGCTCAATGCGGATGTTCCCAGTCTGGACGCTGCTGTCGTAATAGCCACCAGAATTTCTCCTAAATTTATGAGTGTTAATTGAAAGTTTTGTTGTACTTGAAAACTAGGTCGCTTGCGAAAAAAAAGTTAGTGTAGGGTACGCCGAAGAGCACCTTACCTATTAAATCCGATTCTTGCAGGTCGATCTATTTTAGGCTGCGGTAATGCTTACCACTTTGCCGCCACGTTTGTTGATTTGCTGCAAGCGGCTCGAAAGTTGCTCGTAAGGCACGAGATATTCGTTAGTAGTCCGTCGCACTTGAGGTGCAAACTTAGCCGAACCTTGCATTGCGGTGACTCGGTAGAGTTGCCCGCGAGCACCACTGGAAGCACCAGCGAGAGATTGTCCGCTAGAGGCTGCGTATATGGGCGAAGCCATATTTCTGGCAACTTCCCAAGTTAACCGCGCTTGGGTTTGGTTTTGCGATCGATCGCTCGAAGCAAAACCCCGGTACAGTTGAAACATCCGGTTAAAACCGACGGTTTTTTGACCTCTTTGAGTCGAGAAACCGCGATAGTAAGGAACTACACTTTCGCCAAAATTTTCTTGATACTCTACTGAGTCAATATAAGAATTGATTTCAGCTTCGTAACCTTCGGCATTGTACAAATCAACGTGGAAAGCAATTTCCGACTCGTCGTAAGGAGCGCGGCCTAACAAATGCTTATAATTAAGCTCGATTAACCGCGTTTGCGAGTTCGGGTAAAAAAACTTTTTCCGATAAGTTTCGGACTGAGCCATTGACCGCACAAAATCTCTTACTGAAATCTGCCCTTGCATCAGCAGGGATTCAGCGCTGGTAACTCGTTCGCTCGACATTAAATACTCGTTGCCGAAAACTTGGCTGTAAGCCGCACGAATTACTGCTTTCGCATCGTCTTGTGTCCAGTAGGGGCGCAGTTCAACCTGTCCCGCTTCTTCAAATGCTTTTATTCCCAATCTTTCTGCTGCACCTAATCCCGCCATCTTCGCTTCTCCCTTTTTGCTTTAAAAACTGATCGCGTTCTAAAAAAAGTATCTGGAAAACTAGGCTAAGATCGCAGATGCCCGGAATTCTAAACAACAGTTAACACTCCAGCTAACAGCAGCTTACAATTCCGGGCATCACGCAAATCTAGCTAAGGGCGTTGATTGCGTAGTCGAGGTAGGAATTAGCTTCCACTGCGGGGTCGCCGCTCAGGCCGTGGTTGCCTTTGATGTACTTGAGAGCTTCAACGTACCAGCTAGGGGACAATTCAAATGTCCGGTTGATTTCGTCGATGCCTGCAATCAGGTACTCATCCATTGGGCCGGTGCCGCCTGCAACTAAGCAGTAGGTAACCATGCGCAGGTAGTAGCCGATGTCGCGGGAGCACTTTGCTTTACCGGTTGCGGTAGAAGCGTAGTTAGGGCCTTGCATTTGTTGGGTGTACGGGAATTTGTTGTACACTGCTTGGGCTGCACCGTCGATCAAGCGTTGAGAATTGGCTGTCAAAGCTTTGGCTGCTTCTAAGCTGGCGGTTGCTTGGCGGAAACGACCGAAAGCTGTTTGGATTTCGGTGCTGCTCAAGAAGCGGCCTTGAGAATCGGCTGCTGTGACTGCTTCAGTCAATGGGGTCTTCATAGTTTGCTGTCTCCCTAATGTTTGCGGTTTTTTTTGTACGAACGAATGCGATTTGTCGCAAGCGCTAGCGCTACTTGACAAATTCTGGTTGCAAAGGCTGGGGTTTAGCCTACTGCGGAAGCGGCGCGATCGAAGTAGCTGCCAACTTCAGACATTAAGGAGTTGCAATCTCCACGAGTTACACCGTTAGGATCGCTAGCGATGGCCAAAGCGGCTTCTTTCATTTTTTGAACGCCGGTTGCTACAGAAGCGCCGGGTGTTCCCAATGCCAAGTAGGTTTCGCGAAGGCCGTTCAAGCAACGGTCATCAAGTACGCTGGCGTCGCCTGCGAAAATCGCGTAGGTGACGTAGCGCAAGATGATTTCCATGTCGCGCAAGCAAGCTGCCATGCGGCGGCTGGTGTATGCGTTGCCGCCGGGGGCGATCAACTGAGGCTGCTCAGCAAACAAGGAACGAGCTGCGTTAGCAACAATGCTGGAAGCGTTGCTGGTGATGCGGTTGACTGTATCCATGCGCTTGTTGCTTTCTGCAACCATTTGGCTCAAGGCATCAAGTTGACCTGTGGCCAAAAATTCGCCGCGGGCGTCAGCTTGAGAAACTACTTTTGTAAATGCGTCAAACATGAAAGAACTCTCCTACTTTGAGTTAATTGAGTTTGGTGGCGGTATAAAACCGTTAAGTTAAATTTGTTCAGGCGGTTAAGCCTGGAAGGGTTGAAGGTTGACGCCGGTTACTGCGAGCGTCGGCTCGTTCTTTCCCTTTCCGCTACCTGTACTTATTGTGACATTGCAACGGAGGTTTAAGAAACCTTAGAAAATTTTACACCTTTTATGAGATGCGACAAATCTTGTTAATCAGTGTTTTTGTTAACTTTGGCCTGTCTTTTCAACCTTCTGATAACCTTTATACAATGCTCGTCCGCGTTTGTTTATTACAAATTATTACAGCAGCTTATCCCTCATAGAAGCTAAATCAGGGCCTCCGAGGCGGGCAAGTCTCGTCCCTGCGGTAGATGTGGGGTTGCGGGGATAAAGCAAGAGTTTGATTCGATCGCCCAAATTATTACACAGGCCCCACCCCAAATTTTCCTGTGGCCCGATCGCCCCTGTGGCCTTTCCCCAATCCGCAGAAAATATTAAGAAAAATTACATTAATTAAATTTTTGCGAAAAAGAGGCAGCGGGGAGCTAGGAAAATGGTAGAAAATTAGCCCGATCGCCCGTTACCGAAGCTTGCAGAACAGGCTCGCTTGGATCGAGAGTTGTTGCCGGAAATATCAGCATTTGAAGACAAGACTCAGCCTTGAGCAGTTGGGTAAAAGCGGAAGAAATTGGTAATTTTTAGTTAAGGTGGATTAGTGCTATTAGCGGTAAATCTATAAATAGATCCAGAGAGTCAGAGATACAGAAGTGTCTAGCTTCTTGCTTCTTACCTTTTGCCAATACCCGCTCGCTGCATCTACTGGCTGTAGCTGTCCGGCCGCAACCACCTCTATGCCCTTATGCTCGATCGTAATTTATGTCTTCAACTTCTCCCTCTTCTTGGCACACCGTAGCAATTGACAAAACCCTCCAGCAGCTAAGCAGCAACAAAGACGCTGGCTTGAGCAGCCAACAGGTGTCAGAACGCTTGCAGCAATACGGCCCCAACGAACTAGAAGAAATAGCAGGGCGTAGCCCTTGGTCGATTTTTGTCGATCAGTTCACCAACATCATGTTGCTGATGCTGATGGGTGTAGCCGTGATTTCCGGTTTCTTGGATATCAAGTCCAACACTTTTCCCAAAGATGCGATCGCCATTTTTGCGATCGTGGTGCTCAACGGCATTCTCGGCTATTTCCAAGAACAAAGTGCTGAAAAAGCCCTCGCAGCCCTCAAAAACCTCGCTTCCCCCCTAGTCAGAGTCCTGCGGGACGGCAAAACTTCGGAAATAGCAGCCAAGGAACTCGTACCCGGAGACGTGATGCTATTAGAGGCTGGGGTAAAAATAGCAGCAGACGGACGCTTGCTCGAAGCTTCCAACTTGCAAGTCAGAGAATCTGCTTTGACAGGAGAAGCTCTAGCAGTTACCAAGCAAGCCGAACTCGAACTTGCTGAAGATGCTTCCTTGGGCGATCGACTCAACCTGATTTTTCAGGGTACAGAAGTTGTTCAGGGACGCGCTAAGGCGATCGTCACCAACACCGCAATGCAAACTGAACTAGGCAAAATTGCCGCCATGCTTCAGTCAGTAGAAAGCGAACCGACTCCCCTGCAACAGCGGATGAGCCAGTTAGGCAATGTTCTAGTCTCCGGTGCCCTAGGCTTAGTCGCAGTTGTCGTCATCGGCGGCATGATCACCTTCAAAAACGGCGGCATCGGTTTCGATACCAGCAGATTTGAAGAACTGTTAGAAGTTTCTCTCAGCATGGCTGTGGCTGTGGTTCCCGAAGGACTCGCAGCAGTCGTGACAGTCACTTTGGCACTCGGCACTAGGCGGATGGTGAAGCGAAACGCCCTAATTCGCAAACTTCCTGCTGTAGAAACTTTGGGTTCAGTTACTACCATTTGTTCCGACAAAACAGGTACTCTGACTCAAAATAAAATGGTAGTTCAGCTACTGTCTACGGGCGACTGCACTGTCAGCGTCGCAGGCGAAGGCTATGCCCCGATCGGAGATTTTACCGATCGGCATACCTCAGCCCAAATTAATAATTTAGAAGAATATCCAGAACTCGAATCTTTATTAATTGCTTGTGCAGTTTGTAACGACGCAGTATTGCAGCACGAAGAGCAAGAATGGAAGATTTTGGGCGACCCCACAGAAGGAGCTCTGCTTTCTTTAGCGGGAAAAGCAGGCATTTATAAGGAAAAACAGTCTCAATTGCTGCAACGGACGGCGGAATTTCCTTTTTCTTCCGAACGCAAGCGGATGAGCGTGATTTGCGAAGTTCCTGGTCAATCGGGACATTCGGGATTTCCCGCAGAAAACGGACAGCAGTCCAATTATTTGATGCTGACCAAAGGTTCTCCAGAGTTGACTTTGGAGCGCTGCAAAGGCATTATAGTCGGCGATCGAGTTGAACCTTTGACTCAGGAAATGCGCGATCGCATCCTCGTCGAAAATAACAACATGGCAAGCGCAGGTTTGCGAGTCCTCGGGTTTGGGTACAAACTCTGGGAAAACGTGCCGCCATCCGGTTCTGAGGAAACCAGCGAACAAGAGATGATTTGGCTGGGACTCGTCAGTATGCTGGACGCCCCGCGCCCGGAAGTGCGAGAAGCTGTGGTGAAATGTCGCGAAGCAGGCATTCGGGTGGTGATGATTACAGGAGACCACCAATTGACTGCAAAAGCCATCGCCTATGATTTAGGTATTGCCACAGAGGGCGATCGAGTTCTCACCGGTCAAGAATTAGAAAAGCTTACCCAAGAAGAACTCAAACTGCAAGTCAAACAGGTTAGCGTTTACGCCCGCGTTTCCCCCGAACACAAATTGCGCATTGTCCAAGCTTTGCAAAGTTTAGGCGAATTTGTAGCCATGACCGGCGACGGTGTTAACGACGCCCCCGCCTTGAAACAAGCCGATATCGGCATCGCTATGGGGATTACCGGCACCGATGTCAGCAAAGAAGCTAGCGATATGGTACTCCTCGACGACAACTTCGCAACGATTGTCGCCGCCGCTGAAGAAGGCCGAGTCGTTTATACCAACATTCGCCGCTTTATTAAGTACATTTTGGGCAGCAACATCGGCGAAGTTTTGACAATTGCCGCCGCACCTTTAATGGGTTTAGGAGGAGTCCCGCTAACTCCGCTGCAAATTTTGTGGATGAACTTAGTTACAGACGGCGTTCCCGCTTTGGCTTTGGCGGTGGAACCTGCCGAACCGAACGTGATGAAAAAGCCTCCTTTCAGTCCGCGCGAAAGTATTTTTGCTCGGGGTTTAGGTTCTTACATGGTGCGGATCGGGATTATTTTTGCAATTTTGACGATCGCGATGATGTCCTGGGCTTACGGATACACTCACGCTGCCAATTATCAGGGCAATCGAGATACTTGGAAAACAATGGTGTTTACAACTCTTTGTTTGGCGCAAATGGGTCACGCGATCGCCATTCGGTCTAACACTCAGCTAACGATCGAGTTAAATCCCTTCACTAATATTTTTGTTTGGGGAGCTGTGGTTGTGACTACTGGTTTGCAATTAATGCTGATTTACGTTCCGCCACTGAGAGCATTTTTCGGGACTCACTATTTGTCCCCCTTTGAATTGCTGGTTTGCTTCGGCTTCAGCGCCCTGATGTTTGTCTGGATCGAAATGGAAAAACTGTTCGTGCGCTTGTACAAAGCTCGCAAATAGTAGGATATGTCGATACTTGGTTCGTAGTGAGGACTTCAGTCCGCATCCAATCAGAGGACTAAAGTCCTCACTACAAACATCTAATTACTAATTACCAATATTATGTATTTGAAAACACTGCACCTACGGCAGTTTCGGAACTATTTAGATCAAAAGGTAGCATTTGACGCTCCCAAAACTATTTTAGTAGGAAACAACGCTCAAGGAAAATCTAACTTATTAGAAGCAGTGGAATTGCTTTCCACATTAAAAAGCCACAGGGTGGGGCGCGATCGCGATTTAATACTCGACTCAAAGCCGGTCGGGCAAATTGATGCTACACTCGATTGCCAAACTGGCTCGATCGACTTATCCTTAACTCTGCGCTCTGGGGCGCGCCGCACCTGCAAGCTCAACGGCGAACCACTACGCCGCCATTTAGACTTTTTGAGCGTCTTAAATGTAGTCCAATTTTCTTGTTTGGATTTGGACTTAGTGCGCGGCGGGCCCGAAGGAAGGCGCAATTGGATCGATCGGCTAGTCATCCAATTAGAACCGATTTACGCTCACATTTTGCAGCAGTACAACCAAATTTTGCGCCAGCGAAACGCTCTGTTGAAACAGTCTAGAGAAATCAGAAAAGAGCAATTTTCCCAAAGTTTTGACAAAATTCCATTTCTTGCACCCGAAAGTCTCGAACCGGAAAATACAGAAGACTTCCCAATTCCCAATTCCCCATTCCCAATTCCCCATTCCCAATCCCCAATTAAGAGTTCAGAATTAGCTTTGTGGGACGCGCAGTTGGCGACAGCCGGGGCTCGGGTGATCCGCAGGCGCGATCGAATTTTGGAGCGCTTGATGCCTTTAGCTCGAAATTGGCACAGTTCAATCAGCGGTTCAGCAGAAGTTTTAGATGTGAAATACGATGCTAATATTGAAGTAGGCCCGGAATTAATCGCTAAAGACAATCTCGAAGGAGTGCGGCAAGCATTTTTAGAGAAAATTCAACAAAGGGCGATCGCAGAACAGTTTCAAGGAACCACTTTAGTCGGCCCCCACCGCGATGATATTATATTTACAATTAACAATACCCCAGCTCGTCAATACGCCTCCCAAGGCCAGCAGCGAACTCTCGTATTAGCATTAAAATTAGCCGAATTGCAGCTTATTGAAGAAGTCGTCGGCGAAGCACCTTTACTCTTACTCGACGACGTACTTGCAGAACTCGATCTCAGCCGCCAAAATCAACTTTTAGAAACAATTCAAGAGCGATTTCAAACTCTGATTACTACAACTCACCTAGGCGCTTTTGACAGTCAGTGGCTGCGACAAACCCAAATTCTCTCCGTCGTTAGCGGACAAATCCATCAATTTTAGATTTGGGATTTGAGATTTTAAATTGATAAAACAATCCATTTTAGATTGACAAATTTTCTATTTCATGGTAATGGTACAAAAAGTTTAAAAAATTAATATAATTAGCTCAATTCGAGATAGGATAAAGAGTAATTTTGATTGCTGCTTTCGCTGACATTTTTCTAACCCTTATGAAGCATTACATTTCCCGTCTGTTAGCCCTCGTATTAGTTGTTGTCATCGGCGTAGCGGGCTGTACCAATGTTCCGGCCACTCTGAGTGGAGATTATGGCCAAGACACATTAGCATTAGTCAAAAGCTTGAGAACAGCGCTCACTTTGCCAGAGGGCGCGCCCGAAAAAGCAGCCGCTCAATCCGCAGCTCGCTCAAGTATCAACGATTTTTTTGCTGCATATCGCCGCGATCCCGCTCTTACTAAGCTCGCATCTTTCACGACAATGCGCACCGCATTGAACTCTTTGGCAGGACATTACAGTTCCTATCCAAACCGTCCCGTTCCTGAAAAGTTGAAAAAGCGTCTTGAGTCAGAATTTCAGCAGGTAGAAAATGCTCTGAACAGAGGGTCTTAATCTCAAAATTTAGGGATAAAAGATAAATTTTAATAATTAATCTTTCATCCTTAACATTTGAGTGTTAATAATTTTTAGTACAAATATTAACTGTTTTTAGCGCCCAGTGTACTCAGGCGCTTTTTTTGCTGAGTTTTAGTCCTAAATCTGAGCTTTTTACCCATTTATTCTTTAGCCGGCGAAGGCGAACTTCGTTTGTCTAGTCGCGGTTTCAACCGCCGACTCTCATCTTACTCGATCGCCCTTATTCGATCGCACCTGATATAAATAGCCGCCAGACAGAATTTGCATTGTGCGATCGACTTGTGCCATAACTAGGTCAACCAAAAAAAGTAGAAAATTTGTAGCTGATTGTTAAGGGCGATCGGCTTGAGCGGCGATCGCCACCCAATTTAAACCAAAAACCCCATTTAATCCTCCCATGAAAATTGCACCAACTCGCATCGCGAAATTGCCACACCAGCGACGCTTTTTAAGTGCGGTAACTGCTGTTTTAACCAGTAGCTTCATCAGCCAGCTTGTTTTGCCGTTTATCGAAAATCAACCAGCATTTGCCGAAACATCAGCCTATTGCCAATTATCCAAAGAACAGGTAAATCAAAAAGAAGACTTGCGCCGCGCCGCGCTGTCAGGAAAACCGGAATCTCAGCAAGCATACTTTGCCGTTTTGAGCAAACACGCACGAGAAATAGCAGAATGTCGCCAAAAAACTTGGCCCCAAACCCAAGCAGTTTGGCTCCGTTTGTATCCCTGCGATGTCAGGCCCGGAGAGATCGATCGAGTATTAGACAAAGTTGTCAACAAAGGCTACAATCAAGTCTATGTCGAAGTATTTTACGACGGTCAAGTGCTACTTCCAGCAGCCGACAATCCAACTGCTTGGCCTTCAGTTTTGAGAAATCGGGGCTACGAAAAATACGACTTGTTAGAAAAGGCGATCGCCAAAGGCAAACAGCGAGGTCTAAAAGTATACGCCTGGTTATTTACCATGAACTTTGGCTATACCTATTCTCTGCGTTCCGACAGACCGCAAACCCTCGCCCGCAACGGTAAAAATCAGACAAGTTTAACAGTAGTTCAAGACGCGGGTTTAGACGACCAAACCGGAGAAAGTCACGCCACACACGCCTTTGTTGACCCCTACAATCCGCAAGCAAAGCAAGACTATTCTTTGTTAGTAAATCAAATAGTCAAGCGCAGACCGCAAGGAATGTTGTTCGACTACATTCGCTATGTAAGAGGTGTCGGAGCCGCTTCAGTTGCTACCAAAGTTCAAGACTTGTGGATTTACGGCACTGCATCCCAGCAAGTCCTTTTGCAGCGAGCAAGTAATCAGCAAGGGCGAGATTTAATTCAGCGATATTTGACTAAAGGATTTATCAATACTAATGACGTAGAAGCAGTAGTCAAACAATATCCGACCGAGCAAGAACCTCTTTGGCAGGGGCGAATTCCGAGCCCGATACCCGTAGCAACTCCAACTCCTCGCAGGGAGAATCCCACATCAAGAGCCGCTTCAAAAACTCCCGTTACTAACAAGCCAAACCCTGCAACCCCAACGCCAAAACCGACACCAACACGGCCGCTCCCCGATACTGGTATTCTGCAAAAAGACCTCTGGCAATTGAGTATTGGTCATGCAGTCCAAGGAATTCTAGATTTTTTTGGAATGGCAACTCAACCTGCTCAAAGGATGGGAATTCCTGTAGGAGCAGTGTTTTTTCCCAATGGAAATCAAAAGATCAATCAAGGGGGATTTGATTCGAGATTGCAACCTTGGGATAGGTTTCCTGCTTCCGTAGAATTCCACGCGATGTCTTACGGAAATTGTGGGAATGTAAGCTGTATTGTACCGCAGGTGCAGCGGACGCTGAGTCTAGCACCTGCGGGAGCAAAAATCATTCCGGCGATCGCTGGAGATTGGGGAAAATCTCTGAAAAATCGGCCGTCTTTGGAAATACAAATGCAGGCAATTCGCTCTGCAACGCCGCAAATTAATGCGGTGAGCCATTTTTCTTTTGGGTGGCAAGAACCGGAGGATGAAAGGGCGCGGCAAACTTGTAGGTTGTAGGGGAATTAGTTGTAGAGATGCGATTTGTAGCGTCTCTATAAAATCGGATTGGGAAAGGTGGCTAACTGTTGCACAAAATCTTGATGTGCGTCACTGTTTAATCCGGTTTGAAGAGTGCCGATCCTCTTCTGCAATATTCGCTAACGCACTTGGCATATCCGCATCTATGCGATCGCCCACAGCGTGGTATCCCAAGCGACATCAGGGGCGATTAGCCTTTTATGGACGGGCAGGATGCCCATCCCACAAAAAAATTTACTCTTTATAGAATAGGCATCTTACCTATTGCTGACATTGGTGCAAGATGTGAGAATAAACCGACATCTTAACAAAATCGGCTTTATCTGCATTTTATCTGCGTTTGTCTGCGGTTAAAAGTCCCAATTATGCTAAACTTATGAATAACCATAAAAACTTTTATTAATCATCATGCAAAAACTACAAGCAAGAGATATCAACATCCGCTATTTAATCGATAACTACGGTTTACAGCGAGTTCGGAATCAAGAATTTTTCCGAGAATGGCAAGAAAACTTGCCCGAAGTAACAGACTCAGAGAAACAATTGCTCGATCGCATCCAAAACATATACTACAACCTGGTAGATTCCCCGCCTGTCTTGGAAAATGCAGTTAAGCTAACCATCATCAGCCCCATTTTGTTTATTGCCGGTCTCTTTGAGTCTCCTTTTCAAGTCAAAGCCGAAAAGTTGATCGCCATTCAAGCAGAAGACGAAGGCCGAATTATCGAAGGCAGAATAGATATCCTGATTATGAAAGCAAACTTGTGGGTGACAGTAATTGAATCCAAACAACTTGCTTTCTCCACAGACGAAGCACTTGCCCAACTCCTGACATATATGCTGGCAGATCCAAATCCACAAACTCCTACTTTTGGGATGATTTCCACAGGTGCTAACTTCAGTTTTCTCAAATTAGTCAGAGGGGAAACTTTGCAGTATGCGCGATCGGCTGAATTTGTTGTTTCTAATCCAGGCAATGAATTATACCGCGTTTTACAGATTTTAAAACGTCTGAGTCAACTGCCAGACTAGCCAGGAAAAACATAATCTAGTTATAATTAAAATCATGGTACAAAAACTTCCAGCCAAAGATATAGACATCCGCTACTTAATCGATAATTTTGGTCTTCAGCTAATTGAAGACGAGCAGTTTTTTCGAGAATGGCAAGATGATTTGCCAAAATTAACAGACTTAGAAAAACAATTATTAGATAGACTGAAAAAAGGTTTTATCAATTTACTTCAATATCCGCCACTACTAGAAAATGTTGTTAAGCTTTCAGTTGTTGGTCCGCTTTTATTTATCGCTGGCTTTTATCTATCTCCTTTTCTAGTCAAGGCTGAAAAATCAATTGAAGTTCAAGAGGAAGATGAAGGAGTAATTATTGAAGGTAGGCTTGATGTCTTACTTTTGAAAGAGCAATTTTGGGTAATGGTGATTGAGTCAAAAAAAGCGGCTTTCTCGATTGAGGAAGGTCTAGCTCAACTAATCGCTTATATGCTGGCAGATCCCCATCCAGAAACACCTAGTTTTGGGATGATAACTACGGGAGGTAACTTTATATTTGTCAAGTTAGTTAGAGGAGAAAAACCGCAGTACGCTTTGTCAGATCAATTTGCACTTCGTAAACGCGAAAATGAATTGTATAGCGTTTTGCAGGTATTCAAACGCCTGAGTCAATTGCCAGACTAGCAAGAAAAGCCATTTTGAGTTATCTTTCAAAGCAGACAATATCTAATATCTTAAATTTCAAACTGGTGCGAGCATGGTAAATTACTGGATAGTCGGCGCTGTGGCAATAGCTTCTGTCTGCTGGGCAGAAATCATTCGAGACTTTTATCACGTTGCGTCTCATTATTGGTCGCCCCTGCAAAAGCTGCACACTTGGCATCACCGCGTTTTCCGCCCGAATTTGACGGCTGTCAGCGAGGAAATTTACAAGCAAGCACACTGGCGTCACGACGTGCCCGAAGCTGGGGCGATGATGGTTTTAGGCTTGTTACTGTGGGTTTTAGCGTATTTTGGGCTGCCGGAATATCACTGGGGTGCAGCAGCCGGTTGTATTTATACTTTAGGCTTTTTATTGAGCGCGATCGCCCGGGCGATCGGCATCAAAGGCGCAGACGAATTAACCGACATCACCCACCAACCGGGAGACTTCCTGACTCCCCCCGGCAACTGGTTTGTGAATAAACCTTACCACTGGAAGCATCATTTCGATAATCAAAATGCTTACTATTGCGGTACTTTTACCTTAATAGATAAACTTATGGGCACAGCACTTTCTCTCAAAGGCAAAACTGTAGCCGTCACCGGTGCATCGGGAACTTTAGGGCGTTTGCTTCTCAAACACCTGCACAAAGCTGGTGCAAAAGTTATCGCCCTCTCGTCTGGAAATGAGGAAATTACTTTGAATGTAGACGGCGAAATTTTGCCTGTAAAAACCGTAACTTGGCAAGCTGGCCAAGAGGCAGACTTAGCCCTATTGTTAGAAAAAATTGATATTCTCGTCATCAATCACGGGATTAACGTACAGGGATCAAGAACCGGAGAGGCGATCGCCAACTCATACGAAATTAACACTTTTTCCGCATGGCGACTGATGGAACTATTTTTCTTAACAGTCCGCACTAACCAAAATATCGCTTGCAAAGAAGTCTGGATCAACACTTCAGAAGCAGAAGTAATTCCCGCTGTAAGTCCCCTGTACGAACTCAGCAAACGCGCCTTGGGAGATTTAGTCACCCTGCGGCGGCTAGACGCACCCTGCATCGTTCGTAAACTGATTTTAGGGCCGTTTAAAAGCAACTTAAACCCGATCGGCATCATGTCTCCCGACTGGGTAGCCCAGCAAGTTGTCAAGCAAGCTAAAGCTGATTCGCGCAATATCATCGTCACAATTAACCCTTTGACTTTTATCCTTTTTCCTGTCAAAGAGTTATTTGTTTCTCTTTATTTCCAAATTTTTAGCAGGAAAGCGATTTCAGAAAGCAAAGCAGCGATAACATCGGAAAAATCCAGTGTTAGTGCGAAGATTAATTAATCTCAAATCCGGTACCACCGGAATTACTATTACCCGCAATCAGGACACGGCAGTGCCGTTTCCCTACAATTAATTGGGGTAGGGACACGGCAGTGCCGTGTCCTCCGTTTCTATCATCAGGAGTGTTACCGGAATTGATATAATTAATTACTAACCTCAGCCATTTCAATCACGCGGCCATCATAATCCTTGACCAAAAAATTCAGCGGCTTTTCCCGGCGAATTTTATAACTAATGCCGCGAGTTTGTACCCTCATCAATAGCTGATCCAAACAATCGCGATCGAAACAAACGTGACGCTGGCGATTTTTTTCCCCTGCACCGGCCCCGCTAATAATGTGCAGTTGGGTATTTTTCATCAACTGATACCACAAACCGTCGGGACTCCCCATCGTTTGAGAGCTCGTTGCCCTCCCGACATTCGGTGACAAATATAGCGGATCAATGCCAGTTGTCCCCAAGGTTTGCTCATAATTGTAGTAGTAGTGCAGTGGCACTTCTGCTACGGGCAGGCTTAGCATACCTTCATAGAACTCTCTCGCTTGCCCGAGATCCGATACCATCACCGTGTGTACCTTCGGAGCACTGGTGAGAAACATCCACATCGCGCCCGCATAGGCAGCCAGCAGCATCACCATAATCCCCTGAGTCGAAAACAGGCTGTCTAGAGGCAGGGATGGCAAGAAAGAACTCAAGTACAAAGGCCGAAGTCCAAAAGCAATAAAACTAACTACTAGAGTCATGAATTATAAGAAAGGGTAAACAACGAAATTTATGAAGATTGCAGTCGCGATCGCCCGCGAGACTTAAACTATTAGCTTAGCAAAAACTAGCCGTTAAGCCCCGCCCGATGAAAGTCTTTGTCTACGGCACTCTCAAACCGGGGGAGTGCAACTACCTCCGCTACTGCGATGGAAAGGTTGTGGATGCTTGCCCCGCGATCGCCCGGGGTGAACTTTTTGCACTGCCGATCGGCTATCCTGCGATGGTGGCCGGAGATGGGACAGTCTGCGGTTTTCTCCTCTGTTTCCCAAATTCGGCTATTTTGGACGATTTAGACCGACTTGAGGACTATCATCCGCTGCGGGAACCGACAGAAAACGAATATCAGCGGCAGGAAATCGCAATCTTCGATCGACACCTCGAACCTTTAGACACGGCTTGGGCTTACTTCATGTTACCCGATCGCGTTCGTTCCCTGGGAGGCATCTGGCTGCCCCACGGCAGGTGGGAAAATCGGTTTTTCACCTGATAAAATCGTTAATGCCGATTAGATTGGTAAATTACCATGGATCTATCCACCTTTAAAAAATACAAAAAGCCCCCTTTTTTAGGGAGCTTAGCAACTTCGGTTATTGCTCACAACAGAAATCCTACTGCGCTTTTGGCAATGATTTGTGAGGGCTTGCTACAGCAGCTTTCGGAATTTCCATTATCGGTGAATTCACTCCCAGCATCAAATCGTTAGGATTAACAATCTCGACTAAAGGTTCGTTCAAAGCCACAATCAAACCGTCAGATTCAGCAGGAACGGGCGATCGAGCAAACTGCGGTGCAAACGATTGGCGGCCACCAGCAACACTAGACACCACCGCAATCAACAAAGCTGCGATCGCACCTCCACCAAAAAGCCAAGTCCGTTTCGTCTTACGTTGTTCCACCCGCTGCAAAACCTTCGTCGCCAACTCCTGTGCAGATTGTTCCGCAGCAGGCACCGGCATTGATTGAAAACCCTGCTGCATCATCATCAGTCGCGAGTACAAACGCTTCGTAGTGGGGTCATTTGTCAGCCACTCCTCAACTTGCCGGCGTTCGGCCGCCGTCACTTCGCCGTCGATGTAGGCACTCAGCAATTCAAAGCGATCGCGCATCATAGTAGTTACATTTCCCTGGGGATAATTGTTGTTAGTGTTAGTTTCAGCAAGTGAATCCCCAAGACCTTGCTGATTCTGCTTTTTATCGGATTCAAAGTTATAATTCATATTTCACATCACTTACTGAAAATGGGGGAAGCATAGGCTCGCTATTAGGATGATTTACTGCTTATTTATATTTAAAAATAGAAGTTTTGATGTCACAGCAAACATCATCAAATCTTCTCGATCCGCCTCGGGAATCACCCTTGCTAATTACCGTCGATATATTTTTGCAATTGCAACTGCAATCTTTGGCGAGCTCTAGCAATTCTCGACTTGACAGTTCCCAGAGAAACTCCGGTCATTTCCGCTATTTCCTCATAGGCTAAACCTTCAATTTCTCTCAAAACAATTGTCGTGCGGAATACTTCCGGCAAATCGGCGATCGCCGATCGCAACTCATCATAAAATTCTCTAGTCGTCAAATCTTCATCAGGCCCCGGACTGTCAGCCGGAAGTTCCCAATCAATCTCCCCATCTTCCAGAGCACGGGGTACATCCAGCGATAGCGGAGTTCGCACCCGCTTGCGCTTGCGCAACTCATCGTAAAACAAATTAGTGGCGATGCGGCTCAGCCAGCCCCGGAATTTCACAGGCTCTTGCAAGCGGTTAACATTGCGATAGACTCGAATCCAGACTTCCTGAGCCAAGTCTGCTCGGTCTTGCCAGTCAGGGGCCAAGTGATAGAGAACCCTGTCTACGTGGGATTGATACCGCTTTAACAGTTCTGAAAAAACAGTGGTCTCAGGTCGATTTCCTTCCTGACACCGCAACACCAAGTCATAGTTAGAGAGTTTTTCGGCTGGCAATTGCACTCTTTGAACGGTCGCCACAACCGCAGACCAGGACACAGAAATAAAGTCGCTCATTGGTGGAATTAGCTCATCGAACATTCCACTTTTTTTGACGCTTGTCGGGCGAGATCGGTTCCCGCACTCAGGAAGTTCGATCGGCATTCGCGTCATTAGACAGTCAATCACTACTGACTAATGCCCGATCGCCTCGCACGCTCCAATACTAACCCAACTACTCGAACCATCGGCCCAATGTTCCTTTTTCCAAATCGGTACATTGTGTTTGAGCGTATCTATGGCGTACTGGCAAGCTGCAAAGGCCTCCCCCCGGTGGGGACAGCCCACAGCCACCAGTACGCTGATTTCTCCCACCTGCAAGTGTCCGACGCGGTGATGAATCACAACCCGATTGACATCTGCCCACTGGCGGCGGATTTGGGTAGCGATTTGCTGGAATACTCGCACGGCCATCGGTTCGTAGGCTTGATATTCTAGGGAAACTACAGCTTGACCGTCAGTTTGGTTACGGACTGTACCGCTCATCATTACCACGGCTCCGTTACTGGCGTCGTCTGCCAAAGTGTAGATTTCCCCTACAGATAAGGGGGCGATGGTAATGGCAAAACTATCTGATTTATGGCGTTGAGGAATTGTGTCGATCGAAATTTCAGCGAAGGAGTTCATTGCCAAGAAGTGGTGAGTCGAGCAGTTAATCGATCTTGACACAAATCAAAGCGCGATCGATCTATCTTGCATCCTTGTCTGGGGCACAACAAGGCTAACTCTCCAGCAAAATGTCGTAGCATGGGCGAGGGTTAAGAGCCATCACCCCGAATTTCTGCATCAGTGCGATCGAATAAAATATAATTCACCCGAACAAAATTAAGATTTTAAAGATGAGCAGGAGACTTGTTTGATCGCATAAATGCCGATCGGGCTGTAGCAACTCAATAAGCAAGTACACCAAAATAAGTAGTATCATTCCGAAGTCGCTGCAAGCAATCTCCAACCCCAAGCAATTACTTTATTCCCTTTTTAATGACACAGTTAAGTTTAATTTTGCGCGGAGTGCCGATCCGGATTGCCCAAACTTTTAGAAGCAGATGTAAACTTTATTTATTTTTTTGCTCCAGAAAGCTACTTAAATGACATGATGTACCTGTGCAGATTTCAGGCTAATTGGTGGATACTGAGTAAAAGCAAGACCGTAACCCGCTCTTGTCCCTTTTCTGATACACAAGTTAATGGTTTTGGCTGTTAATTGAGGTTTTGACCTGAGTCTGCACCAACAAACGTTAATAATAATCACGAGGAAACTATGGAAGCACTAGCATTGAGTCACTCTTTTGTTGCTTATGAATCTCCAGAGTCCGAACTCCAACTCAAGTCCTTAGATGAGCTGGGCTTAAAAATTTCTAATTCTGCATTGGTAGGCGTTGCAGGTGTTGCAGTAGCTCTATCTATTCTGAGTGTCAGTGGCGAAGCGCAGGCAAGTTGCCACTACAAACGCTGCGGCGGCGGCCACAGCCATCACAGCTACGCCGAAGTTGCAACCAACGGCGGCCGACTGAACATCCGCCACCGACCTAACGGTTGTTCTCATGTCATCGGCAAGTTATATGATGGAGACAATGTGAAATTGACTGGTCGTTACAAAAACGGCTGGGCCCAACTCAAAGGCGGCGGCTGGGTGTCTACATCGTGGATCTCCTAAGTCTTAACTAGAGAAATTTACTTTTCTAGAAAGAGTGTTAATCGTTACCGGGTTCAGCTTGGTAACGATTATTTTAAAGGGGCGATAATCGAGCCGGAAAATAATCGAAGATCCGAAATAAATCACTAACAACTAACAACCTACACTTTACCCCCACCAATCAGGTAAAGCAAGGCCATCCGCACGGCGACTCCGCTCGTAACTTGCTGAGAAATCAGGCTAAACTGCGGATCGTCCATCAAATCCGAACTAATTTCGACGCCGCGGTTAACTGGGCCCGGGTGCAACACCTTTACATCCGGCTTGCAAAGTTTCAGTCGATCGCGCGTAATCCCATACAAAGAATGATACTCTCGTAAACTAGGCAGTAAATTCTCATTCATCCGTTCCTTTTGGAGCCGCAAAGTCATCACAAAATCAGCATCAGCCAAAGCAGGTTCAAGCTGCCAGTGCAAAAATAACTTGCCTTCCCTACCATCGCCGCACTCGGCAAACAACAGCGGCAACAAAGTCGGCGGCCCGGCAAGGTGAACTTCCGCACCCGTTGCCGTTAAACTCCAGATATTAGACCTCGCCACCCGCGAATGCAAAATATCCCCAACCACAGCAATTTTTTTGCCCGCTAAAAGTTTTAGTCTCGGACTTTCGGCATCTAACAGAGAACAAATCGTAAATAAGTCTAGCAAACCTTGGGACGGGTGTTCGTGCTGACCGTCTCCAGCATTGAGAACGCTGACTCTCGAACCCAAGCGATCCATTTCCGAAGCAATTGTGCTGGGAACTCCAGCCTGTCCGTGGCGAATTACCATCAAATCTGTTCCCATCGCCAGATAAGTCTTGGCCGTATCCAGAATAGTCTCCCCTTTGGTCAGAGAAGAACTCCCTGGGGTAAAATTCAGCGTATCTGCCGACAGCCGCTTCGCCGCCAACTCAAAACTATTCCGAGTCCGGGTAGAGGGTTCAAAAAACAAATTCGCGACCACTTGACCCTGCAAAGCTGGCACTTTCTTGGTGCGGCGGCCGAGCACCTCCCGAAAACTGGCGGCAGTTTGCAGCACCGTGTCGTATTCGTCTGAGGTAAAATCAGCCAGAGTCAGAATGTGTCGCCTTGTCCAAGTCATACAATTTTAGATTTGAGATTTGAGATTTGCTGAATTAAGATGGATGATGGGTTTGGAACTTGCGTGTGCGGGCCCGCGTCCGGCAGCCTAGAATGTTCGATCGACCATCAGGGGGATTCCAATCAACAGTATCCAACAATTTTTGACCACCTTTGTCGCTGGTAGAGTTATAATTTGTTCAGGTAGTTCAGACCCCATTATCAAAGCTTTCGCCAGCGTCGAAACTCAAACAGGTCTGGTTTACCCGCCCGAAACCCGAAATTAAGCTGTAGCAGCCGCATGGCAGTAATTGCAGTTTCTCGCAAAGTCAGCTTTGTCAAAAACAAGCCGAACCTAGCCCTTGCATCTGCTACTATGTTGAAAGAATCGAGGCGGCAAACTTCCCACCGCCGATCGACAGCACATAACGGGGCATTTGAAAGATCATTAATTCTTTGCAGTCGGTCTTGACTCTTCAGTCTTGCTTATAGCCCCTTGTCAAAACGAACTGTGTTAAGATACAAGTTGAATATGTAGCTTCCCGACAAAAATCTACACGTATCTTGGCGAGACTGTTCTTGGCGAAACTGCGGTAAAAAGTGTGAGCTGGGAAGTTGTAATTACAAAAGATTTAAACAATTCAAGAGGTATTATGAGCCAGCAGGTTATACAGCCGATGGTTAAGTTCCAGCGTCAGGTGCATTCTCTCGTCACGTCTGACATTATTAAGCCGACAGACAGCATTTGGAAAATTGCTCTGCTTTATGGAGACGAATGGCCTTACTGGAAACAGCAACTCCTAGAGTTTGATTTTTCTATGCAAGACCCCGTTAGCGAGTTGATAGCTGTAGAAGCTTGGGACGAGGAATAACAGAGGAGACCGAGGACTTTGGTGTCTGGGAGAAAATAAGGCCGATCGGCTGGCATTTTCTTTCATAAGTTTTCTCTTGCTAACTTCTTCCCTCTTCCTCGTGACGAATGACTAATGACCAATGACTAATGACTTCTTGCTTTTGTTAAAGGCAAGTTGCTAAAGCTCGAGCTAATTGTTGAGCAGTTTGAAAGCGATCGCCCGGTTTAGCTGCTGTGGTTCGCAAAATGGTCTCCCGCAGCGACGGTGCGATCGTCGGAATATTTTCGAGCTTAAACCCGTAACCTCGCCCTATTTTTCCGTAAAACTTTTGAGGGCTTTCGGCCGTCAGCAAAAAAATCAAAGTAGGCCCAATAGCATATAAATCCGATTGAGGGAGAGGCTGTCCCCGGTCTTGTTCTGGTGCGGTGTAGCCTTCAACGCCGATGCGAGTGCCCGGAGGAGTGCCGATTTCTTTAACGGCGCCAAAATCCAGCACTGTAATCCCATTGTCCCGATGCCGCACTAGCAAATTAGCAGGTTTAATATCCCGGTGGACGATCGGGGGTTTTTGAGAGTGAATGTAGTCCAAAATTTCACAGGTTTGGATCATCCACTCGATCGCCTGTTGGGGAGCAACAGGCCCGCGGTTGTAGATGCGTTTTTCTAAATCCTCGCCGTGAAGCATTTCCATCACCAAGTATTTTTTGCCCCCTTCCACAAAAAAGTCGAAAAACTGAGGAATTCCCGGATGGTGGAGCGCCTTGAGAGTTTTAGCTTCACGTTCAAACAGTTCTTGAGCTTTGACTATTTGAGCCATGTCAGCATTCATTTCCTTGAGGACTACCAGAGAAGCTGCGGGGGAACTTCCGGGTTTTTGAGCTTTGGCTTTCTCTCGATCCCACGCTAAAGTCGTTGTCCCCATACCACCTTGGCCCAAAGTTCGGAGCACTTGGTAGTGTCGGACTGTGCGATCGACTTTAATCGGTTCGCCGCAGTGGATGCAGAACAAATTCCCCGGCGGGTTTCCCGCGTGGGTACACCTCGGGGCCGCGAGATTGAGGTTGGGGTTCGCCTCAATTTTGCCGCCGACTTCAATAGTAGTAGCTTGGAAATGCAGAGTAGGGCCGCCCCGCGCCAACTGGATCAGAACACCGTCGGATATCCAACCCTGAGACATCAGAATACCGTTAACAAAAGTGCCATTTGTCCCGGAATTGACTAAGTACCACTGACTGGACGTGCCGCTTTTAACTCTTTGCAATTCCAAGTGCTCCCGCGACACTAGAGCATTGGGGATCACAACGTGATTTTCAGGAGAGCGGCCGATGCGCACAATGGACTCGCTCTCGAAACTCCACTGTTGCATGGGGGTCTGTTTTTCTGGATCTAAAAGAGTGAGCAGCATTTTTGATTGATGTGGTTAATCTGCCACATCAGATTGATAAAAAGTGGACAATACTGATATATGTGACACATAGCAAACTTACTTCCTACTTATTTCTAGAGAGTCGGCTCTTTCTAGTCTACAGGCGTGAATTCAGGACGACGCATCCTGACTCGCCCTTCTCGTCGGAATGATAGCTAAATTAGTTGGTAGGTTCAAGTCCCGATCGAGCAACTGATTGCAACACTCGCAATCAAAAACTCATTTTTTTAATAGCCTTGCTTACCGATCGCCGCAAGTCGAACAAGTTTTTGATAACGGATACCAACAGTCGCCTTAATTCAATTCAACTTTAGGTAAGAAGATCGAAACTAAAGTCTGACCAAGAAACGGTCGCTGCTGTTCCCGAACCTGCAACAATTGCAAATTTAACTCTGGCGGTCGCCGGCTTGGTCAGCTTTAAGAAAAAGTTTAAAGCATCCAAATTCTAAAATCGAAATGCGCCTACCTGTGCCCGAACGATAATTGCCGTGATATTGTCGTGACCGTTGCATTTGTTGCCCAGTTCAATCAACTCGGCCACTCCCTGGTCGAGATTAGCTTCGGGATTGAACAGGGGTTCGAGAGTATTCTGCCAGTGAGTTTCCAACAAATCATTATCTGTCAGGCCGTCGGAGGCCAAAATCAATAAAGTATCTTCGCACAAGTCTAAAAACTGCACGTCAGGCTTGAGAAAATTGCCGTCTCGCGGCCCGATGGCTTGAGTTAGTTGATAGGCATCGGGACGGGAATAAGCAGTTTCCGGGTCAACCCCGCGCTTAATTTCGCGCTGGCCTACTTCGTGGTCTGAGGTGATTTTTTCTAGGGTCTGTCCCTTTCTGAGTCGGTAGAGGCGGCTGTCGCCGACGTGGGCTACGGCGAATTTGGTGTCTTGAATTAAGACTGCGACTAGAGTTGTGCCCATGCGGGCGCTGCCGGAGCGGCCGTCCTTTTGATTGATTTCAAAGATGACTTTGTTGGCTAGCAGCACTCCCTCGCGGATGGTGTCTGGGTGAGGTAGTTGATTTTCCCAACTGGTTTGAAAGAATTCTCTGAGGGTTTCAGCGGCTAGTTGACTGGCTACTTCTCCGCTGTCGTGTCCGCCCATGCCGTCGCAGAGAATGTAAAGCCCTTTGGTTTGAAAGATGCGACCGAAGGATGTTTCGAGTTTGTTGAGCTGAGTCCAGATGCTGAAGAAGTCTTCGTTGTGGTCGCGCGTGCGGCCGACATCGGTGAGGCCTGCGTCTTCTAAGCTGTAAATCTGGACTGGCATCGGCTGGGTTAAGACTTCGCCAACCTCGGGGGGCGACGGGTCGGGGCTGCGGTAATGCTCGCGCTCCGGGGTTGAGGTTGGTGGAGGTGCGGGCTGGAGTTCGAGGGGAACGGTTTCTAGGCGCGATCGCAATTCTTCTATTGTGTTAATCTCGCCTCTGTACATTTGTTGCAGCAGTTCGAGCAAGGCGCCAAACTGAGTGCGATGGGACTGGTTAAATATCGCCTGCCACAGTTGCCCCAAATCTATTAGTTGCAGGTTTGAGCCGGCAGGTTCGGGATAGAGGTATTGCAGCCGCAAAGAGGCAAAGGAAAAGGAAGAGTCGGGGTTGACTCGCAAATTTGTCAGTTCCAACAAGCTTTGCCGACAGCGCCAAGGTTCTAGGGCTGCCCAGAGTTCTGTCATTTCGTGCAGCCAGTACACAATTTGCTGGGTGGAGGTTTCGGGTTGACTCCACCGTTCTACCAGCAGTGGCCATTGGGAGCAGTCTTCTAGCAGCAGCACTGCCTGTTCGTTGTCTGACCAGCTATCGTGAATGACTGGCAGGTTGTGAGAGAATTGCCACCGGAGTGCCAGATAAGGTTCAGCTATGCCTTGGCAAAGCTCTGCTAAGGCGAAATTAGTCGAATTTTCTCCGGGTTGGATTGCTGCGGTATAGGGAGAGGTTCGTTTGGCGACGCTGGCAGAGTTGGCTGCTAGCATTGCTTTGAGGGGTGACATTTGCAGCGGCTGACAGTCCAATACTCTTACTGCTACTGTGTCTGAGGGTTTTCTCGGCGGCAGGGTTTCTAGGAGTTGGTAGCGCTGCTGGCTGTCTAGATAAGCTCCTACGGGCTGGGAAGGGATTACATATTCGGAATTGGGGACGGAGAATTCTGCGGATTCGGGGCTGTTGGTTTTTGGCTGGGTTTGTAGTTGTGGTGCGGTTGTTGAATTGCTGTCAGATGGGGTTATTTCGCTCTCTGGTGCTGTTGTAGAGATTTTTTGGTTTGTTTGAAAGGATGTTGCTCCGATCGCCTCCACGACGATCTGGGCGTCAATAATTTCTGGGCTGCTGTTTTCGCTGTCGCTTGGCTGTGGAGAAGTTGGTTCGACTGCTGAACCGAGTGCGTCGGCGGTAATTTCTGTTTTAATGGTGTCTGTTATTGGTTCAGGGGAGTTTTGGGCCGGTGCGGTTGCTGGAAAAATATCTGGTTTTTGTGCAAACTCGGCTGGTGCGACTGCTGGAAAGTTCGATCGACCGCAGATAATCGCCCGCCATACTTGACCTGTTGCGACTCCGCAATTTTGACATAATGCGGCGCTAACAGCGACTTCGGCTCCGCATTGGTGACAAGGTTTGTAAGTTAGGGAATTTCCGCATTGTTGACAAAACTTGTTTAGATTGGGATTTTCAAATTGGCAGCGGGGACAGAGGATCATAGGGGTTTTAAATTGGAGATTGGCGATCGAGTCTGAGAGTGGGGGAGTTTTGGGTTTGGGGTGGTGAGTTATGGGTTATGAGTTTTGGGTCTGACTCGCAACGGATAACTCCCATTGTCATATACATTATTTTATCGGGATGAATTCATAAGTAAGATATTTCTTAGAACTGAGATGTTGCACCCCTGTCAGGAATAGACCAAGCGAGCTTCACAAAAAAATCTCTGACTTGACAGCTAAAAAGCCCGCCCCACCTGCTACAAGAGCGTGCTGGGCCCACAATAAAAGTTATCAGATGAGTGGAACAGGCATCCTGCCTGTTTTCGATGTGATGGCGGCAGATATTCAGTTAGAAGAGATTTGCGGTATAATCTTCTTTGAAAATTGTCTCTCGGGCGATCGACACAATCGTGGAAAGGGGCACTTCACAGAAATATTTCCGCCGGAATTGTTCTTCGGAAACTGCTGCTAGGAATTGCGCTGCAAAACGGGCTGCGATGGGGGAATTTGGTTCTGAGAATTGGATGGATTCGCTATTTAATAAGGGTTTGGAGATTTTCTCTGCCATTTCTCTTGTTTCGGGTTGTCTGACGATGTGAAAAGCTCGATCGCGATAATTGATTTTGAAACCAAGGTATGTTAGAGTTTTGAACCCCAGTTGCAAGGATGTGTCGCTGATGCCGAGTTTTTCGCGAAGTTGTTGTCTGCTGACGGGTTTGTTGGTGCGGCTGAGGTATTTGGCGATGCCGATTAGTTGTTGGCAGATTTGCTGCGGGGGTACGGGTGAGGGTAATGTGTAGGCGATCGCCAGTTGTTGTTGATTCTGCTGTGCTTGGCGAAACCAGATCCGCAGTTCGTCCCAGCTTGCGGGGCATTCTGTAAGGACGATCGAGTTTTGGCGATCGACCATTTCTGCATTTTCAACTAAATTTTCCGCTGGCATTTGAGATGCTAAGTTTGTATTAGCAGCTAACAGCTCTTCATCGCTATTTCTATTGCGCCAGTCTACAATCCAATCTATTTTAGCCGGGGAATTGCTTTGGCTATCTTCCGTGCGTTCCGTCACTGCTACAAGGCGCACTTCATACCGCGATTTGTAAGTATTAAAATCCAGTTCTACTGTGACATCGCAACGACCTTGGGGAACTTCATTTTGGTAGTGTCCCCACCAAATGCCTGGAAATCCCGTATTAGTAGATTCATCAGAAATTGTAAATTCTGTCTTGATATATTCTACTTTTTGTCCTTTTAAATCTTTGATTTTCTGATTCCAGAGATTATCAAACCAACAATTTTCAATCAGCAATTTTGGTGCGGGATTCCCCATGCCGCAGGGTTCGAGCAATTTTAGTTCTTGAAACAACTCTTTGCCTAATTCGGAGACAGTAATTTTTAAGTCGTTTTGAACCGGGGCGGCTGTTAAACTGTCTGTGCTGTATTGTTGTCGCAGTTGTTGATTTACCGCATCGGTAAATAAAGGGATATTTTCAACCGGGAGACTCAATCCAGCCGCGAAGGGATGACCGCCGAATCTATCTAATAAATGCGCTTGGTCTTTGACTAATTGGTAAAGGTCGATTTGATTGGCGGAACGGGCAGAACCGCGCGCAATTTTTGATTTTGGATTTGCGATTTGGGATTGGGAAAGTGTTTTTGATCCTAAATCTAAAGATTCGATAAATTCGGTATTTGGAAGACTTTCGTTAATTTCTTCGCTACCTTCTGTGCTGAATAAAATTACGGGGCGGCCGTATTCTTGGGCGATTTGTCCTGCTACTAATCCTAATACTCCTACTGGCCATTGAGGGTCACTGAGGACAATAACACTGGTGGTTGAAATGTCGAGTTTGGCTAATTTTTCGGCTGCATCTTTAGCAACCTCTTTTTGTAAAGATTTGCGCCGGGAGTTGGCAATTTCGGTTAGATTTGCTAGTTCTTCGCAGCGTTTTTTGTCTCGGCTGGTGAGGAGTTCAACGCAGAAGCTGGCATCACCTTGAATACGGCTAACGGCGTTGATTCGGGGGCCGAGGCCGAAGGAAATGTCGGTTGGACGATCGCCCGATCTTTTGCACAGTTCGAGCAATTTTGCAACTCCCGGGCGGGTGGGATTTGTGGTTTGTTTTTGCAATTGTTCGATTCCCAGTTGTGCTAAGTAGCGACAGTCTCCTGTAAGTTGGACTAAATCGGCAATTAAGCCGATCGCCACTAACTCCAATAAATCCGTCAGCGGGCGCTGCGGAATATCCGGCAATGTGTGATATAATGCTTCGATTAATTTGTAAGCTACGGCGACGCCGGACAAGTTAAACAGTTGGTGGGTGGGGGGAAAGTAGCGGGGATTGATAATTGCTGTCGCTGGCGGGCGATCGTCCGGTAATGTATGATGGTCGGTGATAATTGTATCGATATTTAAGCTGGTAGCATATTCGATTTCGGCGATGTTTGTACTGCCGGTATCGCAGGTGATAATCAGACTAATTCCAGATTTTGCTAACGCGTCTATTCCTGAAATGTTGAGTCCATGTGATTCGGTTAAGCGGTTGGGAATGTAATAAGTTAGTCGGTCATTTTGAACAAAAAACTCTCCCAGTCCATCCCACAAAACTGAGGTTGAGGTAATCCCGTCAGCGTCGAAATCTCCCCAAATTGCGACTTTTTCACCGCTGTTTCGGGCTTGCTGGATTCTGGCTATTGCCCAGTCCATTTCTAGTCCAAATTCAAAAGGACTTGCTGGTTTGTAAAGTTGGGGATTTAAGAAACCGGGTATTTGTTCGGGGTTTTGAATTCCTCTATACCAGAGAAGTGCAGCAGCGTAGTTTCCCGGAAGTTCTGGTGCGTGGTTCCTGACAGCTTGAATCAGCCAAGCTGGGGGTTGGGGTAAGGGTTGACTTTGCCAGTTTTGAAGTATTTCTGTCATCCGATTTTATATTTTAAATTTTAGATTATTTTAAATAGAAATCTCCTCGATTATAGCAAGATTTGGCAGCCAATTTGTGGAAGTCTCTGTCAGAAAATCTGGCGAGGAAGCTTTGGTGTCTTGGGTGCGGTTGCAGCGAGTAGCGAATTGACAGGAATCGCAAAGATTGGAACTAATTTCTACTTGGGGGAAAAATTCGCCGCCTTCTGTATAGCGCTGTCGCCAGTCGGTTAGCTGCTGCAATATTTGGGTTAAATCTTGTTTTGTGCGATCGTGTTCTGTTTGGTTGTAATTAAATGTGAGTTTTTGTGGTGGTTCTTCTCCTCGCAATTGTACGAACCAGTATGTCATAGAAACTTGTTCTGGGGAATAGTCGCTGCTTTCTACTAAGACATATAAATAGAGGCGAGTTTGCCAACTTTCGGCGATCCATTTTGATTTTTGAGGGCGGGGATAGGTTTTCCAGTCGAGAATTTGGGCGGCGTTTGGTTCTGCTATTAGCAAGTCATAGATAACGGTGAATAGGTAGTCTTGGAAAATTAGGGTGCGGGGGTGTTCGGCTTGGCGAAAAATTTGGTCGCTATTTCCTGAATCGGCGAAAATTTCGGGCGCGGTGTTGATAAATGCTGCTACACAACGTCCCATTTCTGGGTCTTGTTGGATAATAAATTCAATAGGAAGTCCGAGTTCTCGCTGCTGCATTAACAGGTGAAAGTGGCTTCCCCATGTGAGTTTTTCTTTGTGTTCTGGGGATGCGGTGGTGGCGAGTAGTTCTAGGTAGCTATGCTGGAATTTGCGGGGGCATTCTTCGAGAATTTTGAGTTGGGTTTGGGAGATTCGGAACATTTTTATTTAAGGATTTTAGATGTAATATTTTTGATAATTATTATTGAGGAAATTAGGTTTTTTTTACCGCAGATAAACGCATATCAATTAGGGCGATCGTGCTTTAGGGTGGGAGTGCGCTCTGTTTTTGGGACTAGAGTGCGATCGTATCGATCGCTTTATACATATAAAAGTTGATTAGCGATTTCGTCAGCCGTTAGCGTATTTAATAGAATAGCAACCCGTTGAGCAATCTCATAGGCGTTCTTTTGAGGAATTACAATAATACCAGAATGTTGCTGTCCTTCTGTTATATAATCTAGATGCAGTCGCTCAAAGTCTACGCGATTATGCGTGAGCAAACATCGCTCAACAGATGCAGCATAAACTAATTGTTGGCTATCCGATTGACTCAGCATTCTCTGTTCGCTCGTTGTCGTCACATCGAAGCCTCTAGCCCCTAACAAAGTTGCTACAAGCCTGGAAACATCTTCATCTGTATAGATGGTTGCAAAAAGTTTCACGGTTTTCTCATTGCAGCTTTAACGGCAGGATGAATCAAGTCTTCAGGAATTCGATTGCGCTCAATATAAGTATTTATTTCTTCCTGGTTATCCAAATAAAAGCTCAGCGCGTCAAAAATTTGAGCTAATTTCAGGTGAGGTAAGTGCATGGGGATTTCTTCAGGAGTAATACCCAAACGCCACAATTCCACGATCGCCCGAACAGAAGTCCTCGTTCCTGCGATAATTGGTTCGCTTTGCAAGATTTCAGGGTGACGTGCGACATAACGCGAAACAGATTGTACAGTCATGGCAGATTAACAGGACAGATCGATCTTTATTATATGTTATAATTTAGGATAAAAGCGTGTAAAAATTTGAGAATGATTAAGTGCGATCGCACTTTTCTTTCCCCAGTGCGATCGCCCTTTCCGAGCGATCCAATGCTAATTAATCTTCCCCTAACTCTGAAAACAATAATTCCAAGTCTCTATCGCCCCGTAGCACGCGAGCAATATCAATCCCGTCCGATCTGGGGTAGTAAAAAATCAAATAATCCCTAACAATAAATCCGCGCAAGTTGGGGGCTAAACTCTCATACCGTTTGCCCATATTGGGAAATTCAGCGACAAGTTTACATTTTTGACGAATTGCATCGAAAACCTGGCTGGCTGCCCTGGAACTATTTCGAGCAATGTAGTTGCAAATCTCATTCAAATCTCGGACAGATTCATCGGAAAATGTATAACTGTTCATTAGCTTTCCTTGTGACTAGATAGTTGTTTAACGTCCAAAATCTGTTCAAGTAGGTGTTTGTATACTTTGCAGTAGACATAACCCCGATAGAGGTTTTTTATCTAGCGACCTCTGTTCAGTTATTACTATGCGGGAAAGGGAAAGAGAATACAATGGTTTGTAGCACTATCGGTACTACTTATTTTACAAAAAGAGCTGAAACAACGAGGTTACGTCGATCGCCCACTTCAGATCGCCCGTACAAATAAAAAACCCCTGATGCAATCTCTGCTTTAGGGGTTTTGTTTTGAGGCATCAATGTTAATACTTAATCAGGTATAGATACCGGACAGAGCGAACAACTAGCGTCGCATTCAAGGAGTGTCATGACTCAAATAATGCTAGTCAGTTAAGACGATAGCCGATCAGCACAGATTGCTTGATTGCTCTTACAAGCGAGCGTCCCTTTAGGGCTGGGTTACTGACACTCCTGACTGTTGCATTTTATCGATATTTTCTTGAAGTCTGGCAAACACAAGTTCTCCGTCTGTCACTTGTCCCTCAGCAATTTGTGCAGTTCCAACTTCTATTTTCTGGCGCAGCTCTTCGATGCGTTGTTCTCGTTGTTTTAAAAGTAAGATCGCTTCTCCAATTAGTTCTTCAACGCTGCCATATTTTCCGCTTTGAATTTGCGATCGAATAAACTCTTCATATTCCGGCTTTAAGACAATATTCATTGACTTG
>ENA-OFDP01000129-OFDP01000129.1-metagenomes-genome-assembly--contig:-NODE-129-length-35535-cov-6.604228_pt1 | contig 35535 bp, 26 predicted proteins | sample MGYA00153389_OFDP01 | MGnify analysis MGYA00153389
ACAATCCTCTCGATCCCCCCTAACCCCCCTTAAAAAAGGGGGGGACAAGAGTGCTCAAAGTCCCCCTTCTTAAGGGGGATTTAGGGGGATCGAGTCTCGGCTACAAGCGAGATATACAAATAACAAATAACCAATAACTAATAACCCTGATGCTATATTTAGCTCAAGTACAAAGTCAGGAAGTTTTAGGCGATCGCACTCTGCAATTACTGGCTTGTCAAAATGCTGATGATACTTGGGCGATTCTTGCTGAACAAAGTATCTTGACATTATCAAGAGATTGTGTTCAAAACCCAAAGAACTCCCTCGTCAATGCTTTAAATGAAGGCGTTTTAGTCTTAGCAGATGTTGGGGAAAATGGCGAAGTTTTGAATATGCGATCGGCTAACAACTGGGTACTAGAATTAGTGGATAAGTATCTCACAACTGGGATTACACCAGATTTTTTGCAGCTAGAAGCTGAGAAAGCCGAAAATTGGCGGCAATCTCTGACTTTGGAAAGTCAAGCATTATCTCGTCGTTTGATTGAAGTTGAAGCCCGCCGAGAACAAATTCAAAATTTAGAGGCAAAACTTCAGCAGGAAAGGCAATTGCTGGAAAGTACGATCGCCGAATTGAATATTCCACCTGCTACACCACCAATTTAACTCCAATTAACACAGGACAAGTAGGAACACGGCAATGCCGTGTCCCTACAAACCTAATATGCAATTTGCTGGACATCATATAATTTGTAACTTGACAAATACCCCTTACCCGTTGCCGAATCGCCAGCAAAATTGCCCGCAGCTAAAGCACTTTTGACTTGATCCAAGCGGCGGGGAGACACTGCAATTTCTGCAAATTGGTAACATAGGCCCGCTTCTTGAACACGTCGTACTGATTTCGTTCGATCGCATTTAAGATTCTGCTATAGAGCATCGTAGCAGCCCAGACAGTCCAGCGGATATCGGGACTCAGCACTTTGATTCCCGGCTCGGCGCTAGTATATAGTTTGCGAGCTCGCTGAATTTGGAAGCGCATCAATTCCCGCCAGCGATTGTCAATCACACCGTTGAACAAATCTGCTTCGGTATAGTTAAACAACGCCAAGTCTTCTAAGGGAATGTAAATGCGGCCACGACGGGCATCTTCTCCGACATCGCGCAGAATGTTAGTCAACTGCTTGGCTATACCGAGGGAGATGGCCTCTTCTTTGGGAATCTGACTATCCCAGTGCCAATTCCAGTTAGTAGCGGGACTCGATTCGTCCACACCCATCACAGACATCGACATCATCCCGACAGTACCGGCTACCCGATAACAATAAAGATTGAGCTCTTCAAAAGTTTCATAGCGACTGCGGTACAAGTCCATTTGCTGGCCTGCAATCATTTCGCGAAACGGTTGAATGTCGATCGGAAAACGAGACAAAGTATCCACCAAAGCCACGTCGTAATCGTCGTGTGGGTGGCCCGCAAACAAGGATTCTAGGCGTTTTTCCCACAAATTTAGGGTTTCAGGGGTCGTGGCCTCAGAACCAGGCCCGTCTACGAGTTCGTCGGTGCGGCGGCACCAGACGTAAATCGCCCAGATTGCCCGACGCTTAGCTTCGGGCATGAGTTGAGTGCCTAAATAAAAATTTTTGGCATAACTCGCTGTGACTTGGCGGCACAGTTCGTAGGATTCATCCAAAGAAGCCAGAGTTCTCATGCACTGGAGTTTTGACAGTTGCAGCATCCGAGAATAAGAAATTTAAAGATTAGAACTGATTTTCTCCCGTTTAGAAAACGGGAGATTCCTTTACGTCTTTATGAAAAATTCTTAATTTTTCATTTTTTATTGGGCGTTGAAATAGCCTGCGCTGTCAGCTTACCAGAAAGCACGGCACCTTCCATACTCGCCAGATAACGCTGCATTGTATAATCCCCCGTTAGATAGAAATTGCTAATGGGAGTTGTTTGTGAGGGACGGCACTTCTGGCGTCCGGGGGTGGCTTTGTAGACGGAACGAGGGGTTTTGACTACGTGATATTTGAGCACTTTAGCCGGTTCTGGGATTTGATCGGGAAAGAGTTTTTCTAACTCGAGCATTGTGGCTGCGACGATTTCTTCGTCGGATTTGCCTATCCAGTCTTTTGCCGGTGCGAGTACCAGTTCCAGCATTGATTTGTCTGGGTTGGCATATTCGCGGCAGGTGTTGCTCATGTCGGCGTAGACGCTCAACAAGGGCGATCGCGAGAACAGCAAGTGGTCAATATCAGTTAACTTGCGATCGAACCACAAGTGTACATTGATCACGGGAACTCCCTCCAAGCCTTCGAGCTGTTTGAAATAGTCCATTTTGCCCCAAGCTTGGGGCATCATCAGCTTCAGCGGGTCAACTGGCATCGCCGAAACGTAAATATCGGCCGTCAGAATTTCTGACTCTGCCCCTTTTACGCCCCGAATCTGGAACCCGCGCACCGTGTTGTCATCGTTGAGCAAAAACTCCCCGATGGGTGCATTCAGCCGGACTTCGCCACCGCGCTCAGTTATGTAGTCTACCATCGGCTGACACAACCTCTCTGTGGGGGCGCCGTCTAAAAAAGCCATTTTCGAGCCTTTTTTCTCTTTCAAGAAGCGGTTGAGGGCTGTCAGCAGAATGGTTGCGGATATTTCGTGGGGGTCGATGAAGTTAAGCGCCTTGGACATGGCGATAAACACTTCTTTTTCGACTCTGGGGGGGACATTTTGCTTTTTCAGCCACTCGGAAAAGGAGTATTTGTCCATTTCTTCGACGTATTTTTGACCCTGAAGCATCGCCGGAATCAGCCCGATGCCAAAACGGATTTTTTCGGGCCAAGTGAGCATATCGTTGTTGCTCAGGATGGCTGCGACGCCGTTGAGGGGAGCCGGAATGTCGGGAAAGTCAAACCGCGAATAGGTTCCGGGGGTTTCTGGCTGATTGAAAATCATCGAATGTTCTTTCCATTGCAGCCTGTCTTCAATGTCAAGTTCTTTGAAAAGTTGGAGCATATTCGGGTATGCACCGAAGAAGATGTGGAGGCCGGTTTCGTACCAGTCGCCATCTGCATCTTTCCAGGCGGCTACTTTGCCGCCGAGTACGTCCCGACTTTCTAGGACGATCGGGGTGTGGCCCGCGTCGGTAAGATATTTTGCGCAGGAAAGTCCTGCTAAGCCGGCTCCGGCGATCGCAACTCGCATTTGATACTACTTGGCCTCTATATTCGCTTTGTTTTCATTATACTTTACAACTCGTTACAATATTTTGGGAAATTGGGGCGGGTGGAGGTGAGCGGTGCCCATCGGTGTCAACTTAAGACTCGTTGCACAGTCCGACAGGGAATTAATTCCCTGTCTCAAAGCTAAAGTCCTCTGAAGAGGACTGAATAACTCATCAGTCCTCTTCAGAGGACTTGTGCTTTGAGGCAGGGGTTTCAACCCTTGCCGGACTTGCCGGACTGCGGGTCTGACCTTAAGTGTCCTAGTAAACGGAATTAACGAAAATCTAGCAAGTTTTGCTATCATAAATTATGATAAAATTTGGATAAATTGCTTAAATTTATGGTACAAACAATTCAAGCTAGAAATGTCGCGCTGAACGACTTAGAAACCCAATTCAAAATTGAGTGGGTTGAAGATGATGACCAATTCTTTCGCGAGTGGCAAGATGATTTACCAGAAATCTCGGAAGCTGAAAAACAGCGATTAGACAGAGTGAAAGCAAGTTACAGGAATTTGCTTGCTCGTCCGCCAATGCTAGAAAATACAGTCAAAATGGTAGTGCTGTCTCCGCTGTTGGATTTAGCTGATTTTTATCTGGCTCCTTTTCATGTTACTTCTGAAAAGTCGGTAGAAATTATTGACGAAGATGAAGGAATGATTGTCAGGGGACAGTTGGATGTTTTGGCTTTGTTTCAGGAGTTTTGGGTAGTGGTAATCGAGTCCAAGAAGGCTGCGTTTTCTTTGGAGGTAGGGATTCCGCAGTTACTGGCTTATATGTTAGCTAATGTGACGGGCGATCGACCTACTTACGGATTGTTAACGAATGGGGCAGATTTTCTATTTGTCAAGTTAGTTAAGCGAGAAACAGCACAGTATGCTTTTTCTCGGAAGTTTTACCTTTTCAATCCGGGGAACGAGTTGTACAGCGTGCTGAGTATTTTGAAGCGCCTCGGTGAGTTGAATGTTGGTAAGACAGTTTAGTGAGGGAATCAGAAACCGGGTTTTTGCGAAAATCTTTGGTTTTCACCCACAGATTCAGTAAAAAACCCGGTTTCTTTGCTTGGAATTTCCAATTTTCAGAATACCAATATTGAAGGAGATATTTCAAATGATTGCTCAACTACAACCTCAATTCATAACTCCCCAAGCATATCTGGAATGGGAAGAACAACAACCCATTAAATACGAATACATTAACGGGGAAGTCTTTGCTATGACTGGGGGAACCCTTCCCCATACTTCCATTGCCTTGAATTTAGCCTCTGCACTTAAAAATCACCTGCGGGGTAAAGGTTGCAAAGTCTTTATGGCAGATGCCAAAGTAGGGGTTTCACAAAATGGCCCTTTTCACTATCCTGACGTGATGGTTAGTTGCGATCCGCAAGATCAAAGATCGCGTCAAATTATTTATCATCCCTGTTTAATTGTCGAAGTGCTATCTCCAGGTACAGAGGGATTCGATCGCGGTCAGAAATTTAGACATTACCGTCAAATTGAAAGTTTAAAAGAATATGTTCTGATTGAAGCCGATCGCATGAATGTAGAGTGCTATCGAATTAATGAAAAAGGCAAATGGGAACTCACGGCTTATTCCCTTGACGCAACAACTACTGACGGGACAGAACTAGAAGTTGATTTTACTAGCGTTGATTTCCGTTGTCCGATTTCTCTGCTGTATGAAGATGTTGTTTTTCCTGAAGATAATCCCGAAGTGGCAAATCTGGACACGGCACTGCCGTTTCCCTACCGCCAAATAACCTTGTAGGGAAACGGCACTGCCGTCTCCTCTTCTTTCCTGATATTTAACTTTTACATACATAAAAACGTGCGATATGCTTCCAAGGCTGCTTGTTTGACGGTTTCTGGCACAATCGGAAAAGTAGTCAAAATATAGGCAAATTCTGCTTCCGTTAATCCGTAAAGGTGGGCGATGATGCCGTCTAATTCGGCTCGCAATTGAGCGCGTTCTGTTTCATCGGTAACGCCTTCTCGGTGGGAGTTTAAGCCGACTTCTTGGGCTAATTCGTCAAATTCTGGGGCGGTGCAGATCAGTTTGGCGGCGCGCTGTACGATGTCGGTGAAGTATTTGTCACCTGATGTTAATCGCGGTACAGGAAGTTGGTAAATGTAGAACATATTAATGTTGGCTGACACTTGTTGACGCAATGCAAAATCTACACAAAAACTATTCAGTGCAGCACAAATGAATAATGTATATTTATTTTCTTGAGTTGGAGAGGCAATATTGAGAGAATTACCACAAACTACTTTTGAAGGCAGTATTGTACCAATAAGAGTTCGAGAATCGGTACTCCTAGCAATTGCACGATAGGCGAAGCGATAAAATTGATAGTCTAATTGTTGATCGTTATCTATAGCTTTTTTTCCTAATAAAGCTTTCCTACCTTCTTTTTCATCTACCCAGTACCTCGGTTCAGTATGCAGGTGAGTAAACTGATGAATCATTTTACCTTCATAAAGTGGCAGTCTCCCTTTCCCTGGTTCTTGCTTGAATAAATGACTGTCATTAGTCATGTCAAATTCACGAGTTAACCGCAGATTCCATTTCCCCTCAATCTGTTCGCCCAGTAAAGGGAATTGCAGCATTTTCTCAGCAATCCGAATATCTCCCTCATTTTTAAACTCCATCACCGAGAGAGAGTCAGGAGATAAGCGACGAATCAAGTCAACAGAAATCTCAATACATTCATCTTGATTGTTCAGAAAAGTATCGAGTTTGTCCACCCGAATCGCTTCTCGCGGATTGATGCGGAAAGCAGCTTGAAATGACTCTGTACTTTTACCTTTCTCAAAAGTGAGCAAGCAAAATTTGAAGCTGTGATGCACTCCTTCAAAAATAAACCTTTCATTGGACAAACCAAACAGTGAATCAATCTGAGTCTCAACAAATAACATTTCCCGCAGTTGCTTAGTTCCGAAATCAGTATAAACTCCAGAAGGAATGATGATGCCGCACTCGCCATTTGGGCGTAAGAGGTTAAAACATTGCTCTAGAAAAAGCTTGTAGAAGTTAATATCAGTACCCGACTTTTTGCCGTTGACAATTGAAATCTGATTTTTGTACTGTTCTGCTGAACGGTAGTAAGCACTAACATGAGGAAATTCACTCTGATATTTTAACCAAGATTCAGCAATCTCAGGGTTTTGCAGGATTTTATTTTGCTCTTTTTCAAAAGTTTTAATATCCATCTTGCTTTTTTTGGCTAGTTCGTTATGCTGTACAAAAAACTCTCTAGCACTTGGCTTGAAAATTTCCCAAGGTGGATTGGTAATAATCGCATCAAAACCACCGCGTTGATGCAAAATCTCATCAAACTCATAGCCCCAGTGAAAAGGCTTCAAAGCTTCAATATCAGCTATAGAAAGGGTACGCTTAATCGGCTTACCGCTAACCTGTGATTGTTCAAACTTAATTTTTAACTGCTTGAAATCTTCCAACAAAATCTTATTAATATTTTCGATGGCAGAGGCTTTCTTTTCGGCAATTTCATCTCGTAAACTCTGCAAGTTTTGGCTATAGGTAGTCGCATGACGGTAAATAGAAATCAGACGGTTTTTCTCCTCTAATACTTGTCTGTATGTCTTGTGAAATAAATTTAACTGTGCTCGATTTCCTTCATATTCTGCGTCATCTACCCGCAGTAATCCTATCAGGGAATTGCCGGCCATAATGTTAAAATCAATATTCGGCAACGGTTCCAAGTCGCTGACATTCTGCGCGGCCGAAACCAAGGCTAAAAATAGTCGCAATTTAGCGATTTCCACTGCTTCCGGCATGATATCCACGCCGTAGAGGTTGTCGCTGATAATCTTTTTTTTGATATAGTAGTTAAGTGATGAATGCTCTTTTTCGATGTTTTTTAGGAAGTCATTGAGGTAACGATCGTTTAAAAACTTGCTTGTACCGATGACTGTTGAATAGATGTAAATCAGCGTTTTCATCGCTGCAACTAAAAACGCGCCAGAACCGCAGGCTGGGTCTAATAATGTGAGGTTTGGGAGGATGTCTGTCAGTAGATGGCGGCAGAGATTTGCGTCGAGATTGGTGAGGAGTTCGGTGATGGTTTCAAATGTAGGGGCGGTGCCCCCGTGCCCGCCCTTGTTGACTTTATCGAGGATTAGTTTGTTGATTGTGCGATCGCACAAATATTCAGTAATCTCCGGCCTGGTATAATAAGCACCAAAGGCTTTTTGGTTAATGTATTTCTCAAAGATGTATCCCAAAACCGCCGGATTAATCTCGTTTTCCTTCCCGCCCACCGTATCGTCAAGATTCCAAGAATAGCGGGAAAACAAATCTAAGATTTTCTCGAAAGCAGCATCGGGTATAGCAATATTCGGATAATTTTGTTCGATGGGATGTTCGAGAAACAGTCCCCCATTCAAATATTTAATATCACCAATCAGCATTTCAACCTTAGAACTTCGTTCATGTTGTGGCTTAGCAAATCCCTCAAAAAATAGTGTTTTCAAGAATTCCGAGTAAAATAAATCCGTTCCCCGCAGTTTACTTTTAGCTAGTTTTTCATGCAAATACAGCATTTTGCCGCTATCGATAAACCCTTTGTGCTGCAAAAAATAAACAAATATCAAGCGGTTGAGTAAAACCGAAGTATACCAGCGCCTGTCTGTTTCTTTTTCTATCCCAGAAATAACACTTAAAAATTCTACGTGTTGCTGTTTAAACTCTTCAAAAAACTTCTTAGTAACTCGTTCGACATCCAAGCCAGCCTGCAATCTTTGGGCGACATCAATCACCGAAAGCGTTTCTAATTCTGCTAATTCAACTTTTAAAGCTGTCACCTTACTCAGCAGCAAATCGCAAGGTTCCCGTTTCACGTATACATGATCGCGGGGATAAAGCTTTGTACCTTCGCGCTTCACCCAATACCAGAGACATTTGGTGCGATTTTTGTCAATAAAAATCAACAAATTTTCGCGGGATATTTGGACGATTTCGCGATAAATAGTCAGTCTTTCGGCGCTGTTGGGGATGTTTCCGCTATCGGCGATAATTTCATATACAACTACTCCTAAAAGTTGGGCGATGGCTTTTCGGGAATAAGTCTCGCCTTCTATTTCTACAGGTACGGTTTTGTGGGAAGATGGATTATCCCAACCGAGTTTTTGGACGAACAATTTGTTGAATTCAAAGTCTTGGAGGAGTTGGCGGGATTCTTTAAGTGTTGGCGGCATGGTTATATCATGGTGTAGTCAGAAACCGGGTTTTTGCGAGAGAGAATACTCGTTGATAGCCTTGAATCTCGGAGAAAACCCGGTTTCTTGGGCGGAGTCGATAAATCAGTGGTAGGGTGCGTCGCAGGGTAATATTTGTCAGCAGCGAGAATTGTTCGCGGCGACGCACCCTACTTTAATTATATCTCCTGAAACAAGCCTAAAGAACAAATAATCATTGGTTCCCGTTTGTCTCCATCTTCACTAACTATACAAAAACGGTCGTCCATCCTCAATCCTACGACTAATTCTGCTAATGCCCGATCGCCAATACCGCTTTTTAACTGCCGATTCAGGGTGTCAATTGCCGACTGGCGCAGGGGATAGCGGTAAATTTCATCAATCGCTTTTGACAACTCATCGGATGCAAATATTGTACCATCCATTTCCTTAAAGTAACTCTTCAAACGTTCATAGGTTCGGAACCGGGCCCCGGAAGGCCGGCCCAATTGTCCGCCGGCAGTTAACTCTTCTTCTGCTATCAACTCTGCACCTTTTGTGACTAATTCGTGATGCTGTTTGTCTCTCGGAATGGCTGGTGTTTCTTCGTCGCAAGCTGCAATTCTTAATATTGCCAGTTGCGATTGAGTGACGCTGTTTCCAGCGCGATCGACCCAAATTAACGAATCATTTCCCTCGGCGGTTTTCATGTACAATAAAACTCCTTCTGGCTGCAATGGTGCGGGAGTATGATTGCGAGTTGAATAAACTACATTTGGCATTGACTCAATCGTTTTTTTCAAAGTAGGATTATTGTCTGTGGCATTTTTCCAAATTTGAAAAGCTTCGGATGTTAAGTCAACTTCGGCATCTTCTTCGCCATCTAAAATCCCGGATTTTTCATTGTAAATATCCAGAATAACTTGAGGTGAATCGTCCTCAAAAAATGCTTCATCAGTTCCCACAACTTCGGCATTTTCTTGTAACCGCCGGCGCAGTCTTTCGCGCAGGTTGATAATGCGCTCGACTCCTTCGTCTGGCAAAAAAGAATAGCACAAAATGCGATCGGCTTGCTGTCCGATTCTGTCCACTCTTCCCGCCCGCTGAATCAACCGAATAATTGCCCAAGGTAAGTCATAATTAACGATAATCGCACTGTCTTGTAAGTTGTGACCTTCACTCAGAATATCGGTGGTAATTAAAACCCGCAATTCTTGTTCTGGGGAGATTTTGTCACGCTTACCGTTGCTAGTCGGACTAAACCGAAATGTGACTTCTGTGGGGTCTTTTGATTTGCCTGTCACCGATGCAACGCCCGCAATTTTGAGCTTGGTTAAATTATCAGTTAGATAGCGGACTGTATCGGCAAATTGAGTGAAAATTAGTACCTTCTCGCGGGGATGAGTTTCTGTGAGCAATGTCACCAAAGCTGCTAATTTTTGATCTGGTTGAGAATGCCATACACCGCAAGTTTGCAAGACTTCAATCAAACAGCGGGCATCGGCTAGCAAATCGCGTTTTAACTTCTTGGTATCAAAAAAGTCTGATTTCAGCCATTTAAACCTGCGCTGGTAGCGGGTTTTATATTCTCCATAAACTACTTCGGCCCGCTGTTTAAAATTGTTTTCGCCTAACAGCAATTCGGCTTCGATATCTAAGAGTTCGCCCGAATCGTCTTCGATTTCTTCGGTATCAAAACTGCTAACCACCACAGAATCAGCATCTTCATCGCTGTTGCGGGTATCCAACAATTCTGCATCCTGGGTGCCGATCGGGATATCGGAGTTTTGGTCGATCGCATATAAGTAGATAAAATTCCGCAGGATGTGGCGCTCGATCGACTGAATAAAGGCACTGCCGCTGCTTTCTAGCCGCTTAAACAAATTTGTCCGCGGAAAATCCCATTAACCGGCGACCGCCACGGAATAAGGCATTTAACTGTCGCTGCTCTGCTTCAGTCGGCTGTTGTTTGGGTTTTTTGGCGATGTAATTTCCGAGCCCGTAACGGGGCAGATTTAGGGCGTTGATGACTTCGACAATTTCCGGGAAGTCAAGCTGGGAGTTAGTTGTAGAAGTTTCCGAGGAAAACTTAATGGTTTTGGGAAGGCGATCGGGAAAATAGGAGCGCGTGCGATCCTCTTCGAGGGCTTCGCTAACGGCAAATTCTAAATATTTGCGCTTCTTCTCTGCATCAGTTTCCGCATAATTTTCTTTAATAAACGAGCGAGTTCGCCTCACCATGTAGCGCTTCATCAAGTCTCGCCAATCATCAGGATGTTCGCTTTTTTCAAAAGCCGCCAAAGAGCGCACGGAACATTGATGGCGCTTCATAAATTCTAACTCTCCTTGACTGCCGCCGCCCAATTGATTCAGCAAAGCTTCGGGCCGCAGTCCTAAATTTTGGTCTTCGGGAACAAACAGCCGCAACTGAGCAGATAAATCTAAATAAGTTTTGTTGTAGGGAGTTGCCGAAAGTAGAATACATTTACTTTCATTGATTGCAATATATTCTTGAATCGCTCGATATCGCTTGCCTTCTCGGTTTCTGAGGTTGTGACTTTCATCAATTAACACAACTCGATAGCGGCGCAATTCTGGCAATTCTTGCTGCACCCGACTGATGGATAAAACTTTTGCCAGCAGGCGATATTTATCTGCATATTCTTGCCACATTTTGACCAAGTTTTTGGGACAAATAATCAGAGTTTCCAAGAGACAGTCTTCTTGGAGAATTTTGGCAATAGCCGTACCGACTAAAGTTTTGCCCAAACCTACAACGTCGCCAATAATCACGCCTCCCCGTTTGGTAATGTGACGGGCGGCTAACTTAACGGCTTCTTCTTGAAACTGAAATAAACCCTTAAAAGCGCGGGGAATCTGATATTCGGAAATACCTGCGATCGCCTCGCGGGACAAATGATAGACAATGTTGAGATAGATGTGATAAGGTGGAATTACTTCGGATCTCGCCCAACTGCGATCGAGAATTTCTGCGAGTTCTTGAGAAATATCAACACAGCCGTATTCTTCCCAGCGATCGTCAAACCATTTTTGCAACTTACTACAAGCATCAAAATCTAAAATATCAAGATTCAATTCCCCTTGTTTTGACAGTCCCGATAAAGTTAGATTGCTACTGCCCAAAAAACCAACGATCGGACTGTTTGGATCGTGACGATGAACGAGATACAGCTTAGCGTGTAGGTGATAAGCTAGAAATAATTTAACAATGACTTTTCCAGTTTTAATCTGATAGCTCAACCTGCGTAAGCCCTGCTCGTCGATATCACTGGGAGCCCCTATTGTCAACTGCTGACGAAATTCCTCAGCCATCCGTTTTTTGAGTCGAATAATTGCACTATTGTCAATCCCCCGGTGATGGGAAATCAGGCTAAAACTAGCATTCAATTCATCGGATGGCAAACTTTGCATTCCCACCAAAAGGCGGCAGCAGGCTCCTTGATTTCCCACATATGCTTCGATTAAATCGCCAATGCTCCGCCATCCTCTGAGATTGAAATAGCCAACGCAAAAATCGGCACGGTAGGAGAGTTTAATGGTTTCTCGCAATGCTGGTAGCAGCGGCAGTTCGATGTTGTCAAAAATGCGCGGCACTTGGTTTCCTCTGTGATGATTAATGTTGGTGAAAAATGTGAGATTCCCGACTTATTGAATAAGTCGGGAATCTGGGTATTTTGTTGTTTAGGCTGGGTTAAAATTGCGGTTCAATGCCAGCCGATCGCAATTGAGCCCGTAATTGCTCTAATTCGTCTTCGGCGCGATCGGCTCTTTGTCTCTCTTGTTGGGCGATTTCCTGTTCGCGATCGGCTCTTTGTCGTTGTTGTTGGGCGATTTCCTGTTCGCGATCGGCTCTTTGTCGCTCTTCTTCGGCTCTTTCAGCCCCCGATAACAACAGATTCCCTTGATTATCCCACCAGCGCAACCAAGGTAATTCCATATTTTGATAACTACCTTGCCAAATTCCCAACTCAACTCCTAATTGTGCGATCGGATAATGACCGCGATCGTTTGTAACAACTAATTCATATCTACCTTGGCTTAGACAATACACTTCAACACTAGCCTTACTGACTTCATAAATACCATAAAATGCCGGATGAATCACATTTTCATAAATCCAGAATTTCCCCGGCTTAGTTTCTTGTTTTCCCGATCGCAATAAAGGCGTTTTATTTCGTTCTTCTGACCCATTCCCGGATACAAACTCTAATACAATGAACGGTGATACAAACTCTTGCCACATCACATAGGAACGGCGCGATTGACCGTCTAGTGTTGGCGGGACATTCGGCACATAGAACCAGTCTGGCGCTTCTGCACCCTTTTCTAATGGGTCAGTTAATCGCCAATAAATGCCGCTATCTTGACCGATACAATAGTTACCGTCAGCGTGAATTGTTTCTAAGATGGGAGTAATGGAATCGGTTAGTAGAATGCTTTGGGGATGTTCTTGAAAGTTCTTCACAAAAGTACCGTCTGATTCGGGTAGTTGAGTATGATCAGGCCAGCCTGTGGGATTGTTTTCTACATCTAGGGTGAATTTCATAGTTTTATTAGGTATAACTTTTGCTATCCATTCTAATCAATTTGCTCCTCAGTTGCTGCGCCAAAGCCTATGGAAAAAAGGTCGATCGCACCCAACCAACCTCAGCCCCTTGCCCCAAGTGAGGGAATCCCCCGCAGCCCCCGCTTCTCCACGCGGTACAATTAGTGCAATCATACTTACGCTTATATTGAAAAAGTTACACACAACGCCACAGGAGACAACAGACGCATGGGTAAAGTAGTTGGCATTGACCTCGGAACAACAAACTCAGTAGTAGCCGTCATGGAAGGCGGCAAACCGGTTGTGATTGCCAATGCAGAAGGGATGCGGACAACTCCCTCGGTAGTTGCTTTCACCAAGGAAGGAGAACGCCTTGTCGGACAGATGGCCAGACGCCAGACTGTTCTAAACCCGCAAAACACCTTTTACGCCGTCAAGCGGTACATCGGACGCAAATACACGGAACTGACTCCAGAAGCCAAGCGCGTCCCTTACACAACTAAGCGCGAAGAAAATGGCAACATCAAAGTCAAGTGTCCCCGCCTGAAAAAAGATTTCGCCCCAGAGGAAATTTCGGCGATGGTGTTGCGGAAGTTGGCCGATGAAGCCAGCCGCTATCTGGGACAAGAAGTAACGGGGGCTGTGATTACGGTTCCCGCTTATTTCAACGACTCCCAGAGACAGGCAACGCGGGATGCGGGACGAATTGCCGGACTTGATGTCAAACGGATTTTAAATGAGCCGACAGCGGCTTCTTTAGCTTATGGTTTAGACAGGCGAGATAGTCAAACTATTTTAGTGTTTGATTTGGGCGGCGGTACTTTTGATGTGTCGATTTTAGATGTGGGAGACGGAGTATTTGAAGTTAAAGCAACTTGCGGCGATACTCAATTGGGCGGCAATGATTTTGACTCGAAAATTGTTGATTGGTTAGCAGAACAATTCTTAGAAAAAGAAGGAGTTGATTTGCGGAAAAATCGCCAAGCTTTGCAGCGCTTAATCGAAGCATCGGAAAAAGCTAAAATTGAGCTGTCAGGAGTTGGCGTGACGGAAATTAATTTGCCGTTTATCGATGCGAATGAAGATGGCCCTTTGCATCTGGAAACGCGGCTGACTCGCGGTCAATTTGAGGGGCTATGTAGCGATTTGGTGCAGCGGCTGCGTCGCCCAGTCAAACAAGCCTTGGCTGATGCAAATTTGAGTCCTTCTCGCATTGATGAAGTTGTGTTAGTCGGCGGTTCGACTCGCATTCCTTTGGTGCAGCAAATTGTGCGCAGTTTGATTGATAAAGAGCCGAATCAAAATGTGAATCCCGATGAAGTTGTGGCTGTGGGTGCGGCAATTCAGGCGGGGATTTTGGCGGGGGATGTGCGCGATGTACTGCTGTTGGACGTGACGCCGCTGTCGCTGGGCTTGGAAACGATCGGCGGTGTGATGAAAAAATTGATTCCTCGCAATACTACTATTCCTGTCAGGCGATCGGACATTTTTTCGACTGCTGAAAACAACCAAACTGTGGTAGAAGTTCACATCATTCAAGGGGAACGGGAATTAGGTCGGGATAATAAGTCTTTGGGACGGTTTAAACTAACGGGAGTTCCGCCGGCACCGCGAGGGATTCCGCAGATACAAGTAGCTTTTGATATAGATGCTAACGGGATGCTGTTGGTGACTGCTTTGGACAAAACTACTGGCCGGGAACAAAGTATTACTGTACAAGGTGCTTCGACGCTTTCTCAGCAGGAAGTGAATCAAATGATTCGGGATGCGGAACAGTTTGCTCAAGCTGATAAGTTGCAGCGGGAAAGGGTAGAAAAACGCAATCGCTCTGAAGCTTTAGCTTATCAGGCTGAGCGGCAATTGCGGGAAGTTGCCCTCGATCGCGGAATGCAGTTTGCTCAAAGAAGTCGCCAGCGAATTGAAACTTTAATTCGGGAATTGCGAGACAGTTTGGAACGCAATGATGAGCGAGGAGTTGACCAAGTTGGATCGGATTTGCAGGATGCTCTTTACGATTTGAGCCGGGAAGTTGCAGCGTTTGCGACGGATGATGATGATGATGATTTCTTTGAGTCTGTGAAGCGCACTTTTTCGGGCGATGGTAATAAGCGACGCACCGATGATTTTAGCAATGCTAAGCCTTATCGTCGATCGACTGTCGATCCAATTCCCGATCGCCCTTACGATCGATCCTACGATCAAGATCGCGATCGATCCTACGATCGCGATCGTACTCCCGATCGCAGAAGCAGTCCTAATCGCCCGAGCCGCCCCTATCAAAATCAAAGCGACGACTGGGATGACGATGACGATTGGCTGTAATTAGTGGTTAGTCATTAGTCCCTAGTCATTAGTCCCTAGTTTGAAGCAGGGAAGCAGGATGACTGATGGCTAATGACTAATAACTAATAACTAATAACTAATAACTAATGACTAAAAATGCAGAACTTTCGCAATTACTATCAAATTTTGGGAGTGCCCAAAGATGCCTCGGCTGATGAGATCAAGAAAGCCTATCGACGGCTAGCGAGACAGTTGCATCCTGACGTAAATCCGGGGGATAAATCTGCTGACGATCGATTTAAAGATATTAATGAAGCATACGATATTCTTTCCGATATCGATAAGCGTGCTCAATACGATCAGTTTAGTAAGTTTTGGAAACAAAAGGGATTTCAAGGCAAACAAGGCGTGCGGATTCCCAATTTTTCAACTTGGGGAGGTGGTAAAACTAGCACCAAAAGAACGGCTGAGAATGTCGATTTTAGCGATTACTCTGATTTTAATAAATTTCTCGACCAAGTGCTCGGAAGACGGCGGGAAGTGAGGATGGCGACAGCGAATGATGCAGCACGAGTCAGTTCGCCGGAACCCTGGAATACGGCTTCCAAAAAAACGAGTTATGTGGCTAATTCTCGGGAAGATAGAAGAGAAATTGACGATCGCGAAATTCGACGGGAAACTAGAGAAATTGACGATCGCGAAATGCGACAGGATATGGACGCGAGACTGACTTTGCGCTTGGAAAGAGCCTATTCGGGAGGAACCGAGCGAATTCGTCTGGAAGATGGGCGAGCGATCGAGGTGAATCTGCCTCCTGCTATGGTATCAGGCCAGCGAATTCGCTTGCGAAATCAAGGTATTGCTGGCGGCGATTTGTACTTAAAAATCACCGTTTCTCCCCATCCATTTTTCCGCTTGGAAATGTCGGATATTTGCTGCGAATTGCCGCTGACTCCCAGCGAAGCGGTGTTGGGCGGAGATGTGGAAGTACCCACGCTGGATGGTAGAGTGAAGATGAAATTGCCACCGGGAGTTACGTCTGGGAAGCGGTTGCGGCTGGCTGGTAAGGGCTATCCGACGGGAAATGGCGATCGGGGCGATCAGCTAGTAGAAATTCAGGTGGTAATTCCCAAGGAAATTAGCGAGGAGGAACGGGAATTGTACGAGAAGTTACGAGAGGTTGAGTCTTTTAAACCGCGCCAGGATTTGTCTGTATAATAGAGTTAAATTATACTTGTTACTAGGCTCTGCCTGGTAGCACAGATCCGGAGGCTCTGCCTCCAATCTTCCTAATAGCTTGCGAGGCAGAGCCTCTAGACATTGGTTCCCAGGCAGAGCCAGGGAACCAGTGAACCACCAATTACCCATTACCCATTACCCATTACTCATTACCTATATGATGACATTCATCAATCCTAAGACTGCTTTTGCTTTTGGAAAAATTTTCGGATCGGAAAATAGCAAAGACATTCTAATTAGTTTTTTGAATGCCTTGCTATACGACAGTCAGCCCACCATCCAAAGCTTAAAAATCTACCCTCCTTATTCAGCGCCGCGAATTCGAGGTCTTAAAGAGACTTATTTAGATATCAAAGCTGAGTTAGATGATGACACAACAGTAATTATTGAGATGCAGGTTCTGAACGTAGAGGCATTTGAAAAGCGGATTTTGTACAATGCAGCTAAAGCTTATTCCACCCAATTAGAAACAGGAGACAAATATGCGCTACTGAATCCAGTAATTGCCTTGACTATCACTGATTTTGAGATGTTTGAGGATTTTACCAAAGTAACTTCGCGGTTTGTCCTTAAGGAAAAAGACTTTTTGATTGATTATCCGGTTTACGATATTGAATTAGTGTTTGTTGAGCTACCAAAATTCAAAAAAACGCTAAATGAGTTAGAAACATTGACCGATAAGTGGATTTATTTTCTCAAAACTGCTAAGGATTTATCAGTAGTCCCTGAAACAATGCAAAGCGTGCCGGAAATTCAGAAAGCATTTACAATAGCCAATCGATGTGCCCTAACTCGCGAGGAGTTAACAGACTTGGAAAACGAGGAAATTTATATTCAAGATCGGCGAGGGGCAATATCTAAAGCAGTCAAACAAGGAAGAGAAGAAGGAAGACAAGCAGGAATCAAAGAAGGAAGACAAGAAGGAAGACAAGAGGGAAGACAAGAAGGAAGACAAGAAGGACAATTAGCATTAGTTATTCGTTTATTGGAACGCCGTGTAGGTGCTTTAGATTCCGAAGTTGAAAGTCAAATTCAACAATTGCCGATCGCACTTTCGGAAAATCTAGCAGATGCGTTGTTAAATTTTAACGACATATCCGATTTAACAGCTTGGCTACAAACAAATGATTTGTCCTCAAATACTTAAGTATAATTACTGTTGTAATTATTGCTGAAATAGCGAATAATTTACAGCAATATAATCTTTCCACAATCGGGAGCATTCTGCGACAATGACTAAAATGCCACCTCAATGCCAAAATCTGCAAGAGCAAGTTGACTCTTTACTGCAACTACTGCGTCAAGAATCGTCTTTGCGACAACAAGATATTACAGCGGTGCAAGCTTCTTTAAAAAAAGCTATTTCTCCCGAGTTTGAAATAGTTTTCGCAGGTGCTTTCAGTGCGGGAAAATCGATGTTAATCAATGCTTTGTTAGAGCGAGAATTGCTCTACAGCGCAGAAGGACACGCCACAGGTACTGAATGTTATATCGCATTTTCTGAGCCGGATAAAGAGCGAGTGGTTCTCACTTTTTTGAGCGAAGTTGAAATTCGAGAGCAAGCGTATGCTCTTTGCGAAAAGTTAGGTTTAACTACTGAACTTAATATCAATCACATAGATGTATTACCGCTTTTGTCTAAGGGATGTCACATAATTATCGAAAAGGAAGGTGGCGAAAATAAATCGGAATTAGCCAAACAAGCTAAGGCTTTGATACTGCTGTTAGAAGGTTTTGAGGCTAATCGCAATCGCATTCATACTCTCGAAAACGCCACCTACTCGATGGAACAGTTTAATTTTTCCAATCTGAAGGAAGCTGCGAGTTACGCCCGTCGCGGTAGCAACAGTGCGGTGCTGAAGCGGGTAGAATATTATTGTTATCATCCGTTGCTGCAAGATGGCAATATTATTATCGATACGCCGGGAATTGATGCGCCTGTACAACGGGATGCGGAATTGACCTATGATAAGATTGAAAGCCCGGATACTTCGGCGGTTGTCTGCGTTTTGAAAGCGGCTTCGTCTGGAGAAATGACGACGGAAGAAACGGAGTTGATGGAAAAGACGCGGGGAAATCCGGGAATTCGCGATCGGCTTTTTTACATTTTTAACCGCATCGACGAAACTTGGTACAACACCCAACTGCGACAGCGCTTGGAAAATTTGATTAATTCCGACTTTCGCGATACCGCCAGAGTTTATAAAACCAGCGGGTTGTTGGGATTTTACGGCAGTTTGATTAAAAATACCACAACGCGCGATCGCTTTGGTTTAAACACAATATTTGCCCCAACAGGGCGGGTTTCTGTAGATGGTAAGTTGGATTCACAGTCGATCGCTAATAGCGAAGAAACTCCGCAATTTATCAGCGAATTCAACCGCTACTGTGCCAATTCCGGCAAATTATCTGCCAGCAAATTTCGGATTTCAGTTAACAGCTACGAAACACCAAATGAAAACTACGTGCGGATTCTAGCCGAACAAGGCAAACCGTTAATCGAGCAATTAATTCAAGATAGTGGTATTGAAGATTTTCGCACGGCGATTACGCGCTACCTCACAGAAGAAAAACGCCCGCAACTGTTCAAAAATCTCGCCGACGATTTAGAAGACTTGTGTATTCAACTGCGGAAAAATTACCAAACAATTCAGCGGGAATTGGACAGCCAACCCCGCGAAATTGAAGCGATGAAAGCACAGGAACTTCTGCGGTTAAATCAAGAATTGCAGCAAGTCGGACAGGATTTTCGGGAACATATCGCTACAGAAATCAATGAAATGATTATGAATAAATGCGATGTTTTTGATAACGATTTTCGGCAACTGCAATCTCGGATGATCCGGCGCTTGGATGAATTGTTAGATAGCTTTTCGGTTGAGGCAGCTTACGGGCGTACTGTGCTGACTCATCCCCGCAATGCTACAGCACCTTTAATTGCTGTTTTAGTTGAGGCGCTTTACTATTTGGCAAATCAGTTGGAAGATATTTTAGTAGAGGCTACTGCATCGCTAGTGGCTAATTTTTTCCAGTATTTGAAAGACAGCGTTCGCAAATCTGAATATTATCGACTTCTGTATCGGTTGTTGGGGAATGACGGGGGAATTGAAGAGCAGTTAGATGAGTTGTCTAAGCGGGTTTCTGATGCTTTGGTGAATGCGGCGGGCGTTGAGTGCGATCGCTACGTGCGAGAAAGTCCCCGTTTTTACGATGAAGATACGTTTTCGATTTATCAATTCCGGCAAACATTGCAGCAAACATCTCAAGGTTATGACTGCGAAAATATGGTAGATGCCCAACCAGCTATTCGGCAATTGTTGCGACTGGATTTCGAGCCAAAAGTATCGAAAACTATTCGGCAAACCTTCCGCCAAACTGTTAATAAGACGCTGAAAGATCATTTGTTACCGATGGCCGAAAAGCAAGCGGATGATATTTTGCAGAAATACAGTCAAGCCCGCGATTATGTGGAGCAAACTCTAGCGCAGGAAGCGGAGGAGAAAATTGCCCGGAATCAACGGCTGCAAGCTGAGAATGATGAAAAGATCGAAAAGTACGATCGGGCGGTTTCAGGTATCAATACTTGTTTGCAGGCGATGCAGTTGTACGAAAGTTTGTTGCCTGCGATCGGGCAAAATAATGATGTTTTGAGGGAATTTGAGGCAAAAGATACTGATTGAAATTCCGGCGATTTTCCAGAGACTGTTGGCGAATATATGAGGATTTTATATTGTTTCTGGTTACATCGGAATTATTAGAAATCAGGACACAGCAGTGCCGTTTCTTGCGCAATTAATCAAGGTAGGGAAACGGCACTGCCGTGTCCGACCTATTATTCCGGCGCAGCCGGAATTGATATCATTCATTTTTACAAAAAAAAGAGGCGCAATTGCGCCCCCCAAATCTTTCATGTCTGCGTTTTAAACACTCACAGCCACTTTCGATTCCTTCGCAGTCAACTTCTCGTAAGTCGCCCGCATCTTCAATCCCACTAATACTTGGAACAAACCAGTTCCGTTGTTAGAACCAGGATACTCGCGGTGCTGAAGCAATAGGTGAGTCAACTCGCCTTCGTACTTCGCAGAAGTTTTGCTCAAATGGCTTTCGATGTAAATAACTTCTTCGAGATTTTCAAACTGACCGTCAACTTCCAAAATCGAGACTTCGTGGCCGTAGAAAGCGTCCGGCCCGTAATACATCTTAATTCCTGGATAGGAACAAGTCAGTTTGCGGCCGCAAGGAACCCAGTTAATTGTTGAACCTTCGTCAAACAAATAGGCTGGCTCAAAATTGGCGATGCCTTCGCGCTGAATCATCTGCACGCGCAGAATCTTCCGCTCTTTGTCATCCTTAATTAAATTGGTTGTCAATACTTGAATTACCACGTCAGCATATTGCTTTTGTGGGTCGATGTAGGCGGTAAAATCGGGTTTGCGAGCGTTGATCGCAAACAGCACGTCTTCGTAGCGGTGGCCCCGTTCCGCCATGTCGCGCTGGATTTTCCAAGCAATTTTTACTTCGTCGCTGATGTCGAGGTAGACGCTGAAGTCGAGGAGCGATCGAACTCGCTCGTCGTACAGCGGGTGCAATCCCTCAATCACGATCACGTGATTCGGTTCTACGCGCTCAGGAGGATCGAGTAGGCCGGTTTCGTGGTTGTAAATCGGTTTGTCGATTCCCCTACCTTCTTTGAGGGCTTTCATCTGCTCGGCCATCAGGTCGAAATTGTTGGCTCTGGGGTCAAGGGCGGTAATTCCTGTTTCTTTGCGCTGTTTGCGATCGAGACAATGATAGTCGTCCAGGCAGATGACGGTAACGAAATCTTCCCCGAACAAATCTGTCAATCGGCGCAAAAAGGTAGATTTTCCGCACCCGGAGTCTCCGGCAACGCCAATTAAAACCACGCGATCCGGCTTACTTGTCATAGTTTCCCTCTAAAAAAATCACAGTTTACTAACAAAGAGTCTAGATTCCACAAAATTTCAGCCCACAGGTAGATCCAACCATGCTTTGCGCAGCTTTGCTACCCCCACGGGATCAAGCTCTCACGAGCATACAGCAGTCCGTTGACTGTTTGCTAGGGGAGACCCAAGCAATTTTCAAGGCAAGTAATTAATAGCTTGTAAAAGTATAGTCATTTATGTATGACATCAGAGGCGTTAATCCCTCCCCTTTCTTTTTTACTTCGAGCGGATTGACCCTTCTCAAGCTGAACTACGAAGCTCTCTATCAAGAGTGCCCAAGGCATTTGGGACTGCTTGGGGCATGATATCGTAAGACCTATTAACACTAACTTTAGTTACTAATCCTACCAGAATGCGATCGCCCCCTACAAGTTCAACGTCGATCGATCTTAGATTTGAGATTTTAAATGGGAGATTTAACGCCGTCAGTCAGCAGGCGTGCAGGCATAAATCCAGAACCTTGTAGCTGGCTGCTGTTGGTGAATAGAAGCTATTTTTGCGATGCGGTACTTCATGCCGGACTGCCGATCGAAACGACTTATCGGGGTCGATCGCTCGATCGGGTAAAATAGTCGCAGTACGCAGACAACAATAGCTATAGGTCAACACCTGAACGCAGCCGGCCGAGGTCGGTTTGATGTTCGGCTAATTGGGAATTCCAGACGCGAGCGATCGCAACTTGACACTCCCGCCCAAAAGCGAGGCCCAAAAGTTGGCGTGGGCAATTAGTCCAGATGGCCTTAAGAAAAAAGTAAATTGAGTCTAACGTCACATTCTCTCTCTTGATAACTCTGTATCGTGAAGGATAAGCAACAAATGTACAGCCCAAGCATCTCTGGCGTAGCGGCCAATTCAAAATCAGGCAGCCGCATCTTTGTTTACGAAGTTGAGGGTATGCGTCAGAATCAAGCAACTGACCAAACAAGTCACCAGATTCGCCGTAGTGGCAACGTATTTATCTCCGTTCCCTACGATCGCATGAATCAGGAAATGCGGAGAATTACTCGAATGGGTGGCAAAATCGTCAGCATCCGCCCTTTAAATGGCGCTCCCGAAACGACGAATGGCACAGTCGCACCAGAAGAAGCTGGGCTACAGAGTCAAAAATCTGGAGAAAAAACTAAGCCCATGACCCAAGCAAAGGAAAAAGTTCAAGTTCCTGTTAACTTATACAAACCGGCCAATCCCTATATTGGTAAGTGCATTTCTTCTGAAGAAATGGTCAAGGAAGGCGGAGATGGCACAGTCCGTCACGTTAAAATTGACATTTCTGGAGGAAACTTGCACTATCTGGAAGGTCAAAGTATTGGCATTATTCCAGATGGGACAGATAAAAACGGTAAACCTCACAAAATTCGGCTTTACTCGATCGCCTCCACGCGTCACGGAGATGATGTCGATGACAAAACTGTCTCTGTATGCGTCCGCAGGCTAGAGTACAAAAGCCCAGAAACAGGCGAACAAGTCCTCGGCGTTTGTTCAACTTTTATCACCGGTTTGGAACCAGGGGCTGATGTCAAAATCACCGGCCCGGTAGGCAAGGAAATGCTCTTGCCAGATGACGAGGATACCACCATTATTATGATGGCTACTGGTACCGGTATTGCTCCTTTCCGCGCTTATTTGTGGCGGATGTTCAAGGAAAATAATCCAGAGTACAAGTTCAAAGGTTTAGCTTGGCTGTTCTTTGGAGTTGCTTACACTCCCAACATTCTTTATAGAGAAGAGTTGGAGCAATTACAAGCTGAATTCCCCGATAACTTCCGATTGACTTATGCCATCAGCCGCGAGCAAAAAAATGCTGACGGTGGCAAGATGTACATCCAAAACCGGATTCAAGAGAACGCTGACCAATTGTGGGAATTGGTACAACAACCCAAAACTCACACTTACATCTGTGGTTTGAAGGGAATGGAAGGCGGCATCGATGAAGGAATGTCGGCAGCATCTAGCAAGTACGATGTTGACTGGACTGCCTATCAGAAACAGTTGAAAAAAGATGGTCGCTGGCACGTTGAAACTTATTAATGTGTTCTAGGTAACTCGATCTGAGTTGTAGGGCGGGCATTGCTCGCCCTATAATTTTTATCAACAGATGTAATAAGTTTGTAGGGTGCGTCCCCATCAAAAATCCTAAATAATATCGACAATTTCACCGCGACGCACCCTACAGCTTAGCAGTTGATAGTTGACTGTTCAGAGCATTGAAAATTAAAATTTAATTTTTCGGGTGGGCAAAATACCCCATCAACAATAGTTTAAAGTGTAAAATATAAAGTAAGCGCACCTAGAAGGGGAGATAATTTAAATGGTTCTAATTTCTACCCAAAAACTGACATTTCAAGAGTATTTAGACTACCAGGGAGAATCAGGTGTCTGTTATGAATTATATCGGGGACAGATCGTTGAAATGCCAACACCCACAGCTATACATATCAAAATTATTGAATTTTTAGTTTACCAGTTCCGGCGCTTCTTTGCAGCACACAACCTACCGCTAGTTGCAGTTGTCACTACCGCAGTCCGAACCGAGGAAAATTCTTCGCGCGTTCCTGATGTGGTGATTTGCACTCAGAGTCTTTGGGAACAAGTCTGTGCACAACCTGGTTCCGCAGTTTTAGACTTTGAAGAAAAACCACTATTAGTGATAGAAGTTACCAGTCAAAATTGGCGGGACGACTACATCCGTAAACGGGCAGAATATGACTTAATTGACATTCCTGAATATTGGATTGTAGATGCCAATCAACCTAAAATCCGAGTGTGTAGCCGTCCCGAAAATGAAGGGAGTTATTCTCACCAGGAATTTTTGCCGGGACAGCAAGTTCAGTCTGTACAGTTCGCTGAATTTATTTTATCGGTGAATCAAGTGCTATGTCCGCCGCTAGTAGAAGATTTAATTCGAGAAGAACAAGGACAGCTACAGCGGTTAGAACAGCAAAATCAGGAACTAGGACAGGAAAATCAGGAACTAGGACAACAAGTTAATGTAGAACGTCAACGGGCAGAAAGATTGGCCCAGCGACTCCGAGAAATGGGGGTAGACATGGATTCAGAACTTTAAATTGTCATCATATCAAATTAGATACCAGACTTCTTGAAAAAGTCTGGTATTTGGATATTGAGCTTAGTTAAATGACAAATTGCTTGATTAGCATACAATGATTGTAGGTTAATTGAGTTTCTACGGGTCAAAGTTGTGGCTTTCAAAATTGGTTTGCTAGGTTTAGGTACTGTTGGCGCGGGAACGGCAGAGATTTTGCTCTCCCCAGATGGCCGCCATCCGCTGTTGCAGGAATTGGAAATTTATCGGGTGGGAGTGCGCGATATTTCTCGAACTCGGTCTTTACAATTGCCAGAAAATGTGCTGACAACTGATCTGGAAGCGATCGCAACTGACCCGGATGTTGATATTGTAGTAGAATTAATTGGTGGATTGGAGCCGGCGCGATCGCTGATTCTCCAAGCTATTGCTCATGGTAAGCACGTTGTCACCGCCAACAAGGCAGTTATTGCCCGCTACGGTAATGAAATCTTTGATGCTGCTAACAAAAAAGGCGTTTATGTAATGTTAGAAGCTGCTGTCGGCGGCGGCATTCCAGTCATTCAAACCCTCAAACAATCTTTAGGTGCAAACCGCATTCAAACTGTAATTGGCATTGTCAACGGCACAACTAATTACATCCTGACGCGGATGCAAACAGAAGGCGCAGACTTTGGCGAAGTGCTCGCAGATGCACAGCAATTGGGTTATGCAGAAGCTGACCCTACAGCCGATGTAGATGGATTAGATGCTGCTGATAAGATTGCTATTTTAGCTTCGCTAGCTTTTGGTGGACGCATTAAATTAGCAGATATTCACTGCGAAGGTATCAGACAAGTTAGTGCGGCTGATATTGACTATGCAGACAAGTTGGGATTTGTGATTAAATTGTTGGCTATTGCTCAAGATATCAAGTCAACACCTGATACAGAAATGCTTTCAATTCGAGTGCATCCTAGTTTCGTTCCGAAAACTCATCCGCTGGCGAATGTCAACGGCGTTTATAACGCTATTTTAGTCGAAGGAGAGCCGATCGGGCAATTGATGCTATACGGGCGCGGTGCGGGTGCTGGGCCGACAGCTAGCGCGGTAGTATCGGACATCATGAACATTGCGGCTATCCTAAAAACCGAAACAGTGCCTATTCCCCATCCTTTGCTGAGTTGCAGTCACCAACACTACTGCAAAATTGCTCCAATGCAGGAACTTGTTACTCGCTTTTATGCTCGTTTTCTCACCCGCGATACTCCGGGCGTAATTGGGAAACTAGGCACTTGTTTTGGCGATCACAAAGTGAGTTTGGAATCAATTGTGCAGACGGGAATTCACGGCGATTTAGCAGAAATTGTGGTCGTAACTCACGATGTGAGGGAAGGTAATTTTCAACAAGCACTCGATGAAATTCGGGCGATGGCAGCAGTCGATAGTATTGCTACCACGTTGCGAGTTTTGTAATAATTGCGCGCAGTTTAGGTTTGTAGTGAGGACTTTAGTCATTAGGTTTTCATGAGGAATAAAATCTTCACTACAAACATTTTTTGTATTGTTTTTAGTATGGTCAATAAAATTGGATTTTGTCGATCGCCAAACAGGACGACACTCACTAGACGTTATCTACGAAAAGTTTGCCAAACCTCAACTACACGATACTTTGAAGCCGAATAATCCTTCAATTTACGTTCGACATCAGGAAGGAGAGTTAGTGCATGGTTATCTAGTAGAAAAAGTGTTTGAAGATTTCAAAACAGGTTTTTATGCTGAAGCTCGTTCTAGTACAATATATAATACTACGCCTGTTTTGGTAATTCGCGGTTATGGTTCGTGGTATCCTTTCGATCGCGTTTTGGAAGATACGCCAGATGTGTTTATGGCAAAACTAGAGCGGCAATTAAAATCTGCGGAAACTGTGGGTGTTATTGATTGGCTAAAGCAGCAGTTTGAGAGTGGGAATCCGGCTGATGTCATCGGAGAAAGTTTGGGCGGGAAAGTCGCTCAGCAAATTGCTGCAAAATACTACAATTATATGCGATCGACTGTCACTTTTAATGCTTTGGGTGTTTCCAGAAAGTTGGTTCAAGCTTCTACAGCTACGAATGTTTTTCACTACTTTACTTTAGGTGAAAGGTATGCTTTCTGGGCGAATCGAGGCGATTTTATACCGGGAACGACTTTTGTGATTTCCAAAAATGGGAGAAACTGGTGGTATAAGATAGAAGAGGCGATCGTCCGAATGGCCCGTTTGGATGAAAAGTTTCGGAAAAGGCGGGTGCTGGTGGTAATATTGGCTCATTGGCTGTTGCTAAATCGGCATAATGCGATCGTCCTAAACAAGAAAAATCCCGTGGTAGTTCAGATATACCCCAACCAATTACAAATTTTCCGAAACAGCGATTTTACCTAAACTCCGACTAAATTGCTAGACGGCTGATTTTCGCGCGCTGCGACGGCGAGTACCAAACAAAGTGCTGCGATCGCTTTTTGCCATTCTTGCTTAAGTGCGATCGGTGTGACATCCTTAAATGTACCGACTAAACGCGGAATCGATCGTTCTAATGCAGCGCTAGGAATCGATTTGTGCAACTCAACTAAATGAGTTAAACTTTCTTCATTCCTCAAAAAACCGACTACCCATTTAGTAGCATGATCGGGACTATCAGGGACGTTTTTAATGCTTAGTTCAGTTTCTAACCAGTCGTAAAAAGCTGGAAGATTTTTGGCTAAGACAGCCCCAGCAGTTGGCAAGCTTTCTTTGAGTAAATCAGTATCGAGACTTCCCAACAGTTGACTGAGCTTTGGTGAATCGAGCAAACTGGTTAATGGAAGTGATAGCAGGGCTTTTGAAGCGTCTGGGGATAAATTCAAAGACTCAGAAAATGTTTGTAGCATTAGAAAGTATCTGGTAAAGATGATACTTTCAGTATCTGACTAATGCAGCTCAATGAATATGAGCTAGCTCATATTAACAGAATTTATATCAATTATGGTTTGTAAAACCCGCCCCTACAGGTATTTGCGATTATTTGATTTGCGAATTCTAAACAAATTCTCCTTTAGCAACCATCACCACTTTGCCGCCAACTAAAACTTCTATTTGTCCGTCTTTTGTTTGAGATTGCAACAGCAGCAGCGAAGGTCGATCGATCTCATAACCCTGCTCAACTTTAACATCAATCGCATCCTTGCCAAAATAGGCATAATTTACCAAATATCCAGCTAAACAGCCATTGGCACTTCCCGTCGCCGGATCTTCGGGAATTCCTAACGAATTGGCGAAAACTCGGACGTTCAGATCATTAATATCGCTGTAAGTCTCTGGACAAAATATCAAAATATCTTTGGCTTCTGTTGTCTCAATCAATTCAAAATATTCATCTAATTTGACTTGAGCTTTCTTGAGCGATGCCAGAGTTTTTAGCGGTACAATAATGAACGGTACTCCGGTAGAAACTTCTTGGATGCGAAATCTATCGTCAATTTCATTCACTTCTAAATTTAGTATATTTGCCAGAGTCTCTGCTGATAAAACTTGACCAAAAGTTGGCGAATTTTGTTGCATCCATAAAACAGCAGCCGCTTCATTTTGATAGTTTAAAGTAACTGGAATTTGACCGACGGCTAGATTTAAAATAACTTGTTCTACAGGTTTGTTAATAATCTCTTGCTGCAAAACGAATGCTGTTCCTAATGTGGGATGACCAGCAAAGGGTAACTCTTTTTTGGGGGTAAATATCCGCACGTCGTAGCCGCCGTTTTGTGGTTCGGTTGATCGCACAAATGTAGTTTCCGAATAGTTTATTTCCCTTGCTATCATCAGCATTTGAGCCTCAGATAGTTCGGCAACTCCCGCACCGCAAAAGACGGCTAGCTGATTGCCAGCATATTTTGACTCGGCAAATACATCAACTATGTAAAAATTCATAATTATCTCTCTGGTAAAATGGTCAGGGTGGGCATCCTGCCCGCCCCCACAAAAAGATTTCTCGTTACCAGGCTCTGCCTGGTAACGCAGATCCAGAGGCTCCGCCTCGCCAATTCCCAATTCCCAATTCCCAATTCCCGTAATTCCCTATTTCAAACAGCGAATTGCTTGCAACATCCCCCTAGCTTTATTCAGCGTCTCTTCATACTCCATTTCCGGGTTAGAATCAGCCACCAAACCAGCACCAGCTTGCACAGAAACCGAATGTTTATCACCACCTAAAGAACGAACAACCATAGTCCGAATGGCGATCGCACTATTCAACTGTCCCTCAAAATCATAATACCCATAAACCCCAGAATACGGGCCCCGGCGACAACCTTCCAACTCGTGCACAATTTCCATCGCCCGAATCTTCGGAGCACCACTAACCGTACCCGCCGGAAAAGCAGCTTTCAACAAATCCCAAGCCGTCTTATCCTGGGCCAATTCTCCGATCGCATTACTCACAATGTGCATCACATGAGAATAACGCTCAATTCCCATTAATTCATCAACTTTTACCGTACCACTGCGACAAACTCTGCCTAAGTCATTTCTGCCCAAATCAACTAACATAACGTGTTCCGCAATCTCCTTCGGATCTTGCAGCAATTCAGCAGCCAAAGCATCATCTTCTTGAGCAGTTTTCCCCCGGCGGCGAGTACCGGCGATCGGCCGCAAAGTTGCGATTCTCTTACCGTCAGCAGTGTTTTCCGCCTTCACCATAATCTCTGGACTAGAACCGATAATCTGCCAATCTTTGAAATTGAAATAAGCCATGTACGGAGAAGGATTAATCAGACGCAAAGAGCGGTAAAGTGCAAAAGGATCGCCACTATATTCAGATTCCAAACGCTGCGAAACAACTACTTGAAAAATATCTCCCGCTTTGATATATTTCTTAGCTTTTAACACATTGGCGCAATACTTTTCGGGAGTAGTATTGCTGGTATAAGCCAAGTCTGTATTTCCACTTGTGGAACGGGCATCTTGCCCGTTTTTATCACTTGTGAAACGGGCATCTTGCCCGTCATTGGGAGGAGTCCATTCTATCAGGGTAGATTGCTGAGAAAGGGGCGATTTCAGCTTATCTACTAACTTAGAAACCCGATCGCACGCTTGACCGTAAGCCTGGGCCAAGTCAACCCCAACCTCCCGTAAGTCCGCATAGGCGATCGCCCAAATCTTCCGTTTCACCTGATCGAAAATCAACAAATTATCAACCTGCATCCACAACCCATCCGGCAAATCTTTTTCCCCAGCCGGATATACAGGAACACGCGGCTCAATCCACTTAATTAACTCATAACCCCAAAACCCAAACAACCCGCCAATTCCCGCTGGTAACTGTGGCAATTTCACTGGTTGATAGGACTGCAAACATTCAGTTAAAGCCACAAACGGATCGCCCGTAAATACATTTTGGGAACCGTCGCGGTAAACTTGAGTTGTTTGCGAGCCTTTTGCTTCCAAAATCCACAGCGGATCGCACCCTAAGAAACTATAACGCCCAATTTTTTCCCCACCTTCGATCGACTCCAGCAGAAAACTGTAAGGTTGACCGGCACAAACCCGATACCAAGCAGAAACCGGCGTATCCAAATCAGCAACCCATTCCTGATATACCGGTACAAAATTGCCTTGTTTTGCCAGTTCGGAGAATTGTGAAAAATCTGGAAATATCATATATATAAATTAGCTATACAATCAATAAAGATAAGACGGAAAATAACATCCCGCAGGTTGTTGATAGTCACCAATTGCCATCACCGCCAGTGGCTTGAGGCCGCGCAGCCCCTCTTGCAAACACCAGCGAAACAAACTTGCATAACGCAGGGGTAAGTGAAAGCAAAGCACTTCTCCCGGACTATACGCAGCCGCACCTAATAGCAAAGCCTGCATATCAGCTTCACTTTCCGCGACGCTGTAGCCAACGGTAGACACCGCACAAGTATAAGCTACAATCTGACCTTGTTTGCAAGCAACCAAAGGAGAAAGGTGATTTAGGGCGTATTTAATCTCGGAAGTTCGATCGCACCTGTACACTCTCTTACACAAAGCCTCACATTCGTCAACATCCTCACTTACCATCGGCCGCACCTCAAAGTCATACTGCGGCTGACTGCGAAACTTCCCCTCCAGCAACAGCAAAGGTTCCTTCACCTCAAAACCCAGAGACACGTACAGCGACAGCGACGCCAAGTTAAAAGATTCTTGAACCAAGCGAATACCCAAAGCATCCTGTCCTTGTTTCAGCAAAGCTTTCATGATTTGCCGCCCTGTTCCCTTACCTTGAAAAGTGCGATCGACACTAACGGGCCCAATGCCGCGAATCGGGTTGCGTTCGTCCATGAAACCGCAGCCGACAACCGAACCCTCGCTTTCAGCTACAATGTCAAAACATGACGGATTTTCAATCAGCAGGCTAGTTATTTCCGTTGCAAAATCCAGTGTCGGAAAATCTGTCGGGAACAAGTGGCGATCGGAAATATCTTTAAAAGCTTCATAATTAATGCGAGCGCAAACATCGATATCAGAAGGCTGCGCTCGCCTGATTGCGACATTCATTTTTAATTTAACTTTAACGATTAACTTTTAATTAGATTTGAAGTTTGCAGTAGGACTCGGGCGCGGATACCGACGGCCTCCCGCGCCCGAACACTACTGCCAACACAAATTTACAAGCTGAGCATTCCAGGCAATATTACCGATGTTTTGCTCAGCGATGCAGTCATCTGTCTAGGGATCGTAAGTCTTCTTACCGGTGAACTTCACCTTAATCGGATCGGGATTGCTGCCAATATTGCGGTCAATCTTACCGTTGTAGGGACGACCTTCGTTCACCTTTTCAGGGAACACGCCATCCTTGGGATGCAGGTACTCAGTAGCACCGTCGGGAAATACGCGGTAAATCTTGTAGTTCGAGATTTTGAATTTCGCCCGCAGTTGCTGGCCGCCCAAAGCGATGCACTGCTCCTTCCGGGGCAGATACAGCAAGTTGTCGCCTTGACGCATGATTGCAGCGCCGCCTGTCGGCATTTCAAACACTTGTTCCTTGGTGCTAGTCCAAGTGATCGCATACTTCTCTTCAACTAGCGCCTTAGTCAGCAAGCCGCCGGTGCTGCCGCCGAAGATAGGGGGTTGTCCAGTGAGTTCTTCTGACATAGATATATCCAAAGGATTTTTAGAGCATCGTATCATCGAGATTGTACGCTGTTCTCGAAATTGTAAGGAAAATTAACAGTTTTTTGGCGATCGATCTTTTCTGATAATTGGTAATTAATAATTGGTAGTTCATAATTGGTAATTTCCACCAACTCCCAAAAACAAAATTAGGAAGCAGGAATAAATACAAAATCAGCATAAAAAACAGTTATTAATGCTTATGCCAAAGCCTTACCGCCCTATGTCAAGAACAGGCTTTGAAAGCCTGTTTCAGAAAATCGAGTTCTTCCTGCTTCGTTCGGTCATAGCAGCAGAGGCGGGTTTTGCGAGGAAAACTTTTCTGTGCTATCCCACATTGGGCGATCGACATTTACTCGATCGCACACTGAGAAACCCTATTTTTGCACAAGTCTTGTTAATCTGTGCTGCCAACCGCCTACAAAAAGAGTTTTTAGCTAAGTAATATCCGCACGCTTCTGAAAACGAGATTTTATACCTAAGTAATATGGCAGTATGTTCCTACAATCAGATTTTTTATACAAGTAAAGTCTGCCATATGGACTCTTTCTTCTCTTCCTCTGCGCCCTCTGCGGTTTAATCATTCTGAGGCGATTGAAATCGCTTCTTGTCAAACTTTCGTCCCAGCAGAGGTGACTGAAGAATCAATTATTAACAATTGATTCTAGACCATCGGAATAGTAAAGTGAAATTCACTTCCTCGGTCTTTTCCTGCGGAATCTACCCAAATTTTACCGCCCCAGCCGGCAACAATCTGCTTGCAAATTGCTAGTCCCAAACCGGTACCGCCGGCACTGCGCCGCAATGCTCCTTCTTCTTGATAAAATCGATCGAACACAACTTTTAAACTACTAGCCTCTATTCCCCTCCCCGTATCGGTTACGAGGACTTCTACCATCTGAGAACCATTGCATTGAGCTCGCACAGTCACCGTTCCCTGCGGTGTGGTGAATTTGCAAGCGTTGTCTAGCAGTTTGGAGAGCACTTCCACCAGCCATTCGCCGTCAGCTTGCACTAAGGGCAATTCTGCGGATACTTCGGCGATAATTTTCGGCAATTGCCGATCGACTGTGCGGCGCGATCGCACGCTGCTAAGGGCCAAATCAACGCATTCTTGCAGCGTCAGCGATTCGACATTCCATTTTACTCGCCCGCTTTCTAAGTGAGAAAGAGTTAAGAAATCCTGCACGAGTTTCCGCATTCGATCGGCATCGCCCAGGGCAGTTTCTAACATGATTTGCCGCATTTCTGCTGGCATATCTGGTTCGGAGTTCAAACTTTCTAGACACACTTGAATGGTAGAAAGCGGAGTGCGGAGTTCGTGTCCGGTGATGGCAATTAGATTGCTGCGAGTGCGGTCTAATGCTTCTAATTGTTGATTTAGCTCTTCTAAATGGGCGTAGGTTTCTGCTTGAATTAAGGCTGCTCCGAGCTGGGTGGCGATCGCCTCTACTAGAGCAATTTCGTCTTCTTCCCAAGGCAAAGCCGATCGACACTGGTGCATTTCCACCATGCCCAACACCCGCCCCTGATAAAGCACCGGCACCATTAACCAAGAGACAATCTGCCAATTTTTGACAATTTTTTCCAGGGATTTTGTATTGACAATCAGGGGATTTTGTGCAGTGTCTTGAATATAAACTCGCTCTTGCCGCGTCACCGAGTCCGTAAATATTTGATTTTCCTGCAACTTCCAAGTCTGATCCAGCAAGGAACTAGCGCCTGGACGCAAAAACTCGCGATCGATTTTGACGGCAATATCTGCGGCCTTGCACCGATAGATCAAACAGCGGCTTGCTGATAGGGCTGTTCCGAGTTCAGAGACTGCGACTTCGACGATTTCTTGCGGGTTGAGAGACTGCCGCATTGCCGTTGTAATTAAGTTAATCAGGCGTTCTTTGCGTTCTTGGGCGGCGATCGCGGCGTATGCTTTCACCAGTTGGTGTTGGCCTGATTGCAAGTAGGTGACTAAGCGTTCGGCAAAAGCGTCGCTCAATTTGGGATTGGGAATTTTTGAGCCTTTTTTCCCGCTTTTGTCGGGTTTTGCGGCTTTGGAAGCGGCAGATTTCCGCGTTTTTTTCGGTGTTTTGGCAAGATTGTAAGTGGTTCGCGCTCGATCGATCTTTTCGGCCAATTCCGGGCGATATTTGATGATTTTATCCAGCAACAATTCCGCAGCTTTGCAGCTTACCTCGCGATCGAACGTCCAAACTCCTTCAAATTTGCGAGCTTGATCTATCAACAACGGATCGCGATCGTCATAATTGTCGATCGGTACAATTTTTTCTTGACAAATCAGACAAGTTGAGTAGTGCTGCCCCAGCACCACTAAGTGCCACTCTTTACTTAATGCGTCCTCCGGTGCAAACGCGACTGTTTCGTGAGATTCCGAGGAATTTTTAAACTCAGTTTCCGGTGCTGATAGCACGTATACCTGAGAGGAGAGCGAGGCAATTCGCCGATAGCGGTGAGCTTCTTCGCGGTAGAAGCGCTCTTGCTGAAAGCTGGCAATGACTAAGGGTTCGTCGTCGGAACCCGCCAAAACTAAGTCTTCCATCGCGTGAGACAGCGCTGTCATGGAAGATTTGAAATAAACTTGTGCCTGGAGATGGGGCAAAGCTTGCAGAAGTTCTGCCAGTAGGGAAATAGGGACGATCATCTAGCCTTAAGCGTGCATTTTTGCCTATGACAAAACAGGAGCGATCGACAAAAGTTTTAGATCGATCCCTTATTAGTATCTCTCAAAAGTCACTATTAATTAGCGGTTAATTAGAAACTAACCGCCCAATTATTTTTTCAGGGCGATCGCCCGTGAGTATAAATGCGGAGGCTGTGCTTGAATCAGGCCGGTTCGCCCCCTTCGTCGCTACCGCCTGGAGATGATTTGTAGAGAGCATCTAATTGTTCGCGGGCATCTTGGACAGTCAGCGAACGCATCACTAAAAGCGGCTCGTTAACAATGTTTCCGTATTCGTCTAAAAGTTCTGGATGAGGTACAGCTTGAGATCGAGGATAGGATGCGTAGCGATTATTTGCCCTGAATTGTTTAGGGCGTTGGGATTCCATACCTACGGTGACTAGACTGCGGATTAAGTTACCGACGGCCAGGAATGCCAGAACGGTAAAAGCTAAAATATAAAGCAAATGCAACATTATTTTCTCCTCCGGGCTAAACAGCCACACAGCAATTTACAAAAGTGTTTCAGCAAGTAATGACTTATTAACTGGAAATCTGTTTGGGGTTGTCAAGTCGGCCGCGACATTTCCAAAGGTTGGGAATTTGACCGCGAGTTTAACTTGAACTTGCCTTTTTATTTTCCAGGGGAGCCGACTGCAATGAGCGAAAGCGCGCCGATACTTGCCAGCATTCGGCGAGCAGTCTGTGCCACGGCATCAATGCTGCGGTTTCAATTGCAACTTGACCTCCGGTTGCTTGAAATAGAGCTTTAGCAGCAGCTACTTCTTGCTGAGCCTGTCTGACTCGTGCCAGTAAGTCGGATTGATCTTCGCCACTCAGAAAGTGAATTTCCTCAGTTTCTAAAAGCTTGGTCGATCGATCGAACCAGTAATTAAAATCCTCTAAAAGCGGTTCTAGTAACGCTTTGAGCAATTCTGATTCCGGCAAGTTGGAATTAAGCATGGATTAAAACTGGGTTATTTATCTATTCTAATCTTAGACGCTCTTTACAATTTGTAACATAATTATAACAAAAATTCCAGGATTTAACCACAAGTAGCAGGTGAGTGTGCATAAATTTAACAGTACCAGCAGCGACTTGTGAGTCGAAATCCCAAAATTCTGCCAAATTAGTTCGCCCTCTCATATCAATTCCGGTAACACCGGAATGACAAGCGAGGAAACGGCACTGCCGTTTCCCTACCGTAATTAATCG
>ENA-OFDP01000130-OFDP01000130.1-metagenomes-genome-assembly--contig:-NODE-130-length-35363-cov-6.500142_pt1 | contig 35363 bp, 32 predicted proteins | sample MGYA00153389_OFDP01 | MGnify analysis MGYA00153389
GTTGGCCGAGCAAGACGTTGGCACCGGTGATGTCGAAGTCGTAAAAAGAACCGGTCCGCGCCGGCAGGTCGCTCGGCAATGTGAGTGAGCGGGAATAAATCTGTGCGCCGCCGAGGCCGTCGCCGGCCAACAATCGGAACAGCACCGACGCTGCGGCAGATCCGGAATTGAAGGTCTGGAACTGTAGTCCGAACGACGTCAGGTTGGTGTCGATGGAGGTAAAGCTCTGGCCGATCGGACCGAATGCCTGAATTTGCGCGCCGCGTGCGCCGGTCGGTCCCGAGACGACTTGCAAAGTATCTTGAGCCTGAGCGGGAACTACTGCGAGCGACAAGAATGCGCTTGCCGCAGCCAGCGCTGCGGTTGTGGTAATACGCATGATTACTCCCCGGTTGGTGGTGTACCGGGTGCCTAGGCAGGCGATGTTGCGGCAATGCGACGGCGCGGAGACGTGGTAAAGAAATTGGTAAATATTTGGGAGGCGGTGCTATTCTTTTGGGTTAGCGACCGAAATCGATGCGGTCACGCGGCCAGCGGATCACGCATCCGCCCGGCCAGCGAGTTTGGCATCGCGCCGAGCACCACAATGTCGATCACGTCCCCGATTGCCGCATCGGTCAGTAGATGCACCGATTGCAGCCACGGCGACTTGCCGATCATCTGCCCGGGCAGGCGGCCCTTGCGGTCGACCAGGATACTCGTGTCTTTCCCGATCGTTGCGCGATTGAAGGCGAGGCTGTGCTCGGCGAGGCGGGCCTGGAGCCGCTGCAATCTGTCGTCCATCACCTGAGGGTCAACCGCTCCTTCCATCGTCGCCGCCGGAGTGCCCGGACGAGCGCTATATTTGAAACTATAGGCCGAAGCGTAACCGACCGCATCGACGATTGCGAGAGTGTCGGTGAAATCTTCTTCGCTCTCTCCGGGGAAGCCGACGATGAAGTCGCCCGAGATAGCGATATCGGGCCGTGCGGCGCGGACTTGGTCAATCGTGCGGAGGTACGAATCGACATCGTGGCTGCGGTTCATCGCCTTCAGGATGCGGTTGCTGCCCGACTGCACCGGCAGGTGGAGGTAGGGCATCAATTGCTCGATTTCGCCATGCGCGGCGATCAGCTCGGGGGTCATGTCGGCGGGGTGGCTGGTGGTGTAGCGGATGCGTTCCAGTCCATCGATCTTGGCGATGGCGCGGATGAGTTTGTCGAGCCCACCGGCCCAAGCATTGACGTTCTGGCCGAGCAAGGTGATTTCGCGCGCGCCACCGTCGACCAAGGTTTCGGCCTCGGTCAGGATGTCAGCGAACGGCCGGCTGATCTCCACCCCGCGGGTGTAGGGAACGACGCAATAGGTGCAGAATTTATCGCACCCTTCCTGCACCGTCAGGAAGGCGCTCGGCCCGGTCCGGCGGCGCGCGGGGAGCGCGTCGAATTTGGAGATGGCGGGCATGTCGGTATCGACCGGGCGCTCGCCGCGCGCCGCCGCCGCGACCAACTCGGGCAGGCGATGATAGGCTTGCGGGCCGACAACCAGGTCGATCATTTTCGATCGGCGCTGGGCTTCGGACCCTTCCGCCTGCGCGACGCATCCGGCGAGCGCGATCATCGGCCGGCTGCCGTCCTCGCGCTTCAGCCGTCCGACATCGGAATAAGCCCGGTCGGCGGCTTTCTCGCGGATGTGGCAGGTATTGAGCACGACCAAATCGGCGTCATCGCCATCGGGCGCCGCGATCATCCCCTCGGCGATGAGCAACTCACCCATCCGCTCGCCGTCATAGACGTTCATCTGGCAGCCGAAGCTCTTGACGCGGAAGGTCGCTGGAAGGTCGCTCATCGGCCGCGCCTATAGTGCGGTCGACGGCATCGCGGAAGTGAGCGCGGCGCCGATCGCCGCCTGGGCGTCGCGCGCCATCGCCTTGCGGTCTTCGCCGACGGGAAGTTCGTCGAGCAGGCGGACAGTCACTTGCAAGGTGCCGCGGCGGCCGAGCAATCGAAGTGCATTGTCGACGCCACTCTCGCCGCTGTGCCAGGCGATTCCCGGGCCGCTCGCGCCATAGTCGATCGCGATCGGGCGAACCGCTGTTCCCGGTGCGGCGGGCGCGACCGCGGCAAGCAGGGTTGGGCGGAACGGCAGCATGGTGCGACCGTCACCGGTAGTTCCTTCGGGAAATATTGTCAGCGGCATGTCGCGCTCGATCCCCTCGGCGATCCGGCGCACCTGGCCATGCGCGTCGCTGCGATCGGCGCGCTCGACGTAGAGCGTGTGATTCTGGTTGGCGAGCCAGCCGACCAAAGGCGCGGAGGCGATGTCGGCTTTCGACACGAAAGCGGTTCCGGTGGCTCCGCCAAGAATCAATATGTCGAGCCAGCTCAAATGATTGGCGATGGCCAACGTGGGCGGGGTCAGCGGCGCGCCCTCGACGGTCGCTCGAACGCCGATGATCCGCGCTGCCGCGGCGAGGAACCGCGGCGGCCACGGGGACCGTCGCCCGCCGATCTTGGCGATCAGGTGCGGTGGCACCATCAACAGCAACAGCCCCAGCAGTCCGCCGAGCCTCAGCGCGGCGCGCCACCGCGAAGATGATCGATCAGCGGCCGCGATCGCGAGCGACGCCATAAAGCTCCATTCGGTGGTCGACCAGGCGGAAGCCGAGCCGGTCGGCGATCCGGCGCTGCAATTCCTCGAGTTCCTCGTCGACGAATTCGATGACCTTGCCGGTCTCGACGTCGATCAGATGATCGTGATGCGATTCGGACGCCGCTTCGTAGCGTGATCGGCCGTCGCCAAATTCGTGCCGCTCGAGAATGCCCGCCTCCTCGAACAGGCGGACGGTGCGATAGACCGTCGCGATCGAGATATTGGGATCGATCGCCGCGGCGCGCGTGTGGAGCGTCTCGACATCGGGATGATCCTCGCTGTCGCCGAGCACGCGCGCGATGGTCTTGCGCTGTTCGGTGATGCGCAGGCCCTTGTCGGCGCAAAGCTGTTCGATATCGATCGTTCGTTGCATCAGCCAAGAGTAGGCAGTCGCGGGCACAAAGAAAAGGGGAGCCAGCGTTCGGCACGCTGGCTCCCCAAACTATTTTCAAAGCCTATTTGGCTTTGACGGCCTTGGTTGTCTTGCGACGCTTGGTGCCGAGGCCGATCGCCTTGGCCAAGGTACGGCGCTGTTCGGCGTAGTTTGGAGCGACCATCGGATAATCGGAATTGAGGCCCCACTTCTGGCGATACTGGTCGGGGGTCATTTGATAATGGGTCATCAAGTGCCGCTTGAGCATCTTGAGCCGCTTCCCGTCCTCCAGGCAGACGATATAGTCGGGCTTGATCGACGAACGGATCGGCACCTTGGGCTCAAGCTTGACTTCGGGTGCGCTCCGCCCGGACAGGCCGGTCAACGCGCCATGGACGTTGTTGATCAGGTTCGGCAGGTCGTTGACTGCAACGCTATTGTTGCTGACGTGGGCGGCGACGATGTCGGCCGTTAGCGTGAGCAAAGTATCATAATCTTGTTCTTCGGCCATTCTTCGATTTCCCCGAGCTGGATTTCTACGCGAACGCGCGCCGCACCGTGCGGCAGACTTGGCCCTGTTAGTCCTGCGCTAGTGGACGCGCAATGATGAGTTGCAAAGGCGAATGAATTCAACTCAATCTGCGCACAGCGACATGGTAATAGCGTCGAACACACTGCCATCGGACCCGCGATAATAGTTGACCCGGCGTCCGGCGGGGGCAAATCCATAAGCCTGGTACATTGCCGTCGCGGGGTTGCCGTCGCGGACTTCGAGGTGGAGATGGCTGGCGCCGAGCGCCCGACTGGTGGCAATGAACTGGTCGAGCAATCGGCTGCCGATGCCGCACCTTTGGGCGCTGAAATGGACCGCGAGCAGCAATAGTTCGGATTCATCGGCAACCGTGCGCTGAAGCGAGAATCCGCGAATCGTGCCCTGTTCATCGCTCGCGATCGCCAGTGCCACCCCCGATAGCGGCAGGATCCCCGCGCATTGCGACCGCGACCAGCCTTCGCCGAAGCCCGGGTCGAAAGCGTGGGTCATGACCTCCATCACGCCCTCGAGATCATCCGATTTGCCGCTACATATACGCACCGGAATGTGTCGCTGCGAGGCGCTGCTCATGCGGCTGCCGCCGGGATGGCGTCGGGCGGGCGGGCGTAGATCGGGCTCGGCGCGAGGGTCCGAAGCGCGAGCGGGAGGATGAGGGCGTTGGCGGCCGAGGGAAGCAAGTCGATCGCTTCGCCAAATCCCCGCGCTGCAACGAGCGCGCTCGCGCCGTTCCCGACGACGAGCGGCGCATCATAAATCGCGGCGGCAATTTCAGGTCGCAAATTGGTGATCTCGCCGACCAGTTCGAACCCCGGGAGCCGATATTGCGCGACGAAAATCTCGCCATGCCCACCGTTCACCGCCACCGCGACCGGGCCATCGCCCGGTGCACCGGCGGCCAGCAAGGCCAGCGAATCCATCCCATGGATCGGAATGTCCCACCCGACCGCCATGCCGTGCGCGCAGGCGGTGGCGATGCGCAGGCCGGTGAAACTTCCCGGCCCAACCCCGACGAGGATGCTCGCGGGGACGTGGCCGTCGAGCAAGTCGGCGATCAGCGGGGCAAGGCGCTCGGCATGGCCGCGATCGATAATTTCATCGGCGCGGGCGAACAGGCTGCCGTCGGCCGCGAACAAAGCGGCGGTGCAGGCCGATGTCGAGGTGTCGAAAGCGAGGATCAAATTGGGGCGCTCCGCTCAACTAATCCGCGCAAATTGGCCACAAGCGTGGGAAAGGAGCAAGCGAAACCTAATCGGAATTAAACCGCTTCGACGCTTTCGACCTCGGGGACATAATGCTTGATCAGCGTTTCGATGCCGCGCTTGAGCGTCACCGCGGAGGACGGACAGCCGGCGCAAGCGCCTTGCATGACGAGGAACAATTTGCCCTCGCGATAGCCGCGATAGACGATGTCGCCGCCATCATTGGCGACTGCCGGGCGGACCCGGGTTTCGAGCAAATCCTTGATCTGGTCGATGATGTCGGCGTCGGCGGGATCGTCGATATGGTCGAACCCGTCGTTGGGCGCGACCTCGATCCCCGCCGCGCTGCCCTGGCGGAACAGCGGCGCGTCGAGCGTGAAATGATCGAGCAACAGGGTGAGGACGTCGGCCTCGAGGCTTAGCCAGTCGGCGCCGGGCGCGGCCGAGACCGAGATGAAATCGCGGCCGAAATAGACCCCGTCGATATTACCGATGGCGAACAACGCCTCGGCGAGCGGCGATGCCTCGGCGGCCTGCGCATTGGGAAAATCGCGCCCGCCGGTGTCCATCACCGTGCGGCCGGGCAGGAATTTGCGGGTCGCCGGGTTGGGCGTCGGTTCGATTTCGATCAGCATGGGGGAGATGTGGGCTGTATCGGGTGCCGGATCAAGCCCGAGTGCTCCTGCGAAGGCAGGAGCGGTGGCCGCACTGGACGCAACGCTCCGGCTTGCGCCGGAGCACGACTTCATTCAGCCACCCAACTATCGTCGATCATCTTGATCAAGGCCGAGAAATCCTTCCCCGCGCCGCCGCGGTCGACGAAGCGCTGGTACAATTCCTCCGCCTCGCCGCCCATCGGGGTGTAAGCGCCGGCTTCCTTCGCGGCTTCCATCGCCAGCTTGAGATCCTTGAGCATCAGCGCGGCGGCGAACCCGCCGTCGTAATTGCGGTCGGCGGGGGTTTCGGGGCCAACTCCGGGAACCGGGCAGTAACTCGTCATCGACCAGCTCTGGCCCGACGCCTTCGATGAAATGTCGTAAAAAGTCTGCGCGTCGAGCCCGAGCTTCTCGGCCAGCACGAACGCCTCGCAGGTCGCGGCCATGGTCGCGCCGAGCAGCATGTTGTTGCAGATCTTCGCCGCCTGGCCCGAGCCTGCGTCCCCCGCGTGGATCACCGCCTTGCCCATGGTGTCGAGCAGCACCTTGGCGCGCGCGAAGCCCTCGTCCGACCCGCCGACCATGAACGTCAGCGTGCCCCCGTCCGCAGCGGCGATCCCGCCCGACACCGGCGCATCGACCATCACATAGCCCGCCGCCGCGGCCTCGGCCTCGACCGATTTGGCGGTGGCGACGTCGATCGTCGAGCAGTCGATCAGCAGCGCGGACTTGGGCGCGTTGGGGAAGACGGTCGAGCGATAGACGTCGGCGACATGCTTTCCCGCGGGCAGCATGGTGACCACCGCCTCGGCATTGGCGACCGCAGCCTCGGCGCTGGCGGCGATGGTGCAGCCATTGCCCTTGGCGCGATCGAGCGCAGGCTGGCTCAGGTCGAACGCGGCGACCTCATGCCCCGCCTTGGCCAGGTTCGCGGCCATCCCGCCGCCCATGTTGCCAAGCCCGATGAATGCTACGCGTGCCATGTACCTACTCCCTTGTGCTCCTGCGAAGGCAGGAGCGTTGGCCAAGGCTCCTGCCTTCGCAGGAGCGCGGCGACCCTATTTCCCCGTCCAGTTGCCCGACCGTTTTTCAACAAACGCCGCCATGCCTTCCTTTTGATCTTCCGTTCCGAACAGCCCGTGGAACAGCCGTCGCTCGAAGTTGATGCCCTGCGCCAGACCCAGTTCGAACGCGGCGTTGACCATTTCCTTGGTCGCGATCGCGGCGAGGGGGGCCATGCCGGCGATCGCGGTTGCGGTTTTCATCGCCTCGTCGATCAATTCGGCGGCGGGCACGACCTTCGCCACCAGCCCGCTGCGCTCGGCTTCGTCGGCACCCATCATCCGGCCGGTGAGGCACATTTCCATCGCCTTGGCCTTGCCGACCGCGAGCGTCAGTCGCTGCGATCCGCCCATGCCGGGGGTCACCCCGAGCTTGATCTCGGGCTGGCCGAACTTGGCGCTGTCGGCGGCGATGATGAAATCCGCCATCATCGCCACTTCGCACCCTCCGCCGAGCGCGAATCCGGCGACCGCCGCGATCCACGGCTTGCGGGTCGCGGTGACACGCTCCCACCCGGCGAAGAAGTTGCTGCCGTACATGTCGGCGAAGCCCTGGCTTTGCATTTCCTTGATGTCCGCGCCAGCCGCGAAGGCTTTCTCGGATCCGGTGAGGACCAGGCAATGCTGGCTGTCGTCGGCGTCATAAGCGGCGAAGGCGGCGATCAATTCCTGGAGCACCATCGAGTTCAAGGCGTTGAGCGCCTGCGGGCGGTTGAGCGTGACGAGCGTCACCGCGCCGCGCTGCTCCGTCAGGATGGTTTCGTAGGTCATCGCAAAGCTCCTAAAAATCGAACGGGCGCCACTGCTCTTCGATCGGCAGCGGCTCGAAAAAGGCGTCGACATCGCGGTCGCCGATCGCCTGCGGATTGGTCGGCCGCCAATTGGGCTTGCTGTCCTTGTCGATCAGCAAGGCGCGGACGCCTTCGCGAAAATCAGGGTGATGGATCAGCCGCACCATGATGCCATATTCCATCCGCATCTCGTCGACGAAGTGAAGCTGGTAGGGGCTTTCAAGGAGCAATTTGAGGCTCACCTTGCACGCCATCGGCGATTTGGCGCGGATCGTGACGGCTTCCTTCGCCGCCCATTCGTCGCCCTCCGCTGCCCCCGCATCGAGCGCGTCGATGATATCCTCGAGCCGGTCGGAGGCGAAGTATCGGTCGATCTTGGCGAGATTGCCCGCGATCCGCGCGGTCGGCACCTCCTCCTCGGACAATTCGTCGAGGATCGCCTGGACGCGGAACGGCTGGGCCATGATCCGTTCCTTGGCCAGCTCCAGCCTGGCGGATATAATATAATGCGTGGCGAGCCGCAGCTTGAGGCATTCCGCGCCGTCGAGCCGCGCCCCGGTCAGCGCCAGGAATTGCGCCAGCCGCCCGCGCAAGCGGCTTAGATACCGCCCGCCGCCGACGTCGGGGAAAATCCCGATCGTCGTTTCGGGCATGGCGAGGATCGTGCGCTCGGTCGCGACCCGATAGCGGCACGGGCAGGCGATCCCGACCCCGCCGCCCATGGTGATCCCGTCCATGAACGCGACGCCAGGCTTGGCGTAGGTATATTCGAGGTGATTGAGCCGATATTCGTCGAAAAAGAAGGCCCGTGCGGCGGCATCATGGCCTTCAACGCTTTGGGAGATGTCGACAACGTCGCCCCCAGCGCAAAAGCCCCGACTCATTTTTCCATCGCCATCCGGCTGGGCGGCATGGTCGATCAGGATGATCCGCACATCGGGGTCGTCGCGCCACTCGATCAGCGCGCGCGCCATGTCGCGGACCATCTGGCGGTTGAGGCTGTTGAGCGCCTTGGGGCGGTTGAGGCGAAGGCGGCCGGCGAACCCTTCCTTGACCGTCAGAACATCGCTCAAGACATCATCGCGTAGGCGCCCGGCGCAGGCTCGATGCCGTCCTTGATGACGCGCGCGGCCACCGACTTGCCGCCATGCCCGTCGAGCCACTGGGTCCACAATGGCCACCAACTGCCCTCGTGACGATCGGCGGCGGCGAGCCATTCCTCGGCGCTTTCGGGCCGCGCGACATTGGTCCAGAAGCCATGCTTGTTGCGGCTCGGCGGGTTGATCACCCCGGCATTATGCCCCGATCCGCCGAGGATGAAGTCGGCGCGAATGTGCCGCGCACCGCGATATACCGCCTCCCACGCCGAAACATGATCGTCCTTGAGCGCGATGACCAACATCGGTGCCTCGATCTTGGCGAGGTCAATCGGCGTGCCGCGGACCGCAAAGCCCGCCGGTTCTTTAAGGCGGTTATTGAGCAGCAAGTCGCGGTTGTAGCTCTTCAAGAATGCCGCCGGGATCCGCGCCCCATCCTCGAACCAGGTCAGCAGGTCGGAAGCTGGGGCGGGCTTGTCGAGCAGATAATGCTGCACCACCGACGACCAGATCAAATCATTGGCGCGCATCGCCGCAAACAGCCGCTGGAGCTCGAGGCTGTCGATGTAGCCGGCCTTCTCGAGATGATCGTCGAGCGCGTCGAGATGGCCTTCGTGGACGAACGCCGACCAGTCGCGCATGTCGGCGAAATCGACCAGGCTGCCGATCAACGTCGCCGAATTGACCTCTTTCCCGCGCCCCTCCGCCGCCAGCCACGCCAGCGCGATCGCGACCAACGTCCCGCCAAGGCAGAAGGCGAACAAATCGGGCGCGGCCTTGGTCCGGCGGCGGACTTCCTCGATTGCCGCGACGACCCCGCCGACGACATAATGCTCGACGCCCTGGTCCTTATGCTCGGGCCCCGGATTGACCCAGCTGACGACAAATACAGTGCGGCCTTCGCCGACCAGCCATTTGACCAGGCTCTGATCGGGCGCGAGGTCGATCATGTAATATCGGTTCACCAGCGGCGGCACATAGAGCAACGGCGCTTCGGCGACCTTGGCAGTGGTCGGGGTATACTGGATCAGCTGGAACAAGTGATTCTGGAACACCACTTCGCCCGGGGTCGCGGCGATCGTCTCGCCCTTGACGAAGGCGGACGCGTCGGTGCGGCGCTGGACGATGCCCTTGCCGCTGGTGAAATCCTCGACGAGATTCTTGAAACCGTTGACCAGATTGGCCCCGCCCGTCTCCTGCACGCGCTTCATCACGTCGGGGTTGGTGGCCGCGAAATTGGCGGGCGAGACGGCGTTGAGATATTGGTCGAGCAGGAAGCGGCTCATCGCTTTTGCGCTGCCCTCGCCGTCGCCAACCGCAACCAGGTCGCGCAATTGCTGGGAGGCGAGCAAATAAGCGTCGCGGACCGAGCGATAATAGGGATCGTCCTGCCACTGCGCCGAATGAAAGCGCCGGTCGCGCGGTTTGTCACCGGCCTTGCCGCCGAGCGCGCCGCTCCAGAAATCGCCCCACTGCTTCGCCGCCGCGACCTGCACCTCGAGCAGATCCTGCGGCCGCATCGCCAAGCCCATCGCCGCTTCGCCGGTAGCCTTGGCGATGGCGAATGGGTCGAACGGAAGCGTCGGTTTGCGCGCCGTCACTGCCGCGTCAGCTCACGCCCGACGATCATTCGCATCACCTGGTTGGTGCCCTCGAGGATCGAGTGGACGCGCAGGTCGCGCCAGAAGCGTTCGATCGGATAATCCTGGAGATAGCCGTAGCCGCCGTGGAGCTGGAGCGCGCGGTCGACGACCGAGCTTCCGGTGTCAGTCGCAAGCCGCTTGGCCATCGCCGCGAACTTCGTCTTGTCGGGCGCGCCGTCGGTAACCTTGGCGGCGGCGACATAAAGCAGATAGCGCGCCGCCTGGAGCTCGGTTTCCATGTCGGCGAGCGTGAACTGGGTGTTCTGGAAATCGGCGATCGCTTTCCCGAACTGCCTGCGTTCCTTGGTGTAACCAATCGCCTCGTCGAGGCAGCGCTGGCCGCCGCCGAGCGAGCAGGCGCCGATGTTGAGCCGCCCGCCGTCCAAGCCCATCATCGCGATGCGGAAGCCTTCGCCCTCAGCCCCGACGCGGTTGGCGACCGGCACCCGGACCTCGTCGAAATTGACTTGCGCCGTCGGCTGCGAATGCCAGCCGAGCTTCTTTTCATTGGCGCCGAACGACACGCCCGGCATGTCCTTTTCGATCACCAGCGCGCTGATCCCCTTGGGGCCATCCTCGCCGGTGCGGACCATCGTCACGTAAATCTCATTCTCGCCGCCGCCCGAGATGAATGCCTTCGAGCCGCTGACCACATAATGGTCACCGTCCAGTACCGCCTTGGTCTTGAGCGCCGCCGCGTCCGATCCGGAGCTTGGCTCGGTCAGGCAGTAGCTGCCGAAGCGGTCCATCGGGATCATCGAGGGGAGATACTTCGCCTTGACCTCGTCCGACCCGAACCGATCGATCATCCATGCCGCCATGTTATGGATCGAGATGAACGCGCTGGTCGACGGGCAGCCATAGGCCATCGCCTCCATGATCAGCGCCGCCTCGAGTCGCCCGAGCCCGATCCCGCCGCTCTCCTCGCTGACGTAGATCGACCCGAAGCCTAGTTCCGCCGCAGCGCGGATCGTGTCGCGCGGGAAGATATGTTTCTCGTCCCATTCCGCAGCATGCGGCGTAATCGCATCGGCGGTAAATTTCTGCGCCATCTCCTGGATCTGGCGCTGGTCGTCGGTGAGGTCGAACTGGCTCATTGGCGAGCCTCTAGAGCCTGATCGCCTTCGGTGAAAGCGCTTTGCGCGTTCGCCGATGGCGAGAATCAGGCTCGTTCACAGGTCAGCTCGCGTCAGCCTTCTCGGCCAGCCCTTCGGCCCGCATCACCGCCCTGACCGATGGACGCTCCTCCATCCGCCTGCGGAACGCGACGAGGGTGGGCCATTTCGCCAAGTCGATCCCTAGATGTCCGGTCCAGCCGAGCATCGCGAACAGATATGGGTCGGCGACGCTCATCGACGGGCCGGTCAGATAATCCTTCCCCTCCAGCGACGCTTCGAGGAAATCGAACCTCTTGCCGACCAAGTCTCGCGCACCTTGTTTGATGTCGTCGCTCGAGGCTGGGCTGAACAACGGCCCGAAGCTCTTGTGGACGTCGCTACCGAGATAGGCGAGCCACTCGATCACCCGATAGCGCTCCATGCCTGCGCCGGGCAGGAGCGTCTCGTTGCCCGCCTTGTCGCCGATATATTGCAGAATGGCCCCGTTTTCGGTCAGGATTTCATCGCCGATACCGAGCGCCGGAACCGCACCCTTGGGGTTGATCGCCAGATAGTCGCCGCCACTGGCGGTCTTCTTCGCGCGGATATCGACCGCTTCGCTATCATGCTTGAGCCCCGTTTCGTGGAGCACGATATGCGCCGCCTGGCTGCAGGCGCCGGGTGAATAATAAAGTTTCATGTCGTCCGTCCCTCGAAATTAGCAGCGGCTATAGGTCAGGTTGATCGGCGGTTCCTGGTCGGGCTCGGCGTCGGTCCGGCGATTGAGCTTGCGGTCGACCACCTTTAGCCGCTCGGTTCGGGCCCAGTTCTGGCCTTCGCCCGAGAAGGCGTAGCGCGCGTCGAAGCTGTTGGCGGTTGCACCGAGCACCTTGTCGAGCGTGCCGCGCGATTCATAGAAGGTCAGCCGCGCCTCGTTGATCGTCAACAGCCCCTTGGCGTCGCCCCTGGTCGAGATGCAATCGGCCGACACCAGTCCCCAGCGGCCATGGAATTGGGCGGGGATCGAGGTCGGCAGCTTAGCCGGGGTAGCGGCATTGGACACTTCGTTGGTGGCAACGGCGGGCTTGTCGGACGCGCCTGGCGCCATCTCGACATTAGCCATTGGCGTGTCGTTGGCCACCTGAGGGACAGCGTTTCCCGGGGCATCGTTCGACCGCTGGCAGGCGGTGACTGCCATCAAGGCGACGATTGCGGGGGCGGTGAATTTGATCTTCATGGCCCACCAATGCTTGCGCGAGCAATAAGCTCCGCCCTCACCCCATCGTCGGAATAACGAACGCGTTGGCCAGTTCACCCGTCCCGCCGTCGGGCCAGCGCTGGGTAATCGTTTTGACCTTGGTCCAGAACTTCACCCCCTCCATACCGTGCTGGTTGGTATCGCCGAAGCCCGAGCGTTTCCACCCGCCGAAGGTGTGGTAGGCGACCGGCACCGGGATCGGCACGTTGATGCCGACCATCCCGACATTGACCCGCGATGCGAATTCGCGCGCGGCGTGGCCGTTGCGGGTGAAGATCGCAACGCCATTGCCATAGGGATGCTCGCTCGGCAGCCGCACTGCTTCCTCGAAATTGTCGGCGCGGACGATCTGCAAAACCGGCCCGAAAATCTCCTCCTGATAGGACCGGAAGCTGGGCTTCACATGGTCGAATAGGGTCGGGCCGACGAAGAAGCCCTTCTCATGCCCCTGGAGCGTGAAGCCGCGGCCGTCGACCACCAGTTCGCCACCCTCGTCGGCGCACATCTGGATGTAATTTTCGACCTTGGCCTTGTGCGCCGCATTGACCACCGGGCCGTAATGCGCATCGGGATCGGACGACACGCCGACCCGCAGGCCCTCGATCGCGGGGATCAGTTTTTCGCGCAACCGGTCCGCGGTCTCGGCGCCGACCGGCACCACCACCGGCAACGCCATGCAGCGCTCGCCAGCGCTGCCGAACGCGGCACCGGCAAGGTCGTTGACCACCTGGTCGAGGTCGGCGTCGGGCATGACGATGCCGTGGTTCTTGGCCCCGCCGAACGCCTGCACGCGCTTGCCGTTGGCGGTCCCGCGCGAATAAATATACTGCGCGATGTCCGACGATCCGACGAAGCTCACTGCCTTGATGTCGTCATGGTCGAGGATCGCATCGACCATTTCCTTGTCGCCGTGGACGACGTTGAGGATCCCGTCGGGCAGCCCCGCCTCGGTCATCAGCTCGGCCAGCCGCACCGGCACCGACGGGTCGCGCTCGCTCGGCTTGAGGATGAACGCATTGCCGGTCGCGATCGCCACGCCGAACATCCACATCGGGATCATCGCCGGGAAGTTGAACGGGGTGATCCCGGCGCCGATCCCGAGCGGCTGGCGCATCGAGTAAACGTCGATCCCCGGCCCTGCGCCCTGGGTATATTCGCCCTTGAGCGCATGCGGGATGCCGCAGCAGAATTCGATCACTTCGAGCCCGCGCTGGATGTCGCCCTTGGAGTCGGCGATGACCTTGCCATGCTCGGACGACAACGTCGCCGCGAGCTCCTCCATGTTGCGCTCGACCAAATCCTTGAACGTGAACATCACCCGCGCCCGCCGCTGCGGATTGGTCGCCGCCCAGCCCGGCTGCGCAGCGCGCGCGGCATCCATCGCCTTCTCGAGCGTCGCCGCCGTGCCAAGCCCGACCGTCGCCTGCACTTCACCGTCCGACGGATTCCACACATCGCTCGATCGCGGCGCGTCCGAATGGCTCGACCCGTTGATGAAATGCTCGATGATGCGCATGGAATGACCTCGTGATGTGATTTGCCGCCGCCCTAGCCAAGCGGCCACGCGAATGCCAGCGTCGGCCGACGAGGAGAATGTTCGATGCGTTCGATGATGCTTGCCGCCTTGCTGGTCACTACACCCGCCACCGCCGCTTTGACCCTGCAGGATGCGCGCCTGGCCAAGATTGCTTCGGTAGTCGATGCGGCGCGGATGAAGGCGACGGTGGAGCGGCTGGTCGCTTTCGGGACACGCCACACGCTCTCGTCGCAGACCGACCAGAAGCGCGGGATCGGTGCGTCGCTGCGGTGGAGCGAGGCGGAGTTGCGCAAGCTCGGGCTGGAAGTCGTGACGCCGAGCGACACGGTTAGCGGCAAGCGCGTCCCCGTGCCGGTCAAGATCACCAACGTCCTCGCCATCCAGCGCGGGACCGAGCGGCCCAATGACGTGGTGATCATCTCGGGCCACATCGACAGCCGCGTCAGCGATGTGATGAACGCGGCCGCCGATGCGCCCGGCGCCAACGACGACGGATCGGGCGTCGCCGCGGTGATCGAATCGGCGCGCATCTTGTCGAAGCACAAATTCCCCGGCACGATCGTCTACGCTTTGCTGTCAGGCGAGGAGCAGGGGCTGTTCGGCGGCAAATTGCTCGCCGATTATGTCAAGGCGCAGGGCTGGAATGTCGTCGCCAACCTCAACAACGACATCATCGGCAACAGCTGCGGCAGCGACGGGGTGTGCGATGCCAAGACCGTGCGCGTGTTCTCCGAGGGGCCGCGCTGGCAGGGGCGCGAGGCGCTCGCCACGCAGCAGCGCAGCCTCGGCGGCGAGAATGACAGCCCGTCACGCAACATCTCGCGCTTCCTCGACAGTCTCGCGGAGCGGCACCCCGAGATCGGCCTCGACGTGATGCAGGTGTGGCGCAACGACCGCTTCGGCCGCGGCGGCGACCACACCGAATTGCTCAACGCGGGCTATCCGGCGGTGCGGTTCTCGGTCGCGGTCGAGAATTACAACCAGCAGCACCAGGATGTGCGGGTCGAAAAGGGCGTGACCTACGGCGACACCGTGGAGGTGATGGACTTCGAGTATCTGGCGAAAGTAGTGAAACTCAACATCGCCGCCCTCGCCGCAATCGCCAGCGCCCCGCCGCCGCCGGAGCCGACGGTTGAGGGGGCGGTGAGTACGGATACTACGGTTTCCTGGAACCCGACGCAGGGCGGGGCGGACTACATTATCCGCTGGCGCCGAACTGACGAAAGCCAATGGTCGAATCAACAACGGGCCGAAAACTGCGGCCCGATCATCTTGGACGGTAAGAACCTTCGAACGGGAAAATGGGAGGTGTTCCACCTCGATTCGCCGTGCGACCAAGTTCTGAAAGGCGTCCGCGTCGACGATTGGGTGTTCGGGGTGTCGTCGGTCAGCAAGGACGGCTTCGAAAGCCCGGTCGCCTCGGCGGTGCCGGGCGGCGCGTCCCGGCCCTATGTCGCGCCGGTGGAGAAGAAGTAGGTTTTTCACACGAAGCTTGTCCCGAGCGAAGCCGAGGGGGCGCAAAGGTGCGAAGTTGGTCGTCATCCCGGGCTTGACCCGGAACCCATCTCCTGCCGATCGGTCGCGAGATGGGCTCCCGCTTTCGCGGGAATGACGAGTAAAGCGCCGCGCCTTTTTCGCGCCCTCGCGTGAAACAATCTCCTTTCTCCTTCTTTATCTAAGCAAGGAGAAAGAGCATGGCCGGTGGATGGACCCGCGACGGCGCGGTGCAGGATCAGATCGACGATACAGTGAAGGACGCCGTGCTCCGCGCCCGCGCACTCACCCCCGCAGGTGACAGCGCGGAGGACTGCGACGAGTGCGGCGAGACAATCCCGCCCAAGCGCCGCGCGGCGCTGCCCGGGGTGCGCACCTGCGTCGCCTGCCAGTCGGAGCGCGACAAATCGGTCCAGCACTCGGCGATCAACCGCCGCGGCTCGAAGGATAGCCAGTTGCGGTGAAAAACGGTTAGGGGGTGAAAATGCGCAAACCTCTCCCCGGCCTCCCGACCCCCAAGCAGATCCTCGAATTCATCGAGCAGTCCGGCCAGCCCGCCGGCAAGCGCGAGATCGCTCGCGCCTTCAACCTCAATGGCCATGACAAGATCATGCTCAAGGCATTGCTCAAGGACATGGCCGACGAGGGGCTGATCGATTCGGCGCCGGGCCGCGCGTTTCACAAGGCGGGCGGGGTGCCGCGGGTGACCGTGCTGCGGATCGTCTCGGTCGATGACGGACAGGTGTGGGCGCAGCCGGAAAGCTGGCACGCGGACACGCCCGCGCCCAAGCTGCGGGTGATCGAGAAAGGCCGCCGCTCGGCCCTCGCGCTCAACGACCGCATCCTGGCGCGGACCGAGGAAGCGGGCAGGGGCCATGTCGCGCACATCATGAAGAAGCTCGAGCGTGGCGCCGATTTGGTGCTTGGCGTGGTGCGCCGCGAGGGGGACCGCTTCTTCCTCACCCCGGTCGACAAGCGCGAGCGGCGCGAATTGCTGATCTCGGACCTCAAGGATGCGCGGCCCGGCGACCTGGTGCTGGCCGAGCCCGCGGGCCGCCCGCCCAAGATGACCGCGCGGGTCGATGCGGTGCTCGGCGATCCGTTCGCGCCGCGCAGTTTCTCGATGATCGCGATCGCCAAGCACGGCCTGCGCGACGAATTCGACAGCCAAGCGATCGAGGAAGCGGTGCGCGTCGCCAAGTTCCCGCTCGGCGAGCGCGAGGACCTCACCAATTTGCCGATCGTCGCGATCGACCCAGAGGATGCGCGCGATCATGACGACGCCATCTGGGCCAGCCCGCGCGCCGATGCCGACGGCTGGGACGCGATCGTCGCCATCGCCGACGTCAGTTTCTATGTCCGCGAGGGATCGCAGCTCGACCGCGAGGCGCTGCTGCGCGGCAACAGCGTCTATTTCCCCGACCGCGTGGTGCCGATGCTGCCGCACGAATTGTCGTCGGACATCTGCTCGCTGAAGGAAGGCAAGGTCCGCGCGGCGCTCGCCTGCCATCTGCATGTCGGCAAGGACGGCGCGCTGAAAAGCTGGCGATTTACACGCGCAAAAATTTGCGTTGCGGCAAACATTGCCTATGAAGACGCGCAATATAGCTACGACCTCGCGTGCTCCGGCGAAGGCCGGAGCGGTGGCCATGAAGAGGATGACGGCGGACCATCGCAACGCTCCGGCCGTCGCCGGAGCACTGTTTCCCCCGAACTGGTCGAACAATCGCTCAAACCCCTGTGGGAATGCTGGAAGGCTTTGCTCTCAGCGCGAACCAAGCGCGAGCCGCTCGAACTCGACTTGCCAGAGCGCCGCGTCATGCTCGATGAAAAAGGCCGGATCCTGTCGGTTGCCCCGCGCGAACGATTGGACGCCCACCGGCTGGTCGAGGATTATATGATCGCCGCCAATGTCGCCGCGGCCAAGGCGCTCGAGAAGAAAAAGGCGCCGGTAATGTACCGCGACCACGAGGCGCCGAGCCGCGAGAAATTGACCGCGCTGAAGGATTATCTCGCCACCTTCGATCTGCCCTTCGCGCTCGGCCAGGTGATCAAGCCGGCGATTTTCAACCGCATCATCGATCGGCTGGGTGAGGATCATCCTTCGCGGCACGAGATCATGGAGCAGATCCTGCGCACCCAGATGCAGGCCCGCTACGCCCCCGATCCGCTCGGTCATTTCGGCTTGAGCCTGGCGAGCTACGCGCATTTCACCTCGCCGATCCGCCGCTACGCCGACCTCATCGTGCATCGCTCCCTGGTCCGCAGCTTTAAATTGGGCGAGGGCGCGCTTGGTCCTGACAAGGTCGAGCGGTTCACCGAGATTGGCGAGCAAATCTCGATCCTCGAGCGCCGCGCGATGGAGGCCGAGCGCGAGACGGTCGATCGCTATGTCGCCGCCTTCCTGTCCGATCGCGTCGGCCAGATCCTCAAATGCCGCATCACCGGCGTTCAGTCGTTCGGCTTCTTCGCTACAGTGCTCGATCTGGGCGGCGACGGGCTGGTCCCGGCGTCGATTCTCGGCAACGAATATTTCCGCTTCGACGAAGCCGCACGGGCGCTGATCGGCGAAACCACCGGCGAGACGTACAAGCAGGGGCAGATGATCGAACTCAAGCTGGCCGAGGCAAATCCGGCGTCGGGCGCGCTTCGCTTTGAACTGGCCGAGGGCAAGTTCGGCGGTGGCGACCGGCGCCGCGATCGCACCCTGCCACGTGGCCCTCGCCGCGGTCGCCCGGCCAACATCCGCCACCAGGGCAAACGACGCTAGGGAACTAACCACCGCAGTGACCGCTTGGAGGCATATGACAAAGCACAAGATCGCCATCATCGTCGGCTCGCTCCGCAAGGACAGCGTCAACCGCAAGGTCGCCCGGACAATGGCTGCCATCCGCGACGACACCTTGGACTGCACGATCGTCGAGATCGGCGATCTGCCGCTGTTCAACCAGGACCTCGAGGCGACCCCGCCCGAAGCGTGGGTCAAGTTTCGCGACCTCATCCGGCCGATGGATGGGGTGCTGTTCGTCACCCCGGAATATAATCGCGGCCTTCCCGGGGCGCTCAAGAATGCGATCGACGTTGGCTCTCGTCCTTACGGGCAGAGCGTGTTCGCCAAAAAGCCGGCGGCGGTCGTCACCGCGTCGCCCGGCGGCGTCGGCGGGTTCGGCGCCAACCATCAGTTGCGCCAGTGCTGCGTGTTCCTCGACATGCCGATGATGGCCCAGCCCGAAGCTTATCTCGGCCACGTCACCGACGACAGCTTCGACGCCGACGGGCAATTGAAGGACGGCCCGTTGAAGGACGTCGTCACCGGCCTCGCCCACGCCTTCGCGGGATGGGTCGACTTGATCATCAAGGGCCGCGCCGCGCTCGCCTAGGTCACGCGGTTCCGCGCCTCAAACCGCGCATCTTCCCAGCCGCGCTTTGCTATGACGTCGGCAATGATCGACGCCGCGCGGACGATTTCCTCATATCCAGTGTAAAGCGGGGTGAAGCCGAAGCGGACCAGGTCGGGTTCGCGATAATCGCCGACCACGCCGCGCGCGATCAGCGCCTGCATCAGCCTGTAGGCGTTGGGGTGCGCGAATACGAGGTGACTGCCGCGCATGGACGGGTCAGTGGGCGAGGCGAGAATAAGCTGGGGACAGCGCGCTTCGATTTCCGTCCGTAACAGCTCGCTCAGCGCCCGAGATTTGGCCGCCAGGTCCGCCATCGCAACCCCGTCGAAGCTCGCCAGTCCTGCCTCCAATGCTGCCATCGCGATGATCGACGGCGTGCCACTGGTAAAACGCGCGATCCCCGGCGCGGGTCGATAATCAGGCTCGAACGCGAACGGGTCGGCATGGCCAAACCAGCCGGGCAGGGGGTTCGCCAATTGCTCCTGCAACCGCCGCGCAACGAATAGAAAGGCCGGCGCGCCGGGCCCGCCGTTGAGATATTTATAGCCGCACCCGACCGCCAGATCCGCGCCCGACGCGGTGAGCTCGAGCTCGACCGCACCGGCGCTGTGCGACAAGTCCCACAATGCCAGCGCGCCGACATCCTGCGCAGCGCGGCTCAATGCCGCCATGTCATGAACCTTCGCGCTGCGGTAATCGACATGGGTCAGCATCAACACCGCGACCTCGTCGGTCAGTGCGGCCGGAAGCTCCGCCGCGGCGACGGTGCGAAGCTCGGCCCCCTGGACCGCCGCAGCGATGTACAGGTCGGTCGGGAAATTGCCCGTCTCCGACAGGATAACCTTCCGCCCCGGGCGCGCCTTGATGGCCGCGCCGAGCAATTTGGCCAAGTTGATCGAGGTCGAGTCGCCTACCAAAATCTCGTCTGCCGCGGCGCCGATAATGGGCGCCAGCATTGCCGCAAGCGTGGCCGATTGCTCGATCCATCCATGCTTGTTCCAGCTCGCTATCAGGTCGCGACCCCACTCATTCTCGATCGTCTGCGCGACCCGCGTCGCGCTCGCTTTCGGAAGCGCACCAAGCGAATTGCCGTCGAGATAAATGATGCCATCGGGCAACGCGAACCGCTCGCGGGTAAATGCCAGCGGGTCGGCGGCGTCGAGCGCCCGCGCCTCGTCGAGTGTCACAGATTGGACCCCACTATAATTTTGGAAGCGTCACGCCGCGCTGGCCCATATATTTGCCGGCGCGGTCCTTGTAGCTCGTCTCGCACCGCTCATTGCCCTTGAGGAACAGGAACTGGCAGGCGCCTTCATTGGCGTAAATCTTCGCCGGAAGCGGGGTGGTGTTGGAGAATTCGAGCGTCACATGCCCCTCCCAGCCGGGCTCGAGCGGCGTGACGTTGACGATGATCCCGCACCGCGCATAGGTCGATTTGCCGAGGCAGATCACCAGCACATCCTCGGGGACCCGGAAATATTCCACCGTCCGCGCCAACGCGAAACTGTTGGGCGGGATGATGCAGCAATCGGTCTTGCGATCGACAAAGCTGTTGGAATCGAAATTCTTCGGGTCGACCACCGCCGAGTCGACGTTGGTGAAAATCTTGAACTCGTCGGCGACCCGCGCGTCATAGCCATAGCTCGACAGGCCATAGCTGATGCACCCGTCGCGGCGCTGCGCCTCGACGAACGGCTCGATCATCGCGTTGGCCAGTGCCTGGTCGCGAATCCAGCGGTCGGATAAAATGCTCATAGCCCTCGCTACCCGCCGCGACGGGCGACGCGCAATGCCGATGCTTATCCACAGCCACGTCCACCGAAAGTTTACCGGCGATGCTCGCTTCGGCGCGATTTGATGTAGGGTGGGCCATGGCCGAAGTAGTTCGAATCGATGGCGGTGCCGATGTGCCCGCAACCCCAGTCCTGCCGCACAATATCGAGGCGGAGGCGGCGCTGCTTGGCGCGCTGATGATCGACAATCGGCTGGTCGAGGATGTCCAGCTCAAGCTTCGCTCGGACCATTATTTCGAGCCGCTGCACGGGCGGATCTACGACTCGATCCTGCGCATGACCGACAAGAACATGGTCGCCAATCCGGTGACCTTGCGGCCGATGTTCGAGGCGGACGAGGCGATGCGCGAGGTCGGCGGGCCGGCGTACCTCGCCCAGCTCACCGGATCGGGCGCGGCGATCATCGGCGCGCGCGATTTCGCCCAGCAGATTTACGATCTCGCATTGCTCCGCTCATTGGTCGCGGTCGGGCGCGACATGGTCGAAGGCGCGCTCGACACGTCGGAGGAAGTCGCGCCACTGTCGCAGATCGAGCGCGCGGAAGGCGAGCTTTACCGCGTCGCCGAGCAAGGCGGCGGCGAGGGCAAGGTCAAGAGTTTCGGCGAAGCAACCAAGCTGGCGATCGAGCAGGCCGAGCGCGCGCTCAACTCGGGTGGTCATCTGAGCGGCGTCACCACCGGTCTCGACGGGATTAACGCCAAGGTCGGCGGTCTCCATCGCTCCGACTTGCTGATCCTTGCCGGTCGTCCGGGCATGGGCAAATCCTCGCTTGCAACCAACATGGCGTTCGCCGCCGCGCAGCGCTTCGTGCGCGATCAGGAAGACGGGATCGATCCGGCCAAGTCGGCCGGCGCGCCAGTGGCGATCTTCAGCCTCGAAATGTCAGCCGACCAGCTAGCGACGCGCATCCTGTCCGAAGAATCGGGGATCAGTTCCGAGAATCTGCGCATGGGCAAGATCAGCCAGCAGGAGTTTCGCCAGCTGGCGCGCGCCGCGGCCGATTTGCAGACCTTGCCGCTCTACATCGACGATACCCCCGGCCTGACCATCGCCGCGCTGCGCACCCGCGCTCGCCGACTGAAACGCCAGAAGGGCATCGGCATGGTAGTGATCGATTACCTCCAATTGCTGCAGGGATCGGGCCGCAGCTCGAGCGATAACCGGGTCCAGGAAATTTCCGAAATCAGCCGCGGCCTCAAGCAATTGGCCAAGGAACTCGACGTTCCGGTGCTCGCGCTGTCGCAGCTTAGTCGCGCGGTCGAGCAGCGCGAAGACAAGCGTCCGCAACTGTCAGATCTGCGCGAATCCGGCTCGATCGAGCAGGACGCCGATATCGTGATGTTCATTTACCGCGAAGACTATTATGTAGCTGCACGAGAACCAAAGCGGCCAATGGACGGCGACGATGCCAAGATCTTCGAAGCCTATGAACAATGGCAGCGCGATATGGAGCGGGTTTATGGCACTGCGGAACTGCTCATTGCCAAGCAGCGCCACGGCGCGACCGGCAAGGTCAAGATGAAGTTCGATAGCCGCATTACGAAATTCAGCGATCTCGCTGACGACAGCTTCCTGCCCGAACTGCGAAGTTAGGGCGCGCCGACCGGCCCTCGTGGCTGGCCTGGCGCAGGGGGGCGGATGAGGGCGCTGGTAGTTCCCCCTCCGGCGCCCTCATTTGCGTCTGCCGTAGATACGAAAAGGGCCGGCCATCCCATCAGGATGACCGGCCCAATTCATTCACTGCCGTTCGGGCTTAGCCACGCTCGGGTTCCGGCGCCGGCGGCGGCGGCGGTGGCGGCGGCGGGCAAACGTCGCTCGCCAGGATCACCGACCCATCGGCGCACGTCTGCGTGGCAGGCGGCGGCGGGGGAGGCGGCGGTGGCGGCGGCGGCGGCGGGGGAGGAGGTGCCATCGGCTCCGCTCCACCGAAGTTGAAGGTCAGGCTCGCCAGCAGGCTGTGCGACCGGAACTTCTGATCGTAGTTCGAGAACAGCACCGCATTGGTCGTCGCGACCGTCGGGGTGGTGCCGACCACGAACGCATCGGGGTTACCCGCAATTGCGATCGGATCCTCGTTGAGGTTCAGGCGACCGGTCTGGAAGTAACGATACTTCAGGCCGATATCGACGTTGCGGCTGACGGCGTAACGAACGCCGGCAATGCCCTGGAACGCCCATGCGTTGTCGCGGTCGCCCGCAAACTTGACGCGTGCACGACCGACGCCGCCACCGGCATAGAACGACAGGCCGTCCTGGTTGCCGAAGTCGAACAGGCCGTTGACCATCGCCGAATAGACCTTGACCGAACCGCCGAGATCGAAATTGGCATTCGACAAAGCAGCGAGGCCCGGCGCGCCGGGATCGCCAACGCCCGACGGACGGTTGAGCGCGCTGTTAAGCGAAGCGATGAAGGCATTGTTGATGCCGAAGTCTTTCAGACCAGCGCGCTTGTAGCCAAGCTCGCCTTCAAGGCGGAACATGCCGAAATCGTAGCCGAGGATCACGTCGGCATCGATGCCGCGCTTGTAGTTGATCCCGAAGGCATTGTTGAACGTCGTGTCCGACGGTCCAACGACCAACGGATTGGTGACGATCGACTGGGTGGTGGTGTAATCGACGAGGACGTTGGCATTCTGGTCCCGCGGGAACATGATGCCGCCTTCGATACCGCCATAGACCGACCCGTCGCGGGCCAGGGCAGGCGTCGCAACGACTGCTGCAGCCGCCGTAGCGGCCAGTAGATATTTACGCATGATTTCTCCTAATTGCACTCCGCTTGCGGGAGGCAGGGGGGTAAACCTTCGCAATCGCAGCAAGTTTCATCGGCCTTTTGTTAAAGTCGTTCGTGTGGCATTCAGGTCACAACCTGTATCAACTCCACTCCGACTGGCTCTGCGACCATCCGTCTCAGCGCCCAAGGGATTGATGCGCAACGAAGATTCCGGCACAATATGTGCTTCCAGTGGTTTGCCGGTTGCCAATAATCTGCCGGTTGAAGGAATGAAAATGCGTCTGCGGGCTCCATTGATGACGGCGGTTGCCGCCACCCTGATCGCATCGGCCCCGTCCGATGCGCGCAAGCAGCCGCCGCCGGTTGCTGCCCCCGCGCCGCAAGTCGCGCTGCCGTCGTCGCCCAATGCAATGACGGTCCGCTATTATTATGAGCGCCGCCAATATCCGGCGATCTGGTTCGGCGCGCGTGGCGGCGATGAGGCGATCGGCCAGTTGCTGTCGATCCTCCGCCGCGCCCCGATCGACGGCTTTTCGAACGGCCCGCAGGTCGCTGCCAGCGTCGAGGCCGCGGTTGCCCGCGCCAAGACCACCGCCGACCCGATGCAGGTAAAGGCGGCTGAGCTCGCTCTGTCCGCCGCCTGGGCTGATTATGTCCAGGCGATCCGTCGTCCGACCACCGAAATGTATTATGGTGATCCGGCGCTGAAGGGTGGCGTGCCCCATCCCGACCGGACACTGGCCTTGGCCGAAGCCGCACCGTCGCTCGCGCAGCATCTGCAATCAGTCTCGTCGATCAACCCGATCTACGCCCAGCTTCGCGATGCCGCGATTAAATCGGCACCGAACGGCGGTGCGCCGTCGAGCAAGCTGATGGTCAATCTCGAGCGCGCCCGGATCCTGCCGTCGACCGGTAAATTCATCCTCGTCAACGCAGCCGAAGAAAGGCTGCACATGTACAACAATTGGCAGGAGGACGGCTCGATGAAGGTCGTCGTCGGCAAGACCGAATTGCCGACTCCGTTCGTCGCCAGCACGATGTATTATGCAGTGCTTAATCCCTATTGGCACGTGCCTGAGCATCTTGTTCGCAAGTTCGCTCCGGCGATCGCCAAATCGGGGGAGCCGTACATGAAGGCGCGCGGCTATCAGGTCATTTCGGACTTCAGCGAGCATCCGCAAATCCTCCCGACCTCGTCGGTCGACTGGAAGGCGGTTGCTGCGAGCAGCTCGACCAACGTCCTGATCCGCCAGCTGCCGGGAACGCTCAACTCGATGGGCAAGATGAAATTCCCGTTCCCTAATCCGCAGGGCATCTACCTGCACGATTCGCCCGAGAAGGAATATTTCACGCTGGCCAAACGCGACAAGAGCAACGGCTGCATTCGGGTCGAGGATTATCGCAAGCTCGCCAACTGGCTGTTCAACGGCACTGCGCCGGTCGCCAATGGCACCGACCCCGAGCAGCATGTTCCCTTGCCGCGCGGCGTGCCGGTTTATGTCACCTATTTGACGATGGTGCCCAACGCGTCCGGGATCGCCGAATATGCCGACAAATATAAGCGCGACAGCGTCGGCCTGGTGAACCTGTCGTCTCCCGGCGTGTCGACGGCGGGCTCGCCCAACTAGACGCGGTCATTCCCCGGTACATAGGCGTCGCGCAGTCCTTCGGGCACTGCGGCGCGAGCGATTTCGCTTTCGCTGCTGGTCACCGGATAAGCGCAATAATCGGCCGCGTAGAAGGCGCTCGGGCGGTGATTGCCGCTCAGGCCGATGCCGCCAAACGGCGCGTTCGACGGCGCGCCGTTGGTCGGCTTGTTCCAGTTGATCACGCCCGCGCGGACGTTGGCCCAGAAGGTGTCGTACATTGCCGGGGTGCCGCCAACCAGGCTCGCGGCGAGCCCGAAGCGTGTGTTGTTGGCCTCGTCGATCGCGGCGTCGAAATCCTTGACCCGGATCATCTGCAACACCGGCCCGAACATCTCCTCGTCGGGACGATCGGCAACATCGCTGACATCGATCAGTGCTGGCGTGAGGTAAGGCCGTTCCTCATACGGTCGATCGAGCCGCCGCAGCGGCTTGGCGCCCTTCATCATCAATTCGACCCATTGCGACTGGAGATGGTCGGCTGCGGCAAGATCGATCACCGGCCCCATGAACGGCTGCGGATCGGCATGGGGGTGGTCGATGATGATCCGGTCGATCAGCTTGGTGATCGCCTCCACTAGTTGCGCTTCGGCGCCATCCTCGACGATCAAGCGCCGCGCCGCCGTGCAACGCTGGCCGGCGGAGAGATAGGCGGATTGAACCGCAATCATCGCCGCTGCATCGATATCGGCGGCCTGCCACACGACCAGCGGATTATTACCGCCAAGCTCGAGCGCGAGCATCTTGTGCGGTGCCTCGGCGAACTGGCGGTGGAGCGACATCCCGGCGCGCGCCGATCCGGTGAACAGCAAGCCGTCGATCCCCGGCTGGCTGGCCAGCGCCTTGCCCTCCTCAGGCCCGCCGATCAACACCCGCACCACCCCCTCGGGCACCCCTGCGGCGCGGAAGCAATCGACCAGGAAGCTGCCCACCGCCGGGGTTTTTTCTGACGGCTTGAACACCACCGCATTGCCCGCGATCAGCGCCGGGACGATATGGCCGTTGGGCAAATGCGCGGGGAAATTATACGGGCCGAGCACTGCCAGCACGCCATGCGGCTTGTGACGCACCGCGACCTTGCTGCCCATCGCCGCCTCGAGTTTGCGCATCGGGGTGCGCTCGAGATAGGCGTTGGCCGAAATCTCGACCTTGTTGATCACCGCGGCGACCTCGGTCCGTGCTTCCCAATAGGGCTTGCCGGTTTCGCGGCTGATCAAGTCGGCGAAATATTGTTCCTTGGCGCGGACTTCGTTGGCGAAGCGGCGCATCGTCTCGATCCGGAACGACACGCTGTGCGCCGCCCAACCGGGCCAGGCGGCGCGCGCGGCGGAAACCTCGGCCTCGGCGTTGCCGATCTCGCCCGCCCAAATTTCCGCACCGGTCGCTGGCTCGGTCGAAATCAGCCTGTCGGTCAAACAATCACTCCGGGATACATGCGATGAAACCACCATGCCCGCTCAAACCAGTCAAGCGCAAGGCGGCGTCATGGCGTCACCCATCCGGCGGATCGCGGCGATCTTGGCATTGAACGGGCCCCAGTCGTCACCGTCGGATATTGCCGCCCAGATCGCCTCGACCTCCTCGATATGCATCGAACATGGTCCATTATCGCGCCAATAGTCATGGTCGAGCGCGTGGGGCAGGCCGGTCCGGCCTTCGAGCTGTTGCCCGAGCGCGGCAAACTCGGCACCCTCGTAACCGTCGGGCACCCGCCCGCCGCGCCAGTCGAAAAACAGGCGGTCGATCGTCACTATTTGCGTGCGCAGTGCCTTGAGCAATGCCGAGACCAACGGCCGATCATCCTGTGATGCCTCGATCCCGAGCCGTGCAATCAGCCTGGCGAACAACGCCTGTTCGAACAATGTCGACCAACCCGGCAATATGTCGGCCAGCGCCGGCCCGTCGGCAACCAGCGCCAGGCACCCGCCAAGCTGCGCCAGGTCCCAATGGATCGCCTCGGGCTGGCGACCGAAAGCGTAGAGGCCACCCTGGTCGAAATAGGCCGCGACGAACTCCTCATCCCAGGTCGGCGCGAACCGCCACGGGCCATAGTCGAAACTCTCGCCGGTGATGTTGATGTTGTCGCTGTTGAGCACCCCGTGCACGAACCCGGCCGCGAGGTACGACGCCGCCAATTCCGCCGTCCGCTCGGCCACCAGCGCGAACAACCGCAGCGGATCGTCGCTGTCCTCGCCGAACAAGTTGCGCAGGCAATAAGACGCCAGCGCCTTGATCCGCGCCTCATCCTCAAGAAACGCCAGGCGCTGGAACGTGCCGATGCGGATGTGGCCGTGACTGAGGCGGGTGAGCACCGCGGAGCGGGTCGGCGACGGCTCGTCGCCGCGGGTCAATTGCTCGCCGGTTTCGACCAAGGCGAAGCTCTTCGACGTATTAACGCCCAACGCCTCGATCATCTCGGTCGCCAGCACCTCGCGCACCCCGCCCTTGAGCGTCAGCCGCCCATCCCCGAACCGGCTGTGCGGCGTTTGCCCCGACCCTTTAGTGCCAAGGTCGAGCAGGCGGCCCCTATCATCGCGCAGTTGCGCGAACAGGAAGCCGCGCCCGTCGCCGATGTCGGGATTGTAGTGGCGGAACTGATGACCGTGATAGCGCAACGCAAGCGGCTTGGTCAGATTATCGGCCAACGGCTCGAACCGTCCGAAACGAGCGACCACGTCGACCTCGCCCAACCCGACCCGCTCGGCCCAGCGCCGATTGAAGAACCGCACGTCGTGCTGCGGAAAGGCGGCGGCCTCGACCGGATCGAAAAAACCTTCGCCAAGCGTCAATATCGCCGGATCGGGATGATAGACTTGCGACTTTCCCATCGGCTCGCGATAGGGGAGCGAGTTCAGCGGGGGAAGCGTAATGGCGACATGGACCGACCGATATTGGAACAGCGCCGACGGGGTGAAGCTCCATTATCGCGACTATGACGGCAATCGCGATCGCCCGCCGATTCTGTGCATCCCCGGCCTGACCCGCAACGCGCGCGATTTCGAACCGGTGGCGGATCGCTTTGCCGGCGACTGGCGGATAATCGCGATCGACCTTCGCGGCCGCGGCGGGAGCGCGTTCGATCCCGATCCGTCCAACTACAAGCCGATGGTCTATGTCGCCGACATCTTGAAAATGCTCGACCAATTGGGGATCGCCGACGCGGTGTTCGTCGGCACGTCGCTCGGCGGGATCTGCACCATGGCGCTGGCGTTGGGCGACCGCGAGCGGATCGCCGGCGCGTTGCTCAACGATATTGGTCCGGAGATCGATCGCGCGGGAGTCGAACGGATCGCTGGCTATGTCGGAACCGCGGCGCGCTTCGCCAGCTGGGACGAAGCGATCGACCAGGTGTCGTCACGCAATCTCGACATTTATCCCGATTACAGCCGCGCCGACTGGGATCGCTTCGTTCGCCGCATGGCGCGGGAAGACGGATCGGCGGTGGTCTTCGATTATGACATGGCGATCGCCGGCAATTTCGAAAGTGCAGCGAGCGCGCCCGAAATCTGGCCGCTATACCAGGCGCTCGACGGCCGACCGGTGACGATCCTGCGCGGCGAATTGTCCGACTTGCTCAGCGCGCGAGTGGCAGCGCGGATGGCGAGCGATCTGCCCGACGTGGAACTGGTCACCATTCCCCGCGTCGGCCACGCGCCAAGCCTCGACGAGCCCGAAAGCCTCGCCGCGCTCGACCGGTTGCTGGCCCGCGTGCTAGAGGCACAAAAAAAGGGGCAGCCGTAGCCGCCCCTTCTTCATGGATCGGAGCGCCGTTTTAGAAACGGACGCCGGCGCCGATCACCGACTGCCACAAATGGGCGCCGTACTGGTAGTTGCCATAGCGCTGCTCGAGCTTGACGTAGGCATTCTTGCCGAGGGCGAGTTCGCCACCAACGCCGAGACGGACACCGTCGAAGGTGACGCCGTAGGTGCGGATGTTCGAATAACCACCGGTGACGTAGAACAGGCCCTTCGAACCAACGCGGACACCGGCGCGGGCGGTCAGCGCCAGCTCGCGGGTGATGTCCCTGTTGTCCAGGATTTCGGCGGTCACGCCGAGGACAGCGCCGCCGACGGCGACGTCATAACCGGCTTCGGCGCCGTAGGTGAACGCTTGGGTGCCGATGAACTTGTCGTTGGAGAAGCCGACAGTGGCGCCGATGCGCGGACCGGTGAAGGTCGACGGAGCGGTCTGCGCCATCGCCGGAGTTGCTACGAGAGCGGTCGCGGCAAGCGCGATCGAAAGAAGATGCTTCACAAATACCTCATTTTTACATTTAGAACGCGATCCGCAGGACTGCGGTGCGGCGGGCGAAATAGGTGCGCGACGGCGCCGCGTCCACCCTCCACCGGGTAGAAAAAGCACGCCTGTGACTTAGGCGCAACAATCTTGGTCAGCTAGCTAGTGAGGTTGCGCAATTTCGCAAGCGCGGCGGGGTCGCCTTCGTCGGGCGTAATGGTCGCCACAAATTGTCCGCGGCCATCCATCAGGAAAATCGTCGCGGTGTGGTCGACGCTATAGTCGGCACCCTTCTGTGGCACCTTGGCCGAGTAAATCCCGTAAGCGCTTTTGACCTTGGCGATGTCCTGCTCCGTCCCCGTGAGTGCAATGATCGGCGTGTTGAACGCGGCGGCGTAGCGGGCCATTTCAGCGGGTGTGTCGCGCGCCGGATCGACGCTGACGAATAGGATCGCGAACGATCCGTCGCCCTTGCCAATGTCGCGGCGCAGCCTGGCGAGACGCGCCAGGGTGTTGGGGCAGACGTCGGGGCAATGGGTGAAACCGAAGAAGATCGCGAACGGCCGGCCGGTCAGGCTGGCGCTGGCGAAGGGTTTGCCATCGGTCCCGGTCAGCGTGAACGGCGCGCCGATGGGGGTCATCGGGGTTTGCGTTGCGGTCGGCGCGACCAGAGGCGGACGAAGCGCGATGACCAAGCCGGCAATCGCCGCCACTGCGACCAGCACCCACAACATGATCCGGATCGTGCGCAGGTTCATCGCGGGCCTCCAACCGGCGCAGTGATCGTCACCAGACCCTGCCGCTCGAACTTCAGCGTCAGCCGGATTGCCGAATCTTCGGCCAGCGGTCGCGCCAACCCCTCGATCATCACATGCTTGCCGCTCGGGCTGAGCCGCACCGTCTCGCCGGCCGGCACCTCGATCCCGCCGGCGATCGCGCGCATCCGCATGATCCCGCCCGCCATGCTCGTTTCGTGCAGGCTGGCCTGGCCGACGCCGGGCGCATCGACCGACAGCAAATGATCGCGGCCACCACTATTGGCGAGCGTGAAATAAGCACCAGCGGACGACGGCAGCGCAATCACTCGCGCATCATTGACCGTGACCAGCGGCGCGGGCTCCGCCTGACATCCGCCCAGCAGCGCCACGGCAAGCATCGCAAACGCAGCTCTCACGGCAGCAATTCCTTCGTCGGGAAAGCAATGGAGGCCCGAGCCGGGCTTCCATAATCCCAGTTTTCTGCGCTATCTCGCTGTCTAACCTACTAATTATCGAGATAATGAAATCAGTGGGTTACGTGATTGGCGTCTAACCTAACTAGGCAGTCCGGCTACCCGCCGCAAGGCTCGTCTTTTAAGCGCACAGCGCCTTCCGTCCGTCACATCACCGCCGAGCCGTAGCTCAAAATAGCCTTTTGATTAGCGATGCGGGATGACCAATGCGCGCCCATCTACGACGTTCGCGATGAGCGATGTCGAAGCTAGAAGCGGTCGTTCAGCACAGCTGTTCAGATATCGAGTTGGTAGAAGCACAAGCTAGTCGGCGCTGAAGTAGCTCTTCCCGCTGATCCCGGCGCGATCGAAGAAGGCCTGATTGCGCCCGCGTGCGTCACTGAGCAGCGTTTCCCAGCCGACCAGCTCGATCGTTCCGTGAAACCCGTCGCGCGGCTGGTAGACCCGTCCGCGACCGTCTGCGGTCCGATGCCAGGTGTAAGTCCATTCGTCGAGCTTGCCGACGATATCGGCGACGATGAAGCAGTGGAAGACGGTGCGGTTGTCCAGCCTGATCGGGCGGCCCTTGACGTCCGTCATCGTTCCCGACTGGAGACGGCGCACGTAGCGCTCCACCTGCAGCTGCGGGTTCTCGTTATCGGCGTAGCTCGTCCGCCCAGGGCGCTTGAACTCGATCAGCAGCACCTTCGACGGCTCCTCGACCTGGCGTAGGCCATGGACGTAGTCGAAGATCAGGACATCAGGCCGCTCGTCGCTATCGGTGGCCGCCGACAATATGCTGAATTCGACGTCCGAGCTGAAGTATTGCGCGAAAGTCAGGCGCTCGTCGACGATCCAGAGGTCGTGCGAACTCGCCGGTGCCACCTTCTTAGTTCCGTCCTCGAGCGTGTTCACGCGCAGCGGGCAGATGAAGGAATGCAGCACGTCCTCGCGCTGGTAGGAGCTGTCGCGGGTGTCGTCGCGCACCTTCTCCATCAGGATTTCGATGAAATCGAGCACGACCTTCCGGCGGATGATGTATTCAGCGAGGCTGCGCTGCTCGGCATCCTCGATCGCCTGACCCGCCTCGCTGACAGCCGTCGCGAACGAATCCACGGTGACGGTGCCATTCTTCAGTCTAGTGAGGACCGACCTGATTTTTTCTGCTTGGCGCTGATCGCGCCTGAAACGCTCCCGCGACAGGTGCCCGTAGATCGCATCGTCGTTGAGCTCGCCCGACGGCAGTTTTGCCTGCAGTTCCTCGGTGCTTCCGAAGGCGACCGACGGATAGGACTGCGTGATCTCCTGAATGATGCCCCGCTGCTCGCCGCTCAGCTCGGCGAGCGGCTCCTCCAGGAAGCGCTCTATGTCGACGGTGCACACGTCGTTGATGATGCGGTCGAGGACGACGTCCTCGAACATGAACGCTGTCCGCTCCTGGTTCACGTTCTGATCGAGGAACTCGCCCGTGAGGATCGCATGGAACACGCGATTACCGTCTGACCCGAAGTATTTCAGGCCTAGCTTGCCGTCGATGGACTGCGAGTGAACAGTGCGATCATGTGCGATGAAGTGGACGAAGTGCGATCCCTTCAGGTCAGCGCTCGCCACCTTGTCGCATTCCATCAGCGTCAGAAGAAGCTTCCCATACTCCTCCGTGACCAACGCGATCCCGGCTTCCTTCCGGTGCACGATCTTGTCAATGTCGCCGGGATAGTGGCGCGTCTCGTCACCGACATAGACCGTGACCGCCGGACACCTTCCGCCGATGAACGTCGGGAGGAAGTGCGAGGTCAGGTGCTGGAAGACGAAGCTGTCACGCCCCGGAAAACGCGCCAGGTAGCCGTTGTCGCGCAAGTCCTCGAAGCGGACGTGGAATGATGTTCCGACATCGGCGGCTGCCGATCCCTCGACATAACCCTCGATCTGGTCGTCGTTCGCTAACCGGAACCGAAATTTCCGGCTCGCCAGACCTTCCTCCTCCTGAAAAACGGTCTTCACCTCAATGCTCTGGAAGCAGTCCAGCCAAAGCAGGCGCCCGACGCCCTTGCCGCCGATGCCGAGCTTGTTGTCGGTGTCGGTCGTCGTGAAAGCATCCCAGTTCCGGTTGTCGAGACCCAGCCCATTGTCCTCCACCGTCGCCCAGACACCCTCCTTCTTCCGGTTGGTGTTCACGGTGACGAAGACCCGCCCCTCGGTTGTCACCGACTCGCCGAACTTGTTCTGCACCGAATGGATGGCGTTGCTGATCGCCTCGAACAGCGGCTGCATGGCCGCCGCGACCGAGGTCGGCTTCGGCAGCCGGTCGATGCGCTTGACGAGGTTCGCACGGAGGGATGTCACGCGCGCACAACAACGTGTGACCTTGTGGAAGTCAAGGCGGGGTGGGTCTAGCGAACCATCATGCTCACTTCAGCGCAGCTGCGCTCCAGCGTGTTCGACCGCCTCACCGGCCGGCTCGCACCGGGCCGGCTGCACCCCACCTCGACGGCGTTCAGCCTCGAGCGGTGGGCAAACAGGTTCGATGCTGAGCCGCGCCACCGCGCCGCGATCGGCAACACGTAGATAAAGCGGTCGTTCGCGCCCGCGCCGTTACCCGCAACAGAACCGACAATAGGAGTTACGCGTAAAAAATCTCGTTGAGCTTGTCGCCTTGGAACGCACCCATTATCATCTGGCACATGGCTAGATGCACAGCACCTGTGAGGGGTCACATAAGGGGTGGTGGAGCGGACTGTCCTGCATGTAGTGGTCGCTACGGCCGCTATAGCGGTTACAGTGGATATGGCGGTGGACATTCGTCCCCCTCTTACTCGACCCCCTATTCCTCTTCGGGAAGCAGCGGAGATGGTCGTAGGAGCGGCGGCGGGTCTAGTCGCGTTAGAGCCAGTTGGTCGAAACCTGGTTCGACTGTGTTCTACACCCCCGCAGAAGTGCGAGAGTTTACGCCGGTTCGTGCTATTGTCGAGGACTTAGCCACCAAGCAACCCGTTCTGCGAGACGTATTCCTTTGCCATGCATGGAACGACCGGAAAGGGGCTGCCCAAGAGCTGAATGACCTACTCGAGGTGCGGGGCGTCCGGGTTTGGTTCAGCGAAAAGGACATTGGACTAGGCGAACCTTTCATGCGCGCCATCGACAAGGGCTTGGCGAACTCGCGAGTGGGGCTCGTGTTGGTTACTCCGGAGATGCTAAAAACTCTCCCTGCAGGAGGTGTCGCCGACAAGGAGCTTTCCGCACTCCTAGCCGGCGAGCGGCTTGTGCCCATCATACATCAGACAACCTATGACGCCCTCCGCGAAGTCAGTCCCCTGCTCGCGTCTCGAAACGGGCTCAACACTGCAGACGAAGGTATGGCTGAAGTGGCGGCCAAGCTCGCCGATTTGGTCACTGTTTAATCAATGCCGACTAGCGACGCTTGCTGGGTGCGAAGGCACGTCGAAAGGCGTGCTCCGAAATCGATTTAGCTTCCGCTTTCTTCGATCTGGCGCCGCAAGCGGACAGACAGCAAACGGCCAAGAGCAGCGGTGAGGAAGAGACTTAAGGCACCGTCGGCAAGTACGCTAAGCCGTTCCGCTGACGTAAGGAGTGGGGTCGTCCACGTTCTTATAAAAAGTCTTACCGACCAAAAGTCCTTTCAAAACATATAGCGGGACTGCGCTCGTCATCATACGGCCAAAGTTGCCAACCGCCGTATAATATTCAGAGTAGACAGTTCCGGAAACTAAAATACGACCTGGGAAAATGGAAGTATGCAAATGACCATCACCGAGCCGCAAACCAAATTCAGCCAGAGGACAACCCTCATTGGTGAGGAGGCCGAGGATTCTGTGCGTCGAATGCGCTTGATGCATTTAGCTTCAGAAGGGACAGCGGCACTGAAGCGTGAGGGGCTCGCAGAAATCGGATCTCTGTCGGTAGCTCTAGCACGACACGACGACGATTGGTCTTACTTCGCGCACCTACGGTCCGAGCCACAGAGTTCGCATGGAGGAGCAGAGTTCCGGTTCTCAATGCAGCGCTCGGATCCTACTGATGATCATGCTGTAATTCGAGAAATTATAGCCTCAGCCCAAAGATTTGTCCATAATAAGGAAGTTATCGGCGCAAAAACGAGGGCGGCTCGCGTAGTCGCTAAAGAGTTAATCGAGTCAACAACCAGCTTCGATTGGCCTGCCAAGCTCGTGTCAATCGGATGCGAGAATGGCTTCGAGAACGCTATTGTCTTTGACTTGGAAATTCTGGAATATGATCTTCAGATGAGTCGGACCCGGGTAGTTTCCCGCGACAAAAAATACGTCGCACTTGAACTCGATATGATCCTTGACTCACACGAGCGCCGGGCTAACCTTCGGCATGAGATGAGACAAGCTGGTATCGATTTTCTGGTAGATGGTGCTGCAAAAAGCATACTCGAAGCCGTTGGTTTAGATGTAAGTAATACGGTCCGCAAGCTTGGAGATAAACGTGTCATCGAGTTCTTGGTTCGCGGGACTGACGGTTGTAATTATGACGGAGCAGTCTTCTTCGAACACGGCGTTTTGATGGCTGATTTGACGACAGAGAAGATTCCTATTCGTTTCCGAACTGATGAGCTCGTACTCTTTGACACAGGTCTTCCGGAAACCGTGATCGCGTCCCTATCTGGGTGCGCCCTTGGAGGCGTGGTCCGGCTTCCGTGGTTGCCAGCCGACGCGATAATCACTGATGCTCAGGGCGAACCTAACGAACTCTACATCAAGCTGCGCTGCCCTCGTTTCGGGATGACCGAGGAAGGTTTGACTCTCTGCGAAGACCCTCTGCAAGCATCATCGTTACTATAGTCACAATGCTGGTCAAGCAGTCGCGGCGGGAGGCCCACAGTCGTTCACCAGAACGATCGTTACTGCTCCGGCGGTGAGGCTGCTGTCGGCCAGTCAACGGTCACGGAATGTCTCGGGTCAAGCAGCATAGCGC
>ENA-OFDP01000131-OFDP01000131.1-metagenomes-genome-assembly--contig:-NODE-131-length-35247-cov-6.711355_pt1 | contig 35247 bp, 39 predicted proteins | sample MGYA00153389_OFDP01 | MGnify analysis MGYA00153389
GCGTGTGCTCGTGTAAGTGGCGGCACAACCAGTCGTTCAAATGTGACCTGATAGAAGCCCGGGCAAGGAACCTCTTCACTGGCCTGTCCAAACGATCGGCTGCACGTGCCATCCACAACCTCTACGAAGCGATGGCAACGCCCACAATGACAGAACTCGACGTCCACGTCACCGGTGGAGTCGACACCCACAAAGACACCCACGTCGCCGCCGCACTCGACCAACAAGGTCGCCTGCTCGGCACCGAGACGTTCCCGGCAACCACCGTCGGCTATCGGCAACTCTGGCGCTGGCTCGAGACCTTCGGTGTCATCGATGCACTCGGCGTCGAAGGAACGGGTGCGTGGGGCGCCGGCCCGGCCCGGTTCCTCACCGCCCAAGGTGTGACGGTGATGGAGGTGCGACGCGGCAACCGGCAGCATCGACGCCGGCACGGCAAGTCCGATCCGACCGACGCGGTCTCGGCCGCCAGGTCGGTGCAGTCCGGTGAACAGCACGGCACCCCGAAGGCCGCCAACGGCAATTGCGAATCGATCCGCCTGTTGCTGATCGCCAGGCGCAGCGCCATGAAGACCCGATCGCAAACTGCGAACCGGATCTATGCCGTGATCGACACCGCTCCTGAATCGTTGCGAGCACGCTTCCACGGGCAACCCGTGAGCGACGTGGTCGATGCCGCTGCGCGCTTCCATCGCAGTGACATCGACAACCCGCACGATGCGGCCAAGTGCGCGTTGCGTCACCTCGCTCGCCGCTGGCAAGCCGCCGACGACGAACTCGTCGAGCTCGACCATCACCTCGATCGACTCACCACCGCCACCGCTCCGACACTGCCAGCCGTGCCAGACGTGCTTAGGGTGCAATTTAGGCAGTCGTGCCAGTCTCAGACATCCAATCCACCCCAAAACCCCCTAGACCGTCCTAGATGCTGCAATTTTGAAGCCTTGCCAGCCGTGCCAGCCGTCGGAGATGTCGAGACGATCGCCCCGTGTCGATCGGACTGCCGCCAATTTTGGAGTCTTAGTGGTGGAAAACCCTACTAAATTCAGCAGACATCAAAGCCTGTCTTGCTTTTGCCGCAGACCATGAGAAAACTGATCTGCCCTGGCTATTTCCAACGTCAGGGTTCTTTTTTTCTCACTACTTGCTCAAACCTGAAATCCTGACCTAAACAAACCAGGATTATTTGCAGTTATAATTACGCTTATTAGTACCAAATATTGCTTTATGGACTACCACGACATCATCACAATTGAACCGGGAAAACGCAGTGGCAAACCATGTATTCGGGGAATGCGAATCACCGTCTACGACATCTTAGAATATCTCGCAGGTGGCATGACGGAAGCAGAAATTCTCGAAGATTTTTCAGAACTAACTTCGGCAGACATCAAAGCCTGCCTTGCTTTTGCCGCAGATCGTGAAAAAAAGTTATTTGTGGCATCCCTGTGAAACTACTGTTGGACGAAAACCTCTCAGATGCAGCCTTATAATATAATTGAAACAGTGCTACCCAGCTTGTTAATTCAACGAAAATCACTGCGGTCGCCGCTTCCCTCGGATGTGTAAATATTTTAATAACAATAGCAATCCTGGAAGGTAAAAGATGACACAAGCCCACAAACAGAAACTTACCTTTGAAGAGTACCTCACCTATGAGGACGACACCGACAACCGCTACGAATTAATTGATGGAGAGTTAGTAACATTGCCGCCCGAATCCGAACCCAACAATTTCATTGCTAACTATCTACTATTCACTCTGGCTAGCAACGGACTCGTTCCGCTCAGGCTCATCAAAGCACATAGCTGCGAAATCCAAGTTCCGATCCTGCGGGAGGGCGACGCAGCTAACCGCTACCCAGATTTGGTGGTTTTGCGCCCCGAACACATCTTGCTGACAGCAACCAGGCTAACCATCACCCAAACTATGCCGCCTCCTCAGTTGGTTGTCGAGGTTGTTAGTCCAGGTAGAGTTGGGCGCGATCGCGATTACATTAGTAAACGAGCTCAATATGCAGCGCGGGGCATCCCTGAATATTGGATTGTTGACCCTCAAGAGCAGATGGTAGCGGTACTACGACTAGAATCAGGTGAGTATGTCGAAGTTGGGGTTTTTCAAGGGGAACAAGCGCTGATATCGCCGGCTTTTCCGCAGTTGAACTTGACGGCACAACAAGTCTTGGAAAGGGAGTTTTAGCCATTGATATAAATGTATGAAAATTAGAGAAATTATTTATCTCAAAGTTGTTGAAATTGCTGTATGAAATTTATATTTTTCCCAATACGCACGCTCAAATATTTCCAGCTACAACGCTCAAATTATCCGACATTTCACGGTTATTTGTTGCATCATCTTTTGGCAACTTTTCACAATTTTTAAATTCTTCAAATAAATCAAAGAAACGATTTAGTGCATCTGCTTCATCCTCAGCATAAAAAAGAATAATCCGACTCCAAGATTGAGTATCTGCTTGGTTAAATCGATTTTCTATCCACTCTTGAAACTCCTCAAACTGTTTTTCTTGTTCTGTGATAGGAATACCAAGTTGACGACGCGCAAAGGTATAGCCATCTAAAAAAACATGGAGATGGCTGAGCGATTTTTTTCCTAAGTATAAAGACGCTCTTTGTTTGATTTTTTCTAATAAAGGGTATAAATCTAACATCTTTTATCTCCTTTTACCTAAAATTCTATTTCCTCAATCTGAAATTGACCGCCCAAATCAAGTGCTAAACAATAAAATTTTCCCAGCCACTCTTGTTGAGGAATTCCTTCAGGATGGATATTATCAAAAATTAATTCCTCCCCATTGATTTTAACTGCAATCCCTTCATGATGTCCATTCGTAGCAATATTTTGCATGAGGTCATCGTGGTAAATATTACCATATTTTCCCTGGGCACTGCCTGTATAAATTTTGACTTTTTTTCCAGCAATACCCCTTTGGATTAAAAACTCTTGAATGCTTAAAGTGCAAGCCTTACATTCAAACAGCTTAAAATTACTAGCTATTTCTGAAATTTGTTGTCGCACTTCATCGTTCATAAATCGCGTAGCCTCGATCTTCCCCCCACTTTATCCAAGCTGATGCCATCTGTTTTACCCTTCCCCTTTGTTCCGGTTTAATGGGATTTTCACCCGTAATTGCATTCAATACAGCTAACCAGTAAAGGGGATTTTTTTGCAGTTCCGATAGCAACAGCGGTACGACTTTAGAACCCATATTAATAATTTCTTGATATGCAGGATGCTGAGACATTTGAGCTGTCGAAGACATTCCCGCAACTTCACTTTGCCATTCCGTAGCAAGAGTATAAAATTTGTCAATTACCTCGATCGCAATTTCATCATTTTTGTTGCAGATATCTCGCTCGGTATTTGCTGCGGGATTTTCTCGTTGTGCGATCGAGCTTTCAATGTTCATCAAAACTAATTCTTCGATCGATACATTCATCTCAGCAGCAACTTTTTGTAGCTTCAGCATCAGCAGGTCTGAAATGGCGATCGAGATGGTGTTCATCTGACTTACAAAATTGGATGATGTCTTAAGTGTACCAAATAAATTATCGATTTCGGGCAGTTCACCCGCCGATTTGAGACATGGTGCGGCTGTAGTTTCCTTGGGTAGTTCCCGAATCTCGCTGCTTGAAATTAATCTCCGGTTTAATCTCCAATATCTGCTGCACTCGATCGCGCAATTCAACCGTAGACACCCCATTCCGCAAAGCAGTTTTCAAATCGATTTGCCCGGTTTCGTTCAGCAGACAAGGCCGCAGCCACCCGTCAGCCGACAAACGCATCCGGTTGCACCGATCGCAAAAACACTCCGACATCTGACTGATAAATCCTAAAGTACCCTTCGCCCCCGGAATTTGAAACACATCCGCCGGCCCGTTTCCCCGCACTCCCGACTCGGCTAAACCGTATTTATCGCTAATTTGTTGCCGTAAATCTGCCGAAGCTACCCAACCCTTGTCGCCAAATAAATCATTATTGCCGATCGGCATAAACTCAATAAACCGCACGTGCCAATTCCGGTTAATAGTTAATGCAGCCAAATCCAATATTTCGCCGTCGTTAACACCGGGAATCACCACCACATTCAATTTCAGCGGATCGAATCCAGCTTGATAAGCCGCTTGAATTCCTTCCCAAACTTGCATCCAGCGCGATCGCCCCCGACTACCAATTATCTTATCAAAAGTCTCCGGTTCCAACGAATCCAAACTAATATTAATCCGGCGCAAACCAGCCTTGTAGAGATTTTCGGCCATTCCCGCCAGCAAAAAGCCGTTAGTTGTCATTGACAAATCTTGCGTTTCGGGCATTGAGGCGATCGCCCCAACCAACTCCACCACCCCAGGGCGCAGCAGCGGTTCCCCACCAGTCAACCGAAACTTAGTAAATCCCACAGGTATGAAAACTTCCCGTAGCAAAGTTAGCAATTCCGAGTGAGTTAGCAACTGCTGCTGCAACACATAGTCCAAGTCGCTACCTTCTGGCATACAGTAGAGACAGCGGAAGTTGCAGCGGTCTATCAAACTAATCCGAAGGTAGTCTACGGGATTCATGTCAATACTTTGTAATATTATTTAATTATAAATGCTGACTCGATTTTCTGCCATGATTGAGGACAATGCACCTGCATTGATGATTTCTCTCTCCTCTCTTCCTCTGTGCCCTCTGCGCCCTCTGCGGTTAATAAAAAAAATCTCATTCACAAATTTGGATATCTATGTTCTTTAAATTTGAAGCTGACTTTGTAGAAGCCCTGCGCTGCATCCCGATGCAAGTACGTCTAAAGTTAGATACTTGCGGCATTAAACTCAAGTTGGAGGATTGGAATCATTTTAACCAAGCAGAACGTCAAATTCTGGTAGAGAGTCCTTGCTTGACAAGTGCAGAAATTATCGATTACCGAGAACAGCTAAACCAAGTATTAATTCAACAGACTGGTAAACCGGGAACTGATTTGGCTGTTGATGAAAATCCCCCCTGGATGGATGCTGGAACAGTACCAGAGTCCGTTTCTGCAAAAGCTCAAGAGTTGGATATTACCATTAGTTTGGAACAGTGGGCGAGTTTGCAGCCGCTACAGCGATTTGCTTTAATTAAACTTAGTCGATCGAGCCACGAGAATAAAAATTTTCTCCCGGCGCTTCAAGAGTTTAAGGTTGTGGAATGAGAGCGAATTTTAATTGACTTTTGTAGGGATATGTGGGCGCAGAGTCCTAGAAGCGAGAGTCTCCGCATCGAGAAGCCCGATCGTCCTCGGTCGGCATCTAACTAAGTGAGACTAACTTGGTGAGATATATTAGGACAATGTGCGAACAAGTGCGATCGGGCGGCGGGAGATGTCGGGTGAGGTCGATCGGGCATTTAACCAGTTGAGATTTCCGAATCGCCCGACACCAAATTCCGAAAATATAATTAATTTTATTTTAAGTATTGTTACCAGAGCGTGGTATGATTTTTTTGAGTTTGCAAAGCACTCGCCTGATACCTGCATTAGTTTCTAAGCTTCGTGAACACGCAAAACACACCCGCCCAACCCACACCAGCAAACGAGGATATTCCTCAAGCTGGCACTGTCTCGACAGTCTCGACAGTCTCGTCCGAGACTAGCAATCCCATGCAAGACTTTTATCGCCTCCAACAAGAGTTGTTGGCGTACACCCTTGCTTTTACGGCGATTATTTTTATCTCCGTTTGGATTTTTTACTCCCTTAACATTGCCCTGAATTATTTGCTTGGGGCAACTACAGGTGTGGTTTACTTAAAGATGTTGGCTAGAGACGTTGAACGAATCGGTAGCCAAAATCAGCGCATCAGCAAGACAAGGCTCGGTTTGTTTTTCGCGGTGATGATAGTAGGAACACAGTGGAATCAGCTACAGATTTTACCAATATTTTTGGGATTTCTGACTTACAAAGCTGCACTAATGGTTTACGTAATCAGAAGTGCATTAGCATTAGACTCTAAGTAGGTCAGGCAAGAAGAGCAAAACTCAACTCATCGATTTGTATGGGGAAGCCCGTTGAATGGCAATGCTTGACGTTCTAAACACCTTTAATCGTTTCCCCCTCGCCAAATTGGAAGTTGGCCAGCAGTGGTACTGGCAACTTGGCAATCTAAAAGTGCACGGGCAGGTTTTTCTAACCTCGTGGTTTGTAATTGCCGTTTTAGTCATAGTTTCGCTTTTAGGAACCAGCAAAATCCAAAGAATTCCCAGCGGAATGCAAAATTTTATGGAGTATGCGCTGGAATATATTCGGGACTTGGCTAAAAACCAAATTGGGGAAAAAGAATATCGCCCCTGGGTACCGTTTATTGGTACATTATTTTTGTTCATCTTTGTGTCAAACTGGTCGGGCGCTCTAATTCCTTGGAAGCTGATTAAGCTGCCATCGGGAGAATTGGGAGCACCTACGGCTGACATCAACACGACGATCGCATTCGCACTGCTGACTTCTCTGGCATATTTTTATGCAGGTCTCAGCAAAAGTGGCTTGGGGTATTTCGCCCACTATGTAGAACCGGTTCCTTTCATGTTGCCGTTCAAAATCATAGAAGATTTTACTAAGCCTCTTTCCCTAAGTTTCCGTTTGTTTGGCAACATCCTAGCTGACGAATTGGTTGTAGGAGTGTTGGTGTTGCTAGTGCCTTTATTTGTGCCTTTGCCAGTAATGGTTCTGGGACTATTTACAAGTGCCATTCAAGCTTTGATTTTTGCGACCCTAGCAGCAGCCTATATTGGTGAAGCGCTAGAGGGTGGTCACGGCGAAGAAGAACACCATTAACTAACGATAAACGGCCCAAAAAGAGGGAGGAAAAATTAATTTTCCGAACTTGAACTTCCGGTCGTGAAATCGGACAATTCCGTAGAATTTCTGTTCTCAATTTTGTACTTTACATAAGGAAAATCATCATGGATCCAATCGTTGCCGCCGCTTCCGTAATTGCCGCCGCTTTGGCAGTAGGTTTAGCCGCAATCGGCCCTGGCATCGGTCAAGGTAATGCCGCAGGTCGTGCTGTAGAAGGGATTGCCCGTCAGCCTGAAGCAGAAGGTAAAATTCGTGGCACCTTGCTGTTGAGTTTGGCGTTCATGGAAGCGCTGACAATTTACGGTTTGGTCGTAGCCCTAGTGCTATTGTTTGCCAACCCCTTCGCATAATAATTTGGGGTCCGATCGATTTTGGATTTTGGATGGTAATTAGATTCCAAAATCCAAAGTCGAAAATCTCAGATCGAATTAGGTGGGAGCCGTCAAAAAAACATGATGCACTGGACAGTATTACTAGCAGTTGAAGAAGCAGCAAAAGAAGGCGGACTTTTTGATATTGATGCTACTCTGCCTCTGATGGCGGTGCAGTTTTTGATTTTAGTCGCAGTCTTGAATGTAATTTTTTACAAGCCGCTCACCAAGTCAATTGAGGAACGGGCGGATTACATTCGTAACACTCAAGTTGCAGCGAAAGAACGCTTGGCTAAAGCTCAGCAACTAGCGCAGGAGTACGAGCAAAAACTGGGAGAGACTCGCAGGGAATCTCAAAAGGTGATTGCTGTTGCTCAAGCAGAAGCTCAAAAAAGTGCTTCGGCGAAAGTAGCTGAGGCTCAAAAAGAAGCTCAAGTCGCGCGAGAAAAAGCAGGACAAGAGATTGAGCAGCAAAAGCAAGAAGCAATGCGATCGCTGGAACAACAAGTAGATTCCCTCAGCCGCCAAATTCTCGAAAAGCTATTAGGGCCGTCGCTGGTCAAATAGCGAAACCGAAGAGTTTTAGATTAGGGATTCAATCTTAAATCTAAAATCGGTTCACCCAATCTGCACCCGCAATTATGGAAGAGTATCATGGGGACTGTTTTATTGCTAGCCACAGAAGCTAGCCGGGAAGGTGGTTTCGGTTTCAACTTTGATGTTTTAGAAACCAACCTGATTAACCTGGTCATTATTATTGCAGTGCTGTTTTATTTCGGGCGCGGCTTTTTAGGAAAAATCCTGACTGAGAGGCGATCGGGCATCGAACAGGCGATTCTAGAAGCAGAAAAACGCCAAAAAGATGCAGCAGCAGCTCTCGCAGAGCAACAGCAAAAATTGACTCAAGCGCAAGCAGAAGCGGAACGAATTCGTACCGCTGCTGAACAAACGGCTGTGAAGGCAAAAGAAGCAATTCTAGCTCAAGCGGCGCAGGACGTTGAACGCATGAAAGCAACGGCAGGTCAAGAGTTGGAAGCGGAGCAGGAAAGAGCGATCGCCCAACTGAGATCGGCGGTTGTATCTCTGGCATTAGAAAGGGTGGAAAGCCAGCTAAAAACTAGCTTGGATGACAGCGCTCAAAATCAATTAATCGATCGCAGCATTGCCTTAGTGGGAGGCTAAAACGTGAGTAAAGTCAACACACAAGTTTTACAGCCTTACGCATCAGCTTTGATGTCACTGGCTAAGTCTAACGATCTCTCAGAGCAGTTTGGCAATGATATTCGTTCCTTACTGAGTCTGCTAGAAAGTTCGGAGGATCTGCGTCAATTTTTAGCTAATCCTCTGATTAAACCAGATGCTAAAAAAGCTGTCATTAAGCAAATAGCAGGGGAAGAAATGAACCCTTTGATGCGAAGCTTTCTGAGCCTGTTAATAGACAAAGGAAGGATTCTTTTTTTAGAAGGAATTGGCAAGCAATACTTGACCCAACTCCGAGCACTCAACCAAACTGTATTGGCTGAAGTTACCTCGGCTGTACCGCTTTCAGATGCTCAACAGCAAACTGTTCGCGAAAAAGTGCAGGCGATGACTAGCGCACGGCAAGTGGAAATTGAAACCAAAATTGACACAGATTTAATCGGCGGTGTCGTGATTAAAGTAGGCTCTCAAGTGATTGATGCCAGCCTGCGAGGACAATTACGTCGTCTGGGAATTCGCTTGGCTTCTTGATAGAAGAAGGCCCTTCGACACTTCGGCTTCGCTCAGGGTACAACGCCCTTCGACACTTCGGCTTCGCTCAGTGCGACGCTTCGCTCAGGGTAAAAAGAAGGAAGAAGGGAAAAGTTAAACAGGAACTAGAAATTAATTTATTTCTATTACCGAGTTGTCAATCCCTAATTCTTATTACAGAATCCCAAGGCTTTCTTACCGAAAACATCGACTGACAACTGACCACTGACAACAAACAATTGACAACAAACAACTGATATGGCAGCAATCAGACCAGACGAAATTAGCAACATTATTCGCCAGCAAATTGAGCAGTACGACCAAGATGTCAAAACATCTAATGTCGGTACTGTTTTGCAAGTAGGCGACGGTATTGCGCGGATTTATGGCTTGGATAAAGCGATGTCCGGTGAATTGCTAGAATTTGCCGATGGCACCATTGGTATTGCACTGAACTTGGAAGAAGATAACGTCGGCGCAGTGCTGATGGGCCAAGGTTTGGGAATTCAAGAAGGTTCGGCAGTTATTGCTACTGGCAGAATTGCTGAAGTCCCCGTGGGAGAAGCCATGTTGGGACGGGTAGTTGATGCTTTGGCCCGTCCGATTGACGGCAAAGGAGAAATTAAAACTACTGAAACTCGCTTGATTGAATCTCCGGCACCGGGGATTGTTTCTCGCCGTTCTGTTTACGAACCGATGCAAACAGGGATTACCGCGATTGATGCGATGATTCCAGTTGGTAGAGGACAACGGGAACTGATTATTGGTGACAGACAAACTGGTAAGACTGCGATCGCGATCGACACGATTATCAACCAAAAATCGGAAAACGTGATTTGCGTTTATGTGGCGATCGGGCAAAAAGCTTCTACAGTAGCTAACATTGTCAACGTGCTGCAAGAAAAAGGCGCAATGGACTACACGATCGTCGTAGCAGCCAACGCTAGCGACCCCGCTACACTGCAATATTTGGCTCCCTATACAGGTGCCAGCTTAGCCGAGTATTTCATGTACAAAGGCAAGCACACTTTGGTTATCTACGATGACCTTTCCAAACAAGCACAAGCTTACCGTCAAATGTCCCTGTTGCTACGCCGTCCTCCGGGTCGCGAAGCATACCCCGGAGACGTGTTCTACCTGCACTCTCGCTTGCTAGAACGCGCTGCTAAATTGAGCGACGATCTGGGCGAAGGCAGCATGACAGCTTTGCCAATTATCGAAACCCAAGCTGGTGACGTTTCTGCTTACATTCCTACCAACGTAATTTCGATTACCGACGGTCAAATCTTCTTGTCTTCTGACTTGTTTAACGCTGGTTTGCGTCCAGCAGTAAACCCCGGTATTTCGGTATCGCGGGTAGGTTCTGCTGCTCAAACTAAGGCAATGAAAAAAGTAGCCGGTAAGGTGAAATTGGAATTGGCGCAGTTTGAAGAATTGGCAGCATTTTCTCAGTTTGCTTCCGACTTGGATAAGTCTACTCAAAACCAATTGGCCCGTGGTCAACGGTTGCGCGAACTCCTGAAGCAGGCACAAAGTTCTCCTCTGCCGATGAACGAACAAGTAGCTATTATCTATGCCGGGATTAACGGCTACATGGATGATATTCCGGTAGATAAGGTCAGCAAGTTTACTGTTGGTTTACGCGATTATTTGCGGACTAGCAAGCCTAAGTACGGTGAAATCGTTCAAGGTGGTGCTAAGGCATTGACTGAGGAAGCTGAGAACTTGCTGAAAGAAGGAATCACTGAATTCAAGCAAAGTTTCCTAGTTTCTGCGTAGATAAGTAGGAATTTTCAACCGCAGATGAACGCGGATAAACGCAGATAATCTGAGGTTCATCTGCGTTTATCTGTTTATATCTGCGGTTTTGATTAAGAAGATGCGGGCAAGGATGTAAGGAGAAATTTATGGCAAATCTGAAAACTATTCGCGATCGCATCAAGTCGGTCAAGAACACTAAAAAGATTACAGAAGCAATGCGCTTGGTGGCTGCTGCAAAGGTGCGCCGCGCTCAAGAACAGGTGACTGCAACTCGGCCTTTTGCCGATCGCCTCGCAGAGGTATTGTACGGTTTGGCGGAACGGTTGCAGTTTGAAAGCCTGGATTTGCCGCTGTTGAAGAAACGCGAAGTTAGGAATGTCGGACTTTTGGTCGTTTCGGGCGATCGGGGTTTGTGCGGCGGTTACAATAGCGGTATTATCAAGTACGCCGAAAATCGCGCCAAGGAACTGAAAGCTGAAGGTGTAGAGTACAGATATATCTTGGTAGGACGGAAAGCTGCTCAGTATTTCCAACGCCGGGAACAACCAATTGATGCGACTTACACTAACTTGGAACAGATTCCAACAGCACCGGAAGCAGCGATGATTGCCGATGAATTGTTGTCTCTATTCCTATCAGGAACTGTGGACAGAATTGAGTTGGTTTACACTAAGTTTGTGTCGCTGATTAGTTCTCGTCCAGTGATTCAAACCTTGCTACCCCTCGATCCGCAAGGCTTGGAAACTCCTGATGATGAAATCTTCCGCTTGACATCTCAAGGCGGACAGTTTCAAGTATCGCGTGAAAAGGTTGCTTCACCTACGAAGAGTTTGCCGCGGGACATGATTTTCGAGCAAGATCCGGCGCAAATTTTGGAGGCACTTTTGCCTTTGTATTTGAACAACCAATTGCTACGGGCTTTGCAAGAATCTGCTGCTAGCGAGTTGGCTGCGCGGATGACTGCGATGAATAATGCTAGTGAGAATGCTAGCGATTTGATTAGCAGTTTAACGCTGACTTATAACAAGGCGCGGCAAGCAGCAATTACTCAGGAAATCCTGGAAGTTTGCGGCGGTGCTGAGGCTTTAAATGGTTAGGTTAGGGTTGACAATTTGTTGATTTTATGCTAGGCGTCTGGGAAAACTCAGGCGCTTTTTTTTGAAGTCGAAAACACGATAGCGGAGGACACGGCAGTGCCGTTTCCCTACCCCAAACTATTGATGACGGAGGACACGGCAGTGCCGTTTCCCTACCCCAAACTATCGATGACGGAGGACACGGCAGTGCCGTTTCCCTACGCCCAAACTATCGATAACGGAGGACTCCGAGACAATAGATTAAATAAAACGGAGAGGGGGGGATTCGAACCCCCGAAGGGTGATAACACCCTTAACAGATTAGCAATCTGCCGCTTTCGACCACTCAGCCACCTCTCCAGATGACAGCAACTAAGCATAGCACACACATCCAGACGTTGGCAACCCCTAAACTCAAAAAACTCTCAATCCCTGACACTGTATGGAAGGAAGAAGGTACTGCACGGATTTTGACACGGATGTAAAAGAGCAGAAACAAACTATTCCCGATGCCGGATTCATGCCTATTCCCCAAATCCCCTAGCCTTCAAGTGCTTTTCCCAACTAAAGTTGGAACTCAGAAAAAATCTCTTAGTATACAAATATCCCAACCGATACAGCTTAGCCTTGCGATCGGCATCAAGATTAAAATCCGTCGCCGTCACAGCAGCTTCAGTCACATCAACATTAATCACCCTACCTCGATCCATCTCCCGCTGGTGATACCTATCCCTTGCTTTCATCATCGTGGTGAACATCGACGCCAGCATTGACACCGGACTGTTGATGTTAACCTTACTCTCAATTCCAGTATCAATTAATCGAAACCCAAAAGTAAACCAGCGAGGCGCAACTGGAGTCGAACCAGATTGTTTGTCATAAATCCACAGCGGAAAATTGCTCAGAATTCCCCCATCGACAATTAAGTCATTGCCGAGTTTTCCTGGCTCAAAAAATAGCGGAATACTCATCGACAGCCGCACCGCTTCAGCTACGCTAAAATCTTCAGCACTTTTAAGCTGCAACTGCTGGTACAAAGCATCTGAATCCGCAGATTCACGCCGCTGCAAGTCGTCGGGTATTACCAACATTTCACCACGGGTCAGGTTGGATATTACTACTTTTAATTCGCGGTCTTTTACCTGTTTAACATCCGCAAAACTGTGCAAATGACCTTTGGCGAGGGTTGTTTCCAGCCAGTTCCGGAAAGGCAGTGAAGAATATTCTCCCATCTGACGACTAATTGTTAGAAAAAGTAGCGTCCAAACCGGGGATTGCAAATCGTCTGCGGGGTCGCCATTGATAATTAAGGGACTGTTTTTTTTGCTCAAAAATATGCCGTAATCGAGCTGTCCTAACAGTTCCTCTAAGTCATCCATTGACAAGTCTGTTGCCAATACTGCGGCAGTAATTGCACCCGCAGAAGTACCCGCCAGTTTTCGCCAGCGGATACCCAAATCATTGCAGCATCTGAGTGCTCCTAAAAACGCAACTCCGCGCACACCACCGCCTTCAAAAATACCGTCTGCATAGATTTGACCCTTTTCGTCGGGAGGCGGAAATTTTTTGAGAATAGTTTGTTTCTCACTTGGAGAAATCCTGACTCCCGGTTCTTGCAAAATTTGCTGCGGTGACCAGTTACTCATTGAAAATACCTCGAAACTATTTATATTTGATAGGACTATTTATGGGCGTAAGGTGCGTACCTTACATATAGTATTTGTGCATAAGTTTTGTTGAAGATTTTAGAGTTGAAATTGAGATTTATAATTCTTGATTTTTTTGGGCATTCATTGCTTCTTTGACGTGTTCTTGAACTTGCGATCGCACTTGTTCGTAGGCCACAGACGCGCACCAAGGGCGGAGAGATAATATAGTTGAATCTGGGGTAATCTCAGCTACCAAACAAGTTGGGGGCGGATTCTCCAAAACCAGCGGGTGAGAGTGGGCAATTTCTAGTAACTCAGTCATAGTCGGACGAATCGGACGATCGCCAATATCAATCTTTAAGTCTACCCTTCTCGTTCCCATCGCCGTTGTATTTTTCAGTGTACCGTTAAACAACTGATTATTCGGCACAATAATTTTTACATGATCGTCTGTCACCACGGTTGTTGAAAAAATCCCGATCGCATCGACGACTCCTTTAACATCCGTACCTTCGATCGCATCTCCGACTTCAAAAGGCCGCAAACTAATCAACATTACCCCAGCAGCAAAGTGCGATAAAGTATTTTGCCACGCCAGACCAATCGCCAAACTCGCAGCCCCCACCACCGCAACCACGCTAGTAGTTTGAATGCCCAACTTACTCAAAGCCGCGACTACGCCGACTACCAAAATCGCAATTTCAGCAGCTTGAACTAAGAATTTCCGTAGCGTGGCTTCGGTGCGACTTAGAGCTCGGCGAGTCAGGCGGCCCGCAAAGTCGATCGCAAATCGCGTAATTAACAAAATGCCGATCGCCCACAGCACTTGAGGTACAATTTGAAACCCCAATTCTACGAATTTTTTAGAGAATTCTTGGGCTACTTGGAAAGCTTGAATTCTTTCTGTATCTAGCTGAGAATACAACGTTTGGGCTATTGGCATAAATTTACTGATGACTATCATATTAATGGGAATTGGGAATTGGGAATTGGGAATTGGGAATTGGGAATTAATTCGAGGACTTACGCAGAAACTCTATTAACCAATAACTATTGACTAACGGCAACCCGAGGCAATCGGTGTTTAAAACCGCAGATAATTTCCCACGAAATAGTGCCTAAAGTTGCTGCCCAATCGTCAGCAGTAATTTGATTTTCCCCATCTTTTCCCAATAGCGTCACCACTTCACCAACTTCTAAATCAGGAATATCAGTTACATCCAACATTAATTGATCCATCGTCACAGCTCCTACTTGTGGCACCAATTTGCCCTTGACTAAAACCTGCATTTTATTAGAAAGATTGCGTGGAATCCCGTCAGCATAACCTACACCAACTACCGCAATTTTCGTTTGCCTTTGAGCGATAAATTGATACCCATAACTAACGCCTGTTCCTGCTTCAATTGTTTTGACCTGCGTCACCTTAGCTTTTACCTGCATTGCGGGCTTTAAATCCACAACATTTTGCAAGTGAGGAGCTGGATAAAGACCGTAGGTAGCTAAACCGACTCGCACTAAATCATAGTGCAAATCGGGGTCGGCGAGGGCAGCAGCAGAGTTTGCCAAGTGCAATCTAATCGGGTTAATTCCTGATGTTTTAATTTGGGCGATCGCCCGTTCAAACCGCTGGTGCTGCTCTTTCATAACTGCGGTATCGGGACTGTCGGCTGTCGCCAGGTGAGAGTAAATACTGGCTAATTTTAAATTCGGCAACCCCTTGACTAATTGCACAAATTCTGTTGCTTCTTGCCAGGGCGCACCCAATCGAGACATTCCCGTATCTAACTTAGCGTGAACAGGTAAAGATTGGTTGACACTTACGAGAACTTCTGAAAAAATTAGGGCTTGTTTGGCAGTACAAATAGTGGGCTGCAAGTGCCATTGGGCGATCGCCTTTACCTGTTGGGCTGTATGAGTCGCCCCCAACAACAAAATCGGCGCTTCTATCCCAGCTTCTCGCAATTCAATTCCTTCGGGAATTGTCGCCACGCCCAGCCAACTAGCACCTGCTGATAAAACGGTTTGACTGACTGCGACAGCACCGTGCCCGTAAGCATCCGCTTTCACAACTGCCATCAGTTCTGTTTGGGGAGATAATAGATTTTTAAGCTGTTTTACATTGTGAGTTAAAGCTGCTAAATCGATTTCTACCCAAGCCCGCTGGCAAATTCCGCCGTCACCATCCCACAGCACTGTCTGGCGGGACTCTGTGGCCATTGATTCTGCGGTTGTTTGTTCCCAACTCAACATTGTCGATCGCTCCTACTTGCTTGCACCATTAAAAACTGCTCGGAGATTTCACCCTAGGTTTTATTATAATTAAATTTTCTCTTTAATCAATGTTAACTGGTGTATCATAGCACCAAAAATACTCGGTGAAAACTATGGACGGACTGGCCTACCTGCATTTAGCTGAAACTTGGGAAACGCCTACAAATCAGGCTTTCAGGGGTGGGCATCTTGCCCACCCCACAAATAACTTGAACTCTTGTGGAACAGGCATCTTGGCGGTTCATGAAAAGGGTACAAGATGTCAGCTTCAAAGAACTAATTCTAAAACGCATCTGAATTTAGCCTCGACTCCTTTACTCTTCTTGACGATCGCTCTCACAATTGCCAATTTAGTCAATCCCGCACTAGCAGCCATCAAAAAAGGCGATTCAGGCCCAGAAGTTGCCCAACTCCAGAAAACTCTCGAAGACAGAGGGTATTTTCGCGCCAAGCCCACAGGATTTTACGGTACTGTAACCCAGGCTGCTGTGAAAAAGTTCCAAGCAGAAAACAATCTGAAAGTTGACGGAATCGTCGGCCCTAAAACCTTGTCAGCTCTGAAGGTGAAGTCGGAAAGTGCGATCGGCGATAATGAATCTGCGGGCAAAACATCAGCGGATTTAGCTGAATCTTCACCATCCCCCAGCCCCAGAGAAAACAGAAACCAACTCGAAGATACAATTAAAAACAAGCCAAAACAACCTTCTTTTCAAGAACCATCTTTACCACCATTTAAAACAGAGACTCCTGCAAAAATTTCCGAAAATAAAGAAACTGAATTACTACCCAAAAGATCCGAAAGCACTCAAGGCAAAATGACCTTGATCAAAACAATTTATGGCAAGATATCGCCAAAATCCATAGTTCATTCGGGAGCTGGTTTGTTTTTTGCTCAAAACATGATGTACAATCATACAATCACAGTTTACGATCGGAAGTTTAAATTAGTCAAGACCATTGGCGATCGAGTAAACTTGTCGAAGTTCGGCTTTTCTAAATTTAAAGGCAATTATCAAGGTTCTCCCGTAGAAGCAGCTTTTTCAACAGACGGCAAATATGCCTATGTATCCAACTATCAAATGTACGGTTCGGGGTTTGACAATCCCGGGAGCGATCGGTGTTCTCCAGCAGCAAAACACGACCAAAGTTTCATGTACCGCATCAATACCGAAACTTTGAAAATAGAAAACGTAATTCCTGTGGGTGCAGTTCCCAAATTCAATGCTGTCTCACCTGACAATCGTTTCGCCCTAGCTACCAATTGGTGCAGTTGGGATTTGAGCGTAGTCGATACTAATAAAAATACCGAAATCGAACGGGTGAAATTGGGTGCATATCCTCGCGGAATTGTTGTCACTCCCGACTCAAAAAGTGCCTACGTTGCTGTCATGGGTTCTGCGGATATTGCCAAGGTCAATTTGATCGATTTTTCGGTAGAATGGCTGCGAAACATTGGTAATGCACCGCGTCATTTGGTAATCGATCCTAATGGTAAGTATCTTTATGCAACTTTGAACGGTGAAGGGAATGTGGCAAAAGTTGACCTAAAAACTGGTGAGGTTGTGGACAGGGTTTCGACGGGAAGACAACCTCGCAGTATGACAATTTCTGGTGATGGTAAACTGATTTATGTGGTTAATTATGGTTCTAATACTGTCAGCAAGGTGCGATCGAGCGATCTGAAGGTGCTGCAAACGGTGAATGTGAACGCCAGCCCGATCGGCATTACTTACGATCCAGAAACAAATCAGGTTTGGGTGGCTTGCTATTCGGGGAGTATTATGGTATTTCAAGATTGATTAGGGCGATCGGCGATTGAAATCTCAGAAAGAAGGACTAAAGTCCTCACTACGAACCTGTTTGTAGTGGGGACTTCAGTCCTCTAGTTAAAGTCGCACAACGTATTCAGAAGGTTTAGCAGGTACTTTTCCTTCTTTGGCCATCGCTTGGTAAATCATGGCTGCTACTTCTGCACGAGTTGCTATGCGGTTTGGCTGCAAAAGTGTGGGCTTCGGATGGTTGACAACAATTCCTGCTTCCGTCGCTGCTGCTACTTTGTCAACTGCCCATTTTGGTAATTTTTTCCTATCTGTATAAACTTGTAAAGTTTTACTCGCTTTCGCTGATGATTTCAGATTCAAACCGCTAGCTAAAGCTGCGATGACTTCGACGCGGGGAACTTCTTTGTCGGGACGGAACGCGTTGTCTGGGTATCCTTTGAGATATCCAGTTTTGACGCTGTGGTCGATCGCACTCTTCGTCGGACTCTTGTCTTTTACGTCTTTAAAATCAACCGATTTTCGGCGCGGTTCTTTCTTGGACATTCCTTGAATTAATCTGGCTAATTCTGCTCGCGTCATCGGTTCATCGGGACGAAATTTGCTGTCGGTCAAATCAGCAAAGATTTTCCGATCGACTAAAGCGACAATAAACGGACGCGCCCAATATTTATCAGGAACATCGGAGAGTTTGACGAGGCCAACTTTTGCTTTACTGGCTTTTGGTTTGGTAATTACTGGGGCCAGTGTCGATCGCACAATTGGCTTTTGGGGAACAACGATCGCCCCCTGCGGAGAAATTGGCGGTAAAATCGGCCCTAAAGGTGCAACAGGGGCGGTATCTGGTTCCCGGGGAATCAGGAGTGTAGCGGGCGATGGCACATCCGAACTCGGCAGCGCAGGCGTTAATATTCCTGGACTAGCGGGCGCGACAGCAGGTTGAGAGAAAACGGCTGGAAATTGCCAATTTGTAGTACCGAATTGACTGGGGTTTCTACCTGTTACCCAAAAGAAAATTGCTCCCATCGTGCCGAAGGCCACCAAGATTGCAATCAATTCATCAAATCCTAGAGGGTTTCTTTCCCCTGACGGGGGTTGTGGAGAAGACATACTTGTCACCTACATATCAATGTAGAAATTAAATCACATATTTTTTGTGTCTGGGGAAGACAGAGAGCGCTAAATCAACTATTCCAAAGTTCTCACTGTCAATACCTGCGGCGGCGTGGAATCTAGAGGATAGATAAAATCAACTTTTACCGATCGCGTTTCTGCCACAGCCAACCTCAACTTTACTATCTGTTCCACAACTTGACCGACACGGTGCCACAAATGCACGTAGCCAGTCACATCTGCACCTATATCGTTTTGGTAGCGCAGCCTCACAGTACCTCAAGAATAGGGAAAATCTAGGGGAGGTTGGCGAAAGCGCAACCCATCTTTTGAGAGCTTATCTTCTTTTAAAGGCGTTTCCAAACTCACCGCTACCGTTTGCGGTTCTTCAGCCGTGTTATGCAGTGGCAAAATCAGATTGTAGTGTACGCCGTAATTGCAGTGCGCTTCGTAAGCGGTGTCAGGATAGCGCGCCAGCATTTTTCCTGCTTGCACTTGTTGGGTACCCAAAGTATCTCCGCGCAAGGTGGTGATCGCATAGGAGATCGCTTTTCCAGTCTGCGGAATTGCTAGATTTTTAGCATCGCGATCGACTAATTCCGCTGCCCATCCAGAACCTGCCTGTACCCCTGCCACGCGGTCGTAAATCAGGCTTCCCGCAGTCGCATCAGGGGAAGAGTCGGCGCGCGTTGGCGCAGCCCTCAAACAAGATCGCCCCCGTCGGCATTTTGAGGTGCATACATCGCCAAAGTTGCGGCATAAACCCGGCCGCTAGTGTTGAGCCGCACAAAGGTAGAACTACCGTTTATTGGCTTTTCCAGCCCCCGCATCGGCGGCTGCACAAAGGGCGATCGTAGAAATACCAGCAATTCGAGAAAATAAATTTTTTTTCTGAATCATCAAAGTTAATTGTCAACCCAATCTCTGTACATCTTCCACCGACAGCGACAGCGCCTGAGCCACTTGCTCTACAGTTAAACCCATTGCCAACAGTTGGGGAATAGCATCCCGTTGGGTTTGTTCTGCGCGCTCGGCTCGCTCTCGCTCAGCGTCAGCGCGTTGGCGTTCCTGTTCGGTATGGAGGCGTTCTAGTTTAGCTTGTTCGCTACCAGTTAACAACAAATTCCCTTGATTATCCCACCAACGCAACCATCGCTGATGCTGATTTTGATAGCTACCTTCCCACACACCTAACTCTACTCCCATCAGGTCGATCGGATAATGCCCGCGATCGTTCGGTTCCAAGCGGCGATAACGAGTATTCACCCAGTTATAGACTTCCAATTCGCTCGTTTTAATGATGTATATCGCATAGTAAGGAATGTGAATAATCTGCTCGTATACCCAAAACTTTCCGGGTTTCTGGTTGACACCTTCTGGTAAGCGAGATAAGGGAGTATTGTTTCGTTCTTCAGAGCCATTACCACTAGCAAATTCGATCGCAATTAATGGCACAATATACTCGCGCCAAATCACGTAAGAGCGGCGAATTTCCCCATCTATTAGGGGCGGAACGTTGGGAACGTAGAACCAGTCAGGCGCTTCGGCTCCCTTTTCTAGAGGGTCGGTTTCGCGCCAGTAGATGCCACAATCTTGCCCTATAGCATATTGTCCGTCCGGGTGGAGGGTTTGCAGTGTAGTTTCCAGGGAGTCGGTGAGTAGGATACTCTGGGGATGTTCTTGGAAGTTTTTCACAAACGTGCCGTCGGAGTCGGGGAGTTGAGTGTGATCGGGAAAGGCGGGGGGTAATGTTGTGGGGTTGAGGCTTTGGGTCATGTCAGCTATCCGGTGGTGAAAGGACAGATGGTTTATTAATTAGAGCATAGCGATCGCGGATTGAGGGGCTTTATTCTGTTTGTCTAGGCTGTTCGATAGCCGCGATCGCGAAGCACATCAACCCCGGCTCAATGACCTTCTATTGGTCTAAAATCTGTTACATTACGATCGTAATTAAGCATTTGGCGACGAGCTATGAGGTCAATTGAACAACTGACAGAAGAGCTTTTATCTTTGCCTAGTGCATCAAGAGCGCTTTTGGCAGAAAAACTCGCAGAAAGTTTAGAATTCGATATCGACCCAATAATTCAGGCAGCTTGGACAACTGAGGCTCATAGACGGCGTAACGAGATCCGAAGCGGTACTGTACAAGCAATTCCGGGGGATGATGCCTTAGCTCAAGTGAGGCTGTTGCTTGACCCATGAAATATGTATTTCATCCTGAAGCACTTGCCGAATATGCTGAAGCTGTCCAATACTATGCAGAACAACGCTCTGAAGTAGCACAGATGTTCATTAATGCTATTGAGGATGCTGTGTATCGAATTAGGGAATCTCCGACTCGCTGGGCTATAGTTGATGAAGATGTTCGGCGATGTTTGACGCGAAAATTTCCTTATAGCATCCTTTACACGATCGAGCAAGACTACATTTTGATTCTCGCAGTAACGCATTGCAGTCGAGAGCCTGGGTATTGGAAAAGCCGCAAATAATTGAAACATTCAGCAATCCAACATTTAAAATGTCTGAGATAACTCTGCTACATGAAATTGCTCATTGCCCCCATGCACGGTTCTGTCGAGAAAATCCTGCTGCTGAACATCCATGTAGCGAAATTGTTAATTATCAAAAGTCGCTCAATTTAGACGATTTTCAAGTACCTGAGCCTTGGAGTGGACATATAGAGAAAGCTCCTATTCTTTTTCTGAGTTCAAATCCATCAATTGGCGCTGGTGAAAACTACCCAAATTGGTCTTGGTCAGACGATGATATGGAAGATTACTTCAGTTATCGTTTTGGAGGGGGACGCAAGGAATGGATCGTCAATGGTACGAAATCCTTACTAATGGACGGGACATATAGCCATGCTGTTAAGTTCTGGGCAGCAGTCCGGCAACGTGCTATGGAGTTATTTGAACGGGATGTGCTTCCAGGAATTGATTATGCACTTACCGAAATAGTGCATTGTAAATCCCATAAGGAAATTGGCGTAGAACGAGCGCAAAATAAATGTGTTAAAGCCTATTTGTTGAGAACTTTAGAACTTGCCGGGGCAAAAGTAATTGTGGTGCTGGGAGAACGTGCAAGGAAAGCAATTCAAAGTCAATTCAATATTCCTGAAAAAATCTCAGTGTCTGAGGCAATAAAGATAGGGAGCAGTGAAAGATTTTTTGCTTTTCTTCCACATCCAAATGCCCGCAGCTATCGTTCTTTTTCCAAGTGCTTTCAGGATGATGAGCTTGAAAAGTTACGCGCATCTTTGCATCCGTGGAAAAATGGTGAGTGATGCACATGGTTAAAGTTACTTGAACGTGCGCTCGCCCGATTGAAAACTTTACCTTCTAGTGAGCAAGATGCGATCGCGCTATTATAGACGCTATGCGTATTTTGTCCCGCAGCACCCTACGAGACTTCTGGGAATCTCATCCAGATACCGAAGAAGCACTGAAAACTTGGTACTACGAAGCATCTCCGACTGGCAGAGTCCAGCCGATGTGAAAACTGCTCATCGTAATGCCAGCATCATTGCAAACAACCGTGTCGTTTTTAATATCAAAGGCAACAGCTATCGGTTGATTGTGGCAATTCGTTATGACCTTGGTATTATTTTCATCCGATTTATTGGCACTCATGCCGAGTATGACAAAGTAGATGCAGAAGTAGTCTAAACAGAGGTGAATGTATGGAATTCCGCCCAATTAGAAATGAAACCGACTATCAGGAAGCCCTTCGAGAGATAGAATTAATGTTTAATGCAGCCCCAAACACTCCTGAGTACGATCGATTAGATGTGCTCAGCACCTTATTGGAAGTCTACGAGAAGAAACACATTCCGATCGCAATTCCCGATCCGATCGAAGCGATTTATTATTACATGGAAACTCGCGGATGGTCTCGTCGCGATTTAGAGTCATGTCTCGGTAGTCGGGCTAGGGTGTCTGAGGTCTTATCTCGTAAACGTTCCTTGACCTTGGAGATGATTCGGAAGTTAAATCAAGAACTGGGGATTCCCGCTGAAATTCTCATCCAACCATATAACTCGGTAAAAATCCCCGCGTAACAATCTTACGTGTCTTGACGCGGTATTTTGTGGTTATATGTAGTTGCTCAATACGAAAGGTGGAATGATGTCTTATCCTTATTGGCAATTCTTTGTGGCTCTTGAATCTGATATTGAGGCTACTACTCAATACGTTGAGTGCTGCGAAGCGAACCATAACACCTATTCGGTTGCTTATGCTCAAATTATCTTAAGTGCTGGGTCTGAAGTTGATGTTGTCAGCAAGCTTCTTTGCAATAAGGTGCAACCCACAAGCAAGGCAGAAAATATCAATGATTACAGAACAATTCTTCACTCCGAATATAACTCGCTTCACGATCTTAAGGTACTTATTCCTCGATATAACCTTAGCCTCACCCCTTGGGATTCCTGGGTTTCAGCTAATAACCCAGACTGGTGGAAGCTTTATAATAAGATAAAACATGAGCGCCATAACTTTTACAAAGAAGCTAATCTAAAGAATGCTTTGTTTTCAGTTTCAGGTCTCTTTTGTTTAGTTCTCTATCTTTATCATCAGGAATTGACGGCGAATGTTTTACAGCCTTGGCCTAAATTGCTTACGATAAATCCAGATTGGAATCCTCGAATTTATACTGATGTGAGGCCAGGATACCTTTTGCCTGAGTTTCAACAATGAGAAATAGAAGCTCTGTTGCTTGACTGAGTGCTGTATAAAAAGCGCTTTCACATGGAGGGGCTTTACACCGTCTGATATATTCTCTGTATATGGCTATTATCAGGGAAAAAGCTAGTTGTAGGGTGCGTCGCTGCGGGAAACTTCCCACTCAGTCAGGTGCAGATATTCGAGGGCGACGCACCATACATTCTCAGCGCCTTCTGCCGCCCCCGGAAGAACGACTTGGTTGACGAGAATTCCTGCCGCTACCAAAACTCGGACTACGCCTCTGCTGCGGCGAATTTGAATTTGGCGATCGCCTCAAATTGCTGCCGCCGTAACCCGAACCGGTCGATCGATTGGCCCCAGGCGCTGCTGGGCGTCTTGCTGGTACGTTCGAGGAGGGCGATCGCAAGCGGCCGGTCGTCCTTAAAACTTCACGGTTTCTCACCGCAGCAGGCGGGGCTTGGTAGCGAGTTTGATATTGGTTAACAGCTTGGCCGTAAGTGTTGCCATACCCGCCATATCCTGTCATAATCCCCGGCTGATACAGAGGCGGCATATAATATCGCGGTGTAAATAACAAACTGCCGATCGCCTGACCGGCGATCGCCCCAGCAAACGGTGCCCAGAAGCCTGATTGCTGTCTCACTACCACTGTTTGTGGCTGATTGGTTTGAGGGTTATTGACAGTTTCAGTCACGTTGTGAACGTACTCAATTTTAAAATCTTCTGTCAAATGCAAAACCGCTTTATTGTTATCAAGATTTAGATAACTTTTCTTGCCTGCCGATATTTCTTCATCCGTCAACCGAGCCATTTGCAAATCTCTGCTGCGGTAAACTGGAGGAGCCCCGGCGGGTGTATTCAGCAACATCAAACTGTATTCTCCCTCAGCATCGTCGTAGGTAGCTTGCTGTACGGGATATTGGCCTTGAGCCAAGTTATTGTTGGCTGGAGGACGCACCGTGTTTACATTTCTATTTGCCGCAGGATTGGCCGCAGGACTTGGAGGAACTTCTGGGGTAGGAGAACCGCAGGCGGTTGCCGTCCACAAGAAAGTTAAAGCCATTAAATAAATTGTCAGTCTTCGCAGCATAAATAATAATTGGGAATTGGGCATTGGGCATTGAGAATTGGGAATTGGTAGCAAATAACAAATAACGAATAACTAATAACTAATTACTCCCTCCTTAAAGAGGAATCAGTTCTGGGAAATTGACCAACACTTGGTCGTTGGTAAGTTCGTCTCCCAACTGTGCGGGAGAAAAGTGAATTTGGAGAGCGCGCAGCCTTTGCTGGTAATTCAAATTAATCAGTGCTTTTAAACCGACTTTCAGCGCGCTGATATCAGCGAGGTCTGTTTCCAGGGCGGGAACTTCGCCTTCATAAGCAACTGCAATCATCACCACGACATTTGTGGTTACGGGCAAAGACAAGGGAGAATTTTTATCGTAAACAGATTCGGTATATTGAGGTTCGCTGAGATAGCGATCGGCTGAATCAGTGAAAATTTCCTCCACATAATCGCCGGCTTCGCCTTCATCCCAAAAAACATCGCCTTCATTGGCGGCTGCTTGCCAGTAGTTGTCGTACTGCAACAGGTGATTGCAAATTTCTACAAGACCTTCTCCTAAAATTGCTAAGTCACCATCGCCATCAATTCCTTCTCTGGCGGTGCGGTTTAGAACTCCTAACAGCGGTGCAACTTCTTCGCCTGTTAGCTGAACGAACACGCGGCAAACTGCCAGTCGAGTTTTACCTGTAAATTGATTGAATCGATCGCGCCAAGCATTCATAAAAACCTATAGTTATCATCTGTAGGGCTATATTTTCAAGCGTAGCAGGCGATGGGAACGTTTGCCGTCTACCCTCCGATTGATCTGAAGAGTATTTTTAGCGATCGCCTTTGGCAGCCTACTGTCTCGCTTTGAGTCATCTAATTTTATAGCAGTTTTCAATCGGCTCAAATACAGTACCGAGAGGGCACTGCCTTGTCCAGAGGGGGAGCGGCGACTTTTAATAATTGGTATAAGATTGAGGATTGTAGCAAGACTTTTTTAAATTGGGATTAATTTGGCGCTCCGAGAGCGCCGGAATATGATATTGCGTGCGATCGATTTATCTTTCAATTGTTTGCAGTGCTTCGCGATCGATTCATCTGCAAATTGTAGGAGTAGATAATTTAAACTCAAAAAACCTCCAATCAAGCTCGATTGAAGGTTTTTTGAGCGAATACTTGGGTTTGAGATAACTATTTGACGATCGCCCTTTCGACTGGTTCGATCGATATTTCCGAACTCAACTCGGCAACTTCAACAACCGGCAAATCCAATTCGCCGCCCGGTGCTTCCGGGTGTTCCCGCACAACTGTAACCGCATCTGCTGGCTCAGTCACGACACCCGTTGCCAAATTGCTCTCGCTAACTTCCAGGTATTCAGAAACACCCGCATCTGCGATCGGATCGATCGACTCTTCAAAAACTTCAAAATTATCGCTCATCGCAGCGCAAGCAGCAGAGGCGCGCTGGCCGGCGCGGTAGCTCATGTACCCCGCACCTGCACCCAAAACTCCAGCCAAACCCAGAAAACCAAGAGCTGCTGTCTTGTAGGATTTCCACGGATTCATTCCATCCGAGCCGCCGGAACCCAGGAGAGTTGTTGCAGAACCAGATTGAGCAGCCCCAGATTTGTTGTAGGAACAGGGGAAAGCAAATGCGGCGTCACCTAGTGCGATGCTGCTTACGATCGCGACGGTGGAAGCAATGCCAGCTAACACTTGAAACTTTTTCATGGTGCCTCGCCAAGTTTGTAAAGGATAATTAAAAAATTAATGGTAGCAGCTCTTTACAAATCTATCAACAAAGCAGCGCGGCCTTGCGTCACGGATCGATCGCAACTCCCAACAATCGCCTCACAAAATTCAAATCTAAAATTGCCCGTTTCAAAACCTGAAACCATTGTTATATAAGCATTTTGACTGACAAATTCCGAGGAGTTCAAGTCTTGCGATCTCATATCTCGATCGCCCCCAGATTAGAAAATCTGAAGTGAGACAACAGAAATTTTAATCACAGGGTGGCAAACACTTGATGAGAAACTACTTTTAAGGCTACTTTTGAAAAGACTTAGTTATTGGAAAAACTCTTATTTTTATGACAGACATCGGGAATCAAGGCATTGAGCGATCGCCTCATCGATTGTTGGTGACGGGCGGCGCTGGATTTATCGGCTCAAATTTTGTGCATCATTGGTGTAGCAGCTATCCGGGCGATCGAGTAGTTGTACTCGACGCTTTAACCTACGCCGGCAACAGACAAACCCTAGCAACATTGGAAGGAAGAGAAAATTTTCGGTTTGTGCAAGGGGATATTTGCGATCGAGCCCTCATCGATAGCTTACTCAAAGCAGAAAACATCGATACAGTCGCCCACTTTGCCGCAGAATCCCACGTTGACAGGTCAATTATCGGCCCCGCAGCCTTTGTTCAAACAAACGTTGTCGGAACCTTTACACTTTTAGAAGCCTTCCGCAAGCATTTTGAAGCAATTGATGACTTGTCTGTCAAAGCACAAATGCGCTTCTTGCACGTTTCTACCGACGAAGTTTACGGTAGTCTTGGCCCCGACGATCCAGCATTTACAGAAACAACCGCTTACTCCCCCAACAGTCCCTATTCAGCCTCCAAAGCCGGCAGCGATCACCTCGCCCGCGCCTATTTCCACACCTACGGCGTCCCCACAATTATCACCAACTGTTCCAACAATTACGGCCCCTATCACTTCCCAGAAAAACTGATTCCATTAATGTGCATCAATATGCTATTGGGCAAACCGCTGCCAGTATACGGCGACGGTCAAAACGTCCGAGATTGGCTCTACGTGCTCGACCACTGCCGCGCCCTAGATGCCGTTATCCACCGCGGCCAGCCTGGAGAAACCTACAATGTTGGCGGCAACAACGAGGTAAAAAATCTCGATTTAGTCAAAATGCTGTGCCAGTTAATGGACGAATTAGCCGAGGATTTGCCCGCACGTCCTTGCGAACAATTGATCTCATTTGTCAAAGACAGAGCAGGGCACGATCGCCGTTATGCGATCGATGCCAACAAAATTAAAACAGAATTAGGTTGGACTCCCTCAGTCACAGTTGAAGAAGGTTTGCGACAGACAGTCGAATGGTACTTAGCCCATCGCGAGTGGTGGGAACCCCTGCTTTCCGAGGAATATCAAACTTACTACAGCAAGATATACGCCAATTAGTTATTGGTTATTAGTTATTGGTTATTAGTTATTAGTTATTAGTTATCAGTAATAGACATCTCCCATAATTATTGTGGAACAGGCATCCTGCCTGTTCTTCACAGGCTTTTTGCAAGAGGTCTATTGGTGAACCTACCCCTACAGCCTTCTGCCTTGCGTTCCGGCCCGCGTGTCGGCGAATATGCTACTAGGTTAGGTTGTTGGCTCAAACTTGTAACCCACTCCTCGGACGGTTTGAATCATCGAAATTTGAGTGGTATCTGGTTCAATTTTGCGGCGAATTTGTCCGATATGGACATCCACCACACGATCGGCTCCGACATACTCGTAGTCCCACACTTCATGCAGCAATTCCGATCGCCTCCACACGCGACCTGGTTTGCTGGCCAAACAGTACAACAGGTCGAATTCTAAAGCAGTCAAAGCAACTATTTGACTGGCAAGAATCACCTCGCGGCGGACGGGATCTATGAGTAGCTTTCCAAAAGTAAGAGTCTGTTGCTCAGCCGTAGTAACAATGCGTTTGCGCTTCAAAATTGCTGCAACGCGGGCTCCAATTTCTACAAGACTAAATGGTTTAGTAATGTAGTCATCAGCACCTTCGGCAAACCCTTTCATTTTGTCAGCTTCATCGGTTCTACTCGTCAGCATCAACACAAACACGCCCGTGCGTCTTTGCATTTCTTGACAAAGTTTGTAGCCAGTAGTGTCAGGTAAATTTACATCTAAAACTACTAAGTCAGGATTGAGTTGCTCAAATAATTCCAGACCAGTCTGACCGTCAACGCCAGACTCAACTTGATAACCTTGCTGGCTTAAAAAACGGTGAATTAAATTTCGGATTGCCGGGTCGTCATCAACCACAAGGATTTTTACAGGGGCCATGACCACAACTTTGCTTGAATAATTAGCCAAGAATATTCAGCCATGATAATAGAAAACTGGATACAAATCTCGAAAAAATTGAGCTTTTAATAGTTATAGCTATATTTATAACCTACGCAAGATTTCGGGCAGTAAATCTCCGGGAACTTTGGATAAGGCTAAATTTTGGCCTTGCAGCCCGCATTCACTATAAAAAGCTCTAATCGTTTTAACAATATAGCTCAATGCTGTTTGCCGGGAATCAGCAGCTTGGGAGTTGGCAGCGGTTGGTAGGTTGAGTTTATCTCCATATGTTAACCCTTTGTCATTGAGATGTTGTCCCCATCCGACGCACACTTGCAACTGGTGGTCTAGTGCTGCTTCTAAATGGCTGGTCTGTGCGGCTTTGTTGAGGGTAAAATCGTGGTCTGTGGCTAGTTGATAGTGGGCTAGTCCGAGATTGTTGCGGGCGGCTAAGGTGTCAAAGGTGAGTTGGGTTCGATCGAGCTTTCCGGCAATATCCACCGCGGCTTCGTAAGCCGTAATCGCCTGCTGTAATGATTCCGTGCGGGCCTGTTTTTGCTGAAACTGGTTTGCCAAATGCCAATAAGCGGTACCGAGATTGTTGTAGGTGGCGGCTGCTGCTGCGGGTACTAACTCGCGGGTGCGGTACTTCAAGGCTTCGCGGTAGGCCTCAATCGCCTTGACGGTGAGGAGTTCTGAGGGCTCGTGCTGGGCGAGGTTCCAATAGGTAGTACCGAGGTTGTTTAGGACTCCGGCATAGTTGAGGGGTTCTCGTTCGGGACTGTAGCAGGAGAGGGCTGCGGTGTAAGCTGCGATCGCACTTTTGAGATAGACGATCCTCTCCGAGGGCTTCGCTAACGGCTCACCATCTTGGGCTAAATTCCAGTAGGCTGTAGCCAGATTATTCTGGGCCGCAGCGTACTGCTGAGGTTCGGCTGCGGGGTCTAGATCCAGCAGCGCTTGTTGGTAAGCTGCAACTGCTTGCTGAAAGTTCTCTGTCTTGTCTTGATATCGGGCTAAATCTGCCGAAGCAATTCCCAAATTTTTGTTTAATCTAACGCGGGTTTGGGGTGGACTCTGGTCATCTGTTCGATTCAAACCTTCAATGTAGAGGGCGATGCTGCGTTCGAGGCCGGATACCGGATCGGAGGTGTTATGCTGAGTACGATCGCGCGACAGCATCCAGTAGAAAGTACCGAGATCGTTGAGCAGATCGGAAATTGGTGGTAGAGTGTCGGACTCCTCGGTGTAGTCAGTTAAATTTTGTTTCAATTGGGCAATCAGCCGCGCGCATTCGTCGGTTGGTTCTCGATTTTCCTGCAAGTTGCTATCGAGTTCGAGGTACGCAATCACTTGCTCGATCGCGCGAATGGCGATTGTCAGGTTTTGAAAAGAAGCGTCTCCGCCCAGAATGCGATCGCGGTAGCAATTCCCCAAATTGTAATAAGCCAAAGCCAAGGCTTCGGAACAGCACTGATGTTCTTGCAGTAACTCTATGTATTGCAGAGTTTGTAGTGGCCCAAAATTGTCCTCCGATGCCGGATTATTTTCGGCTGACAACTCCCCAGAAGCCGCTGCTAGAACCAAATCTGCCAGTTCAACGGATTTAGAGTCTGGTGTCGTGGGCGGGGAATCGGGAACTTCGGGTGGTTCGTGGAGAATTGGGAATTGTCCAGACTCTGAATATCTTAAAAGTTGGTCGCCGGAGTCTCCGTTGTCCCGGAAGTTTCCCAAGTCTTCGGAGTATCCGAAGTCCTCGGGGTGCCCAAAGTCTCCCTTAGCTGGAGTTGGTTCGCCTTCAAACTCAAATACTCCGGTTCGCCATTGCCAAAATTCCGGTGCCGATTGTTCGATCGAACTCAGCCAGGGGCGCGACACCCACAGCAACAGAGTAGACTCACACATTTGCAGGTTAGCTTCGATGTCCCTCAAATAGCTCAGGAACGACCACTGCACGGCTGCGTCGTGCCTGCTCAGGTGTTCTGCCCCGAGAATTTGAAATCCCGGCAAACGGCTGTAGTTGCCTTTGTTTTGGGGCGGTTGGTGTTGGGTCAACCACGCGCCGATCGAGGCCCAAGGATTGGGATCGCTCAAGTCGAGTTCCAAACTGACAAATCGGGGGTAGTCGATCGGGGAGTCTTGGGTAGCTAATTCTGCCTGCAAGCGGGCTGCGAGACAGTCTCGCAAGTACAAGTCATCGCAGGCGGCGATAAAAATTTGACGGCGTAAATTGAGGTCGATCGCCTGTTTCAAGCGTTGGTATATCTGCTTATTCGAGCTAGAAACTTTTTGGGAAGGAATAGACATCACGATCAGCCGATTTTAAATTTTAGATTGTAGATTGTAGATTGTAGATTTTAGAGTTGAAATCTCGATCGCTCCGCAGAGGTAGGGACACGGCAGTGCCGTGTCCCTACGACACTCGCTCGCGATCGGGGTGTACTTCATAAACTTAGAATCTGCTGTAACTTGCAACTCGACTTGAACGACCGTCAACCGCACCAGTGATGACTAAATGATTGTAGATTTTCAATCGGCAAATTTATGTTTGTGACGATCGCGTCTGATTAATTGCTACCCAAGTCTCTGAAGCCGATCGCAGAGATCGATCGACAAAATTTCTGCTTGTCTTATTTAGTTTTTCAGCTCGCAACGCACGCTTCAGGAATGTCGCGACTACCTGCTTTTATTGAAACACAAAAACCATGTTTCCCTAGGTATAGAAAACATGGTTTGTCGAAGAATTATTTAAAATTGTGATTTGAAGCAGCTTTGAGTATCAGCCCAGTTCTTAAACTGAGGCCGCCACGTACACCAAGCCGACCACCAACATGACTGCTGCAATACCCAAGAGGATATAGTTCCGTTGCTGGTTCTTGTTGGGAGGTTCCGCGCCGTACATTTTCGGCTCTTTGGCAAAGTTGTTCAAGCGTCCGTCTTCTTCGGTAGTGTAAGGCATGGGCAAGAATCCTCTATAGTTTTGGATTGTCATTACTTTACCAAAAAAATGCGATCGAAGTGCCACTAACAATTCGGGAATTTATTTTGAGTTAACAGTACCTGTTTCGGGGGAAGAGGCGATCGCATAATCCTTAACGGGCATCCTACCTGCTAAGTACGCCAGCCGCCCCGCCTCTGCTGCCATTCCCATTGCTTTTGCCATTGCTGGCGAATTTTGAGCATTGGCGATCGCCGAATTAATCAACAGTGCATCGGCTCCCATTTCCATAGCTCGGGCTGCTTCGCTGGGAGTGCCGATCCCAGCATCGACAACCACAGGAATCTTTACCGTGTCAATAATTATTTGAATGTTAGCTGCATTATTGATTCCTTGCCCGGAACCGATCGGCGAACCTAAAGGCATGACTGTCACGCAACCGACTTCTTCTAGGCGTTTGGCTAGCAGAGGATCGGCATTGATGTAAGGCAAAACGGCAAAACCTTCTTTGACTAATTGTGTTGCGGCTTCCAAAGTGCCGATCGGATCTGGCAACAAATACTTAGCATCGGGAATCACTTCTAACTTGACAAAATTATTATCTTCCTGCCCTAAAAGCTTCGCCATTTCCCGACCCAAACGAGCTACTCTAACGGCTTCATCCGCAGTTTGACAACCAGCAGTATTTGGCAGCATCCAAATTTTAGTCCAATCCAGAGCCTCCGCCAATCCTTCATGACCGGGAGCATTTGTTTGCACTCGTCGCACAGCTACAGTCACAATTTCGCACCTGCTAGCGTTGACGCTTTGCTGCATATCTGCAATGCTGCGATATTTTCCCGTTCCCGTCATCAACCGAGAATGAAAAGTCTTGCCAGCAATAATTAGAGGTTTGTCTAAAGGTGGCGTTGCTGTATCTACTGGATAGCCAAAAATACTGTACTCAAGAGCCTCTTCCCACTGTTTTCTACCACCCATCATCTCTTCAAGCTGCCAACCTTCTTCTATGGTGAGATCGTCGCGGGTAACAGCATATAAAATTTGCCCTACAGTAATTAGTTTAGCCTCTCGCGGCATATTGTTCTGCAATCCACGCCCTACAATCTCTTTAAATTCGCTGAAATGATCTTCCATTTTTCCACTCTTCCCTTGTGATTATTTGAATTTCTTCGCTATTAACAACAAAAAATATTTTTTGAATTTGCTTTTCGGTATCCCAAAACAGAGCTTGTTTGATGCCAGCGTTGATTTTCCAGACCTCGTAATTTTCTCGGTTGATGTGAAAAATAACGGCTGATGCACCTTGATTTTTTGCCCTGCTGATTCCTTCTTGCACTCGGTCTCTGATGTTTTGAGTCTGTTCTGTCAACTCCTTAAATTCGCAAAGCTCACCGTCAATCTCAGCATCTGGGGTTCTGACACCCTCTGCTGCTTGCTCGCTCAACATTCTAACTCTCTTACCTATTTTAGCCAAAACTTCAGCAATAAAGATTTCTGAACTATTAAGATTGTGTTGTTGGTGAATTAGCACAAATCCGCCAGCTATTTCATCAAAATAATGCCGTCGATATTCGGGTTCTGCGTTTTCGTAGATGGCTCTGCTTGTCTCGATATATTCTGAATTCACCGTTACTATACTCTCAATGGACTCGGAGTGGCTAAAGTTAAATTTATGAAAGCAACTGTCGAGCAACTGGCTCAAATTGGCATATTTGCCAGCTTAAACCGAACTGAATTAGAGCGATTGCAAGAACATACAGCAATTCGGACTTACCGACAGGGAGAAGTTGTGATGCACGAGGGCGATCGCATCCCGGAAAAATTATACACTCTTTTGAGCGGTTCTCTGCGGGTAGCAAAAACAGCGGCGGCGGGCAAAGAAACAATTCTCCGCACCTTATTTCAGGGAGATATTTTTGCCGCACCTGCTTTGTTGGGTAACGGCATTGCCCCCGCAACGGTGACGGCAGAAACTGATGTGCAAGTTCTTACCACAAAACGGGAAGTTTTGCTAGCAGCTATTGGGGAAAATCCCGAAATTGCTTTGCGAATATTGGCAATTTTTAACCAGCGGTTGCAGCAACTGCATGAGACAGTGCACGGTTTGGTGTCGGAAAGGGCGATCGTCCGCTTGGCCAGATTTATTCATTACTTTGGCGTCGAGCAAGGTACGAAGATTGCGGATAATAGTGTATGTTTAGAAAAACGTTTTCCCTACTATCAAATTGCTCGCAGTATTGGTATCACCTACGAAGAATGCGTGCGATTGTTTAAGAAACTCAAGCCGTTTGTATCCTACAGTCGAGGCGGTAAAATTGCGGTGTTAGATTGGGAAAAATTGGAGGCGATCGCCTCGGGAGATGAAATAGATTAAATCTTAAAATCCTAATTCTGGTAAATACCGTAGGGTGCGTCGCCACCAACAATCTACTTGCCTTCGCGCCAAAATCTCGGAGCGACGCACCCTACAGCCAACTTGCAACAATAATTAGGACGGGCTCTCCGGCCCATCCCACAAGATTTATTTTTTCTTGTGGGATGGGCCGGAGAGCCCGTCCCATGAATTGATGAAAAGGATTTTTGCAAGAGGTTTATTAATGAGGCTCGGAAAATGTCAAGATAAACGCCAAATTCGACTCAGCTTTCAAAGCGTGGAGGGCGCGGGCAGGCATGAAAACAAATACCCCCGGTTCCAAGACAATATCCTTGCCTTCCAATGTCAAAATTCCCTTTCCTTCGATTACATTAACTGTGGCATTGCGCGCCGAAGAGTGTTCGGAAACCTCGCTACCAGCGGCCAGACAAAGTAAATTGTACTGACAATTATTGTCTTTGATTAAAACTTTGCTCGACACTCCGGTGGCGGGATATTCAATTGCTTCTCGGAGTTGGATAGCTGAAGATTGCAGCGGTAAAAGAGTAGCCGTCATAAATTTTGACTCCGTTAAGATTGTTTTTTGGCACAGATGACGATGTAACCTAAATCCTGTTGGTAATGCTGGAAAACTCGACGCATTGCTAACACCCGATCGCGAATTTGCGCTTTACTTAGAACATTCCACAAAATCCGCGCAGTACCCGCAAAACCCTCGTCTTCAAGCATTCGCGGCAAGTTGAGGAGTCCCATCGCCCCAGTTTGACACTTTTCTACTTGCAAACCCGCGTTTTGGCAAACAGCAATCCAGCCAGACTCAGACAAAGGTGTTGAATTAGCCCGAGTCACTTCCGATAAAGCTTTGTGAATTTCAGCTTCTCGGTTTTTAGCTAAAAGTTCGTGAGAAAGAAACTTGCCGCCCGGTTTTAGCCGATCGCCAATTCCCGATACAATTTTAGCTTTCCCCGATGGCGACTGCATCGTCAGGATGGCTTCAGCCAACACCCAATCAAACTGTTGGGAAACCCGATCCAAGTGAAAAATATCTCCTTCCACAATTTCCACTCGATCGCTCAAACCCGCTGCTGCAACGTTAGCACGAGCGCGCGCCACACTGTCGGGATTTTTCTCAACTCCCACTACTTTTACGCCAAAACGTTCAGCAAGGGCGATCGAACTATATCCAAAACTAGCGGCCAACTCCAAAACAGTTTCGCCCGCTTGAAAATCCGCCCATTCAAACAACATTTCTGTCGCAGCTTTTCCCCCCGGCCTCAGCATTTTCTTACCAGCCGCCGCCAGCACTTCATGGCCCGGTGCAGTCTTAAAGTTGAGAGTAGTATTGGTCATAAAATTGACCTCCTATTTAACCTTACTCTCAGTTTGCCAAAGTTTCCCAAATCTTTCTATGATCTAGCTCATATTCAAATTATCGTAAAGTGTGTCAGCCTGCTTAATTTTTAAAGTAGGGACACAGCATGAGTGCATCTCAATCTTTGCAAATACACTCGTAGGGGCGAAGCATTCCGGC
>ENA-OFDP01000132-OFDP01000132.1-metagenomes-genome-assembly--contig:-NODE-132-length-35105-cov-5.285164_pt1 | contig 35105 bp, 33 predicted proteins | sample MGYA00153389_OFDP01 | MGnify analysis MGYA00153389
TTTGAAATTATAGGACTGAATAAACCTTATAGGCTAGGTTTGTGCAACAAAGCCTCTTTCAATTAGAAAGTCATAGATTTGACTGAGTACATGTAATTCAAATTTTTTATTCATGGCCTATTCTTCTCATATTTATTTTAACAATTGGTATAATTTAACCTAATTTTTTTCTTTGTTAAAGTAGATAAAAAACCCAGCCTCTGGAGAATCAATAGAGCTGGGTTAATGAAACATCATTGTCAAATTTTATTTTATTCTTGAAATTGATTCTAACGTATAAAATCTTTTAATGCAAATAATTCTCAATTACAATATGGTGGTTTCAAATATGCCTACCTAAAGATACATACAATTATCTACATCACCTATCAAACAGTGGGCTTACGATATAGATTAAGCAAAGAAAGTACGGGTATCGGGAGGTAGTTACCATTCACAGACACCTCTCCCCCATCTTTTCTGTGCTGTTCCCAGTATTCAATTAATAGTAAAGCAGCTTGTTTAATGGCAGATGGATATTCCGATCCAAAATTATCTGTAATATAATTTTTAATTATAGCGTCAGCAGCAACAATAAAGCTTTTTAATGAGGCATCATTGCTATCATCGGCATAGTGTAAGTGGCGCTTCACTTCATGTAATTCAACAATACTCATAGATCACTCCATTTTTCCGAGTCAGCTTTTACACTTTCATCACTAAACTCGTTCCTAGAGTCTTTTAGGGTGTCATAGCAAATATCACAATTTCACCTCATTCCTATTCTCATATTGATTACTTGGCATTGAAATCCCTTTATCTAGGGATTTTTCTACTATTCTTAATAAGTCCTTCAAAAGATTTCTTATAGATCAATTAATATTTGTTCATATGTTTTTTAAATAAGCCATTCACCCCCTAAAGATAGTGCGCGTACGACGCCTTAACAACCGAGTAGTAAATAAGCTGCCATTAAAAAACCCGCTAACTGAAGCGGGTTTTTTAATTCACAATATTCTTAGATTACTGTGATAGAGCTTGCTTGAGGGCCTTTCTTGCCAGCTACAATCGTAAACTGAACACGTTGACCTTCATTCAACACTTTGAAACCGTTTGATTGGATTTCGCTAAAGTGTGCAAAAACGTCTTCTCCAGTATCGCTAGAAATAAAACCAAAGCCTTTAGTTTCATTAAACCACTTAACGGTACCAGTTGTAATGTTTGACATAAATATTCTCTTAAATTTTGAAAAATATAAGAATTAATCTTTTAAATCATATACATCGGATAAACCGCAGAGTTGAATCAATTGCGAAATAACTTTAGTAAATACAATAAAATAAATAATTCTAATACACTATCACTATAAGCTTTTTAGCGCGCAATAGATAGACCTTAACATATTATTTTATTGCTACCACCCAACCCCACATGAAATGCTTTTTCATCGATATTGATAAGAAAATCTTCACTAAAAGCGAATAAAGCTTATTTACCCGCTTCTAGCTAATTTTTCTTTCCTAAAATCAACTCAACTTGATGAGTAACATCCCATATTTTCATTTCTGCATGTCGCCAAAGATTAAAGACTTGATCGCCCTTAACGTACTTTTGCTTGATATAGCTCGATGATTTATTTTGATCTATCTCTTTTGCATTAAATCGCATTTTATTTAAAATCACTACTTGACCATCCAAGTCACCACCAATACAGATATTCATATTGTTCTGCCTGCTAAGTAACAATTAAACTATAGCACAAATAAAAAAGCCTACTCTTTGATAAGCTTTTGAGGCTTGTTATCGAGCCTTTGGCTGTACTCCATAACTCTTATTCATAGTTCATCGAAAATTAGAAACATCATTTTGATATCTTTGCACGACGGTCACGTCCAAGGATGACTTGTAATGACAAAATAAGATCTATCCTATCTCTCAAGTATGAAGTTTTACTGTGCTATGAAAAAGCCACTTATAAAGTGGCTTTTTCTATTAGGAATTAGATGCTCTTTTAAAGTTGTCATCATTACTACAGTAATCCAAGCAATCTTTTAAAATGCCTACGGCTCTATATATGTGTTCAGGTTTATCTAAAAAAACTTGACCGTTATTTTGCACTTCCAATCCTGCCCGCTCTAACTCTTTTTTTCGATAGTCATCAATTGCTACTGCAAACTGAATGGTTGGTCTCTTACGATTTACATCATATCTAAATAACCAGCGATTATTTTTATTCTGAAACAGCACGCTAAAATAGCTTTCTGTGTCTTTAGCAACCAACTCAACTTCAGGAAAGAGCTCTATCACAATACGACTTAACTCCTGTTCATCAACAGTAGTCACAATTCTTTCATTTTCAGAGTTAACAATGTCAGCTAGCGTTGAGCTTTCAGACACAATCTCAATAGTCTCCTCTACTTTTTGTTCAACTGGCTGGGCAGTAATAATTGTAGGCGAAGATAGTCCTTTAACAACGGTATCACTAATTGACTGCTCAACAGCTTGTTTTACAAAAGGCTGAATTGACTCTAAAAATTTAGTGTTTAATTGACGAGGAATACTTGCTTGTTGAGCCACATAGCGAACAAAATCAATATCAACTTCATTAATACTTCTTTTTATTACAGTTTTAAACTGCTGGATATATTGATTTTCTTCAGCAAAAAAGCGTAGCTTTTCTACATGAAAATTATCATGTTTAAACTCAGCTAGCTGTGTCAAATCCTCGGCTTTATTCTTCGTAAAATCAACTGTTAAAAATGGCTTATCATCCATCACATTTGGATTAATTAAATCAGTAAAAAATCTCCATTCTTTACCATTTGTGATCGCGCCAATGGTCACCCCTAAACTACTGTTAAAATACCTAGATAGCTGCGGAGCATGATTCGTTAAGTTAGCAACATAAGGTTTTGCTTCAATAAACATTACAGGTTGCCCATTACAGTAAAGTGCATAATCAACTCTTTCTGTAGATTTCACACCTGGAAAATCAGCTGCAAATTCTGCAAGTACCTTGGTCGGGTCATAAGGGCTAAAACCTAAAATATCTAATAAAGGAAGGATTAAAGCCTGTTTAGTTGTTTCTTCTGTAGTACAGTGGCCCCCTACTTTTTTCACATGCTCAATATGGCTTCTTAGTCTATTAATAAAATTTTCCATATTCCCCTCATTATTATTACAAGTATATTTTTTGATCTAATTTTAGATCTTAACCCTTTTACTTTATTTTTCAAATATTAATTTAAATTTGTTTTTAGAATTTCACTACAGTCTATTCGTTGGACTATTTTGTGTTTGGTTTATTAAAAAAAGAAGTTCAAAAAATGGAAGAATCATAAGTTCAGTTCTCCTCAATCTATTACACTAATTTTGCGCCATCCGTCATAATAAAACAGATAACAGGCTGAATAATATTCATTCTTCTTAATAATCGAACCCACCTGCCATCGGAACAACAATCAAATGATTTGATAGTTGATATCGACCAATATACATATAAATTCATCACTTTTTCGACCGACATAGTATACTGCACCTGCTGTTTCGGCTCACCTTTTATCATGTGTTCTCTGTTTATGAATAAAAAGCTGTTTCTTTCTTCTGGTTTAAAAACACTAAGTGTCTTGGCCATATCTATAGGCTTAACTGCTTGCGGTGATCGTTCATGGTGGACAGATGATGAGCCTAAGCTCAATGCTGAACAAATCGCACGCATCATTCCCGGACGCGTAAATGACCGCCGTTCATGGGCTGAAGATATTTACGATATTTCAGAGCAGTTTGGTATTCCGCAAAATAAAGAGAATATGTGTTCGATCATCGCCGTGGTTGATCAAGAGTCTAACTTTGTTGCAGATCCACAAGTTTATGGTTTAGGTGAAAAAGCGGTTAAAGAAGTCCAAGATCGCTTAGATGAAAAATTTAAAGATAAGCTCGGCGATGCTATCGGTGGCACGATTGCCGGTTATTTCCAACAGGTCTTAAAAGAACAGCCAAGCCCTGAAGATAACTATTTAAGTCAAATGCGCCGCGTTAAAACAGAACGTGAACTGGATGAACTGTACCGTGAAATTTTTGACTATATGTCAAAGCACTATCACGTCAGTGCACTCACAGGTGCAGCCAAACTTGTCGGTCAGGACGTAGGCGAAAAAATGAACCCGATTACCACGTTGGGTTCAATGCAAGTGCATATCGGTTATGCCAAAGACAATAGACGTGAAGGTGGCAGTATGGCTGACTTACGTACCGACCTTTATAGCCAATATGGTGGTCTGTATTACGGCATCCACCGACTGATGATGTACCCTGCTGACTATGACAAACCGCTCTACCGTTTCGCCGACTATAACTCGGGTATGTACTCAAGTCGAAATGCCGCCTTCCAAAGTATGTTGAATGACTTAACCGAAGCAGAACTGGATTTAGACGGCGACTTGTTACTTTATGGCAAAGATGGCTCACCTAAATCTGCAAAGAGTCAATCAGAGCGTGAACTCATCAGTGTTTTCGCTCAGCACAATATTTTGGTTACGCCACGTCAAATTCGCTCTGACCTGAAAAAAGAAAAAGAGAAAAAGTTTGAAGACACAGCAACTTATCGCGCTGTGGCTAAGCTTTATCAAGAAGTCACTAAAAAAGAACCTTTCTATGCCATGATGCCAGAAGTCGTCATTTCTGGCCCAAAGCTCAGCCGTGACTATAATACCAACTGGTTTGCCACTCGTGTCAATGGACGTTATCAAACATGCATGCAACGTGCAAAGCGCATAAAAATCTAGCCTTATTTGACTTTGATGGCACCCTGTATGACAAAGACAGTTTTACGGGGTTCATCTTCTACGTACACTCGAAACGGCATATTGCCCTACAAGGCTTAAAAGTACTGCCTTATATTCAAAGTTATTATTTGGGTTTTTATCCTGCCCATCATATGCGCTCTAAACTCTTCCATGCGATGTTTAAGCAAGCTGAAGTGAGCGAAATTGACGCTTATGCAAAACGCTATGCAGAACTCTTAATCAAAGGACTTAACCCAGCACTTTATAGCCAACTAAAGCAACACCAAAGTTTGGGTGATGATGTGGTTTTGGTCTCTGCCTCAATTGATATCTATTTAAAATATGTGTGTGAAATCCTCTCAATCGACCTGATCTGTACCCAAGTTGAACAAGACCAACATCGCTATACAGGGCATTATCTGACTGCAGACTGTAGCTGTGAGTACAAAGCTCAACGTATCCAAGAAAAATATGAGCTAGATAATTACCATGCCGTTTATGCTTATGGAAATAGCATTGAAGATAAACAAATGTTGTCTTTAGCCAATTTTAGCTATTTGGTAGGGACAGATTTAAGTCTTCCTGACTTGTCAGAAACATCAAATCATCGTCAAATAAGCTAATTATTAAGTATAGGTTAATAATTAGCCACATTAAATTTTTAAAAATATTTATTATTAAAATTCAGTATGTTTTATTTACCAAAAAATATATTTATGATAAATTTTGCCTAATAAAAATATTTTGAGAACCATTCCACTTAAATTATAAAAAGGCATCAGTATGGAACAGTTATCTCCACCCAAGTATGTCAAAGGTCTTTCGATCAAATTCGGTGAAAGTCCCTTTGTATTATTGGCGCAGTTCGCTTTTAATGCTTCAAAACAAAAATGGTTAAAACACGAAATCGAACATGTGCTCAATATCGCCAAACAAGGTGATTATCATCATCTGGTAAAGACATTACGTCAATTTAGTAAATAACAAAAAAAGCCACTTCAAATGAAGTGGCTTTTTTACTTACTTTTTAAAGGGAAACGCATATTTCACAATACGTTTGATGACGCTGCCATACTGTTTTACTAGGCTGGCATTGTTATAGTTAATGCCATATTTTTCACACACCGCTTGTACTTTCGGTGCCATTTTACGGTAACGACGCGCAGGTACATCTGGATATAAGTGATGCTCAATTTGATGACTTAAGTGCCCCGTCAAAATATGGAATGCTTCTGAACCAGTTAAATTCGAGGAACCACGAATTTGGCGCATGTACCAGTGACCACGGCTTTCATTTTCCAGTACTTTTTTCGGGAAAACTTCGACATCTTTGGTGAAGTGACCACAGAAAATCACACTAAATGTCCACATATTACGGATACCATTTGCAACCAAATTCCCTGTAAACACAGGCAACGCCGCAGGTCCTGCAATGAGTGGGAAAAACACATAATCTTTAAACAATTGTTTACCAATTTTGCGCTGCATAGGTTTCCATTCAGCTAAAGTCTGCGCTTTGCTTTTACGCCCCTTGAAGTATTTGCCTAACTCCAAATTTTGGATCGCAACGCCCCATTGGAACAACAAACAAAATGGAATGCTATAAATCGGTTGCAATAAAAAGCCCGGTTTCCAACGTTGTTCAGGGAATAATCGAAGCAGACCATAGCCAATGTCATCATCCATCCCTTTAATATTAGTATAAGTATGATGCTTATAGTTATGAGTCTGACGCCAATTGTCTGCTGTACCTACGATGTCCCACTCATAGTTTTGACCATTAAACTTAGGGTCATTCATCCAGTCATATTGACCATGCATCACGTTATGACCTAATTCCATGTTTTCCATAATCTTGGCAAAACTCAGCAAGCCCGTGCCCAACACCCATGCAGGTGGGAACCAACCTGCAAATAAACATGCACGACCTGCAATAGATGCATAACGCACCGCTGCATAGACACGACGAATATATTGCACATCTTTCTCGCCAATATCATCCAGTACTTCTTGCTTAATGGCATCGAGCTCACGTGCAAGTTCATCTAACTCAAATGTCGTTAACTCACGATTCTTCGGGTTTTTAAAATATTCAACTTTAACAGGCATATTCATTGTATTTATTCCCCTTATAAATCAACAATAAGATCGGTTTGTGCCGTATTGACACAGATTTTTAGAAAATTTCCAGGCTCAGAATTTTGTGCACCATTGACCAAGTTTTTGGTTGAACCTTCCACTTTGTTGCAGGCACATTTGTTACAGATTCCCATACGGCAGCCATGTTGAGGCTTCACATTTTGCTGTTCCAAACTTGCAAGAATAGATTGACCTTTTGGAATGCTTAAAATCTTTTTCGACTTTGTTAAGGTAATATTCACAAAACCAACATCATCGTTTGCAAATGGACTCATGCTAAAAGCTTCAGTTTTTAAGGTGTTAGCATGAGCGAAAAGCTGCTCAACCGTAGCCACAAAACCTGAAGGGCCACATGCATATACCGTTGCATTTTCAATCTGATCCAATCCAGACATATGGTTTTGGTTTAAACGCTCACCTTCATCTGATTCTTGGGTATAAAACATGCTGAATGTAAAGTTTGAGTATTGTGCTGCCAACTGCTCAAAATATGCTTTGAAAGCTGCATCAGTATGTTTTTTCACCCAATACATCAAATGTACATGCTGCTTTTTAAGCTTGGCAGTCTTCTCTAAACGTTTCAGTAAACTCAGCATGGGGGTAATACCACTGCCCGCAGCAAGTAAAATTAGCTGTTGATCATTTACAGTCAATTGCATATCGCCATAAGGCTGGCCGAATTCTAAGACATCGCCGATTTGAGCCTGCTCACATAGCCAATGACTTGCCTTGCCTTGGTCTACCATTTTTACATTGAGTAAGACATGTTGCGCATCAATCTGGGTCAAACTATAGGTACGTTCATAACGTACGCCTTGCACCACGACATATACAGGATGGTGTTGCCCCGCTTGCCCCATTTGAAAATGACGATTGGTTTGCAGCGTTAAACTCACCATATCGTGTGCAACTTGCTCTTTTTTTACCACTTTACCCAAAGCTTGGTGTATCGACCAAAGTGGGTTGATTTTTTGAAGCCAAAAGTTAGCAGTGTGTCGGTCTATAACACTCTCAGCATACTCAGTTAAAGGAGATTTAGTTTTTTCAAGGATCTGCATAGTAAAGGACCACGCCATAGATTTTGAATTATTATACACATGTATATATATTTGTATATATACTCTGATTGTTTCGTTTCGTTTCACAATGCCGACCAGTGGGGCTATAATGAACCGATTGATTTAATTGCTTGATAAATATGACACCGACCACCATTCAAACCCATACAACCAACACAGAGCATGAAGCTTCAAAAAAACATGCACCAGTGCTTGCACGTAGTGTTGGTCGAAAAGCAACGATTACAAAAGATGAACTGTTTCAAGCTGCTTTAAATTTGATTGGTCCTGAAAAAAGTATTGCATCCCTGAGCTTGCGTGAAGTCGCACGTGAAGCAGGCATTGCGCCGAATAGTTTTTATCGTCATTTTAAAGATACCGATGAACTGGCTATCGAGTTGATTGAACGTGCAGGTGTTGTGCTACGCCAAATTTTGCATGAAGCACGGATCAAGGCCATTCGCCAAGAAAGTATTATTCGTAGCTCAGTCGAAGTTTTTATTGAACAACTCGATGCGGATGATGGCAACTTAAGCCTGCTATTACGCGAAGCATATACGGGTTCGGCATCTTATAAAAATGCGGTCGAAAGACAGTTGAATTATTTCCAACAAGAACTGAAAGACGATTTAATTCGTTTAGAACGTTTAAATAATAGCAAACTCTTCCACCCTGAATTGGTGTCCATGGCAATCACCCAATTGGTTTTCAATATGGGTGCCAAAGTGATTGATATGCCAAGTGTAGAGCGTAAAAAAATGGCTGAACAAACCATGATCATGATTCGCATGATTTTGGAAGGTTCACGTCATTTGGATGAGGCGATGATTCGCTAATCTGTTATTACACTCAACAGACTCACAGAAATATTTTCTTATTTGTTTCGCTGTTGCTCTTTAATGAGCTGGTGCACAAATTCGGCGGTCTGTTTCGGTTGTTCTAGCGGAAACATATGCCCGCCTTCAAGCACACTATAGTCGATCGCATAGGTTTTTTTCATCCCTTGAGGTAAACCTTGCTTATAGAAATGGCTATCTTTTGCAGTCAACACATGAATCGGCATATCAGGTGCTTTGCGTGGGGTACGCCACCACCATGCAGGCACTGTCCTGAAGATCTCAGCTTCAGTATGTTTGGGAATGGTTAGCGTCACCCCATTTCGAGTCGAATCACTTTTTAAACCACACGCTATAAAGTCCGCAAAACACTGTTCATCAAAGTCTTTAAAAATACGATTCGGTCTGAGCGCCTGACTGGCCTGCTCAATACTTTCCCAATGATCACGACGTTTGACGGTCACCGCAGCTGGGGTAAGTTTTTCAATGGACTTTGATCCCAGCTTTTGTAATGCTTCAAATAAAAAGGCCTTGGAACCAATCACAAACGGTGGGTCCATGATAATCACTTGCGAAAACAACTGTGGTTTTTTATAAGCCGCCATAAGCGTGAGTAAAGAGCCAAAAGAATGCCCTAAACCAATCACTTGTTGCCGTGGAAACTGCCGTTCAATATCTGAAATAACTTGGTCCACCAACGCTTCCCAACGGTATTCCACAGGATAGTGCGGATCTAGGCCAATCATCGGGATCGCTTTGACATCAAAATCTTTATTTAAAAATTGGAAAAATTTTTGATAGCTGCCCGAGGGAATGCCGTTTGCATGGGTAAAGTGTAAGGCTGGTTTGCTCATGTCATTCAGATCTATTGTTTTATAGCCTATTTACCATAATCGTTTTTCAAACTAAACGAAATGGCGCAGGATGAATCCTAAGTCATGAACTTTGATCACTTCGGCCAATTTTTAAAAATATTCCGTGATAGATCTGAGATCACTTTGCAGAAACAGTTAAGTTCTGATTGCCTAAAAAAGTAGCGCCACAGTTGGTTTTGTCTCCTGCAATCACCACAGCACGTCCCAAGACCGTTGTACTCTGATCTGCTGCAATCGCAGAAACCACCATTCGACACTTTGGACAAAAGTGCTTCATTCCATTTAAATGCACAGCAATACCATTGATCACAAAACTGTTTTCACACTCAGTGACGATGCCACCATGTGTTGTTTTTGAACCCATTGTTACTAGAGCTTTAGACATAATTTATTGTTCGATACATTAGAGTTTTAATGGCAAAAATTCTAGCATAAGCAAGCGCTTAAAATTTCAATGAATTACTTTTCAAATACAACTTAGACATCCCTTTTTTAAGGATCCATTAAAAAAGCACCCAAAGGTGCTTTTCATACAGCGATTCGAATTATGGTTTAACCACAACCATCACTTGAATTGCTTCTGGTGTGACCGATAGGCCATCGAGCAAACCAAGACCTTCTTTTTGCAGTTTTTGTAGGCGCGAAATTTCATCTTCACGAATACTAGGGTTGAACTGCTTTAAATAAGACAGGCGGTCAATTTCATACTGCCACTTGCTACCGTAGACTTCTTTCGCCTGTTGCACAAAGCTTGGTAAAGCCGCACGTGCAAGCTCTAATGCTTGTACATAACGCTGTTCAATCACTTCACGGCGTGCTTTCACAACTTGACGACAGCTATTACCATCCAAATGATGCAAGTACGGTTTTAAAATTTCAGGTGCAATTTTCTGCGACAGGTCTTGACCCTTTTCACTCAACAAAACGCGAACCAGCTGCTGCGGTAAGCTTGAAGGCAAATTCAATGCTTTCGGTGCAACCACATCGACCTTAAACCACACTTCTAACAACACAGAACCTTGTGGTAAAGCAGCTGACTTCAAGACTGCAACGTTGGTACTACCAAAACCTTGAGTGTTGATCATTTCCATTACGCTTTCAGTAAATGGATGCTCAAGGGTTAAATACTGAGCATCTTCACGTATCTGAGCTTGATCGCGGTAGAAGGTTGCAGTCATGCCTTCTTCGTCCAAGGTTAAACCTTGAACTTGCATTTGATCGGTTGGTTTAATGATGACTGTACCATTGCTTTGCTCGTCAAAATCAATATTTGTCGACGCCATAAAACGCTTCATAAACATTGGCAAAGTGGTGTTGTCATCATAAGACTCAAGCGCTTGTACAATTTCTTGCGCCACAATTGGACGACAAGAGTTGTATTCAAGCAAACGGTCGCGACCTGATTGTAACTCTGCTTCTAAGGCTTCGCGTTGCACGCTAACTGCTTCGAGTAAGTCATCAAACTGCTGACCTTTATCTGTCAGTAAACAATCTTTCAATTCAACAATAAAGTTTTCTTGTAAAGTTTGAGCAGTTGGCGAGATATTACTGAAAATATTCAAGGCTTCGTTATACCAACGGAACATACGTTCTTGCGCTGTACCAATTAGATACGGCACATGAATTTGAATCCGGTTTTCTTGACCAATACGATCTAAACGACCAATACGCTGTTCAAGTACATCTGGGTTCGCAGGCAAGTCAAATAAAATCAAATCTGAAGCAAACTGGAAGTTACGACCTTCAGAACCAATTTCAGAGCACAGTAAAATTTGTGCACCATAAGATTCTTCAGCAAAGTAAGCCGACGCTTGGTCACGCTCAAGTAAACTCATGCCTTCATGGAACATTGCAGTACGAATACCCGCATGTAAACGGAGTACGTTTTCAAGTGCTTCAACCACGGGACCAGTACGTGCAATAAGCAACACTTTTTTGTGTTTTAAGTCTGTACGTAGTTTTTCCATGAGCCACATGACACGCGGGTCAGCTTCCATCCACGCACCGTCAAGCTGTGCTTCCTCTGGCCACATTTGTTCACGCAATTTACCGTCTTTAGACCAGTTTTCTGGTGCAGGCAAAGGCGCAGGTTGACAGTCACGACCTGGGAAGCCTTGAATGGCCTCACGGGTGTTACGGAACAAAATACGCCCTGTACCATGACGGTCTAAAAGCTCATGAATGGCACGGAAACGTTGTTCGGGTGCATCTTCAATGCGATGCCCTAGTAAACCTTCCAATGCAGCCAAATGCCCTTCTTCAAGTGGCATATCTGACATCAGTACTTCAGCAATTTTTGCAGTTTGTTGATACTGGGTTTCTTCATCCAAGAAACGATCCAGCGAACTAAAACGCTGTGGGTCAAGTAAACGTAAACGCGCAAAGTGACTTTCCACACCCAGCTGTTCTGGGGTTGCCGTTAACAGTAAAACACCCGGTGTTTTTTCTGCTAACTCTTCGATCAAGTCATAGCGGTCATTACCACCGTCTTCTTCATTCCACATCAAGTGATGTGCTTCATCGACCACCAACAGGTCAAAACCAGCTTCTAAAGCTTGTTCACGCAAGTCATCATGGTCAATCATCAAATCGATTGATGCAATAATGCATTGTTCAGTTAAGAATGGATTCAGTTCAGGATCATGTTCTTTGATTGAAGCCGTACGGGTTAAATCAAATAATGAGAAGTTCAAATTGAAACGACGACGCATTTCAATCATCCACTGATATTGCAGTGAATCGGGTACCAAAATTAGGATGCGTTCTGAACGGCCCGTTTTAAGCTGTTGATGGATGATTAATCCAGCTTCAATGGTTTTACCTAAGCCGACTTCATCGGCTAAAAGGACACGGGGTGCAAAACGTTGACCCACTTCATGTGCAATATACAACTGATGAGGAATCAGACCGACACGTGAACCGACCATACCGCGTAAAGGGCTCGACTTCATATTGGCTTGCATCAGCATTGCTTCAATACGTAAGTCGTACCATTCTTTATAGTCAATTTGACTTGCCAATAAGCGATCAAGCGGTTTAGACAGCTGAATTTGCGCGCCAATGCGAGTCTCATTCAGTGATTTACGTTCTTCCGTGCCATCCTCTGAGCGACGAACAACGTTATAACGCACCACACCATGACGGTCTTCATGTGATTCAACCATCCACTTGGTGCCTTCTTGATCTTGTAATTCATCGTTCACGTTAAAAATGATACGTGATAAAGGTGCATTATTCCGTGCATATACACGTGTTTCATCACTTTTAGGGAATAAGATGCTGACAGATCGCTCATCTACATCAATAAGAACTCCTAGACCTAGTTCCGTTTCTGTATCTGATAACCAACGTTGACCAATAGCAAACTGCTGCAATTTTTCCACCTTTATCTACAAGTTAGGACTGCAAATTTAATGCTCAAACATTGTTTGATATTTGAGCAAAATTATACACCTTTAAGCAATATATTTTGACATAAAGCTCACTAAAAAAGTGAGCAAATTTGATGATTCCACGTACTTAAAATGGTACTGGACAAATAAATTCGATACGTTCATCGGTTTGGGGATGATGAAAACTCAAACGCTCTGCGTGTAAACACAAACGCGGCATCAAATCTTGCTGGTCAGGCGCAGCATAAAGCGTATCTCCCACGATAGGATGACCTAAAAACTGCATATGTACACGAAGTTGATGTGAACGCCCTGTAATGGGGGTGAGCGCCACACGAGTCACGGGCTGACCCTGTATTTCAAAATGTTCAATGGCTTTCCACTCCGTCAAAGCAGGCTTGTTATGACTGGGCTCTGCAATATGTAACGGTGGACGGGATGGATCATAAATCACAGGCACATCAACAGTGCCCTGACCATCTAAATGACCAGCCACAATCGCTTGATATGTTTTATCGGTTTGACGTTCTTGAAACTGACGAGAAATGGATTTTTGCCCCCAACGGCTGAGACCAAAAACCAAGATACCTGAGGTATCGCGATCAAGACGGTGGATCAGTAGTGTTTTAGGTTCTAGTTTGACTAAACGATTGATCATACAATCTTGTAAGTCTTCTGTCTTCCCCGGAACGGTGAGTATACCTGCAGGCTTATGGATGACCATAAAGTCTTCATCTCGATGAATCAGGTGTTCGGTTAGAAAATTACTCAAGGTTCCATTCCAAGCTGATCGCGAAAACAAGCGGGCAATAATAAAAAGCTTAAGCCAGAAATACAATGCAAAAATCGTTTTTTTTAATCATGAACCGATATTGATTGCATTATTTAACGTCAAATGCCTGATCACAGTCTGTATCGATAAGCGATACATAAAGATACACTCTATTATGACAAACGATTTCGAAATAACCACGCAGCCAAAGGCAAAGTAATTATGGCTAATATCAACATCGGTACAAAGTCCCATTTCACTTGCGCAAAACTCGCACCTTCCAAATACACCCGTTGTACCAAGTCTATGCCAAAGCGTAGCGGGTTGGCATAAGTCAGCCAATTCAACACTTTTGGCATATTTTGTACAGGAGTTAGTAAACCAGATAAAAGTGTCAAAGGCATGATCAAAAAGAAAGTATACAGCATGGCTTGTTGCATATTCAGTGCAATTGCTGAAATCGACAGTCCCACACCCACAACGGCAATATTAAAGGCAAATAATCCAAAATAAAGTAAGGTCAAGGAGCCATTCATCGGGATCTGAAACCAGAACAGAATAATCGCTAAAATAATGGAAGATTGAATAACCCCAATAATAATCGGCGGAATGGCCTTCCCGATCATAATCTGCGTCGGGGTATAAGGTGTAACTAAGAGCTGATCAAAAGTCCCTTGTTCACGCTCGCGTGCTACTGAAAGTGCAGAAAGTAACAGTGTTTGCATCATACTTAAAGTTGCAATCAGAGATGGCATGATGCCCCACCTCGACTCAACATTCGGGTTATACCATGTTCGCGCTTGTACCGTGATCGCTAAGCTAGTTCCTAATCGTTCTTGATTGACCTGCCCCACCACACTACTGATGTAAGAGCCCGCCATACTTGCGGTCGATGAGTTTCTCCCATCTAGAATCACTTGAATCGGCGAAGCCTCTTGATTATTGAGCTTATCTTCAAAATCAGCAGGAATGGTGATAACGGCCAAGGCTGTTCGATCATTAATCACCTGTTGAATTTGTTGATTATTCTGCAAATCTGCCGTGCGTTTAAAAATTCCTGAACCATCTAAATGCGCTAAAACTTGTTGTGAACTTTGACTTCGGCTTTGATCCAGCACGGCATAATCAACATGATTGACATCATAACTTGCGGCATAACCAAACAAGACCGCTTGGATAAATACAGGAGCAATTAAGGTCACTCGATTGGCAGGATCGGCTAAAATGGCTAAAAACTCTTTTCGGATCAGCACCCAAAGATAAAGAAACCAGCGCATTAACGTTGCCATAACACCATTTTTCCTTTCGTTAGCCCAAGCGCTTTTCCAGTGTACGCGCGGTCATTGCTGTGAATAGCACGATATAAATCAATAAAATGCCACACTCTTTGAGCCACAAAGACCAATCATCACCACCGAGTAATAGAGTTTTAATCAAAGTCATATAGTGCGTTGCAGGTAAAACATTGCTGATGATTTGCACAATTAGCGGTAAGTTCCGTGTATCAAACACAAAACCTGAAAGCATTAAAGCAGGCATAAAGCTGGCAAGCAGTGCCATCTGACTGGCTTGAAACTGACTTTTTGATAGACCTGAAATCATCAGACCCAGCAGTAACGACACCATTAAATATAAAAAAGAGGCACTCATAACAGAGAGCAGTGATGCGCGAATGGGTACATCAAACAGAACATGTGCTGCAACTAAGCACATCACAATATCAATCATCCCAATCACGATATAGGGCGCCAGTTTTGAAAGTACAATTTCTAGAGGACGTACGGGCGTAACATATAATGCTTCTAAAGTGCCACGCTCGCGCTCACGTGCAATCAGCAAACCTGTTAAAAATGCTCCGACTAAAGTCAAAATCAAGACAATTAAACCCGGTACTAAAAACCACGTACTATTTGCGGACTCGTTAAACCACATACGTTGTTCAACCGTGATGACGCTACCCACCGAAGCTGCATTTGTTCGGTCTGCTTGTATCAAACTGGCGGTATTGAGCGCACTGGTAATATAGCCCTGCAAGGCCGAAGCAATACTGGTCGAACGGCCATTGGTAATGACCTGAACAACACCCACTCCATTTGTATATTGCTCCGCAAAGTTGCTGGGTATATTGACGATGGCATCAATTTCAGCCTTGCCTATTGCGGCTTCAGCTTGGCTAAAGCTTGGATAGTGCTTGACGGTAATGTATTTAGAGCCGTTTAAGCCACTCATCAGTTGCTGACTCTGTGGCGTGGGCTGTTGCTCCACAACCCCAACTCGTCCGTTGGTTAAGTCGAAAGACAGCCCATAACCAAACAGCAAAATTAAAATAATCGGTAGAATGAAACCGATCGCCATACTACTTTTATCACGAAGCAGCTGTTTGGATTCTTTACGTGTCAAGGCAAACAGTCGTGTCCAGAAAGCTGAGAAATGATTCATCTGACGCTCCTCAGTGAGCCTGCATGTCCGCACGGGACTGTTCAACGATGGCAATAAAAGCGCTATTCATATCGTTTACACCCTCTAATTGTGCCATCCCACGAATCTGTTGAGGTGTGCCAATCGCCAACAATTTCCCTGCATCTTGAATCGCAATCCGATCACAATATTCAGCTTCTTCCATAAAGTGTGTGGTCACAATAATGGTCATGCCTTGGTTCGCTAGCTCTCCAATGGTGTACCAAAAAGAGCGCCTTGCTAACGGATCAATACCACTGGTCGGTTCATCTAAAAATACAATTTCAGGCTGATGTAACAGTGCTGCTGCCATCGACAAACGCTGTTTAAAACCATTTGGTAGATCACCGCTTTTTGCGTATGGCTTAAGTTCAAATTGGAGCAACGCTTTATCAATTTGCTGCTTTAACTGTTTGCCCGATAAGCCATAAGCGCCACCAAAAAACTTTAAGTTATCCAGTACACTCAAATTGCCATACAGGGCAAACTTCTGCGATACATAACCAATTTTTGCCCTTGCCTGTGCACGAGCTGTGCGCAAATTCATGCCTGCCACTTCCAACACACCACTGCTGGCGGGCAGTAAGCCACAGAGCATACGAAACGTCGTGGTCTTACCTGCACCATTGGGACCAAGTAAACCAAAAATTTCGCCTCGAGACACATCAAACGAGGTACTGGCTACGGCGGTAAAGTCGCCAAAAGTGCGTACCAAATCCTTCACTACAATCACAGGTTTTTCGAGCTGCTGTTTTACATTCTGCTCTGTTTTCACTTGTGGTGGATCAGATTTTTCTATCAAAGTTATTGAAGGGTCTAAAGCTAAATTTTCCTGTGCCAATACCATTTTTTGAGTATGCTTCGCCTCATGTAAAAGCAACATAAATGCATCTTCTAACTCTGCTGGCCTCTGTTCCGCAACAATGCCTTTGGGTAACAGATCTGTTGGAAGTGTTGAGCTTTCAGCTCGCGTAATAAAACGGACTACATCTCCTTTGGGAACTGCATCGGCAATATAATGTTGATTATCGAGTAAATGTGCTTGTAACACCCGCGCCTTCATGTTGGGACTGGGTTTTACTTGCCATGTTTGTCCCTGTGCCTGAACCGTCAGTTCGTTGGGTGTACCTTGTTTTAAGACTTGCCCATCCAACATGACATAAACCTGATGACAGCGCTCAGCTTCATCCATATACGCCGTACTGAGGATGACACTCAAGTTCTCCTCCCTCACCAATTGTTCAATGATGATCCACAAATCACGGCGTGAGAGTGGATCGACACCGACACTTGGTTCATCCAACAGCAATAGTTCAGGTGAACGGACTAAAGTGCAGGCCAAACCTAACTTCTGCTTCATCCCCCCAGAGAGTTTTCCTGCAGGACGTTCAGTAAAGCGCGCCAAGTCGGTAATCTTGAGCAAACGTGCAAAACGCTCCTTGCGAACGTCCATTGGCACGCCATGCAAATCCGCATACAAGTCTAAATTTTCTTGAATACTGAGGTCTTCATACAAACCAAACTTTTGCGGCATGTAGCTGATACGATCTTGCACAGATTGTGGATCTTTGGCGACATCCATTCCTAAGACTTTTAAGCTTCCAGTAGTTGGCTCATATAAACCTGCGATCAATCTTAAAAATGTAGTTTTACCTGCACCATCAGGCCCAACCAAAGCCGTCAGTTGTCCTGTTTTGATCTGCATATTTATGCCTTGCAAAGCCTGCACATCATCTAAACCTTTTTGTTCTGCTTTAAAGGTTTTGTTTAAATCAGTGGCAATTACAATGCTCTCTACTGACATCGACATACTCCCCTGCCCTAAGGATTGTTAGTAGCAGTTGGACGCGATGATTTGGCTATGTTCACCGTCACAGGTTGTCCCATTTTCAACTGGTCATTGGGGTCATCGACATAAATACGGACTTCATAAACCAAAGTTGTGCGAATATCTTCGGTCTGTACCGTTTTCGGGGTAAATTCTGCGACAGATGAGATATAACCAATTTTTCCTGTGATGGGCTGATTCGGTTGTGAGTCACGAATGACTTGTGCTGCTGCGCCCATGTTGATATATCCAAGATCCGTTTCACTGGCATAAACACGCACCCATTTAGGATGGATCAGGGCAATGGTATAGACGGACTTGTTTGAAGTCGTCATGTCGCCAACTTCTTGTAAACGTGCACGAATTACACCATTCACAGGCGCCAGCAACTTACTTTGAGTAATTTGGTAATCAATCAAATCAAGATTGGCCTTGGTCGATTCATATTGTGCTTTAGCCGCTTCACGATCTTCTGTGCGCGCACCTTTCAAAAGTAGCTCTAGGTTGGCTTTGGTTTCACCTACAGCCGCTTCTGCCATTTTCATATTGCTTTTTGCAGCATCAACCTCTTGCTTACTCACCGCTTGACCCGCAGTACTCCGATTTAAGACATTTAAACGTTGGTATTGTTTATCGGCATTTTCAAACTGGGCTTGGGCAGACTGCACTTTCGCTTTCGCTTGGGTAATCTCTTCAGGTCGATTGCCCGCAGCTTGCTCATTTAAGGTTTGCTGTTGAACGTGTAGCTGTGCTTGGGCTTGCTGTGCTTGTATAGTCAGCGATTCGGTATTTAGTTCGGCAAGAACCTGACCTTTTTGAACGCGATCACCTTCTTGAACAGCCAATCTTTGAATACGTCCAGCCGTTTCAAATGCAAGCGAGACTTGTCGAATATCAACATTGCCATATAGCACCAGATGATCGGGATCGGCTTTGTCTCGACTGAACCACAACAATGCAGCCGCTACAGCAATGAGCAACACCCCAACCAGCAGTATGAACTTACTTTTGTTCATGCACACCAAACCTTCGCTTAGTTTTAATACAAGTTTAAATTTAATTTAAACTATAACAATTCAGTTAAGAAAGATATACTTCAAGTCTAAATTTTGATGCAGAGTAAATAATGTCTAGAGCTGGACGTAGCGATGGTGATTTAACCAAATCGAAAATTTTGGATGCTGCTGGCCGCCTAATTGCTCAGGATGGTTTTGCAAAAACCACGAGTAAAGCTATTGCCAAGCTGGCCGAAGTCGATTTAGCTGCCATTAACTATCACTTCGATGGTCGTGATGGCTTATATCGTGCCGTACTTGCCGAAGCACATACGCATTATATTGATGAACAAGAACTCTTGACCTTGCTTAACAGCTCTAAAACGCCCACTGAAAAACTGGAAGCTTTTTTTGAAAGCCTGATCGGTAAACTGGTTGAAACCGATGTCTGGCACAGCAAAGTGTTTGTTCGCGAACTTTTTTCACCGACTACCCACCTATACACGTTTATGCAAAATGATGGTGCGCGAAAGTTTCTTTTGGTTAAAAAAATTATTAGCCAAGTTTCAGGTATCGATGAAAATCATCCTGCACTTTTGCCTTGTGTACTCAGCACCGTCGCGCCTTGTATGATGCTGATTTTGGCAGATGCAAATGGTCCAAGCCCTCTTAAAAATGTCTCCAAGCTTGAACCTGCACTTTTAGTCAAACATCTCATGACCTTTTCAGTCGCAGGTTTACAAGCCGCTAAACAACTTTATCTTTGATAAACCAACTGTCCTTGCTTATAAGTTGCAAGGACTTTGATATCTTTGATTTTAGACGGATCAATTGTGATTGGATTGTCACTTAAAATAACAAAGTCACCGTATTTCCCTGTACTTAAAGTGCCTTTAATATCTTCTTCAAAATACTGATATGCAGCCCAGTCCGTCATCGTTTTAAGTGCTATATACGGGCTGACTTTTTGTGCCTCACCCAAAACTTTGCCTGTTCGCGTGGTGCGATTAACCGTTGCATCCAACACCATCATGCTTTTCGGTGGGATAACAGGGGCATCATGATGCTCGGTGAAAATCATGCCTTTTCTTAAGGCTGAACCTGTTGGTGAGATGTGTTCAGCACGCTTTTCACCTAAGGTTTGTGCCACATGCCAATCCCCCCAGTAGTAGGTATGCAAAGAAAAGAAGGATGGAATCAAATGAAGCTGCTTTGCTCGATCCAGTTGATCCTCTCGCATAGTTTGCGCATGAATAATCACATCTCGTCGCTGTGAGGCATCATATTTCTTTTGCGCATTGGCAATCACATTGAGGTATTGATCAATCGCAGCATCACCATTGACATGTGGCAAAATTGGCCAATGCTGCCTGAAAGCCAGATCAATCATGTGCTGGACTGTTTTTTGCTCTGGAAATGCAGGATAGCCACGATAGTTCTTATCTTTCCCTTCAGGCGGAACCACATAGGGTTCAGTTAACCATGCTGTTTTACCTTGGGGTGAACCATCTAAGCTAATTTTCACGCCACCAATTCTAAAGTGATTGACATAGTTTTTGCTTACACCTTTTTCGAGCATATACGCCTGTTCTGAACTGATATCAGGATAAGCAACGACATCGATGGCTAATTTGTTTTGATTGGCCAAACTGTGCCAAAGTTCTGAAGTACCACGATCAGCCCGTCCTTCTTGTACCGTGGTGTAACCATTTTTCATATAGGTTTGTACCGCAGTCAACGCCATCTGCTGCATCATTTCAGGTGGGACCGTTTTAAACGCCTGTAACATGGCCTCAATCACAACACTTTCTTCCAGTACACCATTCGGAATATTGGTCCCCACCACACGTCGAATCACACCACCACTGGGGTTGCTACTTTTTTCATTAATGCCTAACAACTCTAGCGCTTTGTGATTCACAGAGGCCAAATGTCCAGACTGATGCAAAATCAGCACAGGTTGAGCCGTTGAAATCTGATCTAAATCTGTGGCTGTCGGATGGGTTTTCTCTTGTAGCTGGGTATCATCATAACCATTGCCAATAATCCAACCAGAAGTCGCTTGGACAAAAGTTGGATTTTGCTTCGCCCACGCCTTCATTTCTTGGATAAGTGTGGCAATACTCACCACCTTGCCATCTGGCGGCGGATATAAATTTGCCACAGTTTGCTGCATACCGACAGAGTTTAAATGACTATGGGCATCAATGATGCCTGGGATGACGGTATTGTTATTTAAGTTTAAGCGTTTCGCCTGTGGCGCAAGCTTTTCAGCCTCAGACAATGGGCCTGTATAACGGATCTTTCCATCTTGAATTATCATGGCATCGACATAGCTGGGCTGCATGCCTTGCATGGTTAAAATGTGGCCACCATAGACCAATAAGGCATTTTGCGCCTGTTGTTGTGTGTTTGAAGCGGTGCTAGACAGACTGGTTGCACAACCACTCATCATTACCACAGTGGAAGAAAGTAGAGCCGTGAGTGCAAAAGAAACCTTATTAAAAAGCATGGGTTAAACACCCCATATTGCTAAATATTATATTTTGCTTCGTACGAGCATTCGTTATAGTTATAAAACTTTAAATACAACACATCATCACTCTACCTTAGCACTTTAAGCCAGCTCTTGTCAGGCAGAATAAAGTGCTCAATATTCAACGAATTATTGCAATAACTTTAAGATGTGTTGCAAACGGACATTGTCTATATTTTCTTTATACACTGCATAAATCGGCGCAATACATGGATTGTTCGCCTTGAGTGCTTTATAAACAATCTGCTTATTCCAAAAGTCACGGATGGCCTCAGGCACGATGGATAAACCAATCCCTGCAGCAATCAAGTTTAAGCTTGAGGTTAAACGTGGCGCTTCTTGTACAATTTTGGGACTAAATCCAGCTTGGTAACAACTGGCCAAAATATTATCGAATAAATCTTGTCCAGCTAAACGTCGGTATAACACAAAATCATGCGGTTCAAGATCCAGCAAGTGAATCGGTTCGGCTTGTTCAGCCAAAGGATGATTATTGGGTAAAGCCACAATGAGTGGCTCATCTAATACATGTAGACTGGTTAAACCAAGGCCAATCGGTGCAGGTTTGCGTAAGAACACAATGTCATTTTTTTCATTACTAATGGAGTCTATCAGCGAGCTACTGCCATCTTCTTCCAGATGAATTGAAACACGTGGAAAAGTTTCCCGAAAGTTACGCAGCAAAGCCGGTAAAAAAGGATGTAAGCCAACCGAGTTGGTAAAGCCAATATTAATCTGACCTTCAACCCCCAAAGAAATATCCTGCACACGTTTGGGAATCAACTGTGCATGCGCCAATATCGCAAGGGCTTCTTTGTACAATACCTTGCCCGCCTCCGTTACCTCAACACCACGCGGCAAACGCTTTAGCAGTTGTGTATTCAACTCTTCTTCCAAGCTTTTGATAATCCGTGTCAACGGTGGTTGTTGCATATTCAAACGAACAGCTGCATGCGAAATATTACTTTCTTCTACCACTGCAACAAATGCTCTGAGTTTATGGATATCGATCATGTCTGCCCTATTAAACATACTTTTTCAGTATATATAACGTCAAAAATAGCATTTTTCAACATATCTCTACAGGTTCATACTGGGCACATTCCACAAAAGGCGAAAGACATGAACACTGAAGTGCTCCCTGCTGAACAAATAACCCATCCAACTTCACGGGAATTATTTGCAGGCTTTATGAAGCTGGGACTCATGGGCTTTGGTGGCGTATTGCCACTTGCACATCAAATGGTTGTAGAAGACCAAAAATGGCTCAACACAGAAGAGTTCACGCACTTATTGGGTGTCTGTCAAATTCTCCCCGGTGGAAACATCATTAATATGGCTGTTGCGATTGGTTATGAGTTTCAGGGTGCTAAAGGTGCTATTAGTGCTGTTCTCGGGTTGATTTTTGCACCGACGGTGATCGTGATTTTGCTGTATCAGCTCTATACCCAATTTCAAAGTATCCCCGTGATTCAGCACATGATACAAGGACTAGCAGCAGCGGCAGCAGGTTTACTATTTGCGATGGGGTTAAAAATGTTGAAACCCATTCTGAAAAGTTACCTCACGATCTTTACCATTGCGCTGACCATCGTCTTTATGCTGATCATTAAAATTCCCTTGGCATTAACGTTACTGATTTTAGTGAGCATCAATGTCGCAGTCTTAAACTTGAAAAAAAGAGGAAAAAACGCATGATTTTAATCACCCTAGCCATCGTTTTTACCCAACTTTCTATACTGGCATTTGGTGGCGGCAATGCCATTTTGCCTGAAATGCAGCATCAAGTGGTTGAGGTGCATCGCTGGCTCACTGCCACAGAGTTCAGCACCATGTTTGCCATGGCTCAAGCGGCACCGGGCCCCAATATGATGATTGTACCTTTGGTCGGCTGGCATGTGGCTGGACCTGCTGGACTGTTCGTGACTTCATTGGCGAAGTTTGGGCCCTCTTCTGTACTGACTATATTTGCACTCAAGTTTTGGAATCAGTTTAAGGATCACCCGCTACGTAGCATGTTTGAAAAAGCACTGAAACCGATTACCGTTGGCTTGGTTTTGGTCAGTGCCTATATTATTGCCGCAGCATCTGCTCAGAACTGGTTACTTATCGCGATCGTTATCGTGGCGACGGGGTTAAGTTTAGTGAAAAAAATTCATCCACTGTGGGTCATGCTCTTTGGGGCAGTGTCAGGCGCACTTTTTTTATAAACAGTCTGTTTATTATAATCAGTATCCAATAACACATACTTTCTGTTTCACCGTTACTTTCAAATACATAGTATAAGCCTTGCATCTGAAAACCAAGATGCAAGGCTTTGCCATTTGAGTTAATAAACATGTGAAAAAAGCAAGGGTTATCCGCCACAATAATTTGTGCTGCAACAATAGCCCGTTCCCCTGCCGAATAGTGTGAGTAGGTCTGCAACGCATCTTGAAGTAAGGTGTTCAGATGTGCAGCAAATACGAAGTTCCAGCCTAAATCTGCTGCGAGTCGAGCGCTTTCAATACTGGCCCCCAATAAGAACTTTTCTGCACTTTGCTGAGGTATTGGTGTTGCAGCAACCTGATCAGGCTGATTTCGATCTAATTTTGCATTCAAATAATGATCTAATGCTTGTAACTGGGTTTTAAAGTTGCCCTTTTGTTTTTGGTCTAACCCAAGTTGTAATGCCTGCGTTGAAACAGGAAAACCACCAGGCGCTTTGCCTACACCTAAGTCCACGCGGTTATGCGCAAGACCTGCCAGTACATTAAAGTTCTCCGCAACTTTATAAGGACTATAGTGCTGCAACATTACTCCACCCGAGCCAATTCGAATGCTTTTAGTCTGTGCCAATAACCATGCAATTAAAATTTCGGGTGATGGACTAGATAACAAAGCTGTGGAATGGTGCTCAGCCACCCAGTAACGATAAAAGCCTAAAGCTTCTGCCGTTTGAGCAATTTGCAATGCATTTTTAAATGACTGTTCCGCGCTGATACCTTCGGCTCTTGGACATTTATCCAGTATGCTTAATTTATAATTCAGCCCCATTTTCCTTTTTCTATTTTCTATTTTCTATTTTCTATTTTCTATTTTCTATTTTCTATTTTCCAGAAGATATAACGTTGGGATCTATTAAACAGATTTAGTCTTTAAAAATTAAATAAACTTAAAGTTATATAAAAAAGTAAAAATATAGTTTTCACAAAGTGATTGAATTATTATTAAAAATAAAGAAAAGCTTATTAATAATTTAATAAAAATATATTTACTCAAAACTGATATTTAAATGATTATTTAATATTTAACAATAAAAAAACAATCAATATATTGACTACCAGAGTCGAAATACTCATCAGATTATTTTTTAAGTGAACCTCTATAAATTACATCATCATTGGAAAATATAATGTTGCACACCAAGTTAATACAGCCCCAGCCTGAAAAGCTGGTTTTTAAAATATCACTCCTTCATCAATCCATTTTTTTTGCATTAACTTGCGGAATTACCGGCTCAATCTACGCTGAAGATCTTCAACAAAAAACCGTGACATCCGTTGAAAAAGAAGATGTTCAACAACTCGAAAGCGTAGTCGTGGTAGGCAACCGCGGTGGTATTCGTACCATCACTGAAAGCCCTGCACCTGTAGATGTGATTAGTGGCGAACAACTCGTCAAACAAGGCAATACCCTCGCTTTAAGAGACATTTTGGCAAAAGTAATTCCTTCTTTTAGCGTGGCTACCGTGCCTAGCCAACCTGATGGTTACGGAGCTGTGGCCCGTTCTGCGGGTTTACGTGGTTTAGGTGGTGGGCATACACTCGTGTTAGTGAATGGGAAACGGCGCCATGTGGGTGCTTTGGCCATTAACAAATACGGCTTTGGCGAGGGCTACCAAGCCGCGGACTTAGATCTGATTCCAATTGGTGCTATTGCGCGGGTTGAAGTTTTACGTGATGGTGCAGCCGCTCAATATGGTTCCGATGCCATTGCAGGGGTGATCAACATCGTGCTCAAGTCTGCTGATAATGGCGGCAATATTAGTTCCACCTATGTTGGTCGCGAGCATTATTCAGGCACTGACCGAAATGGAGAAACCTTCCAACTGAATGCCAACGTTGCTGCACCTCTAGGCCAAGATGGTTTTATCAATTTTGGTTTTGATCTGAAAAATCAAGATGCCACCACCCGTGCAGGGGCTGTTTCAGGCAATATTTATTCAAAAGTAAATGGTCAAGATGACCCACGTGAAGCGACCATAGATCGTAATTTAAATAAATTAGGTCTGCCTTCCGTTGAACAGTTTAACGTTTCTGCAAATGCTGAACTGCCGCTAAGCGATGCAGCCACCCTATATAGCTACACCACCGCGGGCTGGCGTGATGCCTCGACTGGTGCATCCTACCGTCGTCCAAACTCCAGATCGCGTATTGTTGAAATCTTTCCAAATGGTACTACACCTGATGTCATTTTAAGTGAAACGGATGTACAAACCGTTTGGGGATTAAAAGGCGATAATGTGCTCGGCTGGGCATGGGATGTGAGTAGCTCCTATGGTAAAAACACGCAAGACCACTCTACGCAAAATAACCTAAATCCATCTCTTGGACCGTTTAGCCCGACTTCATTTGGTTTGCAAAAATACGATGCTTACCAATGGGTCAGCAACCTTGACCTGAAGAAAACTTTCGATGTTGGTTTTGGTGCAACGCCGCTCAGCGTTGCTTGGGGCCTCGACTATCGTAAAGAAGGTTGGTCTTCTAAAGCCACTGATCCTTTAGCCTATAAAAATGGCGGTTATATTATTCCTACAGGTGATAATGCAGGCTTACCTGCAACAGTTGGAACCTTTGGTGCTCGTGTGCTCTTACCTGAAGATGAAGCCGATATTAGCCGTAGTAACACCGCTGCCTATTTAGACTTAGGTTTAGATGTGACTGAGAACTGGTTTGTGGGTTTGGCGGGTCGTTTTGAGCATTATGATGACAGTTCGGGCGATACATTTAACGGTAAAATTAACAGCCGCTATGAGTTCAACCCACAACTGGCGGTACGCGGAACAGCCAGCACAGGCTTTATTGCCCCCTCTTTATATCAACAAGGTTTTGCCAGTACGGGCATTGTGAGTACGGTAAACCATGGCGTTCGCCCAGATGTCTACAGTAAATCGGTGCGTACCGATTCTGCATTAGGAAAAGCTTTAGGTGCAGAGGCCCTTGATCCTACCGAATCGACTAACTTCTCACTGGGTTTAACCTATAGCCCATTCAAGAATTTTAACCTTGCAGTCGATGCTTATCGAATTGAACTGAAAGATCGTATTGCGTCCACGGCGGGACTTACAGGAACAGGCATCAATAACATATTGACGGCAAACGGTTTTTCTAACGTCAACTATGTCACATACTATACCAACTTATTTGATACAGAAACCAATGGGGTCGATGTTGTTGCGGACTATACCCAACAGTTAAACAAATATGGTCGTATCCGCTGGAGCTTAGGCTTCAACTGGAATGAAACCGATATTACAGCGATTGCAGATAATCCAAGTCAGTTAGATGGTATCAATATTGATCGTATCACCCGTCGTACCAAAGGTATGATCACCGATGCAGATCCAAAAACCAAATTCACGTTGGCTGCGAATTGGCAATACGCAAAACTAGATTTAAATACCCGTTTATCCCGTTATGGCAGTTACATTGCACGCAGCGAGACAGCTGCGACAGACCAAACCTTTGATGCTAAATGGATTGTAGACTTAGATGCTACATACAACCTCACAGATAGTCTGTCCTTTACTTTAGGTGCAGATAACTTGTTCAACACCTATCCTGAAAATCCAACATTATCAATTGCTTAGGTGAAAACTACTATGCCCAGCTTTCGCCTTTTGGACTCTATGGTGGCTATTACTATGGACGTGTTAATTACCGTTTCTAAAATTATCTAAAGCAAAACACTTTGGTGAAATTTCAATATCATCTAAGCCATTTTGACTGTTCAAAATGGCCGATAGCTTAAATGTTAGATTTCACCAAAGTATGGCATCTTCACATTCCAAATTTCTGAGAAAATATATGAGCATCACCATTTGGGGTAGACCCAATTCTTTAAATGTCCACAAAGTACTTTGGCTTGCAGCCGAACTTGGACTTCAATTTGAACATATTCCTGCGGGACAGCGGTATGACCTGACAGATACTGCTGAATTTTTAGCGCTCAATCCCAATGGTCTGATTCCAGTCATTCAAGACGGTGACACGGTTTTGTGGGAATCCAATACCATTTTGCGTTATTTGACTGAAATTTATGGAAAAAATACATTGTGGATTGAAGACCCAAAATTACGCTTTAGCGCAGAGAAATGGATTGATTGGTACACCACCACCGTCCTGCCTGTGTTTGGAATCGTGTTCTTTAATTTGGTTCGTCAGCCTGAAGACAAAAGAGATTTGGCTGCGGTCAAAGTCGCAGCAGAAAAACTAGAAAAGATCTTGGATGTTGCCAATGCTGAGTTGGCTAAACAGCTCTATCTGTCTGGCTCTCATTTTGGCGTTACGGATATTCCTTTGGCTTTAGCCCTCAATCACTGGTTCAATTTAGATGTTGAGCGCCAGCAGGATCATACGTACTTAAAAGCATGGATCGAACGTATTAGAGCGCGTGAGCATTTTCTAAAAGTGGCCAATATTCTTTAGTTAAGCGTTATTGCTGCATTTTTAAAAATTTTAGCTTTAAATAGAATAATGCTGTTCTATCTATGGACAGCCTTATTGCATATAAATAGATTTATTTAGCAGACATATTAAAATTAAACTCATAAAAAAAATAAATAAAACCTCAACTACAAACAGATATTTTGAATATAAAATAGATTATCTATAATTATTATAAGATATCATCCTCGATTATTATTTTATTACTTTTTATCAAAATACTAATCTAAAAAAGTTCTTTTTTCTATTTTTAAAAAATAACGCATTATATTTTTAATCTCTCGTTTAACTAAATTATTTCACGCACCTGTGAATTAATTAAAAACTTAGAATTGAAAGAATATTTCCTTATTCAAATTAAACCAATTTAATTAATGAAATAAAAAATATTCTGCAATGCAAATTAAATCTTATTGAATGGTGCATTACTGATATGAGTGAAGTCAGTCGAAGTCCTTATAGAAAGGCAATTTTGTTTGAACAACTTCAAAATGTTCAGTCCAATGTATTTCATGCTGTAGATCCATTTGTTGCCCATTTGGCAAGTCCGATCGCAGCAGAAAAAACCGTTCAAACCCATAAGATCTTTTGGGCGATTGGTGCTGTTCTGGCATTACATTACGGCATTTTTTATCTTGCAGAGCATCTTCCAACGCCGCCTTTAGTGGTGAAAAAGCCTGAACCAATCGCGATTGTAATTGAAAAACCCAAGGAAGAGCCGCCTAAGGTGATTGAACCCAAACTCAAACAGGAAATACAAAAGCCGATCATTCCACCTGTTTCAGCAAAGCCTCAGCCCGTACAAAAACCTGTGGTTGAAAAGCCCGCGCAAAAACCTGTAGTGCATAAGCAGATTGAGCAGCCTCGACCTACTGCCAAATCAGTTGCTCAACCTGTACAGCAGAGTGAAGCAACAGAAAACGTCGCACCGACCCAGAAAGTCGCTGAACCTGTGACTAAACCTGCACAAGAAAACTTGCCCGTGACTGCAGCCAAAGGTTATGCCGGTTATTTGAGTAATCCTGCCCCCGAATACCCAGAAGTGGCATTAGACCGCGGTTGGGAAGGCGTTGTGATGTTACGTGTGAAAGTCTCACCTACAGGCAGTCCATTGGAAATCAACCTGAAAAATAGTAGCGGCAAAAAAGCACTCGATGATGCAGCAGTAAAAACTGTGAAGCGTTGGAAATTTTCACCTGCACTGCGTGGCAACACGCCAGTAGAAGGTTGGGTCGATGTTCCGATTCACTTCAAATTACCCAATTAAACTGTAAAATTTTATCTTAGGAAAATTCGATATGTCTGATATTAATACGATTATTCATGATGCCACCATTTGGTTATTGATCGGTTTTTCGATCGTAACGTGGGTTTTAATTGTGGTGAAAGCCGTACAAACCTCAAAAGCCACCAAACAAAGTAAACTTTTTGTCGATAGTTTCTGGTCAGCCCTGAACTTGGCAGATGCAATTGGTCAGTCTGAAGATGCGCAGGGACCGACAGCACGTATTGCCCAAACTGGTTTTAAAACCTTGACTGAAGCCAATGAAAAAACCCATCAAGACTTACAACAAACCTGGAGTCGTCAGGATTTGTTAGAGCGACATTTACGCAAGCAAATTCTTGCCGAACGTCGTCAACTGGAAAAAGGTTCAGCTGTTCTTGCATCCATTGGGAATAATGCTCCATTTATTGGTTTGTTTGGAACCGTGTTCGGAATTATTCATGCCTTACAGGCGATTGCACAATCTGGTAGTGCCAGTATGGATGTGGTTGCTGGTCCAATTGGCCAGGCACTGGTTGCAACAGGCATTGGTATTGCTGTGGCTGTGCCTGCTGTACTTGCCTATAACTATTTTGTACGTAAAGTAAAAGGCATTGGTGCAGATTTAGATGACTTTGCAACAGACTTTGTCAGCCTCACTCAAAAAGTAGGTTTCCAACTGCCAACCAAAACTCAAACTGTGCATGTTGCAGCAAAACCAGTGGCGACGCATCAGTTATCATCTCAAGAAAAGGAGGCTTTGGCTTAAATGGCAATTTCAACTTCTCAAGATGACGATGTCGTCAGTGACATTACCCCACTGGTCGATGTGATGTTGGTGTTATTGATCGTGTTTATCGTCACGGCGCCTTTATTAACCAATAGCGTAAAGGTCAACTTACCCAAAGCTGCACCGACACAATCTACTGATCAAAACAAAGCATTGGTGATTAGTGTAAAACCTAATGGCGCAATCTTTTTGGATAAAGACCCAGTCAAACTCGAAAATTTTGAGCAAGAAATCACACAGCGTAAAAATGCCAACAGCAAGTTAGCATTAAACCTAAATGCCGATGAAACTGTCCCTTATGGTACGGTGGCTAAACTTTTAGCCAGTATAGAACGTGTCGGTGTAGAGAAGTTATCAGTGATTACCGAACAGAAATAATCGATTACTCACTGAAATCCAAGGCATCTTCAACATTTCGGGCTGTATTGATCCTAATGTTGTAGGTGTCTTTTTATTGGACGTAAAAATTCTGGCTTGCAACATTACTCTATACTTCGCCATTTGCCATGCTAACGACATAAAAAGATCACAAAAACCTCAAATAAAAAAGCACCCTTCGAATTGGACATAATGATCCAACTTCTAGAGTGCATTTCGCTCTAGTACGGCTTATTCAGTTTAAGCCAATATATTAATAGACTTAGCGACTCACTCGCTGAATAGCCTCATCATAGGTCGCACTTGGTTTGTATTGGTTTGCTAGTTGATAATGTTGTTTAGCTTGAGCATAGTCCTGATTATTTTCATAAATTTTACCAATGTTGTAATGTGAATACGCTCTGGTATTGTCATTAGACGCTAAAGCAATCGCCTTTTGATTTGCCCATAACGCTTCAGATGAACGATTCAACTTTTGATAAGCAACAGCAAGATTACTATAGGTTTGTCCAACGTTTGGATTGTAATCAATGGATTGTTGATAAATCAGTGCAGCTTGTTCAAATTGATTGTTTTTATAGGCTTTATCCGCTTGCAAATTCAGTGCTTTAGCCCTTGCCTGTGCGTTGGCTGAAACAGGAACATAGTGCAGCTGCGTCGCTTGACTTTGGTAACTCGATACAGTTGAACCAACTTGGCTTGCCCCAATAGTTGTCCCCGAAATACGATTAATATCTTGGATTTCACCCTCTGGACTAATGCGGAACACAGTCCATAAATTTCCTGTCAGCCCCGTTGGAATATAATAAGAACGGATCAAAGACTCGCCAGCATAGACCATAACTTTTGCTTGGCTATTCGACAGGTTCGCAGTATTAGGTTTGGCGCGATCTGAATAATCATGCACTCAATAAACATAATATTGCCCGTCTAAACGTTTATCGATGGTTACGGTTTCAGGGCCATAAGAGTCTGTGTCGTCGACATCTAAATTGGCATCTTGCCCTTGTTTATTGTCCCAATACACATGTTGATTTTTATAGCTTAAATGCGAGTCTAAATCTAAAGGACTCTGCCCCCAATTTAAAACAATTCGCATACTGTTTAAGTCTTTCAATACAGGACTTAAGGCATAGGTCATACCATCACAGGGACATTTTGCAACCAGTGTTGAATAGCCTGATTTTTTGATAATCAATAAATTTTCTGCACCATTCGCACTGCTACTGTTCACCGTTGCTCGGCCGTCTGCATTGGTTGACGTTGATGCAGACTGTTCACCATTTTTTTGTAAAATGACTTGTGCATTCGCAATATTTTGATCTTTTACCGTTGCACTTAAAACATGAATATTGGTTGTATCTGCATAGCCCAAAGTAGGGATGCTTAAACCCAAAATAGAAGAATAAAGTAGATGTTTTTTCATTGCGTATCTCTTATTAAATTGCTTATTTCATTTTAAAGTCTTTTCAACGCTAGGACTTAAACATTAAATCATTCAAATTATGCGGTACATTGGATGCATATACTATGGCTTAAATATCGATAGTCTGCTTAGGCTATTTCAAAGATGCATCATCAATGTTTACTCTTCATCACCTATCTAACTCAGCATTAGCCATGCTCTAAGCTCTTTGAATGATGCCATTTTAATAAATTAAGCAAGCGTCTCTTCACTTTTTAGGACGGGTTCTAGACTCAGTTTCTGCGCAATAAACTGAATAAAGACCTCTATTTTCGGAGCTAAATAGCGTGTGGGTGGATATAGTAACCAAGCATCTCCACTATAATAGGTCTTGAAATGCCAATCTGGTAATACTTGAATCAGTGCTTGGTTATTTAAAGCATGTCTCGCCATAAAATAAGGCAAACTTGCGACTCCCATATGCTTTAAAGCCGCATCTAGTCGGATACCAGTATGATTCGCCGAATATCGTCCTTTTACAGTCACACTGGTGGTTTTATTACCCTTTTGGAATTTCCACTTTGAATCACTGACTTGTTCACCCAAATAAATACATTGATGTTGGCTTAAATCACTCGGTTGCTGAGGAGTTCCATTCTTTTTTAAATACTCGGCTGTCGCCACTAAGACATGATCAATGCGAATGAGCTGTCGGCCCTTTAAACCCAACGGCGGTTCATTGGTAATGCGTATGGCCAAGTCAATTTCATCATCAATAAAGTCTATGAAACGATCTTCCAACAGCAGTTGAATATCTATCTGAGGATAAAGTTCAAGAAACTCGGGTATATGTGGATGAATCAGATAATGCCCTACGGCTTTCGGTACACTGATCCGAACGGTACCACTGGGTTCAGTATTGAATTTTCCTGAATGCTCAATCACTGCTTGGGCAGCTCTAACCATCTCTAAACAATGATCATAAGTTTGTTTTCCACTCTCACTTAAACGCAGTTTTCGCGTTGTTCTTTCGAGTAGCCGTGTTCCTAAAGCCCGTTCCAATCGGCTAATGGCTTTACTCACTGCAGACGGCGTATTTCCAAGCTGTCGAGCCGTTTCTGAAAAACTGCCTGTCTCCACAACTTTGACAAAAATAGCCATTTCTTGGAGTAAAGCCATACTTTGATTTGTGCTCATAAGGAAAAAGTAATTTAATTTTTTACTAGATTATCATCAATAATTAGGCCTCATATAATCTTTTCTGTGAAATTTTGACAGAGATAATCATGACACAAGCTTTATATCTATCCGACATTACTCAAGCTGAGGTAGAAGTTTTACAGTGTGACCCCACTGAAGATGGACGATTTGCCATTCAGCTTGCCCAAACACCGTTTCATCCGCAAGGTGGTGGTCAACCCAGTGATTTAGGTAAAATCAATGGTGTAGATGTACTTCATGTTGCTATGCAAGATGATCAAATTATTCATTATTCTAATCACGCGATCGCCTTAGGTCTGGCACAGGCTCAAGTTGACCTCAACCGACGCCACTATCACAGTCGCCTACACTCCGCAGGACACTTAATCGGGCATGTGATGCAAGTCTTTGGCTGGCAACCCACCAAAGCACAGCACTGGCCAGACGAATGCAAAGTCCAATTTATCAAACAAGATCATTCTGAAGACCAAGATTTAGAAACTTTACAGCAGATATGCAATCAATATATTTCTAGCCAACTAGTCAAACTGACCCAACAAAATGCTGATGGCTACCGTGAAGTCAGTTTTGGAACTTTACCTGCATTTGCTTGTGGTGGAACTCATGTCCAAAATTTATCTGAAATTGGGACGCTCAAAATTACAGGCTATAAACTTAAAAAAGATAAGTTAACCGTAAGCTATCGCGTTTCGGATGAGCATCAATAATATGTGGATACAATATAGTTCAGAATTTTTAGCTTTGGCTTTGGTACATTTTCTCGCGGTCCTTTTACCCGGCCCTGACTTCGCCATTACGGTTAGAAATAGCGTGCGCTATGGCTATGCAATTGGGTGCATCACAGCTATTGGCATTGGTATAGGAATTTCAGTTCATGTTTTATATACCCTTGTAGGCTTGGGCATTATTATTCAACAAAGTCCGTGGTTCATGCTTATTTTAAGAATCGCAGGCGCACTATATTTAATTTATTTAGGTTGGAGTTTATTACGTGCTCCCTCTGTCAATATCGATCCCTCGATTGAAGAAACTGCCAATATGCCTTTGAGTCAAAGCAAAGCCTTTATAACCGGCTTTATGACCAATGCGCTCAATCCCAAAGCGACTATTTTTTTTCTGGCTATATTTACCACACTCGTCAGCCCGACAACTCCGATGAAAGTACAATTTGCTTATGGGATATGGATGTGTAGCATCAATGCACTCTGGTTCATGCTGGTCGCTGTTTTGTTTTCTCGACCCGTCGTTCGACAGCAATTTTTAAAGATGGGAAAACAGTTTGAGCGATTGATGGGCCTCATATTAATTGCTCTGGCGCTGAAGCTATTATTTACCCATTTATGATGTTTCATAGCACCAGCAACTGTGGATTATTCAGAATATCGGCGCTGCCGATATTCTGAATAAGTACATAAAAATATGAGCAGCATATTTAAATTATAAAATGTGCAATCATTTCACTAAATCTGGCTGTACATTGGTTTCTATTGATCTTCTAAGGATATCTTTTCGACTCACTAATAAGCATTAAAATAAAACTGTGCTAAAAATAATCAAACAAGTCATACTCTATTTTTATACCATGTGGTAAAAATATATAAAAAAGGGAATGACATGAAAATAAAAATATATTCATTAGGGTCTGTTGACATTTACTGTTCATAATTAACCCTATAAAGGTAGCCATAA
>ENA-OFDP01000134-OFDP01000134.1-metagenomes-genome-assembly--contig:-NODE-134-length-34158-cov-6.006275_pt1 | contig 34158 bp, 29 predicted proteins | sample MGYA00153389_OFDP01 | MGnify analysis MGYA00153389
AGGGTTGCAGTTGACCATGATGGTCTCGTAGCCGTCTTCACGCAGTGCCAAAGCCGCGTGTACGCAGCAGTAATCAAACTCTATGCCCTGCCCGATTCGGTTGGGTCCGCCGCCGAGCACCATGATTTTTTTGTTCGTGGTGGGTTCGGCTTCGCACTCTGAGCCAACAGCCTCATAGGTTGAGTACAAATACGCGGTTTTGGTAGCGAACTCGGCGGCGCAGGTGTCAACACGCTTGTAGACTGGTCGCACCCCAAGCGCGCGGCGCTGGTTGCGGATTTCCGTGTCGGTGGTTTTGAGTTGACGCGCCAAACGTCTGTCGGAAAAGCCTTTTTGCTTTAACGCACGCAGTGTGGCGGCGTCGAGTTTCTCAAGGGTTGTGATTTCAAGCTCCAGCTCAATTTTCACAATCTGCTCAATCTGCACCAAAAACCAGCGGTCTATTTTGGTCAGCGCAAACACTTCTTCGACGCTCATGCCCATTGCGAAGGCATCACCCACGTACCAGATGCGGTCTGGACCTGGGGCGCCAAGCTCTTTCTCCAGCACTTCCCGGTCCTGGGTTTTTTCGTTCATGCCATCCACGCCGACTTCCAGCCCGCGCAGCGCTTTTTGAAACGACTCTTGAAAGGTGCGGCCCATGGCCATCACTTCGCCGACTGACTTCATTTGCGTGGTTAAGCGCGCATCGGCCGTCGGAAATTTTTCAAACGCGAAACGCGGAATTTTGGTGACCACGTAATCGATGCTGGGCTCAAACGATGCCGGCGTGGCACCACCCGTGATCTCGTTGCGGAGCTCGTCCAGCGTGTAGCCAATCGCCAGCTTGGCGGCAACTTTGGCAATTGGGAATCCGGTGGCTTTACTGGCTAGCGCGCTTGACCGGGACACACGCGGATTCATCTCAATGACAACCATGCGGCCATCTTCAGGATTAATCGCAAACTGCACATTCGAGCCGCCAGTGTCCACCCCAATTTCACGCAGCACGGCCAGTGACGCATTGCGCAAAATCTGGTATTCCTTGTCGCTTAAGGTTTGCGCGGGTGCCACCGTGATGGAGTCGCCCGTGTGCACGCCCATCGGGTCGAGGTTTTCAATCGAGCAAACGATGATGCAGTTGTCTGCTGTGTCGCGAACCACTTCCATCTCGTATTCTTTCCAGCCCAGCAGCGACTCTTCAATCAACAGCTCGCTGGTCGGCGATGCCTCAATGCCGCGCTTGCAAATTGTCTCGAATTCTTCAGCGTTGTAGGCAATACCGCCGCCCGTGCCGCCCAGCGTAAAGCTGGGACGAATCACGGTAGGGAAGCCAAGCGTTTTTTGAACCGACCAGGCTTCTCCAAGCGTGTGGGCAATGCCTGAGCGGGCAGAGCCCAAACCGATTTTGGTCATCGCGTCTTTGAACTTCAAGCGGTCTTCGGCTTTGTCGATCGCTTCGGGCTTTGCACCAATCAGCTCCACGGACTTGCCCGTTCCAGATCCAGTGTATTTTTCCAGCACGCCGTTGTGCCATAAATCCAGCGCGCAGTTCAGCGCGGTTTGTCCGCCCATGGTCGGCAAAATCGCGTCCGGCTTTTCTTTGGCGATGATTTTTTCAACCGTCTGCCACGTGATGGGCTCGATATAAGTCACGTCTGCCGTTGCCGGGTCGGTCATGATGGTGGCAGGATTGCTGTTGATCAAAATGACCTTGTAGCCCTCTTCCCGCAACGCCTTGCACGCCTGTACACCAGAGTAATCGAACTCGCACGCCTGACCAATGATGATCGGGCCTGCGCCGATGATAAGTACCGATTTAATGTCTGTTCTTTTAGGCATTTTTATGCTTTTCCATCAGTGCCGTGAAGCGATCAAACAAATACGAAATATCATGCGGCCCGGGCGACGCTTCAGGGTGGCCCTGAAAGCAGAGTGCTGGTTGGTCCGTCCAGGCCAGGCCTTGCAGCGTGCCGTCAAACAAACTGATGTGGGTAGCGCGCAAATTGGCGGGCAGGCTTTTGTCGTCAACCGCAAAGCCGTGGTTTTGGCTGGTGATGCTGACGCGCCCTGTATCGAGGTCTTTCACCGGGTGGTTGGCACCGTGGTGGCTTTGCTGCATTTTGTAGGTCGCAGCACCAGCGGCCAATGCCATGATCTGGTGGCCCAGGCAAATGCCGAAGGTCGGAATGCCTGTTTGTATCAGCTCCCGCACAGCGGTAATAGCGTAATCACACGGCTCTGGGTCACCCGGTCCGTTGGATAAAAAGATGCCGTCGGGTTTAAGTTTGAGCACGTCTTGCGCGCTGGTTTGCGCAGGCACCACCGTGACGCGTGCGCCGCGCTGGGCAAGCATTCGCAGAATGTTTTTCTTGATGCCGAAGTCATATGCGACAACGTGAAACTTCGGCGTAATTTGCACGCCATAGCCCGGCTTGCCGCCCAGGTTGTCTAATTTCCATTCGGTCTGCGTCCACTCATACGTCTGCTGGCAAGACACGACTTTTGCCAAATCAAGGCCCGCCATTTTTGGCGCGGCTTTGGCCAAAGACACGGCCTTATCGATTGCACCGGGTGATACGGTATCGCCCGTAGCAAGGGCCAGGATGCAACCGTTTTGCGCGCCATGCGTGCGCAGGTGCCGGGTGAGCTGTCGGGTGTCGATATTGGCAATCGCGACGGCGCCTTCTTTGACAAGATAGTCATGCAGAGTCATCGTCGATCGAAAATTGGACGCCAGCAACGGCAAGTCCTTGATGATGAGACCTGCCGCGTGGATTTTTTCGCCTTCGACGTCTTCGGCATTGATGCCGTAGTTGCCAATATGCGGATAGGTCAGTGTGACCAATTGCTGGCAGTAGCTGGCATCGGTCAGGATTTCCTGGTAGCCCGTCATGGCAGTGTTGAAAACCACCTCACCGTGCGTGCTGCCCGCAGCGCCGACGGATGACCCGATAAAGACCGTACCGTCTGCCAGCGCCAAGATTGCGGGGGTGTGGGGCAAGCTCCCCTGAAGAGACAAAAGCACTGGAACTCCCGAAAAGTTTACTTCTCGCCCAAGCCCGAGTGGTGTCAAGTCAAGACATCGCAGACTGCTTTTGGTGGTGTTTTACCTGTGAAGCGCGCTTGGACGAAGCTGTGTTTGGAAAAGCCATTGATTATAGCGTTGGCGCTTAACGCTAACCCTTGGTTTTGACCTTTTGAGCTGGGGTGATTGCGCAAATGGCGCTCGCGTGCAGGCAAATCGCAGCAGCAGCAGCGACGTTCAATGACTCTTCGCCGCCGGGCTGGCCAATGCGCACTTTGAACGCCGATTTGTCCATCAGGGCCCGGCTGACGCCCTGCCCTTCGTGGCCCATCACCCACGCGCATGGGCTGGGCAATGCGGCGCAGGCAGCACTGCCCAGCAACGCGCCTTCGTGCGAGCTGGTAACCACCAACGGCACGGTCAATGCATTTAACGCCCCGGCTTCAATGCCTTCCATCAGCTGCAGCGCAAAGTGCGCGCCCATACCTGCCCGCAGCACTTTGGGCGACCACAAAGCAGCAGTGCCTTTGAGCGCAATCACTTGAAAAAACCCAAACGCGGCAGCACTGCGCAAAATAGAACCGACATTGCCAGCGTCTTGCACGCGGTCAAGAATCACGGTGGCAGCATCTGGCTGTAGCGCTGTCGACTCGGGCAGATCCAGCACAAAACCCATTTTTGCGGGAGACTCCAGGCCGCTGATCTGACCGAACAGGGCATCCGGTATTACTATATTTTTAATAGCTGCTTGCGCCAAAATTGATTGGGCTACAGGCCAAAAAGACTCTGAAAAAAGCCCAAATGCCGGCCTGAAACCGCGCGCAAGCGCCGCGCGGCACAGGTGGTCACCTTCCAGCCATATGCGCCCCTGTTTACGGTAGACGGTGCTGCTTGCGTTGAGTTTGCGCAGCTCGGCAATCAGCGGGTTGTCGCGCGAGCTGATCAGCGTGGGCGCTGCGACTTCGGTCATTGTCGCAACGCCCCGGCAAGCACTGCAGCAACCGGCGCAAAAGACCTGCGGTGTTCAGGGCAAGCTCCGTGCGCGCGCAACGCGGCCAGGTGGATGGCCGTGCCGTAGCCCTTGTGCCCGGCAAATCCATACTGGGGGTATTGCAAATCGAATTCAGCACACCACCGGTCGCGGTGCACCTTGGCCAAAATCGATGCAGCTGAAATCGCAGGAATCAGCGAATCGCCTTTGACAACCGCCTCCGCCAAAACATGAATCACCGGCAGACGGTTGCCGTCCACCAGCACTTTGTTGGGCGTCAAACGCAATCCCTCAACGGCGCGCTTCATGGCAAGCAAGGTGGCCTGCAAGATATTTAGCTCATCAATTTCTGCAACCGTTGCCTGCGCAATAGAGCAGCACAAGGCCTTGGCAAGTATTTCGTCGTAGAGCTTTTCCCGACGCAGCGCAGTGAGTTTTTTGGAATCGGCCAGACCCTTGATGGGTTTCAGGTCATTCAAAATGACTGCAGCAGCCACCACTGGGCCCATCAAGGGGCCGCGTCCGGCTTCGTCAACGCCGGCCACCAGGCCATGCGAATCCCAAACCAGTGGGGCCTGCTCAAGCTTCAAGAATTTTTTGGATCGCATCGGTTGCCAGTTTGGAGGTGTCGCGCTTGAGTTCAGCGTGCAGAACGGCAAAGCGTTCTTCAAGCGCCTGTATTTTCGCAGGTGCGGATGTTTTGGCGGCGATCCACGCCAGGACCGCATTGGCCAGCGCCTCGGGCGACGCTGCGTTTTGAATCAGCTCGGGTACCACAAAATCCCGGCACAAAATATTTGGCAGCCCCACCCACGGCTGAAGCTTTTTGCGCTTCATGATTTGCCACGACAACCAATGCATGTTGTAAGCAATCACCATCGGGCGCTTGAACAACGCTGCTTCAAGAGTGGCAGTGCCGCTGGCAATCAATGTGACGTCGCAGGCTGCAAGGGCTTGATGCGACTGCCCGTCCGTGAACTGCACGGCGCGATGCACGCCCGCCTGCACCGCCAACTGCTCAATGCGCCCACGCAGCGGAGGAATGCAAGGTACTATGAATTTAATAGCTGGCTGCGCCCGCACTATATGCGCTACAGCCTTAAAAAACCTTAAACCGAGGTACTGAATCTCGGAAGCCCTGCTGCCTGGCAGAACTGCCACTACCGTGTCATCATCACGCAAACCCAGCCGCGCCCGCGCGCCCGCACGGTCTATTTGCATCGGAATAACGCTGGCAAGCGGGTGGCCCACGTACGTCGCGGCAATACCGTGCTTTGCCAGTAGCGCCGGCTCAAACGGAAACACGCACAGAACATGGTCAACGCTGCGCTTTATTTTTTCAACCCGGTCTGCGCGCCAGGCCCACACGGAGGGGCTGATGAAGTGAACGGTTTTGATGCCGCTAAGCTTTAGCGCAGCCTCCAGGTCCAGATTAAAGTCGGGCGCGTCGACGCCAATAAAAATATCGGGCCGATCAGCCAACAACCGCGCCGTGAGTTGGCTGCGGATGCCCACAATCTCACGGTAATGGCGCAGCACCTCGACATACCCCCGCACCGCGAGTTTTTCGCTTGGCCACAAGGCATGAAAGCCGCGCTGCGTCATTTGCACGCCGCCGATTCCCGAAGACTGCAGGCTGGGCCAGCGTGACTGCAAACCATCGAGTAACAAGGCAGCGAGCAAATCGCCGGACGTCTCGCCGGCCACCATCGCCACCTTGGGCGCCTGCTGCATACCGTGCTACCGAACAATACCGCGCTGCGGCAGCGTTTGTTCTAAAAATGAGCGCATCAAATCCACATCTTGTGCTGCTTCAGGAAATTTATCAGCCAACGCCGCAATTTGGACCTGCGCCTGCACCAGCGTTAAATCTTCGCGGTAGAGCAGCTTGTGCATTGCTTTGACCGCAGCAATTCGCTCAGGCGAGAAACCACGCCTGCGCAAGCCCTCATAGTTCATCGATCGCGCTTGTGCCGGCTGGCCTTGGGCCATCACAAACGGCGGCAGGTCGGCAAGCAGCAGCGAGCACATTGCCGTCATGCTGTGCGCGCCCAGGCGCACGAACTGGTGTACCACCGTGAAGCCGCCCAAAATGACCCAGTCACCCACATGCACGTGGCCTGCCAATTGCGAGTTGTTGGCGAAAATTGTTTGATTGCCTACCTGGCAGTCATGCGCCAAGTGCACATACGCCATCAGCCAGTTGTCATCGCCCACGCGGGTTATGCCGGTGCCTCCTGGCGAGCCGATATTGAAGGTGCAGAACTCTCGAATCGTATTGCGGTCGCCAATAATGAGCTGGCACGGCTCACCTGCGTACTTTTTGTCCTGCGGAATAGCACCGAGTGAGGTGAACTGAAAAATGCGGTTATCACGACCAATCGTGGTGTGGCCTTCGATCACGCAGTGTGGCCCCATCGTTGTGCCTGGCCCAACCTTGACGTTTGGGCCAATCACCGAGTAAGGCCCGACGGTTACCGAGCTGTCCAGCTCAGCGTGCGGATCAATGACGGCAGTTGGATGTATTGCCATGCGTGGTGCTTATGTAATCGTGCGCATAGTGCACATCAGCTCGGCTTCGCAGGCGGTTGCTCCCCCAACGCGAGTGATGCCTTTGAACTTGAAAATACCGGCCTTCATCCGCTCGAGCGTTACGTCCATGATCAGCTGGTCACCCGGCTCAACTGGTCTTTTAAAGCGCGCCGAGTCAATACCTGCAAAGTAATAAACAGTCTTGTCATCTGGCGCTTGCCCCAGCATATCGAACGCTAAAAGAGCCGCGGCCTGCGCCATGGCCTCCAGCATCAATACGCCTGGCATTACCGGGCGATGCGGAAAATGGCCTGTAAAAAACGGCTCATTGATGGTCACATTTTTCAAGGCTTTGATGCGCTTGCCCTTTTCAATTTCGAGCACACGGTCAACCAGCAGAAACGGGTAGCGATGTGGCAACTGCTTGAGTATTTGGTGGATGTCCATCATGGCTTTCTTGGTCTGTTTATTTTGTGTTCTGCTAAGGCCGTACAGCGCTGAATTGCTGGTTTTATGGCTTTTCCACCAAATATTTTTCAAGGTGCTTTAGCCTGTTACGCAGGCTATGAAGTTGCTTGAGTGTGGCTGAATTTTTTTCCCACGCCACATTGTCGTCAATCGGGAAAAATCCGGTGTAGTTGCCAGCCTTTGCAATGGAACGCGTGACCACCGAAGCCGCAGAAATGTGAACATGGTCGGCAAGCGTCAGGTGGCCCAAAATTACCGCGCCGCCGCCCACTGTGCAATGCGCGCCAATCACGGCACTACCGGCCACGCCAACGCAACCCGCCAGGGCAGTGTGCTTACCAATACGGACGTTGTGGCCTATTTGAATCAAGTTGTCGAGCTTGACGCCGTCCTCAATTACCGTATCGTCCAGAGCCCCACGGTCAATACACGTGTTGGAACCAATTTCAACGTCGTCGCCGACGCGCACTGCGCCGAGTTGCTCAATCTTTACCCATTGACCGTTGTGTGGCGCGAAGCCAAAGCCGTCTGCGCCAATCACGGCGCCCGAATGAACGATGCATCGTTGGCCGATCGTGCAGCCCGCCATCACGGTGACGCGCGGTGCCAGCACCGTGTCTACGCCCACCAAGGCACCGTCGCCCAACACGCAATGCTCTGAAATTTGCGCTCCACGAGCTACGACCGCACCTGCTCCAACCACTGCGAACGCCCCAATTCGGGCCGTTGCAGCTACTTCAGCAGTCGGGTCAATAAATGCAGTAGGGTGAATCAAAGCGCCCGAGGCTTGCGCTGAATGGCGCAGCTTCCACAGCTGCGTGATGTGCGCGAAGTACACATACGGCTCGTCCACGACGATGTACGCGCCGCGCTTGGCTGCTTCCGCTTCAGCTGCTGGTGAAACTACAACGCAAGCAGCGTTTGACGAAGCCAGCTTGTGTAAATACTTGGGGTGGCTCAGGAATGAAAGCTCATGGTGTCCCGCAACGTCTAGCGGAGCCAGTCGGCCTACGGATGTTTGGCCATCACCGACAAGCCGGGCATCGAATTTATCAGCCAGAGCATCCACTATCTCCTGGAGTTTGAGCGTCACAGGGCGCTCAGAACGGCGAGGCCGCCAGCGATGCAGGGCTTATTTTGCTCCCGCTGCATTCAATGACTTGAGAACTTTGTCGGTGATGTCGTGCTTGGGGTTCACGTACACCGCCTCTTGAACAATAAGGTCGTATTTTTCAGCTTCAGCCAACGACTTCACGACACGGTTGGCACGCTCAATGACCTGTTGCAGCTCTTCATTTTTGCGATTGGTCAAGTCCTCTTGAAACTCGCGCCGTTTGCGCTGGAAATCCCGTTCCTGATCAGCCAACTGCTTTTGCCGCGTAATACGCTGGCTCTCCGCCAGAGTCGGCGCTTCACGCTCGAACTTGTCTGCTGCGCCCTTTAACTGCGCGCCAATATCGTTGATCTCCTTTTCGCGCTTGCCGAATTCCTGCTCGAGTTTTGCTTGCGCAGTCTTGGCCGAATTAGCTTCTCTGAATATTCTGTCGAGGTTGACAATGCCGACCTTGAACTCTTGGGCGCTTGCGATGCTGCTGATAGCGGCCATCATAAAAGCCAAAAGCAATTGAGTTGAAATTTTGAGCATTAGAAGGACGTGCCGATCTGAAATTGGAATCGCTCTATTTTATCCCCTTCTTTTTTGCGGAGGGGATTTGCGAGCGCAAAGCGAAGTGGTCCTACGGGCGACAACCAGCTGATTCCAATTCCGTACGAAGAACGGAGCTCTTTGATGCTGTACTTTTGGTTTTCACCAAATACATTTCCCATGTCAAGGAATGCATAAGTGCGCAGGGTTCGGTCGTTTCCCGTGCCTGGGAACGGAGCAATAAGCTCAGCATTGAAAGTCAGCTTTTTTGGCCCCCCCAGAGCGAGTCCGCTGGCATCACGCGGTCCTAGCGAGCCCTGCTCGAATCCTCGAACCGACCCAAGACCACCAGACGATGTGTTCTTGAAAACTGAAAACGGTTTTCCGCCCAGGCCCTTGCCCCAGCCAAATTCAGCATTCAAGGCGATAGTGAACTGCTTGTTGAGTGGGATGTACTCTTGCCGCTGGAGCGTGGCCTTTAAATACTTCGCGTTTCCGGCAATGCCCCATTCTCCGTAGGCACGCTGGTAGCGCCCTGTTGTGGGGACAATCGCGCTGTCACGGCTGTCGCGCACCCAACCTACAGTGAGCGGCAGCGAGGTGGTTGTCAAACCAAACAAGTCCGAATAGTCTTTAAACGTTGTGGGCAGCGGATTGGCGCCTCGCTTGATGGTCAGGCGCTCCACGCCTGCCCCGAAGTACACGGTATCTATTTCATTAAAAGGCACACCAAATCTGACGCTGGCACCACTGGTTCGCAAGCCGTAGTCACCCCCCTGCCCGTCAAGGGGACGACTGGTACGCAGGTACAAGTCAATCGCGCGGGATATGCCGTCCGCCGTAAAGTACGGGTCTACGGTACTGAGCACCAGAGACCGATTGGCTTTGCTCGTGTTCACTTCAAGACCGAGGTAATTGCCTGTTCCAAAAATGTTCTCCTGCTTGACTCCAAAGCTCAAAGAAAATTTGTCGGCACTGGAAAACCCGGCGCCCAGCTGTAAATTACCAGTCGGTTTTTCAACCACAGTGACAGCAAGATCGACCTGGTCGGCAGTACCCGGAACCTCTTGGGTGTCAACGTTCACGTCGGTAAAAAATCCCAAGCGGTCGGTTCGGTCGCGCGACAACTTTATTTTGTCACCGTCGTACCAGGACGACTCGAACTGGCGAAACTCACGCCGCACAACTTCATCACGGGTGCGGGTGTTGCCGCCAATACTGATACGCCTGACATATGCACGGCGGGCTGGCTCAGCTTGAATAACAAACGCTACCTGGTTGTTGGCGCGGTCAATCTCTGGAACCACTTCGACTTTGGCGAAAGCAAATCCGAATGTGCCAAAGTAATCTGTGATGGCTTTGGTGGTCTGGGCTACAGAATCCGCGTTGTAGGCTTGACCGGGCTTGATTGTGACAAGCGACTTGAATTCATCGTCACGGTTGAGAAAGTTGCCTTCCAGCGTGATGCCAGAGACCACAAAGCGCTCGCCTTCGGAAAGGTTCAGCGTAATGCTCACGTCTTGCTTGTCAGGCGAAATTGCGACTTGGGTAGAGTCGATTTTGAATTCGAGGTAGCCGCGCGTCAGGTAGTACGAGCGCATGGACTCAATGTCGGCGTTCAGCTTGGCCCGTGAGTAACGGTCAGACTTGGTGTACCAGCTCATCCAGCCGCCCGTGTCCAGGTCAAACAACCCACGCAGCGTGGACTCGCTGAACGCTTTGTTGCCAACGATACGAATCTCTTTGATCTTCGCAGTATCGCCTTCGACCACGTTAAACGATAAATTTACGCGATTGCGCTCGATAGGCGTGACCGTGGTCACGATTTCCGCGCTGTACATACTGCGGTTGATGTATTGGCGTTTTAGCTCTTGCTCGGCTTTATCGGCAAGCGCTTTGTCAAAGGCCTGACCTTCTGAAAGCCCGATCTCACGAAGCGCTTTCTTCAGGGCTTCCTTGTCAAACTCTTTAATGCCGACAAAGCTCACATCAGATACGGTCGGGCGCTCCTCCACTATCACGATAAGAACATCACCGTTCACCTCGAGACGTACGTCTTTGAACAAGCCCAAGCCAAACAGCGCACGAATCGCGTTTGAGCCCTTGTCGTCGTTGTAGGTTTCGCCAATCCGAAAAGGCAATGACGCGAAGACCGTGCCTGGCTCAATCCGCTGCAAACCTTCCACACGAATGTCGCGCACCGTGAACGGATCCACTGCAAAAGCCGACTGAGCCATGCACAAAGTAACAGCAACGGCACAAACCGCAGCAAGTCGAAATCGGTTGTATTTTTTTTGCATTGAATTGTGTTGGCCTGCGGTTCGTGAGGCGTCGAAACTGGAAGGCGGTACGTTCAAACTTGCGCACGCATGCCGCGTATCTGTTTATAGACCAACCAGAAGTCGGCTGATATCGTTAAAAAGTGCTACCGACATCATGGCAAGCAAAGCTGCCACACCGCCGCGTTGCAAGGTCTCCATCGAGCCGGTGGATACCGGCTTGCCCGTAACAGCTTCCCACAGATAATACATCAGGTGTCCACCGTCCAACACCGGAAGCGGTAGCAAGTTCAGCACACCCAGACTGACACTGATAGCAGCTAAAAAAAGCAGGTAAGCGCTTAACCCAAGGCTCGCTGATTTGCCGGCGTAATCTGCAATCGTCAATGGGCCGCTCAAGTTTTTTAGGGACGCCTGCCCTATCAGCATCTTGCCCATCATCTTGAGCGTCAATACCGATGAGTCCCAGGTTCTTTGCACACCTTGCCACAGCCCATCGAACACGCCGTAGCGCACGGTGACAAATGCAGGCGGCCCGCCAACCGCGGCATCAATCCGCGGCACGGTCACTTTGCCGTCGGCGGCCATACGCGGCGTGACTTGTACGTCGAGTGCCCGGCCCTCGCGAAGCACGCGCCAGGTTTGTGGAGCGCCATCAGAGCCAGCTGTTGTTGCCGCAGGGTTCCGAATAGCGAATCGCAACTGCTGGCCATCCACAATTGTGATCGCGCCAAGTTGCAGCACCACGTCACCAGCCTGAAGGCCCGCTTTGTCCGCCGGACCACCTGCCAGGAGATTGCTCAATACCGGCTCGGTCCACGGACCAATAATGCCAATGCGCCTGAACATTTGCGCGTCGACTTCCTTTGCATCGAAATTCTGAAAATCCAAAACCACTTCACGCACGGACGCGTTTGCAGCGCTATCGGAATTTTTTGGCTGGGCCGCGCCGTCAGACACTGCGAGGCGCACGTTGCGGCCATTTAGCGCACCCTGCATGAGGCGCCAGCGCAGGTCTTCAAAAGAGAGCACCGGCTTCAAAGCCTCTCCGTCAAAACTGGCACTTTGCACCACCTCCTGACCGCGCAAGCCAGCACGCTCTGCAACAGATCCAACAGTGGGGCTTGCCAATACGGCTTTTGGCTCTTGCAAGCCAGTCCAGTTCAAGGCGCTGTAAATAAAAATAGCCAGCAGCAAGTTGGCAATCGGCCCCGCCGCAACAACAGCGGCACGGGACTTCAAGGGCTGGTTGTTAAAGGCCAAATGCCGCTCTGCGGGGTTAACCGGGCCTTCGCGCTCATCGAGCATTTTGACGAATCCGCCAAGCGGAAGCATGCCAATCGAGAACTCGGTGGGCTTGCCTTTTAGCCGCCAGGTGTAAATGGGTTTGCCAAACCCAATTGAAAACTTGAGCACCTTTATTCCGCACGCCACTGCTACGCGGTAATGGCCGTATTCGTGAATAGCAATCAGCACACCCAAGGCGACTAAAAAAGCAACGACCGTCATCATGTCAAACCTCCATCTGTTTCGCAAAATCGGCAGCTACCATGCGGGATTCCTCATCGATAGCCAGCAAGCCATCGATGCCGATCACTTCAGATAGAACCATCCGGTCTAAAGTTGCACGATTGACGCTGTAAATCTGATCGAAGCGAATTTTTTTGGCTAAAAAAGCGGCTACCGCAATTTCGTTGGCAGCATTTAAAACTGCAGTTGTGCCGACTGGCGCCGCAAGCACCTCCCAAGCCAATTGCATGCAAGGAAACCGATGTGGGTCGAGCGCTTCAAACGTCATGGCAGCGAGCGATTTGAAGTCAAGCGCTTTGGCACCTGACGCCAGCCGACCGGGCCAGGCCAAACCATAGGCGATTGGCACGCGCATGTCGGGCGTGCCCATTTGCGCAACCACTGAGGTGTCGCGGTACTGCACCATCGAATGCACGACGCTTTGCGGGTGGATCACCACTTCAATCTGGCTGGGCTGCACCCCGAACAGGTACTTGGCTTCAATAACTTCCAGCGCCTTGTTCATCATGGTGGCGGAGTCCACGGAAATCTTCCGGCCCATCACCCAATTGGGGTGCGCGCAAGCTTCTTCAGGGGCAACGCTGTGCAAAGTTGCCAGGTCGCGCGTGCGAAACGGTCCGCCAGACGCTGTCAAAATAATTTTTTCAATGCGTTCAGCCCAGGTGCCTGGGTCATCGGGCAAGGACTGGAAAATGGCTGAATGCTCACTGTCAATGGGTAGCAACTGCGCACCGCCCGATCGCACGGCCTGCATGAACACTTCACCGCCGACCACCAACGCTTCTTTGTTGGCCAACAGCAACCGCTTGCCTGCTTTGGCTGCTGCCATGCACGCACGGAGCCCCGCAGCACCAACAATCGCCGCCATAACAGCGTCAACGTCAGGGTGTGATGCTATAGTTTCAAGAGCTGCTTGCGCCCGTATTACTTCAGTTTTAAGCCCTTTTAGCTTAATTTTTTGGCTCAGTATTGCCGCCTGGCTATCATCAGCCATCACCGCAAAGCGTGGCAGAAACTTGGTGCACTGTGCCAGTAGGAGTTCAGTTTGGGTGGCAGCGCTGAGCGCAAAGACTTCAAACTTCTCAGGGTGCATGCCAATCACGTCGAGCGTATTCACGCCGACTGAGCCGGTCGAGCCCAAAACAGTGATGCGCTGCTTTCTCGTCGTCATGTGCAAGCGTCCTTCTGGTTAAAGGCTGACCAGCATCATGGCCAAAGGAAGTGCTGGCAGCAGGGCGTCCACGCGGTCCAGCACGCCGCCGTGGCCCGGCAGCAAATTGCTGGAATCTTTTGCGCCTGCTGCGCGTTTGACGAGCGACTCAACCAGATCGCCCACCACACTGATTGCAACCATGAACAACGCAGCCACTGCCAAAAATACCAGGCCGTGGCGCCCCCGCAATTGCGCATACAGATTTTCACTCGAGGCGAAGGCCCATACAAATGCCATCACCAATACGGAAGCAATAGCGCCCCAGACCCCTTCCCAGGTTTTACCGGGGCTGATACTTGGCGCAAGTTTGCTTTTGGTAAACCGACCACCCAGCGAGCGACCAGCAAAGTAGGCGCCGATGTCTGCAACCCACACCAGCAACAACACAGACAGCAAAAACTCAACGCCTCGCACACGCGCCTGCGCGAGCGCAAGCCAGGCCAGGCACAAGGCGAGCACACCCAGCACCAATCGCAAGGTTTGAGGAATCTTTGGCCAAACCGACGGCCCGTGCGCCATCAGCCAGGCGCCAACCAGAACCCAGGCGGCTCCAGTGACTGTCCACAGCAGCGGCATTTCTGCACCAATTAACCCATAAAACCAAGCTGCAGCGCATATAGAAATGGCGCCAGCAGCTATTAAAAAAGAAGCAATCTGGCTGTAGCCATTGAGCTTGCACCATTCCCAAGCGGCTGCGCCAATCAGCACCAAGGCAACCGCATGGAAAGCATTGGGGTTTGGATAGAACAGTGCTGGCAACAACACGGCCAGCAATGCAATAGCGGTGATGATGCGCGTCTTGAGCATCAGGCAACTTTAATGATGCGGCTTTTTTGGCGAGCAACTTCAAGCGGTTCGTCAAGCTGTGCGGAGGTCAATCCAAACCGCCGCTCGCGTGTTTTGTAAACGTCAATGGCTTCATCGAGAGCCGCTGCATCAAAGTCGGGCCACAGCTTTTTGGAAAAATGCAGCTCGGAATATGCCGCTTGCCACAGCAGAAAATTACTGATGCGCAGCTCACCGCCAGTGCGAATCAGCAAGTCGGGATCTGGTACGTGGGCAAGCGCCATCGCGCGGTCAAGCGACACCTCAGTGACGGGCTGGCCACCGGCGATGAGCTTTTGTGCCGCCTGAGCAATGTCCCATCGCCCACCGTAGTTAAAGCAGACGTTCAAAACCAGACGCTGGTTGGTGGACGTGTCCCCTTCAGCTTTAGCAAGCCCCGCCTGCACCTTTGCGGACAACTGCTGCCGGTTGCCAATGAAATGCATGCGAACGCCGTTGGTTTGTAGTCGCGGAACCTCACGGGACAAGGCAATTGCCAACAGCTCCATTAGGCCCGAGACCTCATCTACGGGACGACTCCAATTTTCAGAAGAGAACGCAAATACCGTCAGAACGCCAATACCCCGGTCTATGCAAGCCTGAACGCAGGCCTTAAGCGCGTCCACACCCTGCCGGTGCCCAGCGATGCGCGGCAATAACCGCTTGGATGCCCAGCGACCGTTGCCGTCCATCACGATTGCGACGTGGTACGGAACGGCATTTGAAATGGGCATCGACATATAGCGGTTCCCCGTTAGCAGCTGCAGCCTAATGAAGTCAAATCGGAAGGATTTAAACCGCCATGATGTCGGCCTCTTTGCCAGACACCAGCTTGTCGACTTCAACAATGTAGCGGTCGGTAAACTTTTGCACTTCATCGTGCGAACGACGCTCATCGTCTTCAGACGCCAGCTTTTCTTTTACAAGCTTTTTGACGCCGTCGTTCACGTCGCGCCGCAAATTGCGAATCGCCACCTTTGCGTGCTCGCCTTCAGCGCGAACCACCTTGGTCAATTCTTTGCGACGTTCTTCAGTCATGGCGGGCATTGGTACGCGAATCAGATCGCCTTGCGACGCGGGGTTCAAGCCCAGGTCGGAGTCGCGAATGGCTTTTTCAATTTTCGCGCCCATGCCCTTTTCCCACGGCGACACGCTGATGGTGCGCGCGTCGAGCAATGCCACGTTGGCCACCTGGCTGATGGGCACCATAGAGCCGTAGTAGTCAACCTGTACGGTATCAAGCAAACCTGGGTTGGCGCGGCCAGTGCGGATTTTGTTCAAACTGTTTTTGAACGACTCTATCGATTGCTGCATTTTTTGCTCAGCAGTCTGTTTGATCTCAGTGATGCTCATCTTTAACTCCCCGAATTTTTACGCCAGACGTCAGTTTAAAACCTAATCCGTGCAGCTCTCAAACGTGTACCAGCGTGCCTTCGTCTTCGCCCAGCACAACCCGCTTGAGCGCGCCGTGTTTGAAGATGCTGAATACCTTAAGGGGCAGCTTCTGGTCGCGGCACAGTGCAAACGCAGTTGCGTCCATGACTTCAAGATTTTTGCCCATTGCCTCGTCAAACGTGATGCTGCTGTACCGCGTTGCAGTGGGGTCTTTTTTCGGATCTGCGGAATAAACGCCGTCGACTTTGGTCGCCTTTAAAACGATTTCTGCACCAATTTCAGCGCCGCGCAACGCAGCCGCGGTGTCGGTCGTAAAAAACGGATTACCGGTGCCCGCAGCGAAAATGACAACTTTGCCTTCTTCAAGGTACTGCAGCGCTTTGGGCCGCACATAGGGCTCCACCACGCGATCAATGGCGATTGCAGACATCACTCGCGGGGTCAGGCCAGCCTTGTCCATCGTGTCGCCTAGTGCCAATGCATTCATTACGGTGGCCAGCATACCCATGTAGTCGGCGGTTGCGCGGTCCATACCCACAGAGCCCCCCGCCACGCCGCGAAAGATATTGCCGCCGCCAATCACTACTGCGACCTGAACACCCATGTGTGTGATTTCGGCGATTTCTTCCACCATGCGGACAATGGTGGCGCGGTTGATGCCGAATGCATCGTCGCCCATCAAAGCTTCACCAGACAGTTTTAACAAGATTCGCTTGTAGGCTGGCATGGGAGCGCTTTCTGTTGTAAGGTTCAATGTAAATTTCACGGCCCCGGCGGGGGACAGTGCGCTGCTTCAGCCCGCTTTGGCGGCGGCGATTTGAGCAGCCACTTCGGCTGCAAAATCATCAACCTTTTTCTCTATGCCCTCGCCCACGACATACAGCGTGAATGCACTGACCTTCGTGGCTTTTTCTTTGAGCATTTGCTCAACCGTTTGCTTGTCGTTTTTAACGAACGACTGGTTGAACAGACTGACCTCCTTGAGGTACTTTTGAACTCCGCCTTCGATGCGCTTGGCGACGATTTCCTCGGATTGAACGGGTTTCCCTGCAGCTACTGCAACAGAAGCGTCTTCAGCCGCTTTGGCAGCAGCAACTGAGCGCTCACGCGCAACCAGTTCAGCAGGCACCTGATCACTGGACAGTGACACTGGTTTCATGGCGGCGACGTGCATGGCGACGTCTTTGGCAGCGGCTTCGTCGCCTTCAAACTCAACCACCACGCCAATGCGCGTGCCGTGCAGGTAGGCGGCAGACTTGCCAGCAGAAAAGCGCTTGAAGCGGCGCACCGACATGTTCTCGCCAATCTTGCCAATCAGTCCCTTGCGCACGTCTTCCACTGTCGGGCCGAAACCGTCAAGCGTCATGGGCATTGCCGCAATGGCGGCGATATCAGCCGGGTCATGGGCCACGATGCCGCTTGCCACGCCGTTGGTGAAGGCTAAAAAGCTGTCGTTTTTCGTGACAAAGTCGGTTTCGCAATTGATCTCGACCAGCGCGCTGACGTCGTTGGCACTGTGGTGGGCAACAACGCCCTCAGCGGTGATGCGCGAAGACGCTTTGCCAGCTTTGTTGCCGAGCTTGACGCGCAAAATTTCTTCTGCTTTTTCAAAATTGCCGTCGGCTTCGGTCAGCGCTTTTTTGCACTCCATCATGGGGGCATCAGTTTTGCCGCGCAACTCGGCGACCATGCTTGCTGTAATTGCCATTTTTCATTTCTCCAAAATGTCGATCGAAATCGGTTGAGGTCTATTTGTCGTTAACTTGTAAAAAAGGGGCTACCTGAGCCCCTTGATCGCATGGTGCGCAGCGCGCATCACGGCTTAGGCAGCGGAAGGCACTTCCACGAACTCGTCAGAACTTTCAGGCTGCACCATTTTTACGACTTCGCTCATTGCATTGGCACGGCCTTCAATAATCGCATCGGCAATGCCGCGTGCGTACAACGCGACTGCTTTTGATGAGTCGTCGTTGCCCGGAATCACGTAATCGATACCGATGGGTGAATGGTTGGAGTCCACCACGCCGATCAGTGGGATACCGAGCTTTTTAGCTTCGAGGATGGCGATTTTGTGGAAACCGACATCGATCACGAAAATCGCATCTGGCAACGCTGCCATGTCCTGGATACCACCGATGTCTTTTTCAAGCTTTTCGATTTCGCGCTTGAACGTAAGCTGCTCTTTTTTGCTAATCGTATCCAGACCAGCTTCTTGCTGGGCTTTCATTTCCTTCAGGCGTTTGATCGATGTTTTGACAGTTTTAAAGTTCGTCAACATGCCGCCCAACCAACGCTGGTCAACAAAAGGCACACCGGCACGCTTGGCCTCCATGGCTACGGTTTCGCGCGCTTGGCGCTTGGTGCCGACCATCAAAATCGTGCCGCGGTTGGCCGACAACTGCTTCGCGAACTTCATCGCGTCGTTGTACATCGGCAGCGACTTCTCGAGGTTGATGATGTGAATACGGTTGCGATGGCCAAAAATGTACGGTGCCATTTTTGGGTCCCAGAAGCGGGTTTGGTGTCCGAAGTGGACGCCGGCTTCCAGCATTTCGCGCATAGTGGTTGACATGTAAATACTCCAAAAGGTTGTGTCTAAAATCAGCGCTTATTGGCAGAAAATCTTTCCGGCAACACCTTGAATGGCTGATTTGCGATTTACCTTGCAATTTGGGCTAATCTCCTCTGCAAAGCCACTCGATTATAGCACCCCAGCACACCAGTTTCGCCCTGCCCCATGCCAGCCGCCCCCCTTCAATCATGGCAGCAAGCGCGCGACAGATTGATGTCGTGGCAGGCGCCGAAAACAACCGCCGATGCAAACCGGGCTACAACGCTACTAAATAAATAGCTGCTCGCGCCGGTATCTAATTCGCCAGGCACCTTTTTTAACAACAACATGAACACTACAAACTCAGTCGCTTTTGCGCTGTCTGCAATTGGACGATTCCCATGAGAATTGCAATCATTGGCGCAGGCATTATTGGCATTACCACCGCTTACGAACTTGCCGTTGACGGGCATGAAGTGACCGTCTACGAAAGGCGCGGTGCGGCGGCTGAAGAAACCAGCTTTGCCAACGCTGGTGTGGTTGCGCCTGGCTCAGTCACGCCGTGGGCGGCTCCTGGTATGCCGGGTAAAGTGTTTGGCAACCTGTTCAGCCGCCATGTGGCGGTCAAGCTCAGTTTGCCGTTGTCTGCACGCGACTTGGCATGGATGTGGAAGTGGTGGCGCGCTTGCAAGGTAGACACGTACCTGGCAAACCGTGCGCGCATGCAGCGCCTGGCGTTTTACAGCCGCGAGCGGTTGCACCACATCACCGCAGATCTGCAGCTGGAATATGACCGCAGCGACGGCTACACGGTGCTGCTGCGCAGCGAAAAAGACAGTCGCCTGGTGCAACCGGGCTTGGCAGTGCTACGGGATGCGGGCGTGCTATTCACTGAGGTCAACGCCGAGGCGGTGCGCAAAATTGAACCGGCCATCAACCCGGACACTGAATTTTTGGGCGGCATTCACCTGCCGCAAGATGAAGTCGCCAACTGCCGCCAGTTTGCACTGTTGCTGAAAGACGTTGCACGCAATATGGGCGTAAATTTTGAGTTTAATACGACTATAGCCCAATTAAATTCAATGCAGGATGCTACTATTTCGATAGTGACGAACAATGCTGGCACAAACGCTTTGCATAACTTTGATGCGGTGGTTGTGTGTGCGGGCTTGGCTTCCAGCGCACTGCTCAAGCCGCTCGGCCTGCGCATTCCCATGACAGCGGTGTATGGCTACTCCATCAGCGCGCCGATTCGCGAGCCACTGAACGCCCCGCGCAGTGCGCTGATGGATGAGCGCTACAAAGTCGCCATTTCCCGTTTGGGCAACCGGGTGCGGGTAGCGGGCAGCGCAGAAATTGGCGGCAGTCTGGAAAAGCATCGTGCCTCATCGATTCAGACACTTTACAAAGTCTTGCAAGACTGGTTTCCTGGTGCAGCGCAGCATGCCAACACCGGAGCCAGCGTACAGGTGTGGAAAGGCGCTCGCCCCATGCTGCCCGATGGCCCGCCCATCATCGGGGCCAGCGGCACGCCCGCCGTATGGCTGAATCTGGGGCACGGCTCCAGTGGCTGGGCGCTGAGCTGCGGGAGCGCACGGGCGCTGGCCGATCAAATAGCCGGAAAATCGCCAGACATCGACATGGGCGGACTGGACATTGGCCGATTGGCTTAGGCCCTGCGATTGCGTCATCGCGGCGGGTTACAGTACCGTCGTGCTACATGTTGTAGTGCATCAACTTTTTGATTGGAATCACCATGGGCATGTTCAGTTTTATCAAGGAAGCCGGCGAGAAATTGTTCGGTACGGGCGAAGCCAAGGCTGCGCAAGCCGCGGTAGCCGCAGCGCCCACGCCTGAAAATATTGCAGCCATGAGCAAAGCCGCTGGCGACGCGATTGCCACCTACATTCGCGCGATGAAGCTCGAGGTAGACGGCCTTGACGTGAGTTTTGACGCAACATCCGGCGTTGCGACCGTCTCAGGCGTTGCGCCCGACCAGGCGACGAAAGAAAAAGTGCTGCTGTGCTGTGGCAATGTGGCGTCAGTCGCCAGCGTGAACGACCTGATGACCGTTAGCGCGCCAGAGCCAGAGTCGCAAATGCACATTGTTGTGAGTGGCGACAACCTGTCGAAAATCAGCAAGCAGTACTACGACACACCCAACAAGTACCAGCAGATTTTTGAAGCCAACCGGCCCATGCTCACCCACCCGGACAAAATTTACCCGGGCCAGGTACTGCGTATTCCGCCCGAGGCGTAAGCCCGCTCACCCTTGGACGATTGGCCGCGATGCATAAGGTCACTTCTGCACACGGCCACACGCTGTTCAGCGCAGCTGCCACGCGCCGTATTGAACAGCACGCAGCCGCCCTGTTACCGGCCTTCACACTCATGCAGCGCGCCGGCCTGTCAATTGCCCGCCTCACCCTGGCGTTGGCCCCGCACGCCAGGTGCATCTGGATTGCGTGCGGTCCCGGCAACAACGGCGGCGATGGCTTTCAAGCGGCCATGCACTTGCACCAATGGGGAAAGAACGTCACGGTAACCTGCGTTGAGCCCGGCGCAAAGGGTTTACCGCCGGACGGTGCGCAAGCGCGGCAGAACGCGCTGGCTGCTGGAGTTCAATTCGCCAGCCAGCCGCCTGAAAACTTTGATTTTTGCGTTGACGCGCTGCTCGGCCTTGGCGGTTCGGGCGCATTGGCCGACGGGCGGCCGGGAATGCAATTGATGCTCGACTGGCTTGAAGCAATGCACAACAGCGCCGCGCCATGCCTGGCGGTGGACTTGCCCAGTGGACTTGACTGCGATACAGGTGTATCAGCTGGCGCATTATTCGCTATCAATAAAGAAGCTGCACGCGCCCGTATTTATTCACCAAAAGCCCTTTTTACCTTGAGTTTATTGACATTAAAGCCTGGCTTGTTCACCGCCCACGGCCGTGATGCTGCGGGTCAGGTGTGGTTTGACGACCTGCAAGTCAGCTCCAAAGGCGAGCCACCCGGTGCACACCTGCTCGGCGCGGATCGCGCTGCACCCAGGCGGCGCGGCTTGGCGCCGCACGACAGCCACAAAGGCGTTTTTGGCGATCTTGCAGTGGTGGGCGGGCAATCGACAAGCGCAAGCCACATGGTTGGCGCTGCACTACTGGCAGCGCGGGCGGCACTGCACGCGGGCGCAGGCCGGGTGTTTGTGGCGCTGTTGGGCGAACGCGGCATATGCGTAGACACGGCACAGCCAGAACTTATGTTTCGCAGCCTGGACGCACTGGATTTAGACAATTGCACTGTGGTCTGCGGCTGTGGCGGCGGGAGCGCTGTGCAAGCCGTGCTGCCAGGGGTTTTATCTGCCGTGTGCAGGCTGGTACTGGACGCTGATGCCCTCAATGCAATCGCCGCTGACCCCGCGCTGGCGAAGCTCTTAATAGCCAGAGCCAGCAGCGGCTTTTGCACAGTGCTCACGCCGCATCCGCTTGAAGCAGCCCGCCTGCTTGGGACCACAGCTGCGCAAGTGCAGCTCGACCGGCCTCAGGCGGCACACCAACTCGCCGAGCTGTTCGGTTCCGTGGTGGTTCTTAAAGGCTCAGGCACGGTGGTTGCTGCGCCTGGGCAAACGAGCTGCATTAACCACAGCGGAAATGCGATGCTGGCCACCGCGGGCACGGGCGACGTGCTGGCAGGCATGGTGGGGGCGCAACTGGCCCGATTGGCTCACTCAATAAATGGTGCAACAGCGTTTGATGCAGCCTGCAATGCGGTGTTCAAGCACGGGCAGCTGGCTGACGATTGGTTGGAACATCAGCAGGGATTGAACCTGACCGCATCGCGCCTGGTCGCCGCAATCTGAACGTTAAACCAGCACCATCAGGCCGATCTGCAGCGCAATGATCAGCGCGATGGCAGACAAATCCACACCTCCCACCGAAGGAATGATTCGGCGCAGCGGGCTGAGCATTGGCTCCGTTAACCGACCGAGCAGCGCGTATGCGGATGAGCCTGGTTGAACCCACGACAAAATGGCAAAGCCAATTACCAGAATCATCGTGGCTTGCAGCGCAACGCGCAGCAGCATTTTGAAGGCAAACACCCAAACAGACGCCAGTGCGAAAGGGTCGAATGCAGCCAAGCCCATGCCGCTGAGCAGAACCGTAAACAACAAAAACCAGATCACACCGTAGCCAAGCGCCAGCAGCGCAGCAGCGAGCAAACTGGCCCAGTCAACTTTTGACGCCATCAATGATTTCGGCAGCACCAGGCGCAGGGGCTTGACGCACCAGTCCGTCACTGCCATCACAAAAACGCCCGGCTGCCCATGCATGCTGACGCGCGTCCAGTTCATCCAGGCGCGCAGCAGCGCTGCAGCAATCAGCACGAAAAAAATACTTTCGAGCAGAAAAGAAAGAATGCGAATCAACATGGCTTTTTAACCTGAAATAAGGTCATCAACGTCGCGGCTTATTGCCTTGCTTGCGGCCCGCTTTCAAGGCGGTCTTACCCGGTGCTTTTTTAATCGAGGCTTTAAGCGCCTGCACCGGAGACGGTAACAACCCGCCAGAGCCACGCTCCGTGCGGCTCGACGACGACGCGCCTGATGCCCCGGACGACCGCGAACCGCGCGCTGGGCGGGACGCGCTGGCACCAGCTCGCCGGTTGCCTTTGCCGTCACGCGCTGTTGCGCGCTCTTGCGCAGGCAACTCACCAGCGTGGCCGCCGGTCTTGTCTTTCATGGCCCGATTGGTTAGCGCCAACAAGGCTTCGCCTTCGTTGATCAACCTGAAATCGATTTTGCGGCCATCCAGATCAACCCGACTCACCTGCACTCGTACCCGCGTGCCAATTGCGTAACGAATGCCGGTGCGCTCGCCGCGCAGTTCCTGCTTGGCTTCGTCAAAGCGGAAGTACTCCCCGCCCAACTCAGTGATGTGTACCAGGCCTTCAACGTACATCGCATCCAGCGTTACAAAAATACCGAAAGTGGTGGCTGCTGACACAACGCCGCCAAACTCTTCACCCAGATGCTCACGCATGTACTTGCATTTGAGCCAGGCTTCCACGTCACGGCTGGCCTCGTCAGCGCGGCGCTCATTGGCGCTGCAATGCAGGCCAGCGGCTTGCCATGCCAGCTCATCCATACTGGCTTTTTTCGGCTTGTGTTCCGGGTCGTTCACCCTTGAGGCGAGCCGCTTGGACAATTTGGCCTCAGCTTCTCCTGGCGTGGGCAGGTTTGGCAACTGGTATTTGGCTTTACCCAACACCGCCTTGATCACGCGGTGCACCAATAAATCCGGGTAGCGGCGAATTGGACTGGTGAAGTGCGTGTAGGCCTCATAGGCCAAGCCAAAGTGGCCGCTGTTCATCGGCGTATAAATTGCCTGCTGCATCGAACGCAGCAGCATGGTGTGGATTTGCTGCGCGTCAGGGCGGTCTTTGGTGGCCTGCGCAATCTGCTGAAATTCGCCGGGAGTTGGCTCGTCACTGATAGACATGCCGATGCCCGCTGCTTTGAGGTAATTGCGCAGCATGTCTTTTTTCTCGGGCGTTGGGCCTTCATGCACCCGAAACAACCCAACGTGTTTGCTTGACGCTATGAAGTCAGCGGAGCACACATTGGCCGCCAACATGGCCTCCTCAATCAACCGGTGCGCAACATTTCGGGTACGCGGAACAATTTTTTCAATGCGCCCGGCTTCGTCACAAACAATTTGGGTTTCGGTAGTTTCAAAATCCACCGCTCCGCGTACGCCGCGCTCTTTGAGCAGCGCCTGATAGACATCGTGCAGGTCAAGCAAGTGAGGTACCAGCGCTTTTCGCTGCGCTGCCTCAGGGCCGCGTGTGTTAGCCAAAATAGCTGCAACTTCGGTGTAAGTAAGGCGCGCTTTGCTGAACATTACTGCCGGGTAGAACTGGTATGCGTGGACGTCACCTTTGGCCGTGACCAGCATGTCGCACACCATGCACAGCCGCTCTACGTTCGGGTTGAGCGAGCACAGACCGTTGGATAGCTTTTCAGGCAACATCGGGATCACCCGGCGCGGAAAATACACGCTGGTGGCACGGTCGTAAGCGTCAACGTCAATTGCGCTGCCAGTTTCAACATAGTGGCTCACGTCGGCAATGGCAACCAGCAATCGCCAACCTTTCCCGCGTCCCACTTTGGCGGGCTCGCAATACACGGCATCGTCAAAGTCGCGCGCGTCTTCACCATCGATGGTGACCAGAGCAATGTCAGTCAAGTCCACCCGGTTTTTCTTGTCTGCCGGGCGAACAGCGTCGGGAAGCGATCGGCTGAGGGCCATCGCTTCGTCCGAAAACTCATGTGGCACCCCGTATTTGCGTACGGCAATTTCAATTTCCATACCGGGATCGTCAATCTCGCCCAGCACTTCTTTTACGCGGCCCACTGGCTGGCCGAACAACGCTGGCGGTTCGGTCAGTTGCACCACGACAATCTGGCCCGTTTTAGCCGAACCGGTTGCGCCTTTTGGAATCAAGACGTCTTGACCGTAGCGCTTGTCCTCAGGTGCGACCAGCCACACGCCGCTTTCTTGAAGCAACCTGCCAATGATGGGGTTGGGAGAACGCTCGATGATTTCAGTGACGCGTCCTTCTGGCCGGTTTTTACGGTCGTGGCGCACTATGCGGGCTTTGACCCGGTCTTTGTGCAGCACGGCGCGCATTTCGTTGGGCGGCAGGTAAATGTCAGGATCGCCGTCGTCTCGTTGCACAAATCCGTGACCGTCGCGGTGACCGGAAACCGTGCCCTCGAACTCTGCGAGTAATCCAGCACTGGCGGCGCTGGCGTTTGAATGTGGTGTTTTGATAAAAGTCTCTTTAGTCTGGGGTTTGAACAGTGCCGGATCTCTGATTGAACCTTCAGTTACTGCTGCTTAGTATGCTGTGAAGAGGTTTCAGATTCTGGCCGGGCACCTGCATTTGACAATGGTACACTTGAAGGCTTGCCCGGGTGGCGGAATTGGTAGACGCGCACGGTTCAGGTCCGTGTATCGCAAGATGTGGAGATTCGAGTTCTCTCCCGGGCACCAAAAAAAAGTTGTTTGAAGGTTTAACTGTTTAAAACCACTACTAAAAGTCGCTGAAACATAGCTGTTCAGCGGCTTTTTTTGCGCTGACTGGTTCCAGGTTAAATTGGAACCGCCAGCAGGTCATGGCCTTGCGTTCCCACAATGCGGGCTTTGGTGAACTCACCAACTTTCAATGTTTTGCTGATTTTTTCTGGTGGCATCAACTTGACCACGCCGTCTATTTCGGGCGCGTCCGCGTATGACCGACCGATTGCGCCCTTGCGGCCCAGCGCTGGCGCTGAATCAACCAGCACCTGCATGGTTGCACCTATGCGTTGGCGCAGCTTTTCGTTGGAGACGCTTTCCGCAGCCGCCATGAACCGCGCCCTGCGATCTTCGCGCAGCTCAATCGGCAACATGCCTTCAAGAGCATTAGCGGTTGCGCCGGCGACTGCGCTGTAAGCAAAGCAACCAGCCCGGTCAATTTTTGCTTCTTGGATAAAGTCCAGCAAATGCTGAAATTCGGCCTCTGTTTCACCGGGAAAGCCCGCAATAAACGTACTGCGGATAACGATTTCAGGACAAATTTCCCGCCACCGCGCCAAGCGTTCGAGGTTCTTTTCACCGCTGGCTGGGCGCTTCATTCTTTTCAGCACATCCGGGTGGCTGTGCTGTAGCGGCACATCCAGATACGGCAACACTCTGCCGGTCGCCATTAACGGCAAAATATCGTCCACGCTTGGGTACGGGTAAACGTAGTGCAAGCGAACCCAGGCCCCGTAGGGCTCTGCAATTTCCCCAAGCGACTGCACCAGTTCAAGCATACGGGTTTTGATGGGCTTGCCATCGAAAAAACCGGTTCGGTATTTCACGTCCACCCCATAGGCAGAGGTGTCCTGGCTGATCACCAGCAATTCTTTTACGCCACCTTCAAACAAAGCTCGGGCTTCCACCAGCACATCGCCAATCGGTCGCGAAACCAGATCGCCGCGCATGGACGGAATGATGCAGAACGTGCAGCGGTGGTTGCAGCCTTCGCTGATTTTCAGATAAGCGTAATGGCGGGGCGTGAGCTTGATGCCTGCAACACCAAAAGAATTCGGCACCAGGTCAACAAACGGGTCATGCGGTTTGGGCAAATTCAGATGCACCGCATCCATCACTTCTTGCGTGGCGTGCGGGCCGGTCACTGCCAGCACGCTCGGGTGCATTTGCCGCACCATGTTGCCACCACCCTCGCCTTCTTTTGCCCCGAGGCAACCAGTAACGATGACTTTGCCGTTTGCCGCCAGGGCCTCGCCAATCGTATCCAGGCTTTCCTTGACGGCATCGTCAATAAAACCGCAGGTATTGACGATGACGAGGTCCGCACCCTCAAATGTTTTGGAAGTGGCGTAGCCTTCGGCGTTGAGTTGCGTGAGGATCAACTCGGAATCTGTCAGCGCTTTTGGACAACCAAGGCTGACAAAACCAATGCGTGGAGCCGGTTTGTTTGAAACTGGGACGGGTGGGGTGATAACTTCGCTCATGCGTTCTATTGTCTCAGAGCGTCGAAAAATGCGGGCGTTGGCTTACTTTTTCAAACCCAACGCGGACAACATCTGCTCACTCTGCTTTTGCATTTGCTCCTGCATTTGGGTGAAAACTCCCTTGGATTGTTCGACGTAGCTGCCCATCATGCCCTTCATCATGGGCGATTGGACATTCACCAATTGCGCCCACTTCTCTGGTGACAAACCCTTTGATTGTTCGGCCATTTTCACCTGCAGGTCCATGAAGGTTTGTACATTTTTCTCCAGGTAGGTGCCCATGAAACTCTGCATCGCATTGCCATAAAACCGGATGATGTTTGCCAATACTGGCTCGGTGAACATGGGCGCTCCTCCAGACTCTTCCTCGAGAATGATTTGCAGCAAAATGCTGCGCGTTAAGTCTTCGCTGGTTTTGGCGTCGAGGACCGCAAACGGTATGCTGGCCATGACCAGTTCGCGCACGTCACTGAGGGTAATGTAGCTGGAAGTTTGCGTGTCGTACAACCTTCGGTTGGGGTATTTTTTGATGACTCGCCCGCCCGACTCTTGAGAGGATTCCTTGGCTGCGGTGGCATTCGTGGGTTTGCTTTTTGGCACTCTAAAATTCCTGACAGGTTCTTGACTTTTGCCCCCTGCGAAATAACGCAGGGGATTTAAGCCATTCTAGGAAATTTACAGCAGTGTGTCGCCTTGCAAACCCTGACATGGATCGACTCAAGGCAATATCTGCTGTGAAGACCAGGCAAAAGGTAAAAAATGCAAGGGATTGAAAACCAGGAACTCTGGTAGGCGCAATTGGACTCGAACCAACGACCCCCACCATGTCAAGGTGGTGCTCTAACCAGCTGAGCTATGCGCCTAAAGTCGAAGCGAGAGTATAGCTTATCTTCGTCTGGCCGACCGCACCCCCGCCACGCCTGCCACCACCCCCAGCACTTGTTTGAGCCGGCTTGACTGCGCAACTTCCACCGTAAAAGTCATCCAGGCTGTGCCACCCCGGTTGTCTTTGACTGACTGCGTTTGCACCCCAATCACGTTCATTTTTTCTTTGGTGAACACTTCTGAAATATCGCGCAACAAGCCTTGCCTGTCTGATGCCTCAATCGCCACGTCGACAGGATAAACACCAACATGTGCTGCACCGTCTGCGTTTTTGGGTGCATTCCACTCGACTTCAATCACCCTGTCGGGGCTGCCTTTTGACATGTTGCGAAAGTTGCTGCAGTCACTGCGGTGCACGCTCACGCCTTTGCCTTTGGTGACAAAACCCAAAATATCGTCGGGTGGGGCGGGCTTGCAACACTTGGCCAACTGTGTGAGTAGAGAGCCCATACCGACCACCAACACGCCGCCGTTTTTGGCACTGGATGCGGCTCTAGGCTTTTTCGCCAGCACGTAATCGTCGGCTGTGGGCGCAGGCTCTGGTGGCTTGAGCATGTTTTCAATCGTGCGCAAGCTCAGTTCGTCTTTGCCCACCACTTCAAACAAATCGTCTGCCGCCTTAAAGCCGAGTTGCGATGCGAGGTCGTCCAGCTTCATCGCTGTTTTGCCTTCGCGCTGGAGCAGCTTTTCAACTGCTTCACGGCCCTTGGCAATGGTTTGCGCCATCTCCAAGGCGTTAAACCATGCACGTACTTTTGACCTGGCGCGGTGGCTGGCCAAAAAGCCCAGCTCAGGATTCAGCCAGTCACGTGACGGCCCACCTTCTTTCACGGTGATGACTTCTACCGTTTGGCCGTTCTGTAAGGGCGTGTTCAAGGGTACCATCGCCCCGTCAATCCGAGCACCCCGGCAGTGGTGACCCACGTTGGTGTGCACGCTGTAGGCAAAGTCGACCGCTGTGGCGCCCTGCGGCAGCTCTACGATGGCGGCATCGGGCGTCAGCACGTAAATGCGGTCGTCAAACAGGCTGGCACTGCTTTTTTGAGACGAGCCAGACAAGTCCCGCTCCCAAGCCAGCAACTGGCGCAGCACCGCGATTTTTGAGTCGTACTCACTGCTGGCCGACACGCCCGCGTAGCCTTTGCTGCCCGCCTCTTTGTAAGCCCAGTGCGCGGCCACGCCGTGCTCGGCATGGTCGTGCATGGCCTGGGTACGGATTTGAATTTCAACCGCCCTGCCTGCTCTATCACGCACCACCGTGTGCAGTGACTGGTAGCCATTTGATTTGGGCTTGGCAATGTAGTCGTCAAACTCGCCCTGAATCGGCGCAAAACGTGAATGCACAAAGCCCAATGCCGCATAGCAACCGTTCGCGTCAGCCGCAATCACACGCAGCGCGCGAATGTCAAACACCTGGTCAAACCCCAACGATTTGCCACGCATTTTTTTAACGATGCTGTAAATGTGTTTGGGCCGCCCCTGCACCAGCGCCGCAACGCCGTTTTTGTTGAGTTCGCGCTCCAGGTCAAGGCGCAAGTCTTCCATAAACTGCTCACGCTCTACACGTTTTTCATCAAGTAGTTGCGCCGTTTTTTTATACGTTTCGGGTTCTAAAAACCGAAACGCCAGGTCTTCCATTTCCCATTTGATTTGCCAAATGCCCAAGCGGTTGGCCAGTGGCGCAAACACGTGCAATGACTCATGCGCCAGTGCGGTTGACGCGGCTTGCTTGGTCAAAGCGCAGTAGCGCAAAGTTTGCAGGCGTGACGCCAGCCGCAGCATGACCACCCGCAGGTCACGTGAGAAAGCCAGCAGCATTTTCCGCACGGTTTCCAGCTGCGCTTTCGGGTCATTTTCCAGTTGCGCAGCGGCATTGGCAGACCGGGCCTGCTGCTGCACATTGACCAGCTTGGTGGTCTCCATTGCCAGCTCGGCATAGTGCGCGCCAAACGCTTTGGTGATAACCTCCAGCGGCTTTGTCAGGTGCTGGCAGGCGTACACCAGGTAACTGGCAGCCTGCATGGCGTCAGAGCCGCCAATGGCCTTCAAAATCGCCGCCACCGCATCGGCATGCACCAGCGTGTTTTCGCCGGTGTCCAGCGTTTCGCTGGCGATCAGTGGTTCGGCAAAGGCACGGGCTCTGGCAAGAGCTTCGGGCTGGTCGGGCAGACTGCTGGCGGTGGCCGTGACGATTTGCGAGTTAGCTGCTGACGCTTGACTTTTCATGAGCGACTTCTGCTGTTTCAGCCGAGCAAAAAGCCAACCACAGCCGCCACCTGGTCCGCAGCTACCAAAGTTGGTGCATGACCCACGCCTGCAAACTCAACCAGCCGTGCTTTAGGGCCGCGCTGCCCCATCGCCTGAGCGGTAGCGGGGCTGAGCAAGTCAGAATCTGCTCCGCGAATCAACAGCGTCTTCGCAGTGATGTTGTCATAGAGCTGCCACAGTATTTTTTCGCCTTGCAGGGTTGAGTCTTGCGTAGCTTGTTTGAAGGGCACTGCCAGTGCCGGGTCGTAATGCAGGCGCAGTTTGATGCCCGGAGCATCCGCCACAGGCCGCAGCATGGGCTTGGACAATGCCAGCCACTGCTCTGGCGTATGGGGGCCAAAGCCGGTTGAAATGGCCCACATCGCGTCAGCGGCCTGCTGCACGGAGTCAAAGGAAATGGGCGCACCCAGGTACATGCCAATCCGCACAATCGACAACCATTCAATCGCCGGGCCCACATCGTTCAACACCAATTTGTTGACGGATACCGGCAGCGGCAAACCCGGCTGCCCACAAATCACCATGCCTATCAGCCCACCCATGCTCGTGCCCACCCAGTCCAGCGTGCTGATGGCGGCCTGCGCCTGCAACTGCCCCAACAGCGCCAGCATGTCGGCCGCGTAGCTGGGAATTTGGTAGCCCATTGGGTCTTTCAGCCAGTCGCTTTCGCCGCGCCCCACCACGTCAGGGCAAATCACGCGAATGTTGCCCTGTGCTTTTTCAATCAAATTGGCCGCAAGCGTGTCAAAGTCCCGCCCCTGCCGCGACAGGCCGTGTACGCACACCACCACATGCACGGCAGCCGGGCTGCCCCACTGCCAATAAGCCATTTTGTGGCCGCCTTGGGCAAAATTCTGTTCCCCCGCGGTAGAGGGGCATTGAACGTATTGAAGAGTAGGCTGCGAAGTAGCGGAAGTCATGTTTTCAAAGGCTTGATAATTAGTAAGCAGATTCATTCAATCATACGGAAATCAAAAGGACAAAAATCATGCTCAAAGGTAAAACAGCGTTAGTCACCGGCTCCACCAGCGGCATTGGCCTAGGTATCGCCAAAGCGCTGGCCGCACAAGGCGCCAACATCGTCATGAACGGCTTTGGCGATGTGGACGGCCCGAAGGCTGAGATTGCTGCACTCGGAGTGAAAGTTGCCTACCACGGCGCAGACATGAGCAAGCCGCAAGAGATAGCCGACATGATGGCGTACGCCGCCGCCGAGTTTGGCCAGGTCGACATTCTGGTCAACAACGCAGGCATACAGCACGTCGCCCGAATCGAGAACTTCCCGGTTGAAAAGTGGGACGCCACCCGACTGGCACTGCCCGCCATGCAAAAAGCCAACGGCGGCAAAGGCTGGGGTCGCATCATCAACGTCGCGTCAGTTCACGGCCTGGTCGCCTCGGCTGAAAAGTCAGCCTACGTCGCCGCCAAACACGGCATCGTTGGCCTGACCAAAGTCACCGCACTGGAAAACGCCAAAAGCGGCATCACCTGCAACGCCATCTGCCCAGGCTGGGTGCTGACACCGCTGGTGCAAAAGCAGCTAGACGACCGAGCCAAAGCAGGCAACATGACGATGGAAGCTGCCACAGCGCAACTGCTGGGCGAAAAGGAACCCTCGCTACAGTTCACCACTCCTGAAGAGCTGGGTGCGCTGGCCGTGTTTTTCTGCTCACCAGCAGGCAACAACGTGCGCGGCGTGGCGTGGAATATGGATGGTGGGTGGGTGGCGCAGTAGAAGCTTGCGCAGTGGTTTGCTATTTAATTTATAGCTGTTTGCGCACGTATTGATTGGTCTGTAGCCACTTTTGATGGTGAAAATAGCAGTTTTTTGACTTCAAAAGACTGACTTGGGGCAGGTTTAGGCTAGAAAAGCCTTGAAATGCCGTTTTTTGGCCTTTTTCACCTATTTTTAGACCTCTAGGCTAATGAATATGTGCGCGATCAGCTATGAAATATGAGCAAATTAATTGGAATCCGGCCTTGATTAAGGCTTGCTCGATGTGATCGAGCATTTGCAGGGTCTCAGCGCTGTGCGTGATAAATGCAATGATGCGCAATTGGCCACCGCAGATGGGACAAGGTAAATACCCGTCACGTAAACGGGTTGACCACTGCGATGCCTTCAATCACTTGCCCCGCATTCAAATCTTCCGTGACCAATTCCTTCGCACCGCTGCGCACAGCGGCGGCAACGATGGCGGCATCCCAGTAGGAGATTTGGTGTTGTTGGCTGATTTGCGCTGCATGGGCAACCAGTGTGGCGTCAACTGCCACTTTGGCACGCGGGATGAATTGGCGCAGCAAGGTGTTGGCAGCCTCCACCGAAATACCACCCGCCCGCTTTCGGGTGGCATTGGCGTAGAACTCTTGCAAGACCTGCGCAGAAACCACCCAGTCCATAGAAGCAACAATGTCGATGGCTATCTGACGTTTGGCTGACTCAGCCGGGTTGGCCGAGATGGTGTAGAGCAGGATGTTGGTGTCCAGAAACCGCTGCGTCATGGCGCAGTGCCAGGCGCACTGGCATCCAACTCGCGCCTCATTGCCGCGCGATCATGGATATCTTCGCGGGACAGACGATCTTGGGCGGAGAAATTGCCGGTGCTAGCAGCCCAGTTCAATGTTTTTACCAATGCCGCAAAGTCAGCCGCGCTGGGGTCGGGCCGCAGGCTTTGCAGGTAGTCGCGCACCAAGGCGCTCACACTGATGCCGCGCTCGGCGGCCACAATGCGCGCGGTGCGGTAGGTTTTGTCATCCAGGCTAAGAGTTATATTGCTCATCGTGGCTTGAGTATGGCACATTTTCACGAAAACTGTGTAACTGTGAAATAGTGGTGAGCAATCAGATGCTCATGATTGATCCAGCCTTATGAACTATGGACCGTTCACCCTGAGCTTGTTCGTTGCGTTTCGACATGCTCAACTCGAACGGAAATTGAGACATCATCGGGCCGGATCAAAAGCGTGGAACATGGATGATGGGTGGGTGGCGCAGTAAGAGTTGATGCGGCAATTTGCTATTTAATTAATAGCTGCTTGCGCCCGTATTGATTGGCTTTTGGCTACTTTTGATGGTAAAAATCGCCGTTTTTTGACTTTAAAAGACTGACTTGGGGCAGGTTCAGGCTCGAAAAAGCCTTGAAAAGCCGTTTTTTGCCTTTTTTCACCTATTCATTTGGCCTACAGACCAATGGATATATGCGCTAGCAGCTATGGAAATATGAGCGGATTAATTGAAATTTGACTCAAGTTAGCATCTATCGCTTTTTAGCATGTGATTGCAGTCGTGTCTGGATGTCAGTTTTGATAGCCTTGTAAAGGGGTTCCGCCATCTCCTTCATTTTGGTCCACCCCTCGCTCTGCAATTTCCAGTCTTTTGCCTCGTGACCCACTTCTTTGGATATGACTGCTGACCAGAGCATTTCCGAGACCTTAGAAAACTTCTCTTCCAATTCGCTAGGTAGAAAAATACCATTCCGTGCAACGAAATTTTGCAGTTCCCTAACGGCCACTTTTACTTTATGCAATCGGTGCCAGAACAATATATTTTGGTAAGCGCTCCCTTTTTCTTCCGCATTGCGCACGTCGTCTTTTTGCGAACCCGTAAAGTCTGTGTCTTCCAAAAACTCCTCTAATTGACTTGCGTTCATGCGGTCTACGTTTGCGTATTGCTGCATTGGCGACACCAGCCATCCGACTAAGCCGTGAGCCTCATCTAGTTTCGCCCACGCCTCTGGGAGAACAGAAAATTCCTTTTCCTGTAGCTTCAGCGCACCACTCAACATTGAGTCGATTTCCACCCGTAGCTTTTGGAGCTCAAGGGCTTGCTGATGTCTTAGCTGATCGAGGCGTTCTGCGAACTTATTTTCAATCCATTTTTTTCCTAACCATTGGAAGGTCACATACGCAATCGCTGCGGAACCACCGCCCAACGCAAGCATTTGGAGAAAAAAAGTAATCATGTCGTCCGCAGTCATCAAGGCTTCTAACAAATAGCGTTTATCTGCCGCGCCGCGATGCCAG
>ENA-OFDP01000135-OFDP01000135.1-metagenomes-genome-assembly--contig:-NODE-135-length-34150-cov-5.804106_pt1 | contig 34150 bp, 29 predicted proteins | sample MGYA00153389_OFDP01 | MGnify analysis MGYA00153389
TTGATAGTTCTTGCCAATAATTTTGTTTAAAAAGTAATCAATTTTGCGATTTTGTAAATTTTATCAATACTTCAACCTTCAAAATTATCCCCATTTCTTGTGGATAAAACTTAGGCTGTTTTGTACGCCCTGGCGCACATGAAACTCGGGCACTGTTGCAAATAGGCTGACATGATAAGCTAAATATCTTATTTATTTCGAGATACAGCAGATGAATCCCTTCCACGGTCGGCACTTTCAAGGTGAAATCATTCTTTGGGCTGTTCGTTGGTATTGTAAATATGGCATCAGCTATCGTGAACTTCAAGAAATGCTCGCTGAACGTGGAGTGAATGTTGACCACACCACAATTTATCGTTGGGTTCAGCGTTATGCTCCAGAAATGGAAAAACGTTTACGCTGGTATTGGCGTAATCCTACAGATCTGAGCTCGTGGCATATTGATGAAACCTATGTAAAAGTGAATGGACGATGGTCTTATCTGTATCGTGCAGTCGATCAACGTGGCGATACCATTGATTTTTATCTTTCTTCTAGACGTAATACCAAATCAGCATATTGTTTTCTTGGAAAAATTTTAAATAATGTGAAGAAGTGGCAAATTCCACAAGTGATCAACACGGATAAAGCACCCACATATGGACGTGCTTTATCACGGTTAAAACGGGAAGGTAAATGTCCACCAGACCTTGAGCACAGGCAGATTAAGTATAAAAATAACGTGATTGAATGTGATCATGGCAAGCTAAAGCGGATCATCAGGGCCACATTAGGATTCAAATCTATGAAGACGGCTTATGCCACAATTAAAGGTATTGAAGTCATGCGTGCACTACGTAAAGGACAAGCATCGTCATTTTATTATGGTCAGCCTCAGGGTGAAGTGTGTCTAATCAACAGGGTTTTCGGTCTCTAAGCACTTTTTAAAGGGAACATCATCGACTCAAATCTCTATTTGCAACAGTGCCGATTTTACTGTCTTGCGAGTATAGCCATTGCGGCGATTACCTTGTTTCGGATTCGCTTCAATGTAATTCTCGATTTCTGCTTCAAGAGCAGCTTCGGTCAGTTGTTTAATTAAAGGGGTGAGTATGCCATTTTCTCCAGTCAGTGCTTGTCCTGACTGGAGTTGTTTTAAGGCTGTTTCAAAATCAAATGTAGTTGCCATAATGCATCATTCCTGTTTTTAACAGTTTAAGGAAATGACACAGTTTTTTGAACACTACCCTGATAGTGCTTTGGTGGTATCCATACTATCAAAAGATATCTTAAGAGAAATTTCTACTTTTAGATCCTTTTTTCGGTGGGATTACCCGAAAGGCTATCTACACCATCAACACAATCACATCCTTAAATAGCGTAAAGTCTTTCCAGCAGATGATTCTGTATGTAAACTGATTTACTTAGCAATTGATGCGGCGTCTTAAAAATGGAATAGGCTTATTCGCTGCTAGCATTTAGCCATGAGCCACTTTATTACTGAATTCGGTGACTACCTAAGCAATCACCTTTAGTAATTTATAAAATGTAATTACCTTCTCCTCAAAGTATCTACTATAGAATCAATCCAACTTTTACTTTTGGAACGAGTCGATCTCACTAGTCTAATATAATTAGTATAAGTATTACTTAAAGGAACATATGGCTTTCCATCTTCAAAATTTATGAATATAGGATCACCATTCTCATCAGATGAACTAGACCAATACTTACCCCAAATATTATTTTGGGGTTTAAATAAAATTTCTTGTTGATATTTAAATCCGGCTTCATTTTCTGCTAGCTTTAATCTTTCTAATTCTTCTTGCGTTGGTAGTCGCCAATCACTAAAACCTGCAAATCTTGAATCCATACATATTTTATCTACTTGATCAAAAGCAAAAACCAATGATTCACCAATTACCTCACCCTTCACCCATTTTTGTCCTATACTGATACGTGACCACATCAAATTATTTTTAGGATCTGTCCATACACCACTTTCTAGTTCAGTAAATTGGTCTATTCTTCTTACTATTTCATGACTTTCAGAACATTGTTCATCTAGTCGCTTAATTTTATGTTCAATTCTATCTAATTTATTAACTAAAACCTTTTCTACCTGTTCTAAAAGAAAATCTGATTCTTTTTCTATTATCATTTTCTGATGTTTAATTTGAGCATTGAAATCAGTGTTATTTTCTGCCAATAACTTTAAATAGCTTTCAACAATATTGGCTTCAGCTTTGGTGGTAAAAAAATCATTAAAATTTGTCAATTTCATTTACCTTCACAGTGGTGATAATGGTCTTGATAACGAGTTTGCAATACAGAAACTTTCAATAAAGTAGCAACAAAATTATCTAACTCTAAAGTTCTCATTTTATCTTCAATTAATTGAATAAAAATATCGAATGATGTTTCTTGTTCAGCTGTCAAGCTTTGATAACTTTGTAGCATTTTTTTTGATAAAAAATCTTGTAAATCATTTACATTAACATCGACCTGATTGATAGTATCCAGCATTTTACGCACATAAGTTTCAAACAAATCACATATTGGTTGAATTTTAGCAATCCAATAATTTGACCACCATTGAGCAAGAGGGTGCTGTTGAGGAAGTTGTAAATTTAACAGTTTGATATCATCTAAAAGACTTTCAAAATTTAATGTATCCAACTGACTATACCAGCGGCTTAATAATGTCCCCTGTATTGCATAGCGTTCTAAACCTACTAAACGAGTCATATTCATATTATGAATAAACTGCTCATCTATATATAATCGTGCAATATAAGTCTTTATTCGTTGAATTACCTCTAAATGTTGAAAAAGCATTGGACGAATATCCCATTCATCTTGCCATTGTAAAATTTGTTGTGAATAAGACTTTTTAAAGTCAAAGGTTTGGTTACCTAAAGGGGCTAACAGATCTTCCCAAAAATCATTTCTAAATTGATTGAGTTGGGCTGCATTCATTTCCTCAAAATCTAAAGGTGTAATATTTAGATCTAAATCTTCACTCTCAAATCCCAAATTTTGCCATTCTTCAGTAATGCGTTGTTGCATTTTTTCCTTTAAACGCACCTGACTGCTATGCTCACAATGTGTAATTACTAATCTGAGATGAGCCTTACCTTGTAAAAATATGGCATTGCCAAGCACTTCTAAAAAGTTGCTTAATCGGCATTGATTAATCACACCATCTAAACGATTTGCATGGCACACATAAACAATGGCGAGATTATGCTCACCTACAAAATAATGTTGGGCATCTTGCTCGGCAAAATCATCTTCACCAGAGTTCCAACCAGGAGTATCGATTAAAAATAGCTTTTTAGGTTGATTACCTTCTGAGTAACCATCGCCATTGGCCAAAATAAATTTTGGTTCATTAATTAATAATCTTAAGCGATGGGTTGATGGGTCGTATTCGCTAACAGCCTCACGAGAAGGAAATTCATCTAAGGATGCTAATATATTAACTTCGATATCTCTATCGTCTGGTTTCTCAATCAATAATAATTGCTGATTTTCAGCATAGCTGATTTCTAACTGTAATTTTGTTTGTGCTTCCTGGGAGCTAATAGGTTTAAATTTCTCAGGAATTTTATCATCAAGTAGTTCACGAATAACTCGTGTTTTCCCAGCCGAAAATTCACCAACGATACGTACCGTTAATACACCATCTTCTATCTTAGGTAATGCTTGATCCATTTTTTCAGAAAAATAAATTACATCTTGCATTAATTGATTACTAAGTGAAAACTCCACTATCTTTTTCCTCATTCTAAATTTAAGCAAAAGAAGCCATTACAAGTCTAATTTGTTGCTCTTCTTGCACTAATATTTTTAAATTAGATGCTTTTTGCTGAGGAAGTACTTTCATTTGTTGCTGAATATCTTCTATCTCTAACATTCTGTTTTCGAGTTGTTTATCTATCACTTCTGTCCAATAATGCTTTAAATGCTCTCTAAGATATTGCTCAATGCCTTGAATTTGATAATCAAATTGCGTCATCCATTGTTGAATGGCACGGTTACGATAGCGCTCCAATAATTCTTGCTGTTCCTTCTGTTGCTGTTGCGCTGCCTGAACCTGTTGAAATTTTAATTCCTCTTCTAACTCCAATATATATTTTTGAGTTTGATGAATTTCTTTCTGTTTTTGCTCTAAAGCAAAACCTAATAATTTATTTGCTGAAAGCATATCTTGCTTTAAGTTGAGTTCATGATGTAAATGCTTAATATTCAATGTTAATTGCTGTGTTTGCTCAAAAATTTGAGCTTTTATAACTGGATCTTGAACATATGTCATTTCAGAGGGTTGATCAAAAAGACTCCCAATTTTTTCTGTCCATGTCGATACTGATAACCAATTAAGCAAGTGAAGAGGCGTATATTCTTTTACAGTCTCTTTGGTATCTTGTACCGTTTGTTGTGCTGTTTGAATTTTCTTAATTGTTTTATCTGCAAGTTTTAAAGCTTTACCCACTTTAGTAATTGCAGTATTAGGCAAAAAGAATAGTATATTATCTACTACTCCCCCTACTTGTCGTCCTATATCAGAACCACGGGTATCATAGACTCGACTTTCTACCATAGCAATTGGCATATTGGTCATCAGTTGACGTTCTTTAGCGAACTCACCGATCGCCTGCTCAAGTTGCTGTATACTGTCATCTAAGTTTTCGGTTGAATTTTGCTGTTGTGCTTTTTGTTGATATTCATTTTGATGCACACTCAATTGTTCTTGAAGTTGATTTAATTGCCCAATTTGTAAAAAATCACTACTAGTAATTGGCTCGACTGTCGGTAATCGTAAGTTTAGAGCTTTGATAGCTTGTTCTGGAATTTCAATCTCACCAAACTTTTTCATTAATGTTTGGATATGTTGAATATAAATAGATACAGCTAAACGTAATTGCTGTAAACCTTGTTGTATGAATGAACCCCATTCCTCCTCAGATAAAGATAGTTTTTCCAATTCAATGAGTAAGCTATTCTTTTGCTGATGAATTATTTCATTCATTTGTTGGTCTAACACAACATTTTCATGATCTTGTTGCGTATATAAACTTCTTTTTAGCTCTATCAACGTATTTCCTTTTTCTAGTAACTCTAAATGCAATGCTTTGATTTGTTCTTCATTTAAAATATTATTCGCTTTTTGTTGCTCTAAATTATGAGCTAAAGTATTTTCTAATTGTGGTCTTATTTCAGCAATAAAACGCTGTAACCTAATCTGCTGTACATTTTCTTTGGCCTGAGCAATGAATTCAAAAATTTTCGCATGATTTAAACCTTGATAATGTGTCACGACTAATGGGTGATTATATCCCGTGGCTTGTTGAATTGTTTTTTGCCATTGCTCTAAATTAGGTGGTCTTTCACCTGAAGATATCGCTTGTTCAACTTCATCCCATCGATTAACCAAAATCAAAAGATGTTTACCATAAGACTGAATCAATTGAATTGTATCAATATCAGAAACGGATGCCCCACGTGGAGCAAGCAAATATAAAACAACATCTGCCTGTTGAATTTGTGCAACTGTAAATGACTGATTTTTTTCACAAATAGAACCTAAACCCGGCAAATCTACCACTTGAATATCTTTTAACCATTCTTGATTAAGCCCTAGCACTGCACATTTCACCCCCTCTGGTGCAGTTCTAGTAGCTGTTATAAATTGATTACGATCTATTTGTTGCACTGAATTATCTTTGTAAATCAGTTGAACTTCAGTTGATGGCGCATATTGAATGATAGTAGGTAAAGCAGTCGCTTCTTCTTGCGCAGCATGTAACCAAACATCATTTAGCATCCCATTGAGTAAGCTACTTTTACCTACTGAAAATGATCCAACTAGAGCTAAACGCAAGGGCTTATTCTTTTCAAAAAGCATATTAAATTGTTGGTCTATAGACTGTTGTAAAGAAGTTGGCAACTGTTCTAAAGTAGTGATCAATTGTTCATATTGCATGTTTAACATTCCTTATCTCATCATTTCACTACTTAAAAAATCTTGGGTCACTAACAGTAAATCAGAAACTTCCTTTATGCCTTTTTCTAAAGTCTCATGACGCTGTTTTATTTGTTCTTGACCTTGCTCAATTAAAACTTGTATCTGCTGACGTTGTGCCAATTTTGCTTGTAAAGGTTCTTCAAGTTGTATAATGACTTGATGCTGTAACAAGGTTAATTGTTCATTAAACACATCACTCACATTTGGTTTTACTTGTGTTTGTAATTGAAGAATAAACTGCTTTAATTTTCCTGCAGTATTTTTTACCAATTGATTTCGAGTATCTTCAATCAACTGATCTTTACTTGCTGCAGCATTTTGTTCAATTTTTTGGCGCTCACGTTCAACCCTCTTCACTTCTTGTTCATATTTACGCTGAGCTGCTTCAATACTTAAACGTCTTCCTCTTTTTTCGGCTTCTTCTTGTTGTAATTTTTCTAGATAAGCATCTTTATCAGCAATCACTCTTTGTAGACCTTCATAGTCTCGTTGCCAAGAATTCATATTGCTGTGATCCTCTACCTCAACCCAAACCTCCTTCTTACCGAAAAAGAAATCCATAACCCCCAAACCACCATGAGACTTATATTCTTTTTTTCTTTTAATTTCAGGTTTAGGACGATTACCTAATCGTTCGCGCTCCAATTCAGCACGTTGTAGATTTCGCTTGGCATTTTCCATCGCAATAGGATCTTCAATATTTTTAATCTTGTCTTGTTCTAAACGATGGATCTCTTGTTGTTGCTCTTGAATTATTTTTTCTAATTTTGCATTTTGTTGCATGTACTTATTAATTTCACTTAGATCAATTTCAAAGCCAAGTTCTAACTTTGGTAAATCAAACTTAATATTTCCAACCTTATGTTGTAAGTCTCCAGCATGCTTCTCTAATTGTTTTGCATAATCTACTCTTAAATCAGCAAGCTGTGCCAAAATACGATCATTTTGCCTTTGCATTTGATGATTAATGGCTTCCAAAGCTTCATCATATTGCTCTTGTAATTGAGTAGGTAGCGATATCTGCGTATTACCTTTATCAATTTCTTTTTTAATATAATGATTCGTTACCTGCCCATCTATCTCTAATTTCAAAGCTTCTAACGGTTGAATCAGTTGATTTTCTAATTCTTTAACTAAATGTTCAGCTGCTCTATTATGTTCTCCTTTAGCATTTTTATTTGTTGTTTCCAACTCTAGATTAAGCATCTTAATCTCGTTGTCCAACATATCACTTTCTCTTTTTCTTTCTTCTAAACTTTGATCTGAATTTAATAAAGAAATTTCTTCTTTCATGCTTTCAATTAAATCTTGCTGAATATTAATCAAATTATTTAAAGGCTTTTTATATACTTCATCTGCTGCTTCTCCTGTAGATAACATTTCTGCAATACGTTGTGTAAGCTTATCAATATTAGATTGTGCTATCTTATTTTTATCTAAAGCCCATTTAGCACTTACACCTATTAAATTTTTATCATCAATAATTTGCGCTATTTTACTTTCATCTAAATGGCTTAAATGCTTATGGAAATTATCTTTGACAATTTGATATTTTTTCGCTTCACGCTCTGCTACGTCTACTCTTAAATCTCGATCATCTTGAGGATCAATCACACTATCCCACATATTAATTACTGTGATGAATTTATTAAAATTCTTTTGAACCGTATTAGATAGAAATTTCCACTCTGTTGCATTACCACCAAGTTGCTGTACGCTTTGAACCCAAATTGCAATATGTGCCTCATTAATTGCCCGTTCTGTAATACTTTGATGATGTGCATTAATTGATTGTAGCCCTGGGGTATCGATTAAAACCAATCCTTGATTTAATAGGGGATTATTTGCCGTGAATGCTTCAATATAATCTACTTTTTCTCGTTCCTTTTTATTGCTGATATCTAATTCTGTACTCCACAGTTCCAAAACTTCATCTTTATCCCATCCTATATCTTCATGGCTATCTTGACGATGAATACGAATATATGGCTGATCCTCTCCTTCTGGTAATTTTCTTACAAATGTATTAATTGCAGTTGTCGATTCTTGTGCCGCAATTAAAAGACGTATATTAAGTAATGCATTAATTAATGTTGATTTTCCACGTGAGAATTCACCAATTACAACAAGCTTAATTTCGCCTTCTGAGTTTAACGACTTTTCGATATCTTCAAATGTAGATGCAATATTTTTTAATTCTTTTTGCCCAAACTGTTGAAATACTCTTTGTGTTTCTTGTAAATACTTTTCAACATTTTTAATCTTTTCCTGATAATGTTGTAACTCTCTACTTAAGACATCACTCACAACCCAAAACTCCTATATTTACTAAAATTAAATCATTGCTAGACTTTTATTTACTTATGTATCTAATTAAAAATAAAATTATTTATATAGCAAAATTAACACCATACTATATACATAAAACAATTAAATCAAATAGTTAATAAGGTATCCATCTAAAAAAATAGAATATAAAAGTAGAATTTTCTCTTAAGATAAAAACAGGAGATTCTGCATGAAAATATCTAAATTTAATTACAGCTAGATCATGTCCATTTTAAAATAGGCGGAGTTTAGGATACCTGTAACTCCCCCTTGGCATGAGCAATGCTACAATCTGAACCGTACCGGGTTTGTCGGAGACTTTTTTATTTAAGTTAAGCCACCTGACCTAACGGGTTAATCTTATCATAGTACATTGCTTCAAACTCAAAAGGCGATACATAACCCAGTGCACTGTGTACACGCTTTTTATTGAACCAATCTACCCAGTTTAGTGTCGCAAGTTGTACATCTGCTAAACCTTGCCAATCTGCTTTTAAATATTCAATCACCTCTGTTTTGTATAAGCCATTCACCGTTTCAGCCAAAGCATTATCGTATGAATCACCAGTTGTACCGACTGATGCTCGTAAATTTGCTGCTTCTAAACGATTGGTATAGCGAATCGAAAGATATTGCACACCCCTGTCGGAATGATGAATCACATTCTTTGGCATGCCTCGATCGTGCAATGCTTGCTCAAGTGCATCGAGCACCATATCTGTATTCATCCGTGTAGATACTTTCCATCCAACAATTGCTCGTGAGAACACATCAATAATAAAGGCGGTATAGACCCAGCCTGAATGAGTTTGAATATACGTAAAGTCACTGACCTGAGAAGCACTGCTTCGCAAGGGTCAGGTCGATCAGCACTAAAATTACGTTTCACTAAATCATCTGCTCGTTTTTGATCATCTCGGTTGCGGGTAGTTTGTTTGTTCTTACCACGCCAAACACCTTGTATATCTAGCTTCTGCATCAATCGAGCAACTGTACAACGTGCAATAACATAGCCTTCACGTTTCAATTTTTGCCAAACTTTACGTACACCATATCGACCTAAACTTTCCTTCCAAATTCGTTTAATTTGTTCAGCATGATGCTCATCATGTAGATCTCGTTTCGCTCGATGTTCTGGATTGTCAGCGAGATCTAAAGTTCGGTAATAGGTTGAAGCTGCGATCGGTAAAATCCTACAAATCGCATCAACACCATATAAGTCTTTATTGTTATGGATGAAATCCACCATTATTTGTGTGGGCGGTCGAGCTCCGCCTGGGCGAAAAAAGCGGCTGCTTTACGTAGAATTTCATTGGCACGCTTTAATTCTTTAATTTCACGTTCCATTTGCTTCATTTTTTCTTGATCAGATATCTGTTGTACTTTAATAGGATTTTGCTGATCTAAATGCTTTTGATGCCAGGCACGAAGTGTTTCAGGAGTACAACCAATCTTAAGCTCAATTGCTGTGATTGCAGCCCAAGTAGAAGGATAATCTTTTTCAGATTCAATTAGTAATTGAACCGCTCTTTCTCTAATTTCGGGGGTATAGGTTGGTTTTTTCATCGGAATAGTCTCTCAGAATATTGAGTCTCCGACAAACCCGGTACGGTTCACCTCAACAGATTTACGGAATTAGGTCGACCACTTACCCAAGTTACGCCTTAAATTTGGCTCAATTAGGGGCGCTTTGCATTTCAAATCTTTGTGCAACAAAGCCATTTGGAAATAAAATTATCACAAAAAAGCGACCTGTAATCTTCAAAGTATATCACCAATCTAATTCTGGATTAGCTGTCAGTTTTTCCTGAATTTTAGGTTTTTTATTATTCCCCGAGGCTCTTTTGCGAACCTTACCTTGTAGTTTTAACAACTCTATAGGGGACAACGGCACTTCTGGTATTAAAACATTAAAATTATTCAGCATATTTAATGCCCCTAAAATTGCTATTAAGTCCGAAAGCTTAGCATCGCCCTTTTCTGCATTTAAAACCGTTCTACGACTGACCCATGCTTTATTTGCCACTTCGGCTTGTGTCATATCTAGATTCAATCTAATACGTTTTAACCGTGCCCCTAGAACTGATGCTATATATATTGAACTATCATTTTCTGAATACATCATTCTTCATCACTCTCAAATATTTTTATAAATTTTCAGATAAGAAATTCAAGTCATTAAGTCCTAATATTGCACATAAGTATTGAAAACTACCAGTTCTGTACAAATATTTATCCTTAACTAAGTCAGCATTTCACTAAGGCTCAAATGTGACTGAATGAAGGTATCAGTGAGAGCTGTTCCATTGGCTCAATTTGAGCTTTTCTTCTTTATAAATAAAATAAGAAATAGAATAATTAATATATTTAGCGTTTAACAAATTTTTAATACATTTTAATTTTCACATTTTTCTAAGAATTATTAAAAATGGGCCTTGACGCTACTTAAGATACTGGATAATCTAGTTTTACACAGCAAAATCTGTGTTCAGGCGTGGAAACCTGATATCATCCAAGAGTGCAAATAAAATCAGTCGCTCATGCGGCATTTTTTTTGCCTACTGTTTTGCAGTCGTAATGGTTGCTTGACAGGGCAGCATTATGCTGGCCGTACTCTTGGAACGGTATTTCCACCCCTGTTAAGCAGCCACCAAGTATCTCCATGTGGAAATGGAGTTGGTGGTATGTTCCTTAGACCAAGAGCATTTACGACTATGAATATTGAATTCAATGGTGCAAACCCTTGCACGCCCAAAAACCTTGCTAAGCAACTGATTGTTGAAAGCGCTAAAATTCTAAATCACCAACAACGCCAAGCCTTAGTCGATATTTTCAAAACTTTAGACCAAGCTGAAAAATCAACATTAGATAATCTAGAATCTCTCCAAAAATCTGAACCTAAACGCAAAAAACATTCTCAGGATTTTATTTATCAAGATGAGTACGCTGAAAATGAATTCAATCAAGAGTATTGGAGTGGTCAGCATTATGATTCATATAATCAAGAATATCCTGAAGATTGGGTAAAACGTACTCATCAGCGCCCTCGTCATAGCACTTTTACTTCTAATTACTAAGTTTTAGGAGAATAGTCATGACAAAGAAAACTAAATTATTGGTATTAGGTGATTATCCTCTAATCGCCTCTCCTACCCTTGCGATCAAGTACGGAATGCCAGCTGCAATGTTCTTACAAAAACTTCATTATTGTCTTCAAAGCAAAGATGCGATCAGCTTAAAAGAGCAGAAATACTTTTATCATACATATGAAAAGTGGGCTAAAACCCTCGGTATTTACAGTGTTTCGACGATCAAACGTATCGTCAGTAAATTGAAAAAAGCTGAAATCCTGATCGTAAAAAAACTCGCACAAAATAAATGGCTTCAAACTAATTTCTATACGATTAACTATCGTAAATTGAGCAGTTTGTTAAAAGACTCGCCAGAGCCTAAACATATTGATCAATCAGATGTAAAGTTAGCCCCTATCAGATCACAAAGCACAGATGTTATTCCAAAGCCCCAAGCAACATCTAAGCTTTCTGTTACACAGCCTTTCGAGATCAAAAAAGCTAAAGTAGTTACAACGGCAGGCTTAAGCCAAGCTTTAAATCCTGTAGCTCACGATTCTGCATTGAAAGCTATGTCTATTGAAAAACGTGGTTTATACCATCAGCTTTTAAAATTTAAAGTCGATATTCACTACGATGATACGCGAATTGATGAATGGCTTAACAAAAGAAATTATGTGATCCAAAAAATTGCATATTTAAAAGATCAATTGGGGCATATGAAAATGCTGTGGCATACACCTGAGCAGCTTGGGCTTCATTAATATTCAAAAAATCCCTAAAAAGTTGGGAGCCTTTTAGCTCCCAATTTCATCATTTAATGTTCATTACTAAACATTTGGTCCATCGTCTATTTCAATATACGTACTAGCAATATGATCCTTTTGAACATTCTTGAGACCATTATCAAGCTGACTCATCATTTGAACTCGCTCTACTGACTCTACACTCACAGTTGTTTTCTCCTGAACAATATGAGCTCTAAAGTCTTGCACTAATTTAGCTACTTTCAACTGAGTATCTTGATAAAAGATAAGTGAAGATTGAGAGAGCGTATCTGATTCGATTTGATCTATATGCGTTTCAACAGTCATCGCAAACTTTATCAGCACATCTAAGTCACTTCGTATATAAATTTTATTGTTGAGTTGTTGCTTGAGTGATTCTATGCATCGCTCAAGATGAAACTCATAACCATCAAGGTACAAATCATGCTGCTCATTCTTGGTAGTACCAGATGAATTGAAATCTTGTAAAAAGACTTCTGCACAACCAGCCAGACGCTTAGCTTCACTTAAATCGAGCTTGGGAAATGATTTCTCCATCTGGACTAGAGCATCAGTGATTGTATAATGTTTCCTATTTTTAGCTACCTGCTGTTTTATTAGCTCTATTTCTTGTTTAAATCGTTTAACGTTTTCAATACGTTGTCTACGCTCAGTTCGCTGTCTTGCAATGTTGACCAGTCGACCGACTCCAATTGCTTCAGCCCCTTCAGATATGGTCTTAAAACGCCATCTATTTCCTGCTGGATCAGGGGCCTCAGATATGAGACTTTTAATAACATCTTGAAATGTGTTTCTAATTCTGTCTTTAGTGTCTCTAAATACTCGATGAGCTCTTTCAATGAAATCTCTTTTTGCAGTTCTTCTTGATAAAGTTTGATGATCTTGTCGTGCTCGATTGACTTCGAGTTCATATCTTTCAACTTCTTGCTCAAAAGCAAGTTTTCTTTTCGCATAAGCTCTTGTTCTTGCTTCTGTTGCATCTCTGACTGCTTGAGTGAGTTGATATAACTCTTTTGTGCTGCAATCGCTTGTTTGTGATGATTGGATTCTACTTTTAGTACACTCACCAAGTTCTGCAATTCGCTGATCACAGTGTTCTGCTGTGCTAGCAATCGATTTTTCTGTGCCTGTAATGGTGTATCTCTCATACTTAACTCCTGTCATTGATTTAGATGCTTGATAATTTAAAGAATGTTGGATTTGGTCAATTTCCCAAAAAATTAGTGGGCTGTTTGAAATTGAGCGGCTATTTGTGTTATCTGGTTTATTTAGCCCTACATCTGTTTTTGGGGCTTTCAGTTCCACTGCACTGAGGTTTGGACTAGAAGTTGATAGTGGCCCAGCAACAAGTTCTTCACCTAGCTTAAACATGCTATTGATTTCATCAGACACACTCATTCCATCCAATTGTGCTAATAAGCTCTGCCTTTGCTTGGTTGGCTCGACATCTATCCTGTGAAGATCATGAATCTGAGAAGTCTGTTCATGATTAATTTGATCTGAGGGAATCAACCTTTTGATCATTGAATTTATATAAATATCTTCATTTACTAAGTCATGATCGATGGCTCGATGTTTTGACTTTTTGGGCTGATAATATTTTTTGTTGTATTCAGCACGTTTTGCTCTGACACGATGCATTTCTTTGAAGCACTCATCCTTCTTCTTCAAGCACTCTTCATACGTTATGAGCTGTTGTTCGCTTGCAATATTATTTTGCAAAGCTCTTCTTTGCTTAAATTGATAGTCTAAAAATGAAAAATCTGCTCCATAAAATTTTCCTTTGAGTCGATCTGTAGCAATTTCATGCTTAAGAGAAATATAGTTCGCACTTAGTCGAGTGATATTGCCTAACTGTTTTAAACACTCAACTAATTCATGACGATTGTTAATTTTCCGCAACGTAATCTGTTGATGAATAAATTGATCAACCAATTCAACTCGCTCAGCCTTAGTCCATTTCTGGTCTGTTTTTCCATCTAAATTTGCTTTGATATCTTCTACACTGTGTAAATGAACATGCTGATTCAGCTCATTCGAATCCAAACCTTTAACATCATCTGGTCTAGACCAACCATATTTATAGTTAAAGTAATCACGTAAAGGATCAAAATAGTGCCGATGTCCTGGTGGTGCAATGTTAAAAGATTTTCCAGTTCTCAGTTCTACTCGCGGAATTAAGAGGTGTAAATGTCTTGAACCATCGTCCTCGCTATGCATGACAACCGTCATGTGATACTGATCAGATTCAAGCCCAGCACCAATATGCTGTTGAAATTCAGAAACAACTTCGCTGATATGCTCATCCGTCACAAGATCCTTTGGTGACCAGGCAATCACAACAGATGTATAGCAATATTTAAATGAAACACTCTCTGCAAGCGCAGAAAATGTGAATGGATCGCCTGCTAAAATCTCTACATCAGCTCGCCTATCACCGTTATGATCTAGCTCACCAATCAAATATGAAACTGCCAGCTTCGGATCACCAGTACCCACTGGTAAAAATTTGATAATCATGATGTAAGCTCAACTTTTTGCATTGAGCTTTCTACTTTTGAACTCTTATAAGCTGCACGTTTTACTGAAATCGTATATTGAGGGATTTCAGGTAAATATTTATGAATCTGTTGTTGTATATCTACTAGTACATCAAGACAGTCTATAAAAGAAAACTGTTGCATGACATCCATTTGATATCCGCAAATAATATTGAGCGAACGTGCAATCTGATTCACGTTATGCCCAATTCCTCCTAATTTTTTTAATAGCTGAGGATCAACCTCTGGAGCTGGACGACCAGTAATATTAAATTTTTCCCGCTTCCTCCGTCGAATTGGCAAATCGACATGAATATTGCTGACATCCGTTTCAACAAAAGTCTCATTTTCACTGCACAACCAACCTCGACGATCTAATTCACTCTTAATTAAATAGTGCGTGAAATCGGTAAATGTAAATTTGTTCTTTTCAAGATAGCTATCTAACCGTTTTGCCTGCTCATCAGTTAAACGAAACCTTTTTGTAATATCGCGTTTTGATTTTTTCATCATTCACCTCATATGAATTGAAGTTTTTTGGGGTTCAGGGGGTCGCCCCTGACAAGCCCTGTTGCGTACCAAATAATGAATTCGCAGAAGTCATTGTTTGTAGCTACAGGTAGGCTTGCTTGACTCCTTCCAAATTTGAAAGGGCTCCCCCACATACTTTTGATGATAAACAAATGCGAGAAAACAGATCTTCAACCGTCCTGTTTCACTGAATTTTTATTAAAAATGCTTTGAGCTGACTCAGAAAATCGAAGAATACAAATCTATGAGATCGATAGGAATTGAGCTGAATAGACTAAGTAATAGCTTTTAGGCCTAAAATATGATGGCTAATTAGAGAATTTCCTCTGCTTTATCATTTATTTGTACAAAGCATGAAAAAATCGATATCAAGGATAAAATAGCTCTAATAAAAAGCTCCTCAAACCCAATAGAAAATAAATAAGATATTGATTTTATAATTTTTAATTTATGTCATGTAACATCGTATTTTCTGCCGTGTAACGCACAAAATTTTGCTGTGTAACGCAATTAAAAAAATCAAGAAAATGGATGAAACGGACAATTTTTTGCTGTGTAACGTACAGTTTTGAACTGTGTCACATTTTTTAAAAGGTCCTAAATACAGGCTAATAAATTATAGATTTTACCTATTTATAAATAAGCTCTTAGCATTCTAATAGCCAAGTGAATTTAGCCTGATTTCTTGATCGTTTCTATGAAGAGTAATAGCAGAGCTCATACAATTAAAATAGTTAAATGGATGAGCTAGCTTCCTTTCAACAGAAATAAACATCAATCTGATAGTTCTCATTAGCTTCATAAACATTGTTTTGGACATAAGTCCCCCTTCCGATCAATTTCATTCATTCCCATACTTAGAACTGGCATATAAAAAAATAAACCGATTTTTTGATGTTTTAAACGAAATGAAATTTAAAAAAATTTCATATGCTATGTTCTTCCTATCAGAAGATATATCTATAGGTATATCTAAAATACAAAAGTTGTTATAGGACCTGTAAAATTAATGAAAAAAAGATTGGATCGTATTGCTCGCATGTCAGAAGAGCAACGTTTGAGCTCAATTCATCAATTTTGGAATCTTCCTGAAGATGCTGTATTCTCACCAGAAGTCGTAGCTTTGGTATGTGATCTATCACTGTCTTGGCTTCAAGCTAAAAGATGTAAAGGCGATGGTATTCCCTTTATTAAAGTGGGGCCAAGAAAAGTGGGATATATAAAAAGAGATGTCATAGAATTTTTAGGTAAAAATAGGTATTTGAATACCTGTAATTCCAATTAACGCGCAACTTTTAAAAGGCCACAAAGGCCTTTTTTTATTCCATATAATGTATACCCAGTGTATACCTTTGTTATAAAAATACCTCTTAAATTCCATGTATACCCAGTGTATACTGCAAGAATGTTGTTTAAAGTTGCTACTTGTTTTTTGGTAGACCTTAAACAAAAATATGTATGAAAATTAATTTGTTATGGGATTTTTTCTGTTGCCAAATACACCTTAATGTTGCTTAATTCATGCAACCAGCTTTGAACTCATCGGGTTCAGGGTAACGACACATGCAGCGGCATCTTCGGAGTACTTTATTTATTTTAATAACAATAAGCTTATAACTGAACTCCTCCCTCGCTCTGTTCACTTCAATCCGCATAAATCATCAAAAGTAGGCATTACGGTAGGCTCTAAAATTATTGTGCTATATTTCTATGTATTGTTTCAACCAGTTAAAAAGTGCAATGGGGCAAAGACATAAACTAATAAAAACATTTATTAATAGTCTCCCTCTAGAGATATCAGGGAAAAAGTTTTTTTTATCGTGACTCTATTACCATTGGCTTTGGTGTTGTTGTTACCCAATCTAAAATCTACTTTATTGAAACACTCATGCCGAATGGCCTAAATAAAAGGAAAACTATTGGTAAGCATGGTGTGTACACCCTAGAACAAGCACATACAAATGCTAAACGTGTATTATTTCGATCAAGATATTGAACCTGTTGCTCAAAAAGAGCCATTGAAACCTAATTTCATACAAGCAAAGAAAATAGATGAATTAATCCCTAGTTTAGATGACGCTTATAACCCAAAAAATATCCCTCACTACTCATCAAAGGTCATCAGCGATTTTGTAATCCAGTAGGTCAACATCGTATCAGTAATGAATTCTGCAAGAATGGTGCAGTTGATTCAAAAAGTGCTGTTCACTTCATATCACCTCGCCATGATCTTAACAACTTTATTTAAGAAGCAACTAAATGCTTGGAAGCTAAAATGGCACGAGATGAGATTAAGTTGAATAAACCGGTTCTATCAATCGTAAAACGTACCAATACTCCGACTTCTGATAGATATCGACACGAAGTTTTTCAGTCAAGTAGAACAACATGATGAAGACCTATATTTAGCCATTAAGAATATTAATCACATAAAAACGAAAGCAGTAACCCTCAAATATATGTAGGTTGTGAACGTTTCCATAAACGTTTCAAGGAAAAATGTGCTGTAGACGAACACTATTTGAAACGTTTCTTGATAGAAAGAAGATTTAGGCTAAAAAGAATTTAGTTCAAATTTAACTAGACAGACATATGAAAGAATGAGTAACTGCCAGCTCTGGTTTGAGTTAGTACATAAAATTAACTTTCAATACGATATTGGAAGGTATTTTTAACATTCGACACACTGGTCGGTTTGCCATCGACGAGACGAGGCTGATATTTAAAAGTGAGTGCAGCCTGTATCGAAGGTCGTACAAACATCGGATGACAATCGCCTTGTGCTTTAGGATTTTCTACCCGTCCTTTTTCATTTACGCTATACATCACTGTGCAATCCCCCTCAAGTTTACGATCCAAAGCTTGTTCAGGGTACGCTGGTGCTATTTTTGCAACAGGTTGATAATTTTTAACATCAAATGATTCAGGATGAGTTTGTGCTTTGGGTTCTACTGATTTCTGGGTCTTTGTCTGAGTTGGTATATCCGCCTTAGACTGCGTATCTACTGTTTTCTGAGATTCCTCTGTTGCCGTTTGCTTTTCCGTCACGACTTGCTGGGTCGGTTTAACCACTGTAGGTACAATTTTGTTGCTCTGCGACTCTACAAACTTCTTGGTGGTTTTCGGTTGGGCTTCAGCAGGTTTCTCAAGCTGTTTTTTGACAGGCTCATGTAGCGGCTTTTCTTCGACTATCGGTTCAGGCTTTTTAGGTTCTGGTTGCTGTTTGGCTGGAGGTGGTATTTGCACAAATTGTAATTGAATGGTTTTCGGCTTAGGTTCTACCAATGTTTCATGCATCTCAACCGTACATAACCATGCAATTAGCGCAATATGTAATCCAGCCGTGACCGAAAGTGCTAGACCGTGATCACGAAACCTAATTTTGGAAACGGTTGCCATCATGATTGTGGTTCCTCTGTCACTAGCCCTAAGTTCGTTACCCCACTTTTTTGCAAGGCTGCTATGGCCTGTGCAACCAATTGATAATCGGCATCCTGATCGGCACGCACATAAAACTGTAGGCTTTTATCTTTTTGAATAATCGGAACGAGCTTTTGTTGCATAGTGGCTAAATCAATGGCCTGATCCGTGACTCTCTCAGTATTCACGTCCGAACCAATGTTCCAGTAATATTGACCATTGGCTTGAATAGATAAGGTCACAATACGCTGCTGTTGTGACGCGGGCATGACATTGGCATCCACTTTAGGCAAATCAATTTGAATGCCTTGTGTCAACATCGGTGCAGTCACCATAAAAATCACCAATAGCACCAACATGACATCAATATAAGGAACCACATTCATTTCAGCATTGAGTTTTAATTTTTGAGGACGCTTAATCATGGCTGTTGCTCCTTAACGCGAAGCGCGCTCAGTGTGCCCCAACAAACGATAAATACGCGTTTGCAACTCATTGGCAAAACCGTAATAACGACTGGAAAGTTTGTCAGCACGTGCCGAAAAGCGGTTATACGCCACTACCGCAGGAATAGCAGCAAATAAACCAATGGCTGTCGCAATCAGCGCTTCTGCAATCCCTGGTGCAACTGTATTGAGGGTTGCCTGTTCAACAGCAGACAGTCCAATAAACGCATTCATAATGCCCCAAACCGTTCCAAATAAGCCTATATAAGGGCTGACTGAACCGACTGTTGCAAGAAAGGTGAGATTTTGCTGAAGCTTTTCTTCTTCTTCACTGATGCTGCTGAGTAAACGACGCTCTACCCCATCAATCACATCACTTGTGGTGAGTTGCTCATCTTTGATCAATTGATGGTATTCATCAACCCCATGTTGAAAAATGCTGACAACTCCTTTTTGTTGTTCAGGCTGTTGGTAGTCTTGCTGTAAAAGATTGAGATCTTTTTGCTGTCTAAAATTCTTTAAAAAGCGGTTCCAAAGCTGCTCTTGTCCACGAAGTAACATACCGTGACGCACGATTAAATACCAACTTACTACTGAGGATAAAACCAAAATCAACATCACTACTTTCACCAACACACTGGCATGGCTAATCAACATCCAAACCGACATTTGATCCATTGTTGCTTGCATAACGCACTCCAATTTTTTTACTGCATGGTGCAGTACATATATATTTTTAAAATGGGCTGTGATTCTTTAGCAGCCCATGTACTCACTCAGGTACTAAAGCGCTATTTAGTCCAAATGCAGGGCTTGAGCGATTTTTTCCCACGGCACATATTTAAAGTTCTGATTGGTTTCAGGCATACGTTTACGTCCATCTTGCACCACCAACATGCCTTGCTTCCATTTGCCACCAAAATTTAGGGAACTCACATCTAGTCCATCTGTTTCAGACACAGCGTCAATGCCTTTGTCGATATTGATGCCTACACGAAATGCGCCACGAACCGTATAAGGTGCTGCGGCATCAAGCACCACAAAGCTGTCATTGCCTTGGCTTGAAACCACCAAATAACTTTGCTTTTTGCCGTGATAAAGTCCCATTCCCTCAATGTCATCATGCATCACCTCTCCTACACCAATCACCTGTTGCATAGGAAGCTGAGATTTTGGGTTGAGATCTTTTACCCACACCGCGACATCTTCTTCACCCAAGAAAATACGCCCTGTGGCATCGTCTACGACACAGCCTTCAGGTTGGGTTTGAACTGAAAAACGTTGTACTTCTTCAGCCCGTAATTTTTGCTGTGCAGCCGTGATGTGGTATTGAACAAAAGTCCCGTTTTTATCGTTGGGAATGGCATAGATTTCCCCTTGAGCATCGCGGTACATACAAATGCCATAAATATCATCCAATGTAGTTGCTAGCTCGCCGAGCACAGAAACCTTGCCCGTTTTGGGTTGAATCGCAAAGAGATGCAGACTGTTATGATCTCGGTTCGATGCCACAGCCAAATCGACCGTTTGATTGCCCCATTTAAAACCGTAGCGTACATCAACATTATTCAATCGCCCTACTGGCAAATACTGCACGGTTTTGCCCTGTAAATCGTTAACCTGTAAACCACCTTGTTTATCTGTCGCTAAAATGCGGGATTGACTCGGTTGTGTAGCGTTATGCCAAATCGCAGGATCATCAGCCGCGTCACCTGTACTTGGCACACCCTCCGTCTGCACTTCTGCTGGAATAGTGATGATATTCTGAGCTTTGGTCTGGGTCTGAGTTTCCCATTCCGCATCCGCCACTTTTACGGTTTTATCATCTAAAATCAGCAAGGATTTATCGGTTAAATTACCTTGAACACTCAAAGTCTCTGCTTCTTTCACCGTGTCTAATTGTAAAGGTGGCTGTGCTTTCCATTGCTTATCTTGCTTTTGATAACGATAAAGCAAAGGTTTTTCTGCATCGAGTACAGCGATATGATCATCTACAATCGCAATTGCAGAGGGTGAACCTTGCATCGCACCAAAGGGTTGCACGAGATCTACCGCTTGACGCACCATGTCAGCTTCAGAATGTGCTGGATATGCCCAAACCCCAACATTCTCTTCATTAATGAACAGCTCTGCGGTGCTATCATTCACTTTGCATACACTACTGGCAGGTGGAAAACTAAGACGACGTACCAACTGTGGTTGAACCAAAGCCTTCTCATGCTGAGCCACCAACCATTGCTCACCAAGCCCCTCTTCACCCACTAAAAAAGCAAAACTCAGCCCTTGAGCATCGGTATATAGGCAAACATCTTCAGACTTAAATGAACGCTTTGGAATGAAGCTAGGTTTGTCCCATGCTTTATTTTTTAAGTTCATGCTCATCAGTTGAATTTGCTGTTGTTGCAAATTTGACGCAGCAATCAATAAACGCTCCGAACCAATCCGATAATCAAAACGCCCAAACTGACCTTGAATTTGTTGTAGTACATTTTGTTGATCATCTAAAATTTGTAGCCCTTTATTTTTACTGCTCAACAGTGTGGCAACTTCAGGCCATGCACTCAAGCTTAACCATTGCACATCCTCAGTTTTCGCCCCATTCATGTCGACTTCACGTAGTTGCAACTTCGCTGCCATGGGCTGATCTATTGGTATTTCAACTGGGCTTAACAATTGGCTACTCTGCGTAGGCTGAAGCACACTGTGTTGACTACATGCTGTCAGTAACAGTAAGCAACTGCTTAAGGCTGACAATTTAAAAGATGAAAATTTCATAGAGACACTCAAAATTGGGCAAGGAACCTCAGGTCTACCTCTGTTGAGCAAACCTGAGTACTAAATGTAATTCGACTTAAAAATGGGTATAAGTCAGTGCCAGTTTGTATGCTGGGCCATATTCTTCATATTGCGCGTTATAAGCCTTAGAACCTGCATAGTTGTAATAATGCTCATCGGTGATGTTTTGTACATCAAACTTAAGCTGTAAGTTTTTAGATAAGTTCACATGACTACTAAAATCAAGGAAGATTTGGTCATCGGTATAAATATCTTTTTCAGGTGTATCAATGTCACCAAGTTCATACAGATAACTCGATTTATAATTTGCTGAAAGTCGTACTCCAAAACGTTCATTTTCCCAACCAAGCATCGCATTCGCCACCACATCCGACTGATTTGGCAAATGAATACGACGACTCAAAAGTTCACCATCTTTCATCGAATCAATATCGGCTTCTGACTTGCTAAAGGTGGTATTTAAACCCAACAAAAATCCATTCCAAGGTGCTCCTAGGTGGTCAAACTTTTGTGAGTAGGCAAACTCCATCCCGTACAGTTTTGCTTCATTACCATTTTTATAGGTAATAGCTTCATCAAAGTCAGCCCATTGCCCTGTTCCTGCAATATTGGTGTTATAAATAAAGTTATCGATATCTTTATAAAATGCGTAGAAGCCCACCATACTGGCTTTGCCAAAATATTTTTCTACGCCTAAGTCAAAGTTTGAGGACTCCAAAGGTTTGAGCATTGGGTTACCAAACTCAGCTTCATCGCCATCGATATAAACACCTGGTGCACTTTGCGCAAAGTTTGGACGTACCACACTATTGGTCCAAGCGGCACGGAGGTAAGCGTTATCGGCCAATTGATAACGTAAATGTAGGCTTGGCAACCAATGATCATAGTCATTTTTATATTTAGTCGCAGTGATCACATCATCGTTGAACTCAAAACCACGTGCTTCAAAGTTGGTATTTTCATAACGTAAGCCTGCAATCACACGCAGTTGATCCAAATCAACGGTATTCATGACATAAGCCGCTTGTATGTCTTCATTCGACTTAAAGTCATTAATGATTGAACCGTCAGCAACCACATAATCATTTGGATTTAATCCACTGATTTTATCTTTAATAGCGTTTTTATTAATGGTTGGACCAAACTGACCCAGTTCATAATGGCTGTTTGAATTGAAATCTGAACTTGACGTACTGAGATCTTCATATTTCCATTCATCGGTATTGTTGGTTTTTTCACGTTGACTGATTTTTCCGCCGAACTTCAATGCAGCAGCATAATTCCCCAGCATATAGTCTTTCAAAAAGTCTAATTTACCGTTGTATTCTTTATCGGTGGTTTTAGATTTTTCCCACGACACCGAATCTAACTCATAGTTGGCCGCATCATAAAAATCTTGGTCTGCCGTAATTACAGGTTTTTGCGTACTATTAAATCCAACATTACTAAAATCACCTTGGTATTTTGCCCCCGAAATTCCCCCTGGATTTTCCTCCGATGCTTCGCTATAACCGAGCTGACCTTCCACCGTCCACGTGCCAAAACCTTGCTTACCACCGAGGACAAAAGACTGTATTTCTTGTGTTTCTTCACGGCTCTTCAGTGAACGAGTCACTTCTGCATCACCACGCTGGCCTGCAAGTTGTGGATCAGAAAATTCAGCCGCCACTTCCTGACGTGATTCAGTGTCTTTAAAGCGACTATATAAAGTTCTTAAATAGTATTCGCCTGTGTCATTCGGACGGTAATCAAAGTTTAAACCCGCACCAATGCGCTCACGCTCGATGTCATATTGACGCATTGCGGTTTCTTCAAGTGCGTCACCATCCCAAGCCCCACCCGTTTCAACATTGTCCGAGCCAAATTTTCGGTTTTGATAACTCAGTGCCAGTGCCACCCCAAGGTTGTCTTGCCCCTCACCAACACTGAAACGATTACTGATAGCACCAGATGCTTTAGGGCTATATTTTTCCCGTTTTTCATCATAACCACCTTCAACCGTTCCCGTATAAAACAAACCGTCATGGTCAAAAGCCGATAAACTTTCAACCTGCACCGTACCACCTAATGAGTTGGCATCCATGTCTGGTGTCAGGGTTTTCACCACAGCCAATGACTGTACTAGCTCTGAAGGTAAGACATCCAATGCTACGCCACGGCGGTCGCTTTCAGGCGCGGGAACCAAAGTACCATTGATTGTTACTGCATTTAAGTCAGCGCCTAAACCACGAACCGAAACAAAACGTCCTTCGCCTTGGTCACGCTCTGTAGATACACCTGGTATCCGTTGCAACGCTTCTGCGGCATTGTCATCGGGTAATTGTCCGATGCCATCGGCATGTACGACACTACTGATTTGGTCGGCACGTTTTTGTTCTTTAAGTGCTTTATCCATACTTGCGGCTTGACCAATGACCTGTACATATTCCACCGTGTTATCTTCGGCATGTAGATGCGTCATGCTCAGCATTGACAGGACCAGTGTGCTGAGCTGAAAACCCGCACGCTTATGTTTCATGAAACGGCTCTGATTATTTTGCATTATGTTCTTCCCCTCAAGCCAAAGTGGCATGGTTTGAACGCACAATAGAAATAGAATGTGAACATGATGTGACAGTGCCTTTTACGATCTGCCCTTTTTATTTGTTTTTGGCCTTTTTCAGCAAAAAGTGAGCTAATTTGATCTGTATAGAGAAAATACTGAGCATACAGAATGATGCATATTCACCTCAAAGATAGGGTTTTTCAGCATTTTTATTCTCAAAAATCAAAAATACCCTGATCTATTTTGACCCTAGCCATTGCCATCAAACTGTCATCTAAATCTGTTTAGCTTGGGCGAAAATAAATCATTTCAAAAAATGCTATGCCTAAATACCTTGCTTACTACCGCTGGCCTTTGTTATGTGTAGCGACTGCCTGTAGCTTATCCCTCTGGTTGTTTATCTTACTTGGACAGAGCAAGTCGTTTGCTGAATGGAACTGGGTCGATATTTTAGGTGAAGGAGGAGCAACTGTTTTTATTGGTATTTGGATTTTCTTTATTATTAAAAGCCGTCCTTTGGGCCGTGTAACCAACTATATCTTTTATGGACTGTGTTTTATTTTTTTCCACATGTGGATGGACAGCTTAGATGAGTTTATTCGCCTACCTAAAGAAATCATGTGGGATGCATGGCTTGAGTCCATTCCTTTTCCAATTGGACTGTGCCTATTTACCATCGGGATTTATTTTTGGCATCAAGAAGAACTGGCGATTTCTAAACACATGCAAAAACGAGAACGTATTTATCGGGATCACCGTTTATTCGATGCACTCACCCCTTTGTCCGATGCTCATTACTTTAAAACACAGCTCAAAGCTGCAATTGAGCAAAACTTGCATGAACCCAGCGACATGTCCGTCATATTGTTAGATATGCATAATTTTAATCAGATTAATCAAACACATGGTTTTGATGAAGGCACATCTATTTTACAGCATGTTTCACAATTGATTAGCTTAAACTTACGACCACAAGACCTGCTCTGCCGCTTCGCAGGAGATCGTTTTATTATGCTGTTACCAGAGACGAAGCTACAACAGGCTGAAAAAATGGCAGCTCAGCTTGAGCGCATGCTTATGGTCAGTGCTTATTATCAACGTGATTTGTCCGTGCACATTCCTTTAAAAGCACTCACGACCTGCTGTTCAGTCGGGCAATACCAAACTGCTCAGCAACTTTTGAGTGCCTTAAATCAGCAATTGCTCCAAGTGAAGCAATACTACTCACCGAAGCGAGTCACGGTATGAGCTTTGAATGCGACTACAGCTACATTCCTGCGCATCATCAATTGTCTATTTTAATTGATTTAGCAGTCAGCCATGAAGTCGAACATCACGTCCTACTCAGTGGTAGCGGTATTTTCTTGGAAGATATCTTTTCAGGGCAAAAGCTGATTAGCCAGCAACAGTTACAACAGGTTTTAACAAATGCTGAACAGTGTTTTCGCAATCAGGACATCAGTTTTTTATTTGGTCAACGCAGCCTAACCACCCCCTTTAATGACGCCATTAAATCCATGCTGTATGCATCGACCTTCGATGAAGCGCTTAGCCGTTATTTAACATTTTCCGCGTCTGTTTCACCGTGGTTATGCCCTCGACTCATGTACAGCCAAAACCATATTCATATTTATTGGTTAGATGAAAACAAGCTTGAAAATCGCTTTTTAATCGAAAGCGCAATGAGTGCAATACAAGCGTTTAGCCGTCAACTGTATCAAACCAAGTTAGCGTGGAAATTCGAGTTTAATTTTTCTGAACCGGATTATATTGAACAATATTGGACACATTTAGGCAGTGCTTTAGAGTTTAATCGCCCGATCAACATGATGAGCCTACCTCGCGATTTGATTTATGAAAAACTTCCCAATGCCTCTTCGACCTTAGCTTCAATCAGTTATCAATATGCGCTGAAAGAAATGACAGCTCAAAATATTCAACAGAGTTTTTTGCTCAGTTTGCACCAATATTTAATGCAGAATATTCAAAATAATATTCAACTTGAACAAACCGCTGACTATTTTCAAATGAGTTCTGCCACCTTAAAACGTAAACTGAAAAAGCATCAGACCCATTTTCAGGCGCAACTCGATCAAAGTCGTTTGCATACTGCCATCATTTTATATCGTGTACATGGTTTTAAAACTGAACAGATTTCTCAGTATTTACAAATTAACGATGCGACCAATTTTCGACGTGCGTTTAAGCGTTGGAGTGGTTTAACTGTACAAGCGGCACAGTCCTAAGCGCTTACTTTTCCAAAAAAATCACAGGTATTTCTATTGTAACGTCGAAATTAAAAGTCAAAAACTCATCGGCTAATCACTAAAGTCCGCATAGTCACGTTCGCTGTATTTTTCTGTTTGTGTCCAAGGTGTAGCAACTTGTTGGCCAATTTTGCGCACGGTAAAGGTTTTGGCATAGCCTGAGGTCGGTTTGAGCAATTCATATTTTTGAACCAGTTGATCCTGTTCACTCCATATAATATTCAACGTTTGCCCAGCACTGCGTATTTGATAATGCGCTAACTTCGGATCACGTTGAATCAATTGTGCTCGCTTTAAAATGTCAGGATGAATCAAACTATATTCACAGCGCCAACAGTTTTTCATCCCTAGCATTTCTTGATCGACATCCTGCAATTGCACCCGCATTTTTTCATCTGGCAAAATATAAAAACGCTGAAACGGACTTTCTACGTTTGCTTGCCCGACTACATCTTTGCGCTGCATCCACTGAATTGCACTGTCAAAACTCACATGCTCATGGGTGTCTGTTTTGGCAGACACATGAGTGTTGCTATGTGTCTGGGCTTCGTCAGCATGCGTTTGTGTGTTTAAACGTTCAATCCAAATATTTTGCTCATCTCGAATTATTTTCTCACTGTATTTTTGAATGGTCGTGACCCCATTGGCATTCAACCGTTCAATCTGATAATCAATACGATATTCATCGGCCGACCATACCCATGGACTGAGCAAACTGAAAGACAATGCTAAGAATTTCATTTTGAATTTGAACGGCCGTATAAATCTTTTATCCATTAGAATCCAAACGCCTTTTTCAATTGCTCAAATACCCATGTATTTTCTTGTGTGCCTTTGAATAGATTTGAATTCTTTCCTTCAGCAAACAGCATCACATCTCCGCCGCCATGTGTTTCGCTTTTCGTCAATTGTACCCCGACTTCTTGTTTATAGTCGTCAGCAAAGGCTTGCTCGTTGCTAATACTGTCACGAATATCTAAACGTTTACCCGTACCATTTCCAAAAACAAGCGTCGTTCCTGTTGCCCCATTTACATCGCGGTATGGATTATGTACTTGGCCATCAGCCAGCACTTTGCTGTAAGCATTTTGCTCTTTTGCAATATTATAGTCATAGCTCAGCCCCAAAATACCTGGATTAGTTTCCGTCGTTTGACCCGTTCGTGCGGCATAACCATTAAAGGTCATCACATGGTCATGGTCTGCCGTCACTACAATCAAGGTATTGCTCAAATCCACTTTATCCAGTGCAGTTTGAATTGCATCATTAAATGCCTTGGTTTCCTGCAATGCCCGTTTGGCATTATTGGCATGTAGCGCATGGTCAATACGCCCACCCTCAACCATCAAGAAATAGCCTTGTCCATGACTCTGTGCTTGCAGTGCATCAATCGCTTTACTGGTCATCGCCGCCAGACTCGGTTCAGTCTCTATATTCTTCTTGAGTCGGTCCAAATCAAAATTTAAATGTGACTGTGTGGAGAATACGCCGAAAATTTTCTGAGTATTGACCGTCTGTGCCAAATCACTTTGGCTTAAAACGATTTGATAACCCTGCTGTTTAAACTCTGCCAATAAATCACGACCATCCAAGCGCCCTTTGGGGTTAGAGACAGCATCATAAGGCGTCCAATGATTTAAGCCGCCTCCCATAAGGACATTAATGCCATCCAATAAGTTTGGATTATAGGCTTTACCTTTTGGAACAGCTTGAAGCGCGATATCGTATTGTGCATCACGGTGACAGATATGTGCATAGGTTGCCGCAGGTGTGGCATGGGTGAGTTCGGTCGTGGTCACTACGCCAACCGCTTTACCCTGCTTTTTTACCAGTTCTAAAAGACTTAAAGCAGGCATTCCTGCTGCCATACTACTGCCCTGTTCTGGACAACGGTTGATGGCTTTCGCTAAGCTTTTTCCATTCGGCAATTTTCCATCTTCAGGTTCGACCGCAACCGTTCCTGTTGTCATGGCAATCACTTCATTTTTATTTTTCTGCCCAGTCATGTAGGCGCCCATAGAGGGAGCGCTATCTGTGGTTTGACCATCCTCAGAATAGGTTTTAATTCGTGCTGCGTGCTTCATGCTGTCCATGGCCAGTTTGCCATTTTCCCCCACAGCATAAATACGACTTGCCGTCACTGTGGTTGGCCCCATACCATCGCCTAAAAAGAATATAAGGTTTTTAGTCGGTGTAAGTGTGGTGTCAGCAGCATACAAAGCATTTGAAGAAATCGACGCTGTAAGCAGAAGCATCATGTATGGGATGGTTTTTAAAGTAGGTTTCATGTGATATCCCTCTGCTATAAGCCTGTGATCTTACGAATCAGATGATTGACCTCAATATTTTCAAGGCTCCCCGAGAACTGATCTGCCCCCTGACCAATCGCACCTAAAAACACATCTGCACCACCATGCGTTTCTTTATCTTTATAGCCCGTTTGAATCACAGCCTCTTGTTGGAAATCATCCGCAGCAGTGCCTGTACACCAACCAGTTTCAGCCAAAGGATAAGTGAAGCTATATTTTTCGCCTTGTGGCGCCTTTGGCCCTTGTACTGGATGACAGACATCACTGTCTTTTAAGTTCAGTACCAAGTCATCCATACGGTTTTGAGTAGGGCGTTTTTTGCCAGTACCAAAACCGATAATCGGATAAGGTTGCCCATGAATATCTTGAGCAAAGCCCGCTTGGTCATAATTTTTCACCAGACCGAGTACACTGGTTTCCTTACCTTCGATATATTTTCCTGTGCGCTTGGTATAACCATTTAAAACTAGGGTGTGATCATGGTCTGCCGTGATTACAATCAGTGTATTTTTAAGTTCAGGATCACTTTGTTTAAGTTTTTGAATAGTTGCTTCTAAAGCATCATTTAAAGCGATCGTGTCTTGTAAAGCACGTTTGGCATTGGTGTCATGTAGCGCATGATCTATACGCCCACCCTCCACCATCAGGAAAAAGCCTTTTTTATTCTGCGTCAGAATGTCTAAAGCAGACAGCGTCATTTGCTTAAGACTCGGCTCTGCCAAATTTTTCTTGCTTCGATCTAAGTCATAATTTAAATGGCTGTGATTAAATAAACCCAATAATTTTTCATTTTTCGACAGTTGCACTTGGGATAGTTGGCTTTCATCAAAAACCACGCGGTAGCCTGCCTTTTGCATCTCGATAATTAGATTGCGCCCATCGGTACGTTCTCCGCCTGCATCTTTAGGCAAAAATTGACGCTTGCCACCGCCTAAAACCACATCCACTCCATCTTTGAGTTTTTGGTTATAGTGCTGATAGATATCCCCTTTAGAGCTTGGTACTAATTGTGATGCAATGTCATTTTCAGCATCACGGTGGCAAATATGCGCATAAGTCGATGCTGGTGTGGCATGCGTGATCCGCGTCGTGGTCACAACCCCTGTCCCCCAACCCTTTGCTTTGGCTAATTCGAGTAAAGTCTGTGTGTTTTGCTTATTTTTGTTTTGTGGGTTAGTCGCGCACTGGTTATTCCCTGCTGAATCAGGTTCAACTGCAATTGTCCCTGTCTGCATCGAGATCACCTCGTTTTTCATCTTGACACCTGTCATATAAGCACCCATCGAAGGTGCACTGTCAGTGACTTGCGCATCTTCAGAAAAGGTACGAACAAAGGCAGACTCAGGTAACCGATCAATTGCTATCTGACCATCTTCACCGACAGCATAAATGCGGGAAGCGGTAAGTGTGGTCATGCCCATTCCATCACCCAAGAAAAACACTACACGTTTCGGTTGTTGGACTTTTTGTTGTTTGAGTAGTTGTACTGTATGAGTTGGTTGAGCTTGCATTAAATCACTACTTTGACAAGCGGAGAGAAATAAAGCACTCAAACTTATATATGCCACACTGATTGTTTTTAATTGGAATTTTTCAAGAGAACCGAGCATTGCATCAACCCATCTAAAGATGGCTGAACCATACACTTCGGATATTTAAATCCGATGACATTTAAGCATCAATATAAATTTACTCACTTTCGAAACGCTTTTTCATTTTTTACAATTATCAATATTAACCATAAAATTTGTAACGCAATCCAACGTCTTTATTCTCATTTGATAATGGTTGTTATTTACTTTTTGGTAAAATTCAATCAAAATCCCCCTGTCTTCTGCAAAGCAATCTTTTTAATTACTGCTAAAAATGAAATAGTTAAGCTTTTTTTTAGAACGTATCTTATTAACTTTATGAACTTTTTTACAATAACCACCAATCTCGGGAATTTTAAATGAAACGCTCTTCCATGTTACTTGCTATGGGGCTCTTGATAACCACTCTTTCAGGCTGTGCGACATCACGCGGATTGATTCAAGTTCCTGCGCCTAATACTTCAGCATCCTCTCAAGAAGTGCCGAGCTCTAAGAAAGCAATTATCGCTCTGGTCGAAGATAATAGAACATTCCAAGATAAACCCACCACACCTGATATTCCGTCTTTAAAGGATGGTTTAACCAAAGCAACTACTGAAGAAAAAGCTAAAGCTGTTACGCGTAAAAGAAATGGCTACGGAAAAGCGTTAGGCGATATTCTTTTAGAAAAAGAGACCGTATCTGAGTTATTACAAAAACGTACAACCCATGCACTTAAACAATCAGGTTATGAAGTCATTGCAGACAATGAAACCAATCGAGCAAATGCCGATCTAATCCTCACCATTAAAATTAATAAATTTTGGTCATGGTTCCAGCCTGGATTTGCATCAATCAAAATTCACTCAGAAATAGATACAAATGTCGTGAATGCGAAAGACTTGAATACAGCCCCTCTCCACATTTATAGCAAGGTGACAAAATCAGCTCAAATTGCCAATGGTACGAAATGGGTAGAAAACATTGATGGGGTACTTGATGATTATGAATCTAAATTAATTTCTGCATTGCCAAAAGCAAATCCATAAATAGCTATAAAGTAAAAAAATCCCTATGTAGAGGGCCTTAAAAGCTAACGAATACTATACGTTAAAACTTGGGTCATTCTTTAATGACCCATGTTTTTTTAACCACAAATAAAGATAGGTACTACCACTTATGACTATAAGAAACTTTTAACGTTGCTCCATTCGCTACTAAGTGACTTGTGTTGTCACCAGATCTTAGCAATTGGCTATAAAGTGGGTAATATTTTCGGTTAAACATATTTTCTAAACCAATAGTTACAGTATCTTTTTTGTTAAGCGCAAAACTACTGATTAAGTCGGCCGTTGTATAAGATTTCACATCATAACGACCAAAACCGTTTACGCCATTCAACCTGTAGTCCTTCGCACCAAAGTAAGTTGCCTGTAGTCTATTCGTCCAAGTATCAGTTGGACTATAAGAGATGTAACCAGTCAATTTTAATGGTGGGATTCTGAAGCCCGTCATATCTTGTTCTTTATTCGTGTTTTGTGGAGTTTCACGACCTTTCATCCACGTTACACTCCCCCCAGTCCCCCAAACATTAACATCATCAATGTAGTCAATAGTTGCTTCAACACCAGAAACTTTCTCTTTTGTTCTAGCAAGAACCAATCCATTGTTAAAAGATTGGACACCTCCAAGGTCAGAGGTTGAATGGAATACGGCAAAACTAGATGAGATATTTTTAAAATCACCCTTCCAACCAAGCTCATAATTATCAACTTTTACAGGTTCTAAAAATGATGAAGCAAGGTTAAAACCGACTCCAGCATTACGTATAACTAAACCAACATCAGGAAGTTGAAAGCCTTGATTAAAAGAGCCGTATATCGAGTGTTGATCAGTTGGAGAGAAAGTAAGATTTGCATTATATAACCATGCATCAGCTTTAACTTTACCCCCTTGGACTGTATAAGGGTTTGGTTTACCTAACTGAGATAATGGGATGAAACTATCGATTTCAGCGTAACTATCTTCATAACGAGTTCCAATCTCAGCAGCCCATTGGTCATTAAATTGATGCTTAAATTGAACAAATCCGCCAAGACTTTGAGTTGTGAGCTCAGGCAAATAAATAAGATTCCCAATTTTAACAAACTCTAGACCACCAGACTGATCATAAATTTGAGGGTCAAAAATATCCAAGGGCATCTCGCTCTTTTCGCGACTAAAGTCACCGCCCCAAACTACAGTTGTATCACCCAAGAATTCAAGTGGAGTCGAGACTGTTAAGCGACTACCTAGGACATTATTTTCTTGGTAAATTTGATCTACTTGTTTTCCACGATTGGCATTACCGCGAGCATCAAATAGTGAGAAGCGAGTAAAGAAGTCTCGATAGTAAAGTTGTGCATCAACTTTATTTCCTAATAGATCTTTATTGCTATAGGTCAAATTATAGATTTGATTTTCATTTTTATTTTGATCTTTTAATTTTAAACCTTTAATTGCTTGAGCAGGTACACTACCAAGAGGATATTTTTTTGTGCTCGTATCAGCTGCATAATCAGAATCTTGTTCTGCATTATAGTAATTCGCTGCGAGCTGTAGGTATTGATTGTCATCAATATGATAGCCAATTTTACCCCCTATGCTATAGGCATCAGCATCATAAAGATCACCTTGACTGGGTTCTGGAGCAACTCTATCACCACTGGCATCATATGGACTACCAATACGTTAATAGCCAAAGTCCAATGCATAGTCAAAATTATCCAAGCTTCCCGTAAGATATTGGTGAATATCCCCACTTAATGCATCTGTACGGAAATTAGTTAAAGGGCTTTGTAAGCCAATAACAGTTTTAGCTGTAGGTTCTCCACCAGCAGCTTTAGTTGTTATAGATATAATCCCACCTGCTGCACCACTACCGTAAATGGCGTTGCTTCCTCGAATAACCTCAATATTTTGAATACTTTCCGGATCAATAGAAGAAAGACCTCTAGAAGTATCACGCGTTAAATTCATCGGAACACCATCAACTAAGATAAGTGCATTTCGTCCACGTAATGTTTGTCCATAATCTGTAATTGTACGACTTGAATCAGATAAGCCAGGCACAGCTTTAGCTAAAACAGTTGCAATATTCCCTGAAGAACCATTTTTTAAAAGTTCAATTTGTTTTTCATCTAACTTTGTCACTTGTTTTGATTTTTCTTGGACTTCATCAGCACGTGAGGCAGTGAATGTCATTGTTTCTAACTGTTGTACAGTATTTTCTGATGGAGAAACCTTTTCTGAGTTTTCTGCAAAACTCGAATTAGAAATGAAAATTACCCCTGTTGTTGCCAATATTGGGAAAAGTTTTTTAGACATAGATATTGAAGGGGGTTTTTTCATAATTTGTAAATAGCAATAAGAATTGTTATTAAAATAATTCTTGTCTACTTTCCAGTCAATTTTTTTATCAAATAACTTTAAATTATTTAGGGTGTGTTGACACTTTTAGCTTAAAAAAATAGCGAAGTAGTAAAATCAAAT
>ENA-OFDP01000137-OFDP01000137.1-metagenomes-genome-assembly--contig:-NODE-137-length-33836-cov-6.348065_pt1 | contig 33836 bp, 32 predicted proteins | sample MGYA00153389_OFDP01 | MGnify analysis MGYA00153389
GATGCTCATGGTCTTTTAATGCTTGTTGCAGAGTTTCCTTTGTCTCAGAACTGAGAAAGTTTTTAGTAGGCATTGACTTTTTCTAAAAGTTATTACATTATACCATACAATATGCGTTTTAGATGCTGGACAGCTTAGAATTTATTTGTTGTGGAACAGGTATCTTGCCTGTTCTTGATAAGGGTTCATAATGTGAGGAAATAAGTAGGGAGCATCCCGATTGTGCAAACATATCCGCAAGGGCGAAGCATTTGCGCCTGTATCTTATCGACTATACGATAGATTTTCAGCGCGAATGCTTCGCCCCTACAAAAACGGGATGCTCCTGTACTGTGTCCCTACCTCTGCTATAAAATAATTATAAAAAATGGATTTTCAAGATATTCTTAGCAGCACCGAAACTTACCTGCAAGAGTGCGTAGCACCCCACGCAGAAATTATCGACAGCGACTCGGAAGCACTGAAAACAGCAGTTGCTGGATTGGAAGATCGATCGCTCTTAGCGCTGCGAGTTCCCCAAAAATGGGGCGGCGCCGAAATGTCACTCCCGATGTTTTACCAATATCAGGAATTGACGGCTCGATATTCCGGCGCTTTGTCTTTTCTGCAAACTCAGCACCACGGCGCAACTGCGATGCTTGCCAATAGTGACAATGAAATGCTAAAAAACAGATGCTTGCGGGCGATCGCCCAAAAAGAGTTACGCTTGGGTGTGGGGTTTTCGCATTTGAGGCGATCGGGCAATCCTGCTGTCACCGCAACTCCAGTAAAAAATGGCTATTTACTGTCTGGAAAAGTTCCTTGGATCACAGGTTTTGGCTTGTTTCAAAAGTTTATTGTAGCTGCGGTACTTCCTGATAATCGTGCTGTTTTTGGTTTACTACCTTTTGCTAATATTGAATCGGAATCTGGTAAAATCGTGTTCAGTGAAATCATGCAGTTAATCGCCATGAACTCGACTAATACCGTAACAGCAACTCTGGATAATTGGTTGCTGGATGAATCGGAAATAATCTCAGTTAAACCTGTCGGGTGGATTGCGGAAAACGACAGCAAAAATATACTTAATTTTGTGCCGGCTACTTTCGGCTGTATTCGCGCGGGATTGGATGCAATCGCAGCAGCGGCGACAGCTAAAAATTCACCTTCGATCGCGGCGGCTTGCCAAAAACTAGAGCAAAAGCTCGATCGGCTAAAACAGAATTTCGCACAATCTCAACATAGCTCGAAAGCAGAACAATTAGCACTGCGAGCTCAAGTCATTGATTTAGCGGTGCGTTGCGGGCACGCTGCGGTTACGGTTTCTAGTGGTGCTGCTAACAGTACGTTGCACCGGGCTGGGAGGGTTTATCGAGAAGCTTTGGTGTATACTGTTTCGGGACAAACAAAGGATGTGATGGAAGCTACGCTCGATCGCATTGTCAGCCAGCTTTACCTAACTCTTTAGTCTGCGTAGGCAGACTTCGTTTCTGTAGTAGCGGTTTCAACCGCCTAATCTTGATTTTTGCCTTCATTTGTGCTGATGACAAACAACTTCAACTCAAACAATTTAAGAACGATCGCCTACAGGCAAATTATCGACTTAACCCATCCCATTCACCCAAATATTCCGATCTGGCCGGGAGATCCAGCGACAGAATTTGAAACAGTATCTCAAATAGAAAAAGACGGCTATTTCCTGCGAAAATTTTCAATGGGAGAACACAGTGGCACTCACATCAACGCGCCCAGCAGCTTTTATACAGGAGGCGCGAGCATTGATAGTTATTCGCCCCAGTCGCTAGTTTCCCCCGCAATTGCGATCGACATCCGAGAGCAAAGTCTTGCCAATCCCGACTACAGTTTAACAATCGACGATATATTGAATTGGGAACGACAGCACAAACTTATAGAACCGGGAAATCTAGTTTTATTGTATACTGGCTGGCAAGCAAAATGGGATGATGAACGAGCATTTTTCAATCGAGACGATCGCGAAATTTGCCACTTTCCAGGATTTGGCAAAGCAGCAACTCAATTTTTGCTAGAAGAACGATCGATCGCCGGAATTGGCACCGATACCCACGGAGTCGATCCCGGACAAGATGAAAGTTTTGCAGTTAACAAATTAATATTAGAAAAGCAGCGAATAGTGCTGGAAAATCTGGCAAATCTTGACTTGTTACCTGCGGCTGACTTCACTTTAGCGATCGGAATCATCCGTCTTTTGGGAGGTTCCGGTTCGCCTGTGTCGGTGTTAGCTTTTGTGGCTTAATGCGGTAAAATTAGATTGAGACAAGTCGAGTAAAAACAATAAGATTAATGACACAACTGCCCAAGGATCTCAACGAGGCGATCGCCCAATCCCGCATTGCAACCGCCGCCGCCCTCTCAGACGGTGTAACTCTACTGCAAGTCGAATTAGTATTTCCAGAAATCGCACTCCAAGCACAGTCTATTACCCAACAATTTCTCCCAGAATTTGAACAAATCCAGTCAGGGGTCAAAGTCTTTTTCCCTGATGCTGGTGCGGCCGCCCTCGCGCGCCGCGACTGGGGACAAACACCGTTTAAAATCACTGATTTGGGCAGCAGTCGCACGGCTGTTGAAGATAAAATCGCACCCGAAGATCAACTGTTTTTGCTGGTGAATCCGGCGGCGGTAGAAGTGTCGCAAGTCGAAAAACTCTACATAGCTGCGGGCGATCGTCCTGTAATCCTACTCAACCCGCGCCTCGAAGACGTTGCTACCATAGGCATAGGCTATGCAGGCCGCCAATTGCGCGAGCGCTTCCTCAACAAAATCGAATCGTGTTACTACATCAGACCCCTAGACAGTGCAGCCCTATTCCGCTGCTACCCACAATCCTGGCAAGTCTGGCTCGAAACAAACGACGAATACGAACTAATTTCGGAAACTGCCCAAAAACCAGTCGGAGACGATTTAGAGCGGATTTTAGCCAAAGCTCTCGGAACCACCGATCCCAACTCCACCGCACCTGCAAAACCGCTAAAAAAGAAAAGTTTTCTGGCGGAGCTCCAGACATTCCTCAAAGCTTTGACTCAGTAACAGCAGTTGCAGAATCGCAATTAACAGCAGTTTTGAATTCGAGAAAATACGCGGATGACACGGTATTGCCGTGTCTCTACCAAATATTTGTACTTCACTAAAATTAAAATTGCGATAACTTGCCAGTGTGGCTATTAGTAGCTACGGAAACAGATAATCACAATTTTTACTGAATTCTTGTACAAAGCGGTATGATGGACGATACCCCCTGCTCCGCAAAACAGGGAAGTAATGTAGCACCAAAATTTGATGCTACAAGCTAATAATTAAAGTTTTGAGTTAGAGAAGCGGATAAACACAGTGGATCACCGGCGGATTGTTATCGGGGACGTACACGGGCATTACGACGGCTTAATGCTACTGCTAGAGGCACTTGCCCCGAGCTCGGACGATCGCGTCTATTTTTTGGGAGACTTAATCGATCGCGGCCCGAAAAGCGCTCAGGTATTAGATTTTGTCCAGCACAGCCCCTACCAAACTCTGCTGGGCAATCACGAACAATTGATGTTAGATGCTTTATCGGGGGAGTCGGTGGATATGCGGGCGTGGCAATCTTGGCTGTATAGCGGTGGCGATGCGACAGTCGCCAGCTACAGAGATACAGGGATGATGCCGTACAAACACTTAGAGTGGCTGCGATCGCTCCCGAAGTACCTGGACTTAGGCGATATCTGGCTGGTTCACGCAGGTGTCCATCCGACAATGCCGTTCGCTCTCCAGTCGATCGAACAACTCTGTTGGATTCGCAAAGAATTTCACACTATATCGAAACCCTATTTTCCCAATAAATTAATCATTACCGGTCACACGATCACCTTTACCTTTGAGGGCGTCAGGCCCGGCGAATTAGTCAGGGGTCAAGGATGGTTGGATATTGACACAGGTGCTTATCATCCAAAAAGCGGATGGCTGACAGGATTAGACTTCAGCTACCGCAGAGTTTATCAAGTAAATGTATTTAACAATCAAGTCCGAATATTGCCGTTTGATGAAGTTGTCAGACAATTGAGGCAGCCGCAGCAATTAGCACTCCCGAAACCAGAGATCGACCCTGTTGTTCAACGTCAGGCTTAAATCACATCAAATCCGGTAGCATCGGAATGATTATTAGCCGAAATTAGGAGACTGCACGTGCCGTGTCCCTACAATATTATTTTGGGTAGGGAAACGGCACTGCCGTCTCCTCTATACTGCCGTCTCCTCTATCATGTTTGATTGCAACCAGAATTGATATCAAGGGTGCGTTTGCTCAAGTCCGATCGACTAACCAATTTAAAATTATTACGAGCCCAACAGTCTGCGGATTTGTAGCTTGTAAGCCGCATTATTCAAACCTTCACCGCTAGCGAGATCGGGGTCGATCGCCTGCGAGATAGCAGCTATGCGATCGCCAGTAGCCGGGTGCGTGCTCAAAATACTCGGAGGAGAAGGTTTGTTGAGCAGTTTTTTCATAAAATCAACCATCCCAGATTGAGCGTAGCCCGATCGTCCCATTGTTTGCAATCCCAACTGATCCGCTTCATATTCAGCTTGACGGCTGTGAGGGCGGCGCAAAGCCAATTCCACCCCAATCTGAACCGCCCGAGATCGATCGAGTCCCGTGGCCGAAGCTACACCAGAGGCGATCGCCATTTGACGCATTTGTTGAATTGCGTGACGAGCAGTAATATGCCCGATTTCGTGGGCAATTACACTTGCCAATTCAGCCTCATTATCTGCCGCCGTCATCAAACCTTTATTCACATAAACAAAACCGCCCATTGTGGCAAAAGCATTAATATTGTTGTCGTCAATCACCTGGAAAGTATAGGGAATATCCGGGCGAGTGCTTTCCCCCGCGAGTCGCTGACCGATCCGGTTGATATATGCTGTAGTGGCGCGATCTCGGTCAATTTTAAACTCGCTTTTCGCCAACTGCTGATTAATTTGTTGACCAACCGTCACCTCTTGGCGATCGGACATATTCGACAATTGAATAACTTGAATGCCCCGAAAAATCAGTTCTGGCAAAGAAAAGGCGATCGTCGGTGCCGGGGAAATCACCGAGATACCCGCAGCCACAATCAGGGACAGAAACAGATAAATCCCCCGCCCGTAAGTACGCCGGGAAGTCAACCACAAACTTTTTAACATGATTGATAGGTGCGAAAAGATAGTTGAATTTTTAGGGAAAACGGGAAAAGTCACTCAATAGGCAGACGAAATTTGATGCTGCTTAGTTGCTATTTTAACTTGTTGCGAATTTTTAACCATGCCGCGAGCTCCCGGGCGATCCTCTTCGTTGGCGCAGCTAACGGGCAAACCAACCAACCGCCGTCAACTACCTTCTGGCTTCAGTCCCCAAGTCCTGCGGATTTTCGGCAGTCATTATGGTACTATCTTTTGGCTTGTACAGATATTCCTGTCGCTGTCAGTCATTTAGGCGATTTATGAAAATTTTGGATTCTCAAGGCCGGCTGTTCGGCAAACTCAGCATCCTAGACGTAGGTGCTGCTCTAATCGTACTGTTAGTTGTAGTCGGAATCTTCTTCTTTCCCGGCACTTCTGGCGGTTCCGTCGCCCAAGTCGGAACCAGTATTAAACCAGTAGAGATCGATGCAATTGCGATCGGTCTCAAAGGCACGAATGTTCAAGATTTGTTCAAGCCAGGCGATAAAATCAATGTAATCATCCGCAATCAACCCTCCGGTCAGATTACGATCAAATCTGTCAAAACTATCACCAGAACCCTAGCAGTTCCCCAGCCCAACGGCTCTCTCAAAGCTCTCCCCGATCCCAGAGAAGAAGAATCATTTAGTAGAAACATGATGTTTACCTTAGAGGGAAAAGGTCAACTTACTGAAGACGGCCCGGTTTTAGGGAATACGAAAGTCAAAATTGGCACTACTCTAGAACTTGAAGGCAAAAAGTACATTTTCAACGCCAGCGTTATCGACGTGCGAGTGAAAGAATAGTCATTAGTAATGGGGAATTGGGAATCGGGAATTGGTAATGGGGAATTGGGAATTAATCTTCCTTCTTTCTCAATTCCTTACATCTCAGATACTGCACAATTCTCAATAACTTGTAGGGGCGGGTTCACGAGCAGTCTTAAAGGTTGCAAACACGTTAAATAAACCCGCCCTCCCCCGCAAAAAAGCCCCTTATTGATATTGGTGCAACATCTCAGTTACATCCGTTTATATCAATTCCCGTTACACCGAAATTAATATAAACGGAGGACACGGCAGTGCCGTTTCCCTACCCCAATTAATTGTAGGGACACGGCACTGCCGTGTCCTCATGGTTCGAGTCCTGCCGGATTCGATCTTACATTCGTTACATCCCGTACATGACTCGTTGCCGAACTTTTTCAACCTTCGGAAAGCAACTTTAAATATTGCCGAATTAAGCCAATTGTGACAGCGGGAATTTCTAGCTGCGGAGTCAAACCTACGTTTTCCAGAGATTGAAAAACTTTGATTGCTTCGGGATTGAGATTAGCTAACCGCTGCCCGATATCGGGGCTGGTAAACTGCGATTTTTCTCCCCAAATAATCGCTGTCGGCGTTGTTAGCTGAGTGATGTATAACGACAAATCAAAGCACAAATCTCCGCGCACGAAAGAAAGAGCGGCATATTCTGCATTTGGTTCCAAGGCAGATGCGAGATAAGCGTCTACAATTTCTTGGTAAACGCGGCGGGAATCCGCAAATTGGCGCTGTTCTAAGAAGCTGCGGATGCCGCCGTCTGTGGCGATTCCGGTACTGTAGAGCAAGCGGTCTAAAATCGGGGTGTTGACTAGCTGAGCAAAGAAACTGTTGCGGTAATTTTGTCCGAAGTCGGACAAACCACTTGGTGTGGTCAAAATTAGGGATTTGAAGAGATCGGGACGGGCGATCGCAGCTCGGATCGCGATCGCCCCCGTCAGCGAAGAAGCGATCGCGTCTGTCGGACTGTCGCAAGTTTTTTCGATAAATTCAATCAAGGTTGTGATATAATCATCAACCTGATAATTTCTGGCCGGATGTTCCGATCGCCCCCAACCAATTAAATCAGGTGCCAAAGTTCGATATTCTGCCGCAAAAGCTGGATAAACTTTTGACCACTCATAGGCACTCGACCCGCCCCCAAAACCGTGAAGAAAGACCAAACTCGGTTTATTTTCCGAATTAGAGGTCGGCAACCCGATCCAAGGCGTTTTTTCGGCAGTGTAGTAAACCATTCTGCCGAGAGAAGTAACTATCGATCGTTGACCGAAGCCGAGGGGCACAAGCATAAATAAACCTCAATCGCTATTAGATTTTAGATGTTCGTCCGTCGAGATTGTCTCTGTAAAAAAGTTGCACTCGCGATCGGAGCTTTTGTAAAGATTGAGTAATGATTTAAATCTATTTTAGTACAGGTGAGGCGTGAAACTACCGACAGGAAGTAAGTTTTGCGATTTTTGGCAGTTCGTCTGTGTAGTTATCATCACCTTTGCAAACTACCGCAGATCCAAGATAATATCAAATAATGGGTAAGACCCCTCAAGACAACAGAGTCTGTTCGCCGACCCGGAAAACAGGCGATCGGAAAGCAGGACTATTTATATCTCGCTTTCATCTGTGCGGCAGATTTACCGCCGTGGGCCGATCGCGAATAATTAATCATCATATTCTGCGGATTTTGCGGAGCAGTGGCTTTTGATGTCGAAAGTCTTTGTTGAAGGGCGGGCGATCGATTTTCGATTCCCGATCTCCGGTTTGCCAATTTCTCTGGCCTCGCCATTATAAACTTCAAAACACAAAAAACAAGTAATCGCAGGGAGCTCTACTAAAAATGCAACTGCTCAGAAAACGGGATCGCGAAGGTTTTATGGTTGACGCAAAAAGTCTTCAATCGGATGGGTTTGCAGAATTTGATACTGCTTGTCGAAGCATGGATTTAAACGGTAAAAAGTCTTTAGTCGCCACTCCAGAACGATCGAACTCCGGGTTAGAGGTGCGATCGCGCGTCACCGTACCGGCTCACGTCCGCCTAGCTTTAGAAGACTTGAAATGCTTTGAAGTAGTACAAGACCAGTTTGCACATTGGGGCGTAACTTTTGCCAATACCGTCGCCATCCAACCTTCAAATCCAGCATTTTTCACGGGTTCTGGAGCAACAGTATTAATGGGAGCCCCAAAAAGCGGACTAATAGAAGTAACTTTCAAGTATCCCGTTCGCAGCGTGTCAGGACTTGTCACCAGTTCGCGAAGAACTGTTTTATCTGCTTGCGACATCGACGGCAACCCAATTGTTCAAGATGAAATGCCCGCGCCCAATCTGGCAGGGTCAAATTCTCCGATCGCCCCTAGGACTCCCCTGCGTGTAAAAGCTCCGAATATTCATCGAATTACTTTTTACGCTTTTGACGGTCAGCTAATAGTCGATGACTTTATTTTTGGATTTTAAGGTAATGCCATAGGTATTGTCCCAAGTCTGCAAACCTTCGAGAAGGGCATTGCGGACTAAAGCTTCGGGTTCCCGACTCAGCATCAGGCGAAAGCACTCGGCAGCGCGGGAACGGGCGATCCTCTTCGAGGGCTCCGCTAACGAACTTTTGGCAGAACGAAAAGCCCCAAACCCACCGTTATTCACCAAATCGGTCATTTGTCGGACTGCAATCAAACGTTTCACCGGGTCTGCATCAGTCAAATCTGCCAAAATGCGATCGAGCGCCGCTTCATCTTGTGAGACCCCGAGATTTAATGCTTGCCGCAGCAACAGTCCTGCAATCGCGATTGTGCCAAAATTCTGCAAAATCGCGCTCACAGCCATCCAGTGGCTCTCTGAGTCTGCCCAAATCGCCAAACTCATGTAAGCGCCCAAGGTGATAATGCCGCCACTGCCCACCGCTAAAACAAATCGGCGGTTCGGGCCCTCCCAAAATTGCTCGATTCGCTCCCGCAGCAATTGCCCGGGACGCGACTGCCCTCGGTAAACCAGCATCATCGCTGCGATCCCCAGCCCTGTTGAAAATAGTAACTGACTGTTCCACCATCCCCAAACTCCTACGAGAGTGAAAATTGCCAGCCCACCTTTCGATCGAGTCAAACGCTCTAGCAACCACTTGAGCAAGGCGGTAGAAGCCGCAGGCGATCGGGCCCACTCGCTCTTACCATTTACTCTCCGCTGTCTTGTTTTGACTGTCCCTGCGGTTTCTGGCGGGCGATGGTGACTGAGTTGTCTCTCTTCTGGCACATCAGTCAAGTCCTCAGATAGGTCGCGATCGGGTAGCTGACCCAGTTGGAAAGTGCGATCGGACACTTTCATTCTTATTGGCGATCGATTGGGCCTGGGTGTATTTTTTTTAAATTGATTCATAGCGAATTTTTTGATAAATTATTTAAGTCTATCCAGACATTTTTAGCATTGATTTAGATTCTTAAAAAACAAGAGTCTTAGATTCTATGATACCGGAAATTTTAACCCGTGGCGAAGGAATATATCTCTTGCAAAAATAATTAGGACGGGCAAGATGGTCATCCCACAAGATTTATTTTTTCTTGTGAGATGGGCCGGAGATCCCATCCCATGAATTGATGAAAAGCATTTTTGCAAGAGGTCTAATGACTACAGCGCGGAATTCGACAAATCATTACCAATGATAGAGTAATTAGAGATAGTTGAGAAAAGTACGACAGATTAACCGCGAATATTTCTGACTTATCTCGATTTCGGTTGTCAGCTTTTGTGCATTTAAATTGTATATTTCGATCGCATCTCAAAAATCGTCAAATCCTCTCCCCCCCTTTCCAGGGCTGTTTCATTCTGAGGTAAATCATCGTTTTGTAGGGGCGGTGCCAAGAGTGCCCGCCCTCCCCGTCCACGATTTTGTAGGTGTTTGGTGAGATTGGGGCAGCCACGGGGGGCGGCCCCTACAAGAGAATGAAACAGCCCTGCCCCCCTTCCTCTCTCCCCCTCTCATACCACAGACAATCTAGATGCAGAGGCTTATGCGGGCAAAAAACCGAAAAAATTAAAATTTCAGAAATTTGGGGACTTTGAGTGATTCAATAAGTCCGCCGAGGAATGTGTGTCGAAAATCTATCCCGGATGCCCGTCGCAGAACAGGCCTAGAATCTGCCCAATTTAGATGAGGCTGGCTTCACAGGTTAACCGCTAGGACGAAGAGCAGCCTCGGGGCCAGCCCTTGGATAAAGACAGAATTGTGTGAGAATAAATAGCAGGATCATTCCTAAACTGCTAAAATTTTTGAATTGATGGGAGCAAATCGAGTTCGGTAAATTAGCCGTAATTTTGGTAGGGCTAGCGTAGGGACCGATCGACCGGACTAAATAGCAGGAGGGTCATCATTCAGGTTCAGACTCGTAAAGCAGCATCGGCTCTACAACTCACTGCCCTTGAGCCTTGGGCAAGTGCAGAGGCTAGCAAAATAGTGGCTTTTGACCAGACTCAGGCAGAACTGCTGCCCCAAAGTGTGTCTGCGGAGGTTAGGCTAGTGGAGAGAGAAAAAGAATACTTATGATCGAGACTTCCAACGTCTACCTTGTAATTTCTTGCTCAGTTGTCAAGTCCAACAGTTTTGCATTCCCTCGCAAGCAAGAGTCTTGGCACTTCCTTTATAAGTGGGGAACTAGACCATCAAAGAGCTTGGGTTTGATCCTAAAGCCCTTATCAATATACAAACACCTTACGCTCGCCGGAACAATTTTCCAGTAAAACCGATGTCTAGTATGCAAAACCAATTCACGGTTCACTTCTGGGGTGTTAGAGGTAGCATAGCCTCTCCCGGGGCTGAAACAGTACGTTACGGGGGCAACACGCCCTGTATAGAAATGCGAGTGGGTGACAGTCGCCTAATTTTCGATGGCGGTACTGGATTGCGGGTGTTGGGACAAACTCTCCTATCGCAAATGCCCGTAGAAGCTCATATGTTTTTTACTCACTCTCACTGGGATCACATTCAAGGATTCCCATTCTTTATCCCAGCTTTTGTCAAGGGCAATTGTTTTCACATTTATGGCGCAGTTGCTCCTCCTCCTAATAAGGCTACTATCCAGCAGCGACTGAACGACCAGATGCTCCACCCAAATTTTCCGGTACCCCTGCAAATTATGGGGGCAGACCTAAAATTTAATGATATAGAAGTGGGTGAACCGATCTCGATCGGAGATATTAAGGTGGAAACTGCTTTGTTGAACCATCCTGGGGAAGCTGTAGGCTACCGCGTCAACTGGCGAGGGTATTCGGCTGCTTACGTGACTGATACCGAACATTTTCCCGATCGTTTGGACGAAAATGTGCTGTATTTGGCTCGGGATGCTGAGGTGCTAATCTACGATGCTACTTATACCGATGAGGAGTATTATGCCGAGAAGAACAGCAGGGTTGGCTGGGGACATTCGACTTGGCAGGAAGCGGTGAAGGTGGCAAAGGCGGCTAATGTCAAAAAGTTGGTAATTTTTCACCACGACCCCCTGCACAATGACGAGTTTTTAGACAAGGTGGGAGAGCAAGTGGCTCAAAGGTTCCCGAACAGTTTGATGGCGCGGGAAGGTTTGTCGTTACAGTTAGTACCTCCTAACAGCGATGTCTCTGAAGCATCGGTGCAAGCCCCTAAAGTTTCTGTGTAATGGATTTGAGGTTTCCGATTCAGAAATCTTGAGGTCGGAAATCTAAAATTTAAGTTAGGGCTGGCCTCAGTCAAAGATAGATACAAGCCCCCGGCTTATGTTGTGGAAAACAAAAAAGTTTAGACCAAAGTTCAAGCTCCTAGATCGGTGGACTCAATTCTGTAATCTCTAATCTAAAATCGATTGGCGATCGTAATCTGGCTTTCGTATGTCAAAATCTTAAACGTGTGGGTAACTTCTTCTTGTACCGCTGCTCTGACTCCAACTTCTGTTGCCTTGGGAAACTTTGATGGTTTGCACCTAGGGCATCGACAAGTCGTGCAGCCAATTTTAAGTCGATCGACCTTTGGGCCAAATTCTGCAACGGTTTCGGCCCCGGGGCAAAGCCTGCGCTCAAACGCTGGCAAAGATGAAAATTTGGAAAGCAAACATCCGGCGACTTGCGACAACGACTCGGCGGGCAATAGCCTCTGTGGTGATGATTCTGATGCGGGCGATCGACCTTACAGCACTGTGGTGACATTCGATCCGCACCCGCAAGAATTTTTTACAGGTCAACCCAAAAAACTGCTGACGCCTCTGGCAGAGAAGGTAGAATTGCTGGCAGCAATGGGCGTCGAGCAATTAGTTCTGTTGCCGTTCGATCGAGAACTAGCAGATTTGACGGCGGATGAGTTTGTCGAAAAAATTCTGGTGCGACAATTACAAGCGAGTCGAATTAGCGTAGGGATGGATTTTCGGTTTGGACGGGGACGCGCTGGGACGGCTGTGGATTTGCAGTCGATCGCCTCTAGCTACGGCATTGATGTTACTCTTGTACCCCTGCACAATTGCGGTGAGGGCGATCGGATCAGCAGTTCTGCAATCCGCGAAGCTCTAGCATCGGGAGACCTCAGAAAAGCGCATCAGTTGCTGGGACGACCTTACAGTTTAGTGGGGACTGTGGTTGGGGGACAGCGGCTGGGTAGGACGATCGGATTTCCCACCGCTAATATCGAATTACCACCAGAAAAGTTTTTGCCGCGTTTTGGCGTGTACGCAGTGCAAGTATTGGTCAGTATGTTATCGAAGAGTGAAGCCGGAGAAATCAAATATCCAAGTTCTTCCTATGAGTGGAAAAATCCTCAATCTCTCATCCGGGGCAAAGCATCAGATTTATCTATTCTAAGTGGGGTGATGAATGTTGGTTGTCGCCCGACGGTAGACGGTCAGCAACCCACGATCGAAATTCATTTGTTAGATTGGTCTGGGGATTTGTACGGTCAAACCTTGAGTGCTAGTTTGGTAGAGTATTTGCGACCCGAACAAAAGTTCGCTTCTCTGGATGCTCTCAAAACTCAAATTCAGGCAGATTGTGATGTTGCTAGAAAGGTGTTAAGTAAGCCAACCTAAAAACACAAAATACCCAGATTCCTGACTTTTCAAAGAAGTCCGGGAGCTAAAGTTCTATCGCATTTTACAATTAAAAATCAGGGATATGAGAGAACATATTGAACGGCTCAAGCAAAATCTAGGCAAGACGATTGTTGGCAAAGCGGATGCGATTCGCTTGGTGATCGTAGCGGTGCTTTCGGGCGGGCACGCGCTGTTGGAGGATGTTCCTGGTGTCGGTAAAACGCTGCTTGCTAAGTCTTTAGCGCGATCGATCGATGGTAAGTTTCAGCGGATTCAGTGCACTCCCGATTTGTTACCGACAGATATCACCGGCACTAATATTTGGAATCCCAGCAGCGGGAAGTTTGAGTTTTTGCCTGGGCCAGTTTTTGCTAATGTTTTGCTAGCTGATGAAATTAATCGGGCGACGCCGCGTACTCAGTCGGCTTTGCTGGAAGTGATGGAGGAAAAGCAGGTGACAGTGGATGGGGTTTCTCGGAATGTTCCGGCCCCGTTTTTTGTAATTGCTACTCAGAACCCGATCGAATATCAAGGTACTTTTCCGCTACCAGAAGCGCAGATGGATCGGTTTAGTTTGTCTTTGACTTTGGGCTATCCCGCTGCATTGGAAGAGTTGCAAATGTTGGAACGGCTTTCTGATAGTTTTGCAGTTGAAGATTTGCAACCTTGTATTTCTTTGGAAGAAGTGCAGGAGTTGCGCCGTTTGTGCGCTGCGGTGAAGGTAGAAGGGTCTTTGAAGCAGTATATTGTGGATTTGGTGCGATCGACCAGAGAGGATGAAGAGATTACTCTCGGGGTGAGTCCCCGGGGTGCGGTGTCTTTGTACCGGGCTTCTCAGGCGTTGGCGTTTATGGATGGTCGGGATTATGCGACTCCTGACGATGTAAAATATTTAGCGCCGCACGTACTTTCTCACCGTTTGATTCCGGCGGGCGGAAGGAGGGCGAAGACGATTGTTGATCGATTATTGCGATCTGTTCCTATTCCTTAAAAACTCATAAATCAGGACACGGCAGTGCCGTTTCCCTACAATTAATTACTCGTTCCCAGGCAGAGCCTAGGAACCAGTTGACAGTTAGCAGTCTAACTGTCAACTGTCAACTGTCAACTGTCAACTGCTATAGCACTCTCAAACAGCGCCACTAATTTTTTAGCTTCTAGGGCGACATTATGTTGTTGAGCAACTCTTTCTGCTCCGGCTTTCCCCATTTCTTCTAGCTTTTCTAAAGGCGCTTCCAATGCCGCGCGCATTGCTACAGCTAATACTTCTGCGGAACCGGGAGGAACTAACCAACCGCAAACACCTGGTTCTACTAACTCCGGGATACCAGCAACATAGGTGCTAATTACGGGCCGGTTGAGAGCAAGAGATTCCATAATTACTACTGGTAAACCTTCAGCAAAACTCGGCAATACCATTGCCCGCGAAGCTAAAAGCTGTTCCCGAACTTGATCGCTGCTGGCCCAGCCAGTAATTTCAATATGTTTTTGCAGTCCGTACTGTGCAATTTGCTTTTCAATATCCGATCGCAGCGGCCCATCTCCGACAAATACCAACTTAAAATCCAAGCCTGCAACTGCGAGCAGATTAGCCGCTTCTAGCAATAGCAAATGACCTTTTTGTTCGCTGAGTCGGCCAATGCAAACTAAGCGGGGTGCTGCGGGAATGGGGACGTGCGGGTGAGCTAAAAATGCAGCGTCTACACCGCAGTGTATGACGTGAATTTTTGACCACAATGTGCGATCGCACCACCGAAAAAGCTGACTTTTGCCAAAGGAACTGACTGCTGCTACAAAGGTCGATCGTTTAATTTTTTCTTCCAAAGACAGAATAGTCGCTTTATCAAATTCTTCAGGGCCATGAACGGTAAAGCTATAAGTCGGGCCACCGAGCACGCGACACAACATTGCTACAGTTGTTGAATTTGTGCCGAAGTGAGCGTGAACGTGTGCTATTCCCTGTTCTGAAAACCAATTTAAAAGCACGCAAGCTTCTGCTAAATAAGCTAGATGCAGTATAATTCCTCGTTCCGAGTGCCAGCCTACTTTAAATGTTAACCGTAAAGCTTCGAGGAATCTGGCTGGTTTGGTGAGAGCAACACGCAGCAAAGCTAACACTAAACCTTTGACTCCAATCCCTAAGATTACTTTCGTCAATTCTTGCTCTAGCTTGTCTGCTTCGTCAACGAGTTCTGATTCGCAAGAGCGAATCGAAAAACGTGCGACTTTGACGCCACAACTTTCGACAGCGGCCACTTCTCTGCGGACGAAGCTGTGGCTGACTTTGGGATATTGGTTAACTAAATAAGCAATTATCATGAACAGGCTGGAAATGATTTGAAATTTATTGAGTTTATTTTAGCATGAGAAAATTGCGATCGCACAGTAGCGTGCGATCGCTAATTATTTACTACAAGAAACCAACAGGTTATTAAAATTAAAGTCCCCTTGCGGGGAAGTGGTGAAAACTGAAACAACTGTTCAATCACCATACTAGAGGCGTGTTTCCATCCCCTTGCGGGGTAATTTGAAAGACTTGTTGAAGTCTTTGGAATATTTTCACTCTCTAGTCTTCTAAAGAATAGCTGTCATTTTGATAAAAGTCAAGCGCTTATCAGCTAAAAAGATCCGGATGATTATAATCTCCCGAACTCTTTTTTGTTCTTGATGCTATTGAGTATTACTTACTCGAACTGAGCAAGAACGATTTTCTTATCAGGGAAATTATCGACTAATTTTAGACTCCCACCAAGAGCTTGGATATATGGATAGAGGGTAGATAAATTAATATCCTCGGGGCTATACAAATCAGAAAGGGCTGAATCAAAATTGCTGAGTTCTTTTTCCAGATCCTCATCTGTATAACCCAACGACTTTAGCTGTTCCAAAAAGGTAAGATGAAGAAACGCGAGTTGAACTCGCGTTTCTATTTTCGCCCTTCGCTCTGGCGTCATCCGCTCTTCTAATACACTAAAAGGCTTTGTTCTGATATCAACCACTAGACAAATATTACTTGTAGATACCGTTGTTTCAATTTACACATTTAATCTTGTTGATGGTGCCGTCTTCTCCAATGTCTACAATCTCAACCTTAACTATTTGTCCTTCAGAAAGATATCTAGCTTTTTTTGGTTCATTATTTGTCAAAATGACACCTTCCAAAATTTCATAAGTCACTTTATTCCCTTTAATGTTTGTTACCTTAGCATCCAGGATTTCACCAACTGCAAAATCAGAACTATCGCTCTCCAGCTCCTCAAACAGTTCATCAATAGTTTGAGGTTTAATAGTGCGAGCTTTAGCTTGCTCTAAGGCAGCATATAGACGAGCTGCATTAGCAGGCGAACTAAGTAAGTAGATAGTTTCTTCCATGCTGCTTAACTCATCAGCAGCAATTAGCGCAACGTTCTTACCATCCTCTCTTTCGAGAATAACCACATTCTGTCTCTCGGCAACTTGGTTGCAGAGTTGATCGAGATTGGATTGAGCCTGTTTATAAGTTTTGTAGGTTAACATTTCCTAAGTTTCCTAATAGTTCCATGACCTCCATTAAAGCGAGGAAGCCAAAATACGATGTAGGCTTTATAGCCGGCGAGAAGTATCTCCTGGAGCGTGATTGCTACTAACTCCAAGAGAGTAGAATCTACGACAAGCTTTGTACTTGTATCAGAGGGTCAGCTTTTACTTGTTTTTGTAATGAAATCGAGCTTGCAGAAAATCAACTTGGTCATCGCTTACTAAATAAACGATACGGTGGTCTTTATCTATACGACGAGACCATATATCAGAACCCATATACTTAAGAGGCTCCGGCTTTCCAATTCCCTTAAATGGATCGTGAATAATTGCTTCAATTCGCGTGCGGATACGCTCTAACTTTTTGGGATCGTTCTTCTGCCAATACTTGAGGTCTTTTTTGAACTGATCAGTAAAAACTGACTCGCGTAGATTCTGCTCCGGCTCGTCCCCATGGTATTTTGTCATTACTTCCTCGCTTGTACTTAAAAACGATCTAGCTGATGCTTGAAGAATTGATTCAGTTGCTCTAGCTGAGGCTTGAAGAGTTGGTTCAGTTAAGTCTGGATCTTTGAGCCTATACATAGGTCGATCGCTCCCAAAAAGTATCAAAGTTTACAAGGCTCACAGTTGAAGCTGTCAGCCTTACTCTTTATATTACACTATATTACACTCAGAACACCGTCGGTATCAACAGTCTGGTTTCTAGCCAGCACACTTCACTTTCTTGGGACTCCCATCTTCCTTAATATCTAAAACCTCAACTTGCACCACTTGTCCTTCAGAAAGAGATTGTGCTTTTTTCGGTTCTTTTTCAGTTAGTCTGATAGTTCCCAGAATTTCATAAGTCACCTTGTTCCCTTTTTTAGCAGTAACTTTAGCTTCGATAATTTGACCGATCGCAAACTCATGACTGCCGATCGCCCTAGCAATTGCAATTTGTCTTGCTGACTCTAAAACAGGGGCCACAACTTCTCCGATCGGTCCTACTTCTTTGTAATAACGCATCAAACGAGATGCCCAACCTAAAACTTGCAGCAAAGTGCTAGAATTCCCTTGAAATCCTTTGAGACAATCGCTACAAGCTTTGTCGATGCTGCGATAATAATCTGTGGTTTTACCACTGTGTCCGATTTGTCTGCCATTACCGACAAGAGTTTTAAGATACTTGAAAAATCGCGAAGTAGCATCAGTCTGATTGAGATTAACTGCATTGCGAAGATAGGCGATCGCCTTTCCGAACTCATTCACATCTGTCTGATCTTTGACCAGAGTTTGCGCGATCGCGTGGGCAATTCCCCATTCTCTTTCAGTCAAAGATTCTGTTATTAATTCGGGTGTAGACATCTTTAATACATTCCTGTTGGGGGTTCGAGATCGGTCGGATATTTCAACACTTCAGCTAGTTGTTGCAGTTGAGTTGCTTGCACTAAGCTAGAATGAGCAACTACAATATTTTTTTGCATAAATTGTTGCAATTGTGCGCTATTCATGATCTCAGATTCTGGAGGATTGTAGGAGGAATAGCGATCGACAAAATCTCCCTGATTCTGCAACACCCTTGCCGCTGTCACCTCCACAGTCATCGTTCCCATGCCGATCGGCTTCCCGCCACCTACCTTAAGGGCGATCGGATATTTCGGATCTTGTCCCAACACAATCAAAAGCGTTCCTAACTCTTCTTGCTTTAAGTTTTTAAACTGTAATCTAGTTGTAAAAGTGTATTCTTTCGCAGCTTGCTGAACAGTAATCCCTTGATTCTGTCCTTTATCAACTGCTCTAATTGTGTGATAATAAAACTTGCGACCAGCGACATTACCTCTTTGGTCAAAATATGCTTGTCTCTGATCGGGACGGGGACGATACAAAGATGGCATAAATCCAGTAGCAAAACCTGTTTTTTCGCAGTTGGCATCGCTGAATTCAATCAATCCTTGCCAATCTAATGCGCCGAATACCTGACTGGCAGGACAGAGTTGTTCTTTGTTTTTGCAAGGCAATCTTTCAGGCGGTATCTGATCTCTGTATCTTGAGGTAATTACTGCTAAAGTGCTGTTAGTAATAGCTTCATAGGTTGACCGGATGCAGCCTTTCAGAGAACTGCCTTGAATTGATAGTTTTTGGTCAACATTTTGAAACATTGTTTTGATTAAAGGAACACGGCTGCCGATGTCACTACCCATGACTACTACGCCTGTAGAGACGTGCAAAGTAGTCTGAACTTTTAAGGTGAGAAACAAAGTTCCGTGCAGGCGATCGCCAAAATATTTATGATGTCCAGCCGGAGGATTTTTCGGTGGCTTTTCCCGTGGAAATGATATTAATTCATAAGGTTTAGGCACTGCCGCTTCATCGAAGTGGTTATTGGCAGGCGGACGACTTGGCGGTGCGGACTTTTTGGGTTTTGGTGGGGGATTTGTAGTCATTTTAACTCCTGATGGTGAGGGCGACAAAATGAACGGTGGCAGTTGTTTTATCTTGAAAGTATCGCTGACCTATGCTAATATTTTTAGAGTCAATTTTTTCATCATTTTCTCCCTTATAAATAAAGCTTTTAGGGAATTTAGTTTCCCCGATGTCATGAAAGCACGCAGGGCGATCGCAAATTTCCCACTCTTCAGCCAGTTGTTCAAATCCCTCTAGATCGGCTTCAACTCGACTGAGAATCAAAAGTTCATACTGATTTGCTTGTTTTTTCCAGCGCAATTCGCGATCGGCATTAAACATTTGCCCTTCAAAACCGGGAAAAAACTCATCGGGTAATTTCATGCAAATTCCACTGACTGCGTGGGGCGATCGTACAAAATAATAACTCTTTCCCACTGCTAATTTTTTTAACAAATCCTTAAGTTCTGCTGATGATAAAACTTGTTTAAAACCAATATATCCTATCATGCTGTGGCACCTCTTAAAATTTCAGTCCAAGCACGAACCGCACATTGAAATAAATTGGGTACACCAGTTTCGCCGTCACCTTGCCATTTTAACTGCACTCCAAAACCTAAATCCATCGGTTCCGCAGCAATGGGAGTTCGTTGATTGTCAGGGTTAGGAAAACCATAATTAGCGGCTTCTTCCGAGTCTAAAAACTCTCCTGCACCCAGTAAGCAAGTGTGTCCCCATCGACCGGATTTTACTATTTCTTTAATTTGGTTGCTGCTTTCATCTAATACACAACCGGGATATTGAACGACAGCAGAGTTATACTTAACTGTGACTGTTCCCAAACCGCGAGATTTGGCAAAGCCGATGCCGAACCAGCCATCATTTAAGTCTCGCAATACTAAACCAATCAAGGCTAATTGTGCTAAAGAAAAGTTTTTGAGATGTATTTTGGTGCGAAACTCCCCGGCGGTACAGACTTGGTAGTTAAACGGGCCAACGGCTACGGAACCGAAAACGCGATCGATCGCCACTCCATTGCGTTCTTGAATTTTGAGTTGTTTCTTATCAATTGGGTGAGCATCCTCTATTCTAAATCTGCTAGCAATTGAAGTGTTGCCGAAAATGCGATCGGTAAAAGAAGATAGTCGATAAATATCTTGGGAATCTGAGATATTATCAAGATACTTCATTTCGTCCAAATTTAGAGGATTGCTTGCCCATAAAGTATTGGCATTAGCAGGTTTTTTATCTGTTCCTATGGTTCTGATGATTCTCTCAGCATGAGCGCGAATAGCACCTTTCAAACTACTTCCTGGTAGATAAATTGACTTGCCTCCTGCGTGGTAAGTCTCGACAAATTCCATATCCGGTTTAGTCGGATCGGCTCCTTCTTTACCGGATTTTATCAAAATCGGCCCGTCAGGAATCAGAGTTAAGTCAATGGTACAGTGGTTGACAAATCGTTTGTGCATAGTTTAGTAGGTCGAGAGATGGTTTAAAATTAAGCAGCTACTAACTCATTTAGCTGAATTTCGCATTGTTGGAAAACATAGTTTACCAGAGCAAATAGGCGATCGATTTCCTGAATAGTATATAAACCTTGATGGTGCCTAAAATTTCGCTCTTCAAGTTTACCAAACTCCCATCCTTTTCCATTGGAAACAATCCCAAAAATAGTAACTTTGAGTTCATTATTTAATTTTTGCGCGGCCACCATCTCAGCCAAACACTGTGCCCAGCCTTCGTCAAATTTATCTTGCTTAGCCTCAACCAACAGAAAATAAGGCTTTTCAAACACAAATTTTCCCAAAGGAGAGCGTTTAGCCAAAATATATTCAGGAAAACTACAAAGATTTTGGTCGTAAGTAAGAGATTTATGGCTCCATAAAACAAACTTAGTATAATAAGATTTCCAGACTTCTTTGAGAAGTGGGTAGATCAAATTTTCACACACAGCAAACTCTGAATTATCCACAACTGCTTCCCGCATCATAAATACTAAGTCTTCCCGAAAATAGTCACGGATACTAAATTCAGTTTCTTCCATAAAATTAGCTTCAGTGTAAGTAATCTGAAACTCTTGGAGAACTTCACCAATATCTTTGTAATTACTGAATCCCATATTTACCTCACTGTGTCTGAGTTGTATTTTCGGACGATTTTGTTTGTTTAGAAGTCAGTCGATCGATCAGCTTTTGTACCCACTCATCTTTATAATCGGCCGCATCTTCATAAGCCGTTTCATCTCCCATGACTAACTTTTGTAAGTATTCTAACAAAAATTTGGGATGATTTTCGACATCAACCCAGAGCATTTTATCAATTTCTAGTTTAACCACACCCAAGCCGCGCGATCGCCCTCCTCCGAGAGGTATTTGTTCTGTCTCAAATTGATGCAAGCCAATCATCAACAAACCCAATTCCCAATCGTGAGCATTTTCGACTACCGCTTTAAAATCAAAGGGAGTTGCGGCGGGCACAACTTGGTAATCGTAAAGTTTGCCATCGGCGGCGGTTTCTGTGTCTCTGTCAATGGCTACTCCATCTCGTTCTTGATATTGTCCGAACCACGCATCGGGTTGTACGGTTAAGTCGCGAACTTGGAATTTGCTGGCCATCCAAGGAGTGCCAAATAAACTACCAATATCATCTGTTATGCCGATGAGTTCTTGTGTTAAAATTAAATCATTATTTTTGTATTTTTCTTTGAAAGCTTTGACTTGATTGTTTCTAGTTGAACTCGTATAGTTAGCGGGATCTTCAGCTCGATTTGGGTCGATACCTCGGAGGAAGCTCTCTAAGCGCGATCGCAAAGCCCCTTTAAAGCTTGAACCGGGAATTAAAGGTTTACCCAAAGCATCTTTGATTACAGGTAAATCGGAGCCAATGGGCTCAGTGGAACGTCCGGCACTAATGCGTAATGCCGTTACTGTTGTAAGTATTCCTGTAATTTCTAGTCGATTTTTGAAAGTGTCAAACATTTAATTTTACCTGCCTTTAATTCCTTCACTTCTTTGAACATGATTGTGAGTTCCATAATATCGCAAAGATAAGCAATGGTTCTCTATTTTGCAGCTAACTCGTAACCCTAATGTAGCTCTAAAATGATCGATAATTGTATTTGTGTATCTTTCAAATTGCAACCCTCCATCCTTTTTCAATTCCCCCACTCCATCTTTACTTTTAGCGAGTAAATAAGCTACTTTCGCTAAAGTCTCCTGTAATTTTGCCTTTTTTTCTAAGTCAGTTTGATTTGTGTAATCATCTTTAAAGCTACCCCGATACTCTAATTTAGGAAATTCGAGTAATTCTCCTGAAAGAATTTCTCTTTTGCATTGATTCCAAATCAGTTGACCCCAAATTGATAAAGTAATTTCAGTGCCATCAACTAAAACCCAATCTAGGGGAACTTCTTTAGCTTTTTCCGAGGATGTAGATATTTCCCCAGCACTCATCATGGCTAATTGTACTTTGTAAGGTGCAACTTTATCTACATCGACTTTTATAGGAAGTCTTGGAATTGTGATTAATGTATTCGAGCCTTCAAACACATAAATAATTTTATCAGCATGAAACATTCCGATTGTATTGAAATAGCCTTGCAAAGCTTTGAATCCACCCACGAGATTAAAGCAAATCGTGTATTTCCTCTCTTTACAGTCAGTGATTGTTTCTTGCATCCAAGGAATCAACTTCGCCATTCCCTCTATAAAAATATCGCTGCTGGCAGTAGAAAGTCCAGGCTGAACATGGATGCTTGCGTTAGTCAATCCCTTACTTTTCAAAAAAGATTCAACTATTTCAGCCGCGACTTTACCTTGTGCAGTGTCGGTAGCGACTAATAAGTGAGTATCGGATATACCGTGTTCATCAGATATACCCTGTTCTATTTGCTCATGGTACAAACCATAAATGCCGTTTAGTTCAGCGCTAGCTTCTCGAATTCTTTCGGTATCGTTACTATACAGTTCTTTTTCGGCTCTTTGCTTCAATTCTGCAATAACCTGTTTAACATCTTGATGATGTTGACTAACTTGATCATCAGTAGAGTTAGCTGTTTCCTGTAGTCGCTTATACCAGTCATTGTCGTCTGTATCTCTATCAATTTGGTTAGTAAGTAGACTTGTACCAACAGTAGAAATTATGAGTCGAGCCATATTTAATCTTCCTAATTAGTTGCGGATTGACAGCTAAGATTGACCTTTCTTTTTGTAGACTAGATACCGAGCTCCATAGCCTAGATATCGACGGGTAAGCTCTATCCAAATTTGATTAAAAGAATTTTCGGCTTTGGCATTTCTGGCAATATCCTGAGCAGTAGCTTTGATATTTCTGTCAATATCAGAAATAATTCTTTGAGCTAAAGAGTTTTCCCCTCTACCCCATTTTCTATCGCGGCCTACTTGATAAAGCAAAAAGTTTTTGATTACTTGTGTGCTTTCAGTTGTGTCAGCAACTCTTACTAAGTTGCGAAATTGTGATTCTTCTAAGTCACCGTAAGAACTTGTATCCTCTAAAGCTGTTTGAATGTCAGTTACTAACTTATCTTCAGCTCGGCGAATGCCTTGAAGAATTTTTAGTTGTTTTTGTGGATCTAGTGATTCGCTCATACTGCATTTTCTCTAAATATATTATGAAACTGGTTACAAATTTGAATTTGTCCGAAGCCTTCAGAAGTTCGATCGCCCAATCCGCTCATTTCCAACTCTCCCAATCTCTCAATCCAAGGCTCTGCTTGACTTGTACTGAACAAATAAACCGAGCCTTTGTTGGTTATTAACTCTACATCTTTCATCAATCCCCAAGCAGAATTCCAGCCAGATAGATAATCGTAACTGGTATAAGCTGCTTCCAGTTTCAATGATGAATCTTCAACTTTGGCAAATTGCTGCAACATCTTTTCGGATATTACAGTGGTGCGCCGCCAGTTTTCGGTGAGGATTGCGTCAGATTGCAAGTCGAGGGTGAAATAAGTACGATCGCTCGATAACTCCTGCAACGGAATTCCAAAAATTCTCCATTCCCGCCAACGATCCTGTATAGACTTAGTAAAATTAGTGATTTTTTGCTCTACATTCATTCTAGCACTAACAGGCTTTTTTGTGGTAATTTCAACTTTTCCTAATCCTCTGGAAGTAGAACCGCCCAAACGAAAGTTTTGATTTCGCTGTTCAATGAAATTACCCAAAGATTCTGCTAAATCGTCTTCCACTAAAATCGCACCTCGATAGCAAACAGGCTGCTGTTTCTTCTCCTGAGATTCGTTCAAAACTTCCACACTGTAAAGTATTTCTTCTTCAGATGCGGCCCGGCGGCGATTAATCCCAACTCGCGTCAACAGGCGTTTGTTAGCACTTAGACTGTGATACTTTTTATTGAATTTACAGTAAAAACTAATGCCCGCAGGATCGACTCTTCCTCCGTCTTTCGGACAATTAGGATCGTAGGGATATCCGTAACCTTCTGCACAAAAGCGATCGATTAAAGTATCGAAAACACCATTGTTTTTAGTTTTGAAGCCAGGTTTATTTTTAGAACTTAGTACGGTAGTTGGTAAAACTCCACTGTCGTCGAGTCTTGCTTGAGGGATGATTTTTCCATTAATTACTAAGGCTGGATAAGCATTTTGAAAGATTGCTGGATTATCACTCAAGAATAAAGCTTGAAAATCGCCACCATTTTCGGTCAAATTTGTGAATTGATGACCGGATTCGTTTAAGATTTGAGCAGCCATAGCACCGCGAATCACAGTACCCGGGATATAGTCTACGGCTTCGCTAATTGAGCCTCCGGGTTTGTAGCGGGCGATCGCCAAAGGTGACAAAGCCTTAATTTCCAGTTCAATTCGCTGCATTATTCCCCCCTTTTGCTAAAAAAATCCAATCTTCGTCAGTCGGTTTAAATTCGGGTAATTTGTCCCAACTCAGCCATCCCAAACCCGCCGATTTACTTCCGCCCAATGCGTGAATGTGTTTGAAAGCGGACAAAATCAAAGGTTTGGCGTAAGTCGGACAATTTGGTAACAAGTAAATTTGACCTTCAAACTTCAACGAAACATTAGCTGGAGAAGTCTCTAAAAAGTAAAGTTTGTTCTCTTCTGCTGTGCCACGACTGCGATTGATTGTGACTCCTGGGCGTATAACTTCGGGTAAGTTATCTGGATCTTCTGTGCAAATTAAGTCATCAACAATTATCCGCGACGGCAAAACTGGATCGCCGAAGATTTGGCTAATCAAACAGTGATAAGTATCATTATATCCTGAGACTTCGTAGTCACTGCGTTTGAATTTATCCGGTGCATTATCTCTGCGAATAACCATTTTACCTGCATTCGGAGATTCGCAAACTTCCCAACCCAAACCTCTGGCAATTTTCTCGCATTCGTGACGGAGGCGGCCTTTAAGTTGAGAACCGGGAATTAACAGGTTGCCTTCTGCATTGCGGACGATCGGCTTATCTGCGAGAGAACCGGAAGAGCCACCCGCGCCCACACACAAAGCTGTATCAATTACTGCTGTAATCGTGTAGGTTTCAACTAAATTTAAAAGTTCGTTGAGAACAATCATGAGTCTACCTCCATATTTGCTAAGTCTTCTGAAATTGGTTTGGAATCTTCTTCAATGAAATCGTAAATATCCACAAGTTCTCGCCAGATGGTTTCATAAACCCCCTCTTTTAAATCGAACATCCAAGGAGCTAAGTTCCCCGAATTTTCTGGGTTTTTTGGTTTGCACCAAGCATCTTCAAATTCTGCTTTTAATTCTGCCTTACCTTGTTTTAGTCTGGTTCGGAAATAGCGGTAATTGAGGATTGTAGTTTGTTTCCCTCGTTCTAGAAAACTACGAATTTGGTAGAGTTGTGATTTGGGAAACTCAGCTTTTTTCAAGACTTTAACAGACTCAAGTAATCCGCCTATTTCATGTAATGTGTAAGGTGCAGCATACAACTTCAGTTTTGCTCCTCGATCGAGAGTTAACCCTTCATCGCGGAAGCTTTCAATATTGGATGAAATCATGGTGACAGATTTCATAACTAAGAAATCAATCGTACCTCCAAAATATCCAGCATCTTTTTTCAATTTTTTGCCAGTTTTTTTGGCTGACTTGAGTAGCTGATTTGTCAAATTCTGTGCATAATAAATTGGGGTGTCCTCTGCTGTAATTAACACTCCGGCTGACATACTTAACTTGCACTCAGAAGGAATTGCTTTTTCTGGTGAATAGCGGTGTGCTGCGTAACTAGAACGGCTATTATCTAGTCTATAACCACCTGTTTGTAGCAATATGTTTTCAAATTCTTCGCCGATGGTTTTGGCGATCGCCAAAGCTCGATCGGCTGGCACAATCAACATCACGTCATCGCCACCAATAGTTAAAATCTCAAAAGGATGAATCCAGACTTCTTTTTTGCTCCTTCTGCCAGACTGGGAATCAGGCTTGTACTGGTGAGGTTTGAGATGTTTATTTAGAGCAATATACACAGACTTCTCAGTTGCCTCAAAAATATCGCGACTAAAACGCCGATATTCTTCTGGGTTTTTAATTTCTTTCTGAATGTAACCTCCCATATTGTTACCATCAGCGTAGATATAAGCGACAAAACCTTTCACCAAGCTAGCATCACTAATTTCTCTCACCGATCGCGCTTCCTCGACATCTGATGAACTAATTTTGCCGTAATAGTCGTTATAGTTTTGATGGGTTTCGCGCCGCAAAAATCCCTCAAACTTATTCACCCAACTTTCAACTGCTCCCGGTTCCAAGTTTTCTGGGGTTGCAAAATCCCACTCCAGCCCCGAATCTACCCACCAAGTTGGCAATCTACCGGATGACGGTATTTCTTTTTTAGCAATTTGTCCGATTAATCGCTTGCGAGCTAAAGCTTCAGAAAACCAAGGATCTCCCGGAAGCCCTTTATTTTGATTATTAGAATCGCTTTTAGCCTGGAAAACAGCCGATCGCCGATCGCTCTCATCTCTCCTTAAATAAGGATGCGTTTCAAACATCGGCGGATATCGGCGACTGAGGCGATCGTGCTCTAGCAAATTATTTCCATTCCGTCGCTGATTGAATAAACCTGCTAGCTTTCCAGCCAATTCATTAAATGTCTTGCGTTGTTTAAAAGCTTCCTCTGAAGATGTATCCAGTTGTCCAAAGTAAGCTTCGAGCAATGGGTGATCTGGATTTTCGAGATACTTTTCTTGCCAAAATGTGCGATCGTTAATTTCATCTGGCAATAGCCCAAACAGAATTTCCAGCGCTTTAAATTTAGCTCCAACTGCACAGGAGTTAGCAGTTAACGTCTCGTGTGTGTATCGTTTTTCAATAGCGTCAGCCAAATCGTCTGCAACAACTGCCGGACAAAATGCTAAAATATTCCCGCCTGTCGAGTAGATAATTAACTCGGAAATCAGCGCTTTTGAAAGTTCAGGAAAATTTTCTGGTTTATCTAGCCATTTCGATCTAACTTGCTCACAGTAATCTTTAGCTTTTTGGCACTGAGGATAACTTGTGTCGTTTTCGCAACTAAAAAAAGCAGGCAAATCGACTAAATTAATTCTGTCTAGCAAAGCTGACGCGCCGCGAATGTCCGGTAGTTTTGCGGCTTCAAAAACATATTGCTTGATTTTAGTTGCGCCGCCGTAGACTAACCCGATTTTAGTTTCTTGATTCCATAATTCAGGATATTTACTCTTTAATTCATCAAGAGTTGCTGGAAAGTAATCTTTGTCAATAGCTTGTAGTTGCTGAACTCGATCGACAATTTGCTTCACTTCTGCGGGCACTTCCTCCCCAGCATTCAAAGCCCGTCGCATTTCCCACAACACATTTATATCAAATTGAGGTTCGCGCCCCTCACCCCAAGCCAGACACCAAGCAATACCAGTCGCGATCGAACTTGCAGAATTTTGCATATACAAATCATACCCACTACGGTTGAATAAGCCATATATAACCTTGGTAACTGATGATTATTCGGCGTGCAATTGAAATCGCCGCCAGTAACTTTCCCAAGGCTGCATTGATTTTTGCCAAAGACGATAATTAAAATTTTAATAAATTATATCAGAGTCTGTAAATTTTGCAACATTTATAGTTTACGTAGTTCTGCATCTACCCAAGATGACAACAAATAAGGTAAAGTAAACGGCACAAGAGTTTGGAACTCTCAAACTCCCGCAATTCGGCAAACCAAGCCCCTAAGCCAGCAAAACTGGCTAGTAGAGGCGACATTAACCCCTAACCAGCAACAAAAATGCAAACCTACTACTACGTTTTAGCCAGCCAACGCTTTTTGGTAGAAGAAGAAGCTCTTGATGAAGTATTTAAAGAAAGAATCCGCAACTACAACGAACAAGAAAAACAGATTGACTTCTGGTTAGTCAAACAGCCAGCTTTCCTGGAAGCACCGACAATGGCAAAAGTTAAAGCAAAATGCCCTCAGCCAGCCGCCGCGATTATTTCTACCGATCCTGTGTTCATTACTTGGTTGAAACTGCGATTAGAATATGTACTGACAGGTGAATTTCAAGCACCATCAGCAACTATTCCCGATGCCCTCGCATCACTACAGCCAGCATGAACAAAATAGCAAAATTTACGACAAAACAACTAGCGAAAAATAGGGGTAAATTGTACAAAACTTTTGTCTCTCTTCCCCTATTTTCTGCTACCTCGATCGCCCTTTTGGCCTTGACAATTTTATCTACCTCTGTTAAGGCTGAGTCGAGCTGCGAACCGCCACAGTCGGACGAATATCTACTGTTGATTGTCACCAAAACGCCGGAAGAGCAAGAAAGAGCAAAACGCTCTTTCCCTGGAAATACTGACAATACAGTTTGCCGATATATCAATGATACTGTAACGCGAGTTGGTGGCTTTCGTGACTCGCAAATTGCCAGCGATTGGGTTAAATATGTTCATGATGTTGTCGGATTACCAGCTTACGTAGTGCGATCGCCCGCAGCGTCATTACCCCAAAATTTGCCAGTCTACGATCCTCAGCCATCCACCTCTGCCATACCAGCCCCCGATCGCCCAAAGGAGAGTTTCACCTTTAATCCGCAACCTCTGGGCCCTGGTTATGCAGTGTTGGTAGATTACTTCAATCAACCCGAATTAGCCGCCCAAGTCAAGCAAGTATTAGGCACGCAAGTCGGCTTAGCTTCCTACGGCCAACGTCCGTTTTTATTCATCGCTTATACAAGGGATCAAAATGCTGCTACTGCTGCGGTAAAAACACTCAGCGATCGAGGTTTTTGGCCGATGTTAGTAGATAGCCGCCGAGTTACCCTAATTACTCCTGCTGTTCGGTAAAATATAAGAAGGAAGGCACTACACGGATGATAACACGGATACACGGATGAATTATCTAGTATCCATTATTCTTGAAGAATAATAGCATTGTAGGGTGCGTCAGGTGAGTTTCTTAAACGATTATTGAGGGTTTAAATATCTGACGCACCTTACTAATTGTGACAGTTGCCTAACTCCTGACTAAATTTAATTAACAATTATTGTTGTTTAGGCTGTGGCTGAATGGTTCCTAGCTGACTTTCTGCCCGCTTTTTTGCTTCCATTGCTGCTCCGTAATCCGGCTTGTAGCGAATTGCTTTGTCATAGGAGGCGATCGCATCTTGGTATCTTTTTACCGCCACAAGTGCATTAGCGCGACTGTACCACGCTTCGGAGTAATCTGGCTTGACATAAACTGCTTCGTTATAAGAGGCGATCGCCTCTTCATACCGCTGCAAATTATATTGTGCATTGCCTCTATTGTACCAGGCTTGAGATTCTTTTGGATTCAAGTCAAGGGCTTTGTTATAACACTCAATTGCTTGTTCGTACTTGCGCAATTCGTGGTAAGACCAACCTAAATTGTACCATGCTTGATAATAATCAGGTTTTAATTTGACTGCTTTTTCGTAAGCTGCTGCCGCTTCTTCATGTCGGCGCATTTTCAGCAAAGCGATGCCTTTACTGTACCACGCTTGATAAAAGTTGGGCTGGAACCGCACAGCTTTTTCGTAGGCTTCAAAAGCCTCTTGATTTTTGTTTAATTCTAGGAAAACATTGCCTAAGTCATACCAAACTTCAGAATTATCAAATTTAATTTCAACTGCTTTCTGATAAGATTCTACAGCTCGATCGTACTGTTTTAACTTTTGGTAAGCTTGTCCCCGATTGTACCAAGCACGGTACAAATTCGGCTGAAATTGGACGGCTTTTTCGTAGGAGGCGATCGCTTCTTCGTATCGCTGCGAATCTAACAGAGCATCGCCTCTACCTTCCCAAGCTTGGGGATAGTCTGGCTGGATTTTCAAAGCATTTTCAAAAGAGGCGATCGCCTCTTGAGACTGTTGCAACTTATCCAAAGCATAACCGCGCCCCGTCCAAGCTTCTAAATATTCAGGCTTTAATTCTATTGCTCGATCGTAAGCCGCCTGTGATTCTTGGTATTTTTTCAATTCATATAAAGTTTTAGCTTTTTCTTGCCAAACTTCCGCGTAGTCTGATCTCAGACTAATTGCTTTTTCGTAAGCTGCTAGAGCTTCTTCAAATCTGCTTAAATTGTAAAGAGTATTACCTCGATTATATAGATCCGTTGCATTAGCCGAATTTAGAGTATTGACAGCATAAATTGATGCTAGAATAGTGATGCCAATCAAACTGGCGATCGCCAAAACTTTTAAATATATATTTTTTCGCGGTTTAGGCGACTTTTTTACAGCAACAACCGCAGGCAATACCGGAATAGTACCGCTGAAAGAATTTTTTAGTTCTTTAATAGCTTGCAGCGCTTCGCCTGCACTAGCATAACGTTGCCTAAAATCGTACTTTACCATCTTATCTAAGATTTTTGCAAATTTAGGACTAACCGATGTTTTGTCCTGCCAAATAATCTCTTCTGTATCGGGATCTTTGGGTAATTGGTGGGGAGTTATGCCTGTGAGACATTGAATTGCGATCGCACCTGTGGCATAGATATCACTGCTAAGTTTTGGGTTGCCATGAGCTTGTTCGCTGGGCATATAACCGGGAGTACCGATGCTCACGCTCAAGCTATTCTTTGGCTGAGGATTAGTAATTTGAGTGGTAATTTCTTTGACGGCGCCGAAGTCAATTAAAACTAGCTTGCCATCTCGATCTCTGCGCAGGATATTGCGCGGATTGACATCGCGGTGAATCACATTTTGCTGGTGTACAAAGTCTAAAATTTCCAGAATTTCCTGCAATATACAAATAACTTCATCTTCCTTCATACCTCCTATATTTCCAGGAGAAGCGGGTGTAATTTCTTGACTTAAATCGTGGCCTTCTATCAATTCTTGAACGAGATAAAACTCTTGATTTTCTTCAAAGTAAGCAAAAAGTCGGGGAATGCGATCGTGATTTCCCAGCTTGTACAAAACCTGCGCTTCGGTATCGAACAAACGTCTAGCTACCTGTAGAGTTTCTGGATCTGTTGCTTGAGGTTTAAGTTGCTTGACAACGCAGAGATGATTTCCTGGTAGCTGACTATCTTCAGCTAAATAAGTTTGAGCAAATCCGCCACCTCCCAAGTGACGGATAATGCTGTAGCGACTGCTGAGTGTGATTCCAAGCATGAGATTTATAGCAGTTGACAGTTGACAGTTGACAGTTGACAGTTGACAGTTACATAGTACGGGAATCAAACCGTTTATGAAACCTGGAGTCAGGGATATATTCATCAGGTTATTTATCTCCTAACGGATGTGGCTGTTGCCATACCTAATATTTCATTGAGAATTCGCTTCCAACCAAGCTGTCAAGTCTGCCAAGTTTGAGAAATCCCATAGGGCGTTTACTAAATTATCTAATTTGTCGATCGACAATTGCCTAATTCGGCTTTCAAAATCGGGGTTGAGTTGACCTAAAAGGCGAGTCAGCGAAAGAAGACTTAACTCTATTTGTGCTTCTTGTCTGCCTTCTTGTCTGCCTTCTTGTCTGCCTTTTTGTCTGCCTTCTTGTCTGCCTTCTTGTCTGCCTTCTTGTCTGCCTTCTTCCCTACCTAAAGCCACTGAGCCCTCTTGATCTTGAGCAAAAAACTCTTGCTGTTGTAATATGTTCAATTCCTCCAGTGTCAAACTCACTTCATTGGCAATTTCAAAAGCTCTCTGAATTTGCGGTACTGTGGCCATTATTTGAGGTACTTCAGCCAAAGTGCCAGTGGTTTTGATAAAATAAATCCACTTATCGGTAAGACTTTCCAGTTGCTCCAATTCTTTCTTGAATTTTGGCAACTCTACAAATACTAACTCAATGTCATTTTGTATATAATCAGACAAGCGAGTCTTTTCTTTGAAGACAAAATGGGAAGTCACATCTTCATGTCCACTAAACATTTCAAAATCTGTGATAGTCAAGGCAATCACGGGTCGCAATTCCTTGTATAATTCTCCTCTTGTTAGTTGCAGTGCATAGGTTTTTGCTGCATTGTACAAAACTCGCTTGCCAAATGCCTGCACTTTCAAAACTTGCATTTCAATAATCACAAATGTGCCATTATTAAGTAGCGCTTTGACATCTAAGTAACTATTTTTAGCTCCAGCTATTTGAGGACCAAGATAAGGATCTAGGATTTCCAAGCTTTCAATGATGGATTCTCCTTCATAGAGTAAGGCATTTAAGAAACTAATCAAAATCTCTGTACTTTGGCTGGAGCCAAATATTTTCTTGAATGCAAAATCAATTTTGGGATTGATAAATTTCATGTTATTTTTCTCCTTAGACATTAGTAGGGTGCGCAGTGCGCACCTTACTTTGATTTTACTTTAAATGGCTTTCAAAATCTCGTCATCCACTGAAAAATCTATCTCGGCTTTGTCCCTTCCCAAAATTAGATAATCATTCTGAAATGAATCTTTTAAACCAGAAACTAGGTCAAATTCAGGCTGCCAGTTCAGTTCGGTAACAGCTTTATTTACTGAAGCGAAAAAGTGCTGCAATCGCATCGGAAAAGCTTTCTTTTTGCCAAAGTCGAATTGTTTCGGATCGTAGTGTACAATCTTGATAGAATCGGGTGATTTGCCGGCAGCTTGAATGCAGGCGCGGGCTAAACCATCAAAGGTGACAAATCGATCGCCCGAAACGTTGTAAATTTGCCCGATCGCCCTTTCGTTACCCAAAACCGCGGCCATTGCCCTCGCCAAATCCTGACAATGCCCGAACTGCGTGAAGTGCAATCCGTTACCAGGAATCGGAATTGGTCGATCGCGCGCAATGCGATCGAAAAACCAAGCCTCCAAATCGTTATAATTTTGAGGCCCATAAATGTAAGTCGGGCGAATCGAAGTCCAAGGCAAACCGGACTCGGCCAAGTAAGTTTCGGTTTCGCATTTACCCAAATGGCGGCTTTTGGGATCGGTAGCGTCCCCTTCAATATGAGGCATTTGATCCGACTTCAAATAAACCCCCGCAGAGCTCATATAAACAAAGTGTTGCACCCGCCCTTTAAATATTTCAGCTAAAGGCTTTGTATCGCTCAGTTCGCGACCGTTGTTGTCAAAAACGATATCAAACTCAAGAGCCGATAACTTGTCTTTAAGTTGTTCGACATTTGTGCGATCGCCCAAAATCTGTTTCACCCCCGAAACCGGCACCGGCTTATTGCCCCGGTTAAACAACACCACTTCATGCCCTTGTGCTGCTAAAATCTTAGTAAGATAAACCCCGATAAACCGAGTACCGCCCATCATTAAAATTCGCATTAATTTCGATGCTCCTTACAGTTAGTCTAAATATCTTACAATAAAGTTATGCCCAAGCTTTACTCAAATAGAAGTTATATCAATTCCGATTACATCGAAATCAGGATTACCCGAAATCAGGACACGGCAGTGCCGTGTCCCTACAATTAATCTGGCGTAGG
>ENA-OFDP01000142-OFDP01000142.1-metagenomes-genome-assembly--contig:-NODE-142-length-33292-cov-25.893221_pt1 | contig 33292 bp, 30 predicted proteins | sample MGYA00153389_OFDP01 | MGnify analysis MGYA00153389
GATAGTTGATAGTTGATAGTTGATAGTTGATAGTTGATAGTTGATAGTTGATAGCTAAATTCACTATTCACCATCTACCGTCCACCCCTACACTAGATGTCTAATTTGTAACAGGTCAGGGAGTATGAGTAAGACTCGCTCGGTTAAACTGCTAGGTATTCTAGCATCAATACTGCTGTCTCAGACTAGCTGCGATCGCCCCAACAAAACCCCTCAAAACCAGCATCGCCAAGGTATCCTGCGAGTCTGGGCACATTCAGGTCAAGCAGCCGAACGTGCGGTGCTAGAGCAACAAATTAAGCGTTTCAACAATGCTCAGAACGCCACTACAGTGCGACTGACTTTCATACCAGAAGGCTCCTACAACGCCCAAGTGCAAGCAGCAGCCCTATCTAAAGATTTACCCGATGTCCTCGAATTTGATGGGCCATTTGTGTATAACTACGTCTGGCAACAAAATCTCGTCCCGATGGACAAGCTGATTTCCGAGTCAGTCAAACAAGATTTATTGCCTTCAATTATCCAGCAGGGTACCTATGGAGGACATCTCTACTCAGTGGCTACCTTTGATTCTGGGCTGGGGTTGTATGGTCGCCGCAGTCAACTTCAAGCCGCAGGGATTAGCATTCCCCAGGGTAACAAAGATGCTTGGACGATCGCGCAATTCGATCGAGCATTGGCAGCTTTGGCGATTCGAGATCCCGACAGACAAGTTCTCGATCTCAAACTCAACCAGCGCGGTGAATGGCTAACCTATGGCTTTTTACCAATTATTCAGTCGGCAGGGAGCGATGTCAATGGCAGTCTCAATCGCCCCCCCGCAGTCACAGCCATGCAGTCAGTCCAAAATTGGATAACAAAGGGCTATGTAGACCCCAATATCGATGATGCGGCTTTTACTAGCGGTAGGGTAGCATTGTCCTGGGTGGGACATTGGGCTTACAAAGACTATGCCAAAGCTGTTGGCAAAGATTTGGTAGTATTGCCCTTACCCAACTTTGGTAAGGGTTCCAAGACCGCCCAAGGCTCTTGGAATTGGGGCATCACAACTAATTGCCCGAAGACATGTCAAACATCGGCGATGAAGTTCCTAGAATTTTTACTCCAACCACAAGAGGTATTAGCAATGGCTAATGTCAACGGAGCTGTACCAGGTACCAAACGCGCGATCTCCCAATCCCAACTTTACGCGCCCAATGGCCCACTGCGACTATTTGCCGAGCAACTACTAGCTGGCGAAACAGTGCCGCGTCCCCAAACTCCAGCTTATCCAGTGATTACTTCCGCTTTTCAGGAAGCATTTGCAAATATTCGGAATGGTTTACCCGTGAAAACGGCTCTCGATCGAGCGACAACCACGATCGATGTAGATCGGCAAGATAACCAAAATTATCCCAATCTAGAGCTGAAAACAAATGATTAGCAACTCCTCTGCTCGTGTCAAGGATGATACTCGGACAGCTCTGCTGATGGCTGCTCCGGCTTTATGCGGATTACTGCTATTTGTGGCTCTGCCATTTCTACTAGCCGTAATTCTCTCTTTTACCAATCTCCGCCTCGGATCGCCGTTGCCGCTCCAGTTTTTAGGATTGGAACAGTATCGGCGAGTTTGGCTAGATCCAAACTTTCGTCAGGCCCTACTCAATAATGGTTTGTTTGCGCTGGTGATGGTACCGATCCAAACAGCAATCGCCCTGGGACTGGCTCTGCTGTTAAATCGTCCGCTCCCAGGGATGGCGATCTTCCGCACGATCTTTTTTATGCCTGTAGTTTTTCCGATGGCTCTAGTTGCAGTTATCTGGACGATTATCTATGCCCCAAGTGCTAATGGGATGATGAATGCTGTTCTAGAGTCGATTACTTTTGGTCTATGGGAGCCACGAGACTTTCTCAACGATCCAGTCTTGGCATTACCTGCCATCATGCTGCTGTCCCTGTGGCAGGGAGTAGGGTTTCAGATGGTGATTATCCTCGCGGGGCTACAGTCTATTTCTGGCACCTTGTATGAGGCAGCAGCGATCGATTGTAGCAATAAATGGAATCAGTTTCGCTACATTACTATCCCGCAACTGCGGAATACGCTCATCTTCGTCATGCTGGTCACTTCGGTACTCTCATTTCGCCTGTTCGATCAGGTGCAAATCATGACTCAAGGTGGCCCTAATGGTGCTACGACGACGGTAATGTATGAAGCTGTTAAAGCCTCATTCGAGCAACAAAAGATGGCTAAAGGGTCAGCGATGACGGTCGTGTTTTTTGCGATCGTATTAGTAATTACCTTGTTGCAAAGAGTTCTGATACCTGAAGACAATGCGATCGATTAAAAAACTTCTGTGCTTTATTTGTAGATATCACCCCGATTTGTGGTGATATTGAGAAAGTTTCTATGTAGCAAATGGTTCTACTTCTGTTCGTACTAAGTATCTACTGCAATAAATGATTATTTCCTAAGTGCCGAGTTTTCTGGGAAGATTGATGCCTGATCGGGTAAATAAGTGCTGATTTTGCGCCCTCTGAGTCACCTTTTGTACTATCATTATCCCCATCAAGTATTGTGGATTCAGTCAAGAGCATGGTGAGTGAATTGAGAGCGAGTCAGCCGAGTTTTCCTGATGCCTTATCCTTGGTGGGGGCGCGACAGGTTCAAAGAACACTTCAGATGAAGCCAGCGAAGGCAAGAGTTGTTTCCCTCTTCTCTGGTTGCGGCGGCATGGATTTAGGTCTGTCTGGAGGTTTTAGATTCCTAGATAAGTGGTATAAACGTCTTGCTTTCGATATCGTGTGGGCTAACGATATCAACGAGTTTGCTTGCAAAAGTTATCAGCATAATCTTGGGAAAAAAATAGTTTGTGGTGACATTTGGAATCTCATGGATACTATGCCAAAAGTCGCTGATGTAGTTGTCGGTGGCTTTCCTTGCCAAGATATATCTGTAAATGGTAAACGAGCTGGCATTGATGGTAGTAGAAGTGGACTTTATAAAGCAATGGTCGAAGCAGTAAAACGACTGGAGCCAAAAATATTTGTAGCCGAAAATGTAAAGGGACTGCTGATGCAAAATAACAAGGTATCTCTAGAAAAAGTAATCTCAGATTTTTCTAGCATCGGTTACAAAGTTGAGTATAGGCTCTATCATGCAGCCGACTTTGGAGTTCCTCAAACTAGAGATCGAGTTTTCATTGTGGGTACACAGCCAGGAATTAACTTTGAGCCTCCAAAGGCAATTCTTTCAAAAGCTGACCATATTACATCCGAACAGGCAATAGCAGATTTAGAGAAAATGCCAGAAGATGAGTCAATCAACCATGTTTGGAGCAAAGCAAACCGTAGCCCTGAGCAAGGAAATAGATGTTTGAAAGCCGATAGACCTGGCTATACAATCCGCGCAGAGTGTCACGGAAATATCCAGTTTCATTATAATCAATTGAGGAGAATCTCAATGCGAGAGGCGGCTCGCATTCAGTCTTTCCCTGATGAATTTATCTTCCAGTCTAAGCTCCGAGAAACAGAGCGGCAGATCGGTAACGCTGTGCCACCTGTTTTATCTTGGCATATTGGCAAGGCTGTACTTGCCGCACTAAATAACTAAATGAGTATTGACGAATTTGAAGCTGTTGTATCAGAAGTTGCAACACTACTAAATCAAATAATAAGTACAAAGGGTAAGTTCACATCTTCAAAGCAATTTGAGGATGAAGTCAGAAACGTACTTACTTCAATGGGGCTAACTATCAACTACGAACCTCATCCTCATGTCTTCCCTGATATTCCGCTGGGTGAATTTGGTATAGAGGTTAAATTCACCGCAAATGATACATGGAGAAGCATTGCAAACAGTATATTTGAAGGTATGCGAGATCCATCTGTTAAGCATATCTACTTGATTTTTGGAAAAATGGGAGGGAACCCAGAAGTTAGATGGGGGAAGTATGATGACTGCGTTATGCATGTTAGAACTTCGCATGTTCCAAGGTTTGAGGTTGAAATGACTGCGGAGAAGAGTCTATTTGAGAAAATGGGCACTACCTATGAATCTTTCTCCAAGGCTTCAGATGAACAGAAAATGACTTACGTAAGGACTTATGCAAGAAAACGTCTTAAGCCAGGTGAACGACTGTGGTGGCTTGAGGAGAACGACGAACAAGAGCACTCTTTACCTCTCCAAGTCAGGATTTACATGAATCTCGATCGTAGAGAGAAGCGTCAACTTCGCGCTGAAGCGGCTATACTATGCCCCCAAATAGTAAAGCCTTCGCGTGCTAAAGATAAATACTCTGATGCTGTAAGTTACATGCTTACTTATAGAGGAGTTCTCTGTCCGCAGGCTCGTGATTTATTTTCCGCTGGTAGCGTTGCATTAAGAGCAGATGGAGCTAGGGGTGGAAATTATCTTCAGAGAGCACTTGCTGATATAGAAAGTGAAATGTGCGTCGCGGCTGAAGCCTTGGAAGACTCTCTCTTTGAAGAATATTGGGGAAGAGTTGTTCCGAGCGAAGAACGAATTGCTACGTGGCTAAATATGGCTGATAACTATGCAAAGGACTGGATTCCTTCTGAAGAACTATTTTTGGACAAACCTTCTGACTGAATTACATTACATCTTTGAGCAGTTAAACGATCGAATGGCGTTGGCGATTAGTTATGACGATCGATTGACTTCAAACAACCGTCGCACCTCGATCGATATAGCTGGAAAGGCTAAAGGTGAAACTGTTCCATCCTGAAGGTTGGTAACAGTACGATAACCCAAGGGTGAAGGATCTTGAAAAACGGTGAGCTGCAAATCTTGGAGATTGACTACCCAATACTCTGGAATCTCCGATTGTGTATAGACAATCTGTTTGTCACCTAGATCGTAATTGAGGGTGCTACAGAAGTACTCAACCAACCACAAGATATTTTCTGGATAGGGATGATGCTCTAGGTAAACAGTATCGAGCGGTTGAACGATTGCCAGATCTGGCTGTGGTTCCGAACCATTAGGTAAAGTGATGGGACGACCTTCTCTGACTTGTGCTTGTCCTAATAGGAGACTACGCAGGATCTGAGCAGCGCGATCGCTAAAATAAACATGGGGTTCTCCTTCTGGTGGCATCAGAATCAGATCTCCCCGCAATAATTCTAGATTTTGACCATCAAAAATACCTGAGTCGATCGCCTGATGGTATCGATCGATTGTCCACTTATAGGTCGCGACCGTCATCATTTACCCTCTCAAGTGTTGACGTACTCTAACTTTAACAGATTTTAGCTCGATGAAAAATAGACTAAAATTACCAGCGATCGTCCTCACAGTCTGTTTCTGCCGATGAAAAAGGTTTTGATGTTGTTAGGATGAAGTTAAATACGCTGGAGATCGCATCATGCCCGATTTTCATTCCCAAAGGCTGCGCCAACGCATTCAACCAGAGCAATTTACGCCAAACCGCCAGGGAAATCGATTTCAAACAGGTGTAATTAGCTATATTTTACTAATTTTACTGGCATTAATATTTGTGGCACCGATCGCATTTATGTTCGTTGCTAGTCTCAAACCTGATGAGTTAGTATTATCGCAAGCTGGCACCCTTCAGGGGTTTATCCCTTCACCAGCTTCGCTCCAAAACTACCGAGATGTGTTCGATCGAGTTAATTTTGGTCAGTTTTTTCTAAATTCTCTACTGATTACCAGCATGGTTGTATTGGTAGGGTTATTAGTTAATTCAATGGCTGGGTATGCTTTTGCTAGATTGCGCTGGCGGGGACGCGCCACTCTTTTGCTCGTGGTGCTAGCATTGATGATTATTCCGTTTGAAGCGATCGCGGTGCCGTTATTTTTCCAGATTACTCTATTAGGTTGGCGCAATACTTATCAGGCTCAAATTTTGCCTTTTATCGCCAATGCGTTCTCGATTTATCTATTTTATACTTTCTTTATCGGATTACCAAAAGAGCTAGAAGAAGCGGCACGTATCGACGGAGCGAGTATCATTCGCACCTTCTTTGAAATCATCGTCCCGATCTCCAAACCAGTGTTTGCAACGGTGACAATTCTGACTTTTTTGACTCAGTGGGGATCTTTTCTGTGGCCGTTGATGGTGACTGTTGACGAGCAAGTTAGACCCTTGCCAGTAGCTATTTCTTCCTTCCAAACCCTACCGCCGATCCAGTGGGCGGATATTATGAGTTTTGGAGTGATGATGGTTGCGCCGATCCTGATTATTTTTTTACTGTTCCAGAAATGGTTTGTCGAAGGAGTAGCCTCAACTGGAACCAAAGGTTAGATCGCATTAGGGAGCAATTATCATCATGGCAACAGTGAAATTCGATCGAGTGTTCAAGGTTTATGCTAATGGTCAAACTGCGATTAAAGATTTATCTCTAGAAATTGCCGACGGCGAATTCCTAGTGTTTGTCGGCCCTTCTGGTTGTGGTAAATCGACAGCATTGCGGATGCTGGCTGGGTTAGAAGATATTTCAGCCGGAAAAATATCGATCGGCGATCGCGTTGTAAATGACCAAACGCCCCAACAGCGGAATATTGCCATGGTGTTTCAGAACTATGCACTCTATCCCCACATGACAGTCCGCCAAAATTTGGAATTTCCGCTGCGGATGATGAAGCGATCTAAGCAACAGATGGCTGCTCTGGTGGGGGAAGCTGCGGAAAAATTAGGTTTAGTAGAATTGATGGAGCGTAAGCCCAAACAGCTCTCTGGGGGACAGCGACAGCGGGTGGCGATGGGGCGGGCGATAGTTCGCGATCCGGCGGTATTTCTAATGGATGAGCCGCTCTCCAATCTGGATGCCAAGATGCGATCGCAAATTCGGACGGAGATTACCACTCTCCAACAGCGGATGAGGACAACGACTGTATATGTCACCCACGACCAGGTTGAGGCGATGACGATGGGCGATCGAGTGGCTGTGATGCGTGGGGGTAAACTGCAACAAGTCAGCTCCCCAGAAGACCTCTACGACCACCCTGCGAACATCTTTGTGGCTGGGTTTATCGGTTCGCCAGCGATGAATATTTTTCGGAGCCGATTGAGCAAGGATGAGCGCGGCAATTTGACGATCGATTTTTGCGGGAAACCCTTACAGCTCGGAGCTGGGACACTCCAACGATACCCACAGCTAGAACAGGATGCTCCCCAGGAGGAGCTTATGCTGGTGGGGTTACGTCCAGAAGCTTTTACTGTTGCCCAAACCGATGCTAAAAACTCAATTTTAGTTGAAGTGAAAACTATTGAAGCACTGGGTCATGAGATGATTATCTATGCCACAGCCCCAATCGATAAAATCGATCCAGACGAGGATCGCTCTGGTGAATTAGCTAGAAATGTCGATCGTCAGGATAGTTCGATTTTAACCGCCCGCGTTGCTTCATCACGGACGATTCAAGTAGGTCATCAGCTAACTTTAAGTGTCGATCTCGATCGGTTATATTTATTTGCGATCGATGGCGAACGCATCCAATAATTATAATAGTCGCCAATGCGATGAGGACACGCATTGGCGACTATTATTAGTAAATTTCTAGCAAGGTTTGACGCTCCTACATTGAATCCGATCGATTCATTAATCGTTCCAGCCAGGTAAATTCCAGCAGTTGGAATAGAGATCGTTCTCCCTCTGGCTGAAGCAAAAGTAGGGGAATCAAGGACAATAATCGGAGGATGCTAGAAATCACAAATAAACCTGTCAAGCCACCGACAATCTCCAGGCTAGCGAGTGTCCCGCCGAGAAATGTACCTAAGGAACCACTAATGCCGCCCATCGCCGCTACGATCCCAAAATAGTGGGCTTGATGATGCTCGTGAGCAATTTCGATCTGGAGATTATTGATACACAATTCGATCGCGGCAGTGGCACCACCATTGAGAATAAATAGTAGGGGCAAACCGACGCATAATGAGAGCGCATCTGTACCGATACCCAGCCACAACACGGGTAATATTGCCATCACCAGTCCCATCGCGAGCAGTGGAATCCGATGACCGATCCGATCGCTCCAGCGTCCTAAGGGAATCAGCAGGGCGAGATTAGCTGCTGATGTCAGACCATTGTAAAGTGTTACCCAGCTCACATCGATCGCCAGATCTTGCAGTAGGTAGAGATTAAAAAATGGCGCACTGAGATTGAGCGCAAACATCCAAGCACTGAAACAAAGTATAAATCCTAAAAAATGCCGATCTTTAAGGATAGTATCGATCGCTGATTCGGTCTGTGGAGCTGCTGAAGTGGTCGCTAAAGCCGCTAAAGTTGGATTAGCCTCAAAGTTATCGGAATTGGCGTTAGCTAGCTTGGGATGGCTCATATCGACCATTTGACATTGATAAAATAGACTAATAGAACCAGCGATAATCGCTATTCCTAAGGCGATCTCAAATGCTTCAATCTCGCCCCTGGGATAGTTAGCTACCCAAAAGCCCGCCAGCGTGACAACAATTAAGCTGGTTAGATTGGCGACAGTATTGCGAATGCCAAAATAGCGACCGCGCAATTTGCTGGGGACTAGAGCCGCCATCCAACTCAACCAAGTCGCATTCCCTAAGCAGCCGAGCAGATGGCTGACAGCTACCACCACCATTGTCCAAATCACCATCGCCCGATCGTCCAGTAGATGCTGAGTATATAAGCCAATGCCGAGCGCGAGCAACACCCAGAAAAATCGGGCGGGTATATTCACAATCAAACAATAATTGCGCTGACTAGTCCATCGATCTCCCCACCAGGCTCCTAGCGGTTGCACGACATTGACTAGCATCGGAATTGCTGCCAAAATGCCGATTTCAAATGAATTTGCCTGGAGATTGACTAGGAAATTACTCAGCAATACCCCACTGGTAAGGTTAGAATAAATTGCGGCAAATACCCCATCGATCGAGGACGCGATCAGACTGCGGCGAATCTCGGTGGTAGGAAGGCGATCGAATTGTGTGGAGCGGTCGGTTTCTAACTCGATGGGCTTAACATTGACCTTCAGACCTAGATCCACAAGTTACCTCGATATCGTTTAGGTTTGGCAGAAAGTATCGATCGATATTTGCAGTTTATCGCGCTCTTGTTAGTTAATTGTTCTATCGATCGGATGACACTATCTGCGATCGTATCTAGAGATACAGTCATCTCAATCGCTGGGAGCTAATCTCGATCTAGAGGATAAATTGTTAGCATCAGGACTGACAATCTAGCTCCAGTCACGACAACGCCTACTTTTTTAACTTGAATTTTAGTGTCAATATGCGATCGCCATCAGATACAACAGCGCATCAATTAGAGTCTCTAACTGGGTTCGGATCTGAAGCTGTAGAACCCGCTCCAAAGGAGAGGTTACACCAACCAATCCTATCAGCCGTCGAATTAAATAGCTTAAATGCGCGTTCCAATCTCAAAGGAGCGATCCGACTGGGCGGACATCTGGCGATTATGGGCATCAGTGGTTATTTGTGGACATCTAATCTCGATCGATTGCCGTTGGCGATTCCGTTTTTGCTAGTATATGGCTTTAGTTTAGCCGCGATGTTTGCAGTCGGACATGAATGCGGGCATCGGACGGCGTTTGCTAATAATCAAGTCAACGATCTTGTGGCTTGGTGGGCTGGGGTATTGTCTTTTTATAACAGTACTTTTTATCGTCGCTATCACAAATGGCATCATCGTTACACCCGCGTCCCTGGCAAAGATCCAGAATTGACAGATCGCACTCCCGATAGCTTGTGGCGGTACGGAGTGGAGTTGAGTGGTTTGCCGTGGTGGTGGGGGAAATTGCGCGGACATACGCGGATTGCGCTGGGGATTATTGATGAGTGTGAATATATCCCCGCAACTGCACGGGCGGAGGTAATTCGATCGACTAGGTTACAGTTGCTAGTATATCTGGTCGCGATCGCGCTCTCAGTAGCTTTCGCCCAGCCTTGGTTTATTATTTATTGGCTCCTACCCTTGGCTGTGGGTCAACCGATCCTGCGATTTATTTTGCTGGCAGAACATACCGGATGCAGTCTGGATGACAATTTGTTGACAAATACTCGCACTACTCTGACGCTCTCGCCCCTGCGGTTTTTGATGTGGAATATGCCTTTTCATGCCGAGCATCATTTGTACGCATCGATTCCATTTCACGCTTTACCAGCAGCACACGATCGACTCAAGAGTCATTTTACCCGAGTCGATCCTGGCTATGTGCAGGTCAATCTCGGTATTGTCAGCAAGCTTGAATCTGGATTGTGATGAATAGTGATAAGTCTTTCACACTTGAGAACTTCGAGCTGCAATGTGGGGTAATGTTGTCAGAAGCGAAGATAGTTTATCAGACTTATGGGGACTTAAATCTCGATCGATCTAATGTTATCCTCTACCCGACTTCCTATGGTGCCCAACACCCAGATATTGATTGGCTAATTCGAGCCGATGGTATTCTCGATCCGACTCATTGGTTTATTATTATCCCCAATATGTTTGGGAATGGTTTATCTAGTTCGCCTAGTAACAATCCAGCTTGCGGGTTAGTCGAGCAGGGGTTTTGGTTTACGCAGCTCGATAATGTCCGCGCTCAAGCGCAGTTATTAACCCAAGTATTTGGGATTGAAGAGATTGCCCTGGTGTACGGATGGTCGATGGGGGCACAGCAAGCTTATCATTGGGGCGCACTTTTCCCAGAGCGAGTAGCACGGATTGTGGCTGTGTGTGGGACTGCCAAAACTACCGAACATAACCGAATTTTTTTAGAGAGCTTGAGATCTGCGCTGACAGCCGATCGAACCTGGACGGGACAACGGTTTGAGGGGCTACCAGACCAGGGTTTTCGGACATTTGCCAGAATTTATGCGAGTTGGGCTGCTTCCCAAGCATTTTACCGAGAACAGATCTATCTCAAACTAGGCTACGAATCCCTGGATGACTACCTCTGGCGCGGTTGGGAGCAGAGCTACCGCAAACGCGATCCGCACAATCTATTAGCAATGCTCGATACTTGGCTGCGTTGTGACATTAGCGATAATCCTACTTATCAAGGCGATTTCGATCGAGCCTTATCATCCATTCGCGCCAAAACTTTAGTGATGCCATCGCAAACCGATTTATATTTCACGCCAGAAGACTGCGCCGCCGAAGCCGCCAAAATTCCCAATGCTCAATATCTACCTATTCCCTCAATCTGGGGACATCGTGCTGGCAATCCCTATCAGAATTCTGAAGATGCTGTCTTTATTCGCACGGCGGTGCAGGAAATGCTACAACCCACATTCCGCACTTCGGAAAAGTAGCATCAAAAAAGCCTAATTTTGCGTCACGGCAATCAGTGAGTTACGATCGGTAGTATCGTCAAACTGTCGAGTCTTCGTGACTAGTATGTGTCGTAAAAGTTGAAGTGCGGAATGTGGGCTACAACACTAAATCATCGATATGACAATGCAATTGCATTATATTAGTAGTGACTAGCCAAAATTGTTAACAAATTCCATGACTACTGGATTAAATCTAGAATCAGAATCAACACTGACAGATCGATATCAGACAACCGTTCCCGATGCCGTGCGGAAAGTTCTACGGTTGGGAAAAAGAGATAAAATCCGCTACACGATCGAATCAAATGGTCGAGTGATTATTTCTCGTGCCGATTTGCCAGAAGCAGATCCCGTCATCGGTAAGTTTCTGAGTTTTCTCGCACAGGATCTGAGCGAGAATCCACAACACATTCAACCGATAAATTCTAATTTAGTCGATCGCATTCGGTCATTAGTAGCTGATGTTGAGTTCGATCTCGATTCACCGCTATCTGATGAGGATAAATAATGTCATCAGAACAGCCATTGCTAATTAATGGGTGGAATATCTTTGCCCATCCACTCTTTTTAAGTCAAGTGGAAGAGCTGACGATCCAGGTAGAACACCTACAGCAAAAAGATTCCCAAAATTATCGATCCAAAAATGCTGCTAAACGGCTGGCAGCGATCGTGAAGTTAGCATTTGAAGTTATTCCGCAAGATCCAAACCGTAGCGAATATCGACAAGGAAATACTTTAGGCGATGAGTATAAGCACTGGTTTCGGGCTAAATTTTTTCAACAATACCGATTATTTTTTCGGTTTCAGATGGAGAGCAAAATTATTATTTTTACTTGGGTTAATGATGAAGATTCCAAGAGAGCTTAGGGTAGCAAGACGGATGCCGATCGCGTGTTTACAAAAATGTTAGATAGTGGCGATCCAGCAAATACTTGGGATAGTCTACTTATGGCAGCCAAAAATGAAATCGCTCGCCTAGATTCGATTTTAGCAGATCGAATCCTTGACCTAGAAACTGACTCAACGGCCGATGATATCGATCGAATTTCAACAAATTAGAACCCGATCCGTGTAGGTTGGATAGTTCATAGCGATCGAATTCAATTAGGGCGGTAGCTTATTGTAGACATTTGGCATCATCAACTTCTACACTCTACCTCTATGCTGCTATCTGAAATTGCTCGCGATCGAGGTATCCGTTATTTTTTGATTTCGTTCACCGATCTGTTTGGTACCCAACGCGCCAAGATGGTGCCCACTCAGGCGATCGATCGGATGGCTGTGGATGGGGCTGGGTTTGCGGGGTTTGCCGCGTGGTTGGACATGACACCTGCCGATCCTGACATCCTGGCGATACCCGATCCTAGTCAGATGATTCAACTGCCCTGGCAGCCGGATGTAGCTTGGTTGCCAGCCGATGTATATACGATTCCGCAAGGCGGAGGCTTCGCCAACGAGCGGCAACCTCTAGCCCAAACGCCACGCTTAGTGCTGAAGCGGGTATTAGCGCAGGCTGAGGCACTGGGTTATCGAGTGAAGACGGGGGTAGAGTGCGAGTATTTTTTGCTGAGTGCGGATGGTGAGAGGGTTTATGATGGGTTGGATCGATCGACTAAACCTTGTTACGACCAACAATCTTTGATGCGTCGCTTCGATATCATTGCCGAAATCTGTGATGCGATGCTGGCTCTAGGCTGGGGAGCTTATCAAAACGACCATGAGGACGCGAACGGACAGTTTGAAATGAACTGGACTTATGATGATGCGTTAGTGACAGCAGATCGACATGCTTTCTTTAAATATATGGTCAAATCGCTCGCCGAAAAACATGGGATGCGGGCGACATTTATGCCCAAACCTTTTAGGCACCTGACGGGCAATGGTTGCCACACTCACCTCTCGCTCTGGGATAATGCTGGCAATGTCAATCTCTTCCACGATCCTGCTGGAAAATTAGGTCTTTCGACACTAGGTTATCAGTTTATCGGCGGGGTATTAAATTCCACCCCTGCGCTGTGTGCTTTTACCAATCCGACTATCAACTCATACAAACGTTTAAACGCCCCTGTGACGGCATCAGGGGCTACTTGGTCGCCAAATGGGATTAGTTATGCTGGTAACAATCGCACCCACACGATCCGGATTCCCGATGCGGGGCGGTTTGAGTTTCGACTGGCTGATGGTGCGGCAAATCCCTATCTATTACCTGCGGCGTTGATTGCGGCGGGACTAGAAGGGATCGAGCAAAAGTGCGATCCTGGTGCGCCTTGTCAGAACAATAACTATACCGATCCATTACCAGCGGAAACTGTGCCGCAATTACCAGGTAATTTACTGGATGCTTTGCGGAATTTAGAGGGAAATGAGCTGTTAGCCAAGAGTTTAGGATCGGGGTTTGTGTTTTCTTATTTGAAATTGAAGCACCAAGAATGGCGGGATTACTGCACGCAGGTTAGTGATTGGGAACTAGAACATACACTCGATTGCTAGAGGTGAGGATCGATCGACGATGCTCGAACACAGAGAAGCTATTTGCGATAGTGTGGGAAGATAAAGACTCTCGCGTAATTGACAGAGATCTACCGTGGCACAAGTTACTCTAGAAAATATTTACAAAAGCTACAGTCCTGCGACTCCCAAAGCTAATCGGAAAGCTGGAACAACAAATCTCTCAGTTTCAGAAAGCGTTCTGCGCCGGATAAATTTGACCGTAAACGATGGTGAGTTTATGGTGCTAGTTGGAGCATCTGGCTGTGGTAAGAGTACGCTCTTGCGGCTAATTGCGGGCTTAGAGACAGTGACTGCGGGGAATATCAGCATCGGGGAGACACTCGTAAACGATTTACCGCCCAAGGAGCGGGAGATCGCGATGGTGTTCCAGAGTTACGCGCTCTACCCACATATGCGGGTGTATGACAATATCGCCTTTGGGTTGCGGCGGAGTCAATCTTTCGCCACCGCAGATCTAACCAAAAAAACCGACGGTTTACCCCCGCAGGTGGAAAACTTTTTGGTAGAAATCAGTCGCGGGTTTCCGCGCGGGTTTCGCTATATTTCAGCACGGGAAAAAGTTATCACTCAGAAAGTTTTGCAAGTTGCCAAAATGCTGCAAATTGATGGTTTATTAAATCGCTTCCCCAAACAACTCTCAGGCGGACAGAAACAGCGTGTGGCATTGGGTCGTGCGATCGCCCGTGACGCTCAAGTATTCCTTATGGACGAACCATTATCCAATCTCGATGCCAAACTCCGCGCCGAGACTCGCACCCAAATCGTCAAATTGCAACGTCAATTAGGCACGACGACGATCTATGTCACCCACGATCAAACTGAAGCGATGACTATGGGCGATCGCATTGCCGTCATGGATCGGGGACAAATTCAACAAGTTGCTACTCCGTTAGAAATTTATAACCATCCTGCCAATATTTTCGTCGCCCAATTTATCGGTTCGCCACCGATGAATTTAATTCCGGTTCAAGTGAAATTACCACTATCGATCGGCAATAAACAATTTCGGATTACGTTAGAAGCACAATGGGAATCGCTCCTCGGTGAGTACTCGAATCGATCGTTATTAATGGGTATTCGTCCCGAACATTTAACGATCGGTTTACCTGCAACCAAGAACTTTCATGGCATTGTCGAAACAGTCGAAGCCTTGGGTAATGATACTTATATTGCTGTCAGAGTTGCGGATTTGGAGCCAGCACTGACGCTCCAAGTTCGAGTTTCACCAGATAAATTAGTCACGGTTGGCGAGGAAGTTTGGCTCTCAGTAGCTACTGATAAAGTTCATCTGTTCGATCGAGATACTGGTTTAGCACTGACAGTTGACAGTTGACATTTGACAGTTGACATTTGACAGTTTGCACTGAGTGAAGAGGTAGGGTGTGTTAGGCGCAAGCCGTAACGCACCAGTATTCGCTCGCTGCAAGGATCTGATTTAGGATCGCTCAGTTGACAGTTATCGATCGGTTGCTGCATATGGTAAAAATTACTATAATAAATTTATTAGTTAATTTAATATAAACCATATATGACACAGTTACCCATCCCCCAGCACTTCCAGCCAGCCAGAGTCGGGGAGATCTGGCGAGTGCCTTATCAAGACCGATCGATCGCAGCTAGAGCCTGGGCACAAACACACCAACTGCACCCCACATCGCAGGGACAGACCAATGTTCGACTATTACTCATCGACGTGCAGAATACCTTCTGCCTACCTGAGTTTGAACTATTTGTCGGGGGTAGAAGTGGGCGGGGGGCGATCGATGACAATCTTCGACTATGCGAGTTTATTTACCGTAATTTAGGTGAAATCGACCAAATAGTTGCAACGATGGATACTCATCACCTGCACCAGATCTTCCACCCGATTTTTTGGATCGATGAAAAAGGCGAACATCCCACGCCAGCGGTGACGACAATTACGCCTGAGGATGTGATGTCGGGAAAATGGCGAGTTAATCCTGAATTTGGAGCAGAACCAGACAAGCTTCAAGCGTACGCGCTGCATTATGTACAGCAATTGAGTGAGGGAGGCAAATATCCGCTGCTGATTTGGCCGTATCATGCCATGTTAGGCGGTATCGGTCATGCTTTAGTGCCTGCTGTGGAGGAGGCGATCTTTTTTCATGGGATTGCGCGAACTAGTCAGGCGAGTTTTTCGATTAAGGGCGATCGAACTTTGACGGAGAATTACTCGGCTCTGGCTCCCGAGGTTTTTACAAACCAATTTGGTGAAGAGATTGCTAGTAAAAACGATAGTTTAATCGAGCTTTTATTAGCAGCGGATAAGTTAATTATCGCTGGACAAGCGCAAAGTCATTGTGTTACTTGGACGGTTAACGATCTATTGACAGAAATTGGGGCGATCGATCCGCAATTGGCACGGAAGGTTTATTTATTGGTAGATTGTACTTCTCCGGTGGTAATTCCTGGGGTGGTTGATTATACCGATCGGGCTGATGCTGCTTTTCAACGGTTTGCTGAGGCGGGGATGAATATTGTTAAGTCAACAGACCGGATATTTTTATAATATTTTGTGGGGTAGATAGGAGGCAATACCTACAGCTACATTCATTCTTTAGAGATGAGAATTTATTTCGTAGGATGTGTTAGGCGACAGCCGTAACGCATCAATAATTCGCTCAATGATGCGTTACGCTACGCTAACACATCCTACGACAGCGCAGATTATTTAATTCTCAATCCTCACCTAGAATTCGATGTCTTCCACGAATTTGGGGACGGCGGCGGTAAGGACTTCATTTCCGGTAGCGGTGACGAGAACATCATCTTCGATGCGGACACCGATGCCTCTCCAACAGTCATCGATCGAGGGTTGTCCTTCGGCGGCTTCGATGTCGGGGGAGATGTAGATCCCAGGCTCGACGGTGATGATATTCCCTGGTTGGAATTGGTACCAAGTTTCGGCTCCGTGCATGTAAATCCCCGCGTCGTGAACATCCAAGCCGAGCCAGTGTCCGGTACCGTGCATATAGAAGTTTTTGTATTTTCCTTCTTCGATCAAGGTATCGACATCACCTGTGAGGAGTTCGAGGTTGACTAAGCCTTCGGTGATAATTTGGACGGAGGTATGGTGGAAGTCCTTCCAGGTGGTGCCTGGTTTGACTTGTTCGATACTCGCCATTTGAGCATCGAGAACTAGTTCGTAAATGATTTTTTGTTCGGTGGTAAATTTGCCGTTGACGGGGAAAGTGCGGGTAACATCGGAGTTGTAATAGCCGACAGAGCAACCAGCGTCGATCAGGAGTAAGTCACCGTCTTTTAGTTCGCTGTTATTTTCGATATAGTGGAGGACACAAGCATTAGAGCCAGTTGCAACGATCGAGGGATAAGCAACACCCATCGCACCATGTTTGCGGAAGATATATTCGATTTCGGCTTCGATTTCGTATTCGTTCACGCCTGGTTTGGCAAACTTGCGGGCGTGGTTGTGGGCGATGGCGGCGATTTTGGCAGCTTCGCGCATCAAGTCTAATTCGGCAGGACTTTTGATCATCCGCAGGGGATGGAGGGTGAGGAAGGGATCTTCAATTGCGATCGGCCCTGTACCGCGTTTACCATAGGAACGGAGCAGCCGTTGCCAATGCTTGATTACTTTATTATTGAGGTTTTCGTCACGCCCCATGTGATAGTAGATTTTGTCCCCTTTCTCTAGATATTGCGGGAGCTTTTCGTCGAGTTCGCTAATGAGATAGGCTTCGTCTGCACCATATTCGGCTTTGGCGGCATCGACACCAACGCGGTATCCCGTCCAGATTTCTTTCTCGCGTTCTTTAGGCTGCACGAACAGGATAAATTTGTGTTCGTCATGGTGAGGGGCGATCACGGCGACGGCGTTAGGTTCGTTGAAGCCTGTCAGGTAGTAGAAGTCACTATCTTGACGATAGACATATTCGACATCATTGTGCATCACAGCCATCGGCGCACTACTGACGATCGCGGTGCCATTGCCAATTTTGGACATGAACTGTTCCCGACGGTGGCGGTATTCTGCTTGCATGAACTTCTAAACCTATGCTGAGTATATTGTTATCTTAGCAATCCTAGACGATTTATAGGTTTCAGATGATTATGAACATATGGCTCGATCCAGTTCGATCGAGTGCTAAATTACTGGGCAATTATTTCAATTATTGAGCATTCGATCGATAATTAACATAACAGTTTTAATCTCTCTAAACATTAGATTATGAGCGATCGCCTGCACCTCATCGAACCTCACATTCAAGACCTGGGCGGATTTGAAGCCCGTCGCTTGCTACCATCAGAGACGCTGACGTTAGTTGGCCCCTTTATCTTTTTCGACCACCTCGGCCCAGCGGTGTTTCCACCAGGCAAAGGTGTAGATGTCAGACCTCACCCACATATTAATTTGGCAACCGTCACCTATTTATTCGAGGGTGTATTGCTGCATCGCGATAGTGTCGGCAGCGTTCAGGAAATTCGTCCTGGTGCGGTGAACTGGATGACCGCAGGACGCGGCATCGTTCACTCAGAGCGGACACCGGATGACGAACGGAGCAAAGAAGCTACCCTACATGGGATTCAAACTTGGGTCGCACTTCCCGATGAGGATGAGGAAACAGACCCCTGGTTTCGGCATCATCCAGCCAGCGAGTTACCAGCTTGGGAGAGTGAAGGTGTATCATTCGTGCTGATTGCAGGTACCGCATCCGGTCGGACTTCGCCTGTGCAGACGTTTTCACCGATGATTTATCTCGATGTGCAACTTGCGCCTGGATCGCAGTTTACGTTGCCGAGTGATTATTCAGAGCAAGCTATTTACAGTGTTACAGCCGGATTGCAAATCGATGGCATGGCACTGGCACAACATCGCCTAGCAGTGCTGGAGCCTGGATCGTCGGTATCAATTGCTGCCCAAAGTTCAGCTCGTTGTGTTGTCATTGGCGGCGAACCTGTTGGCGAACGGCTCAAATGGTGGAATTTTGTGTCGAGTCATTCCGAGCGGATCGATCGAGCCAAGCAAGATTGGCAACAAGGGCATTTTGAGCAGGTGCCTGAAGAAACCGAATTTATTCCCTTACCTGAAGAACCAAATCATCAAGAACAACCACTTTAAACAGTTGACAGTTGACAGTTGCGGATGGAACCTTTGCACTCCAGCGATCGGAGCGAGACGTGCCGATCGGGCGGTCTTCCTCAGCACTCACCTTTGTCACCCGCCCAGATGTGCGTTGCGCGTAGCCGTTAGCGATTCGCTGTCAACACTATGTCTACGGCAGGCTATCGCTAACGGCTACGCGCAAGCCGCAAGCTGTCAACTGTCAACTGTCAACTGTCAACTGTTTAACATACCAGCTTCGAGTTGCAGTTGTCGCGATCGCTCGGTGCGGCTGGCGCGTTGTGCGGGGGTAATTGACGGGTAGCAGCGGGGACAACAGATGCCTGGTTCGTAGTGGGGGGAGGTGAGATCTGCCACAGCGATCGGATCGCCACAGCCCCAGCAGATTTGATAGGTGCCTGGTTCTAGTCCGTGAGTGACGGCGACTCGTTCGTCAAAAACAAAGCATTCACCTTCCCATTGGCTCTGGGTGGCGGGAATTTCTGCTAAGTATTTGAGGATGCCACCCTGGAGGTGGTAGACGTTCTCGAAGCCTTGGGAGAGAAGGTAGGAGGTAGCTTTTTCACAGCGGATACCGCCTGTACAGAAGAGGGCGATATGTTTGTGTTGGTGGGGATCGAGGTGGGTGGCGACGTACTCAGGAAATTCGTTGAAGGAGTTGTTGTGCGGATCGATCGCACCTGCGAAGGTGCCGATTTCGACTTCGTATTGATTGCGGGTATCGATCGCCACTACATCAGGATTGGCGATTAGTGCGTTCCAGTCTTGGGGTTTGACATAGGTACCGACGAGATTGGTGGGATCGACGGTAGGAACACCCAAGGTGACAATTTCTTTTTTGAGTCGGACTTTGAGCCTGTCGAATGGCAGTTTAGTGGCGATCGATTCTTTGTGTTCTAGATCGGTAAAACAGGGATCGGCTCTGAGATAAGCAAAGATGGCATCGATGCTCGATCGAGTCCCCGCAATCGTCCCATTAATCCCTTCAGCAGCCAGCAAAATTGTGCCTTTAATCTGATGCTGCTGACACAGATTTAGCAAGGGTTGACGACGATCTGCGTAGTTAGATAGCTTCACAAATTTATAAAAGGCGGCAATAACTCGATCCATAACTGTTGCTTATTCGTCACATTAATTAATTCTAAGATCGATTGTGGGGATCGGTCTTGCTGTAAACAGTTGACAGTTAACAGTCTAAATAACTCAATTAGATTTACTAATCTATCCTCAATGCTAATTGTCTCACAGCATACAGATTCGATCGATAATATCGGCGATTATATCTAACTAGAAGTTTAATAGCAATTTGTGCTTACTCCAGCCCATGAATATTATCGTGGACGGTCGTTACCAAATTATCAAACGGCTCGGCAAAGGTGGCTTCGCGCATACTTATTTAGCAAAAAATCTGGCTGCACCAGGCGAACCCAAATGTGTGGTGAAGCAACTGCGCCCGAAAGTCGAGCATCCTCGGATGTTGCAGTTGTTCAAGTTGGAGGCGGCAATCCTCGATCGGTTTAAGCACAGTCAGATTCCGAAAACTGTGGAGTGCTTCGAGCATCAGGGCGATTTTTTTATGGTGCAGGATTTTGTTGCTGGAGACGATCTGAGTAAGGAATTTACGATCGGTCATCAGTGGAGCGAGGCGAAGGTAGTTGGATTTCTGCGGGAGATGCTCAAGGTATTGGGTTATGTGCATCAAAAGCAAGCGATTCATCGCGATATCAAACCTGCTAATATCATCCGGCGGTGGGACAATGGGCAATTGTGCTTGATTGACTTTGGGGCGGTACAGGATTTGGAGGGTGATTCATTAGTTCCGACGACTGTGATAGGGACTCCAGGCTATTATGCACCAGAGCAAGCGGAAGGATTAGCTACTTTCGGTAGCGATATTTACGCGTTGGGGATGACGGCAATTCAATTTCTGACGGGACATTACCCGCTCCACTTGCCCAAGAATGCAGCGCATGAGGTATTGTGGCGGGATTTGACGAAGATTAGCGATCGATTGGCAACGATTTTGGAGCAGATGACACGATTTGACTATATCGATCGATATGATTGTACGATGGCAGTATTGGCAGATCTGGAGACATTACCACTAGGATGTGACGACGATATCCCCGTCTCATCAAGTCGCTCGCTCGATGCTGAGTGTAGTCATCAACGATTAACTAATAAAATTATGGCTATGGCGATCCTTGTCGGATTGGGTTTGGTCAGTACCGCTGCGATCGTCAGTCGGGTACAATCTGTGGGAGGCATGGGTGGTGGATCGATTAGCGATTCTCCTTTGGATCTGATGCGCGAATGAGCGGCGATTGGCTACTCACATCTTGCATCAAGACAAAGTTACTAGTATTGAGAGGGTAGAGGGTAGAGGGTAGAGGGTAGTCTTCAGGCAATAATTGCTAGTTTGGGGCAAATTTTGTCAGTTTTATTTACTGTCTTGACGCGCTAAACCCTCGAGAAACCCGAGGAGCGCGCGTCGCTGGTGCAAGATGTGAGTAGCTAAATCTACTCATGCGACCGATCTCATTTGCGGTAAAATCGTTCGATATGACGATCGATAGATTGATAACTATGTCTACTCCATTACGTACCTTTCAAGTCGATGCTCTGCAAGTTGAGGTTTATCGTCAGGAAGCAGATTTAGTCGATAGTCTAGTCCCACAAACCCAGTCTTATCTGAACGAAGTAATCGATAGACAGGGTGCTGCGGCGGCAATTTTGGCGAGTGGTGCTTCACAAATCAAGTTGCTCAAGAATTTGACAACATTTGGCGAGATCGACTGGGGACGGATAACGTTGTTTCATTTAGATGAGTATCTGGGGATTGGGGATACACATCCGGCAAGTTTTCAGTTATTTATGCGAGAATTGGTAGAGCAAAAAGTGACTCTGCGTAAATTCAATTATCTAGCTGGAGACACATTGGAACCGATGGCGGAATGCGATCGCTATCATGGCTTATTATCAGCACAATCGATCGATCTTTGCTTTCTAGGGATTGGTGAAACCGGACATATTGCCTTTAACGATCCAGAAGTGGCAGATTTTAACGATCGCTATCCAGTAAAGTTGGTAAAATTGGCAGACAAGTCGCGACAACAACAGGTAAAAACCGGATTTTTCGATCGAATTGAAGCTGTCCCTCAATACGCCCTCACGCTCACGCTCCCGACGATTTGTCGAGCGCGAAAGATTTGCTGTGTGGCAATGGGAGCGAGGAAAGCAGGTATTATTAAAACTATGCTGACTGGTGAAATTTCGCCAACATGTCCAGCGTCTATCCTGCGGAAGTATCCCACAGCAACATTATATTTGGATGAAGCCGCAGCTAGTATGCTCCAATAACGGACGATTTCGATTGTCACTTAATTAGGAACAGAGTGAATACTCCAGCGTCAAAGCAAAATACAGACAATGAGTAATTACGCTAGCTTAGTAGTAATGCTTTTGATGACGCTAATACTAGTTAGGTAGAGGTAAAATCGGTGAAAGTTGTACAGTCAATCGTGGTTAGTGCTGTTTTATGCCTGAGCAATTCAGTCGTAACTATGGCAAATGTGAGTGGCGCAGTATTAGTCAGTCAGAGTAGTGTCATTACCACCGATGCCGATGGTGGACAAGTTCAATCTACCACGGTGAGTCTCGATCGAGCCGATCTCAGTCAACCACATATCCTGCGGGTACAAGGATCTACGAATAATGCTCCAGTGCGGATGGAGCGAGTAGAGGTAAAAATGAATGGTAAAGTCATCAAAACGATCTCCAACAACTCGCTAGAATTAAACCTCGCACCGATGATGAAAGCGGGACGTTATGAAATAGAAATATCTGGGACTTCACCTCGAATTGAGGATACGATTTCAATTAATTTTACAGGTAAAAATAATAATTTTACTCAGCAGTCTTCTGGTTCTGGTATTATTAACCAGAAACTAGTTATCGATGTCCAGTAATTAAGCTTAACAAAGAACAGAAGCTATGGCTTCGGGGTTGAAATCCCCAACTGGGGCGCGAAGCTCTATGGGGGAAGCTTCCCCCATAGAGCTTCGCTTCTGGAGACCCGTCCAGTACCCTAATAATCCAATTATCAATTATCAATTATCAATTATCAATTATCAATTATCAATTATCAATTAATTTAAATAGCCCCAACTCGAACAAGTCGGGGCTATGGCTCAATCATTATTATTAGTTGTGAACCACAGATAGTAGATCGCCTTAGTGAGATAACGATTGGTGAGATTAGTAACCGAGCGTTCGAGCTGACAATTGGGATTAAGTGCTAGCTTACACGATGGATCGATAAGATCTGTCGTGCCCGTTACTTTTTTTGGGCTGAATTGCCACTTTGCGCGATCGCTACTTCCAATGTTTGAATTGCTTTAGCATACTGTGGGTCGGCAGCAGTAGCAACTTTAGTCCGATCCTTAACCAAGGCTTGAATTTGAGCTTTACTTAGTTTGACTTCTAGATCCGGCTTGATCCCAGCATGATTGATATCTTTACCACTAGGAGTAAAGTATTTGGCGATTGTCACTGCCATTCCTGCCCCATCTGAGAGCGGACGAACAGACTGAACCAACCCTTTGCCAAAGGTAGTCGCGCCTACGAGTTGAGCGCGTTTGTTGTCTTGAAGGGCACCAGCTAGGATTTCACTAGCACTTGCCGAGCCGCCATCTACCAAGACGACTAAGGGTTTTTTGGTAATGGCGGTATTATTGGCAACACTAATATCGCCTGTGCCTTGACGGTTGACTGTCGAAACAATTTTGCCATCATCTAACCACATCCGGGCAATATCGATCGCCCCATAGAGTAAGCCACCAGGATTCGATCGCAAGTCGAGGACATAACCTTTAGCACCTTGACTTTCGAGTTTGGCAATTGCTGTACGCATTTCTGTCGCAGCATTAGCACTAAACTGTTTGAGTCGGATGTACCCAATTCCATTCAGTTCGTTCGGACGATATTTAGCTTCTACGGGGTGAATCTCGATTTGTTGGCGCAACAGGTTGAATTCGAGTGTCTGACGACTGTCGCGTTGAACAGTGAGTTTAACACTCGTGCCTTCCTTGCCTCGGATTAGTTGCACAGCTTGATTTACATCCATACCTGCGGTACTTTTACCATCAATTTTGATGATAATATCCTTGGACAGAATTCCCGCTTTAGAAGCTGAAGTATCTTCGATTGGGGCAATTACTTCCAGCTTTTTGGTTTTCTCATTCTGACTCAGTTGAATCCCCACCCCGATTAATTGCCCAGAGGTTTCGACCTGAAGATCCCGAAATTCTTTGGGATCCATAAAGCGGGTGTAAGGATCGCCCAGATTTTTGAGCATCAACCGGATGGATTTATAAGCCTCTTCCTTGGTCTTATAATTTTTCTGAACGACGTACTGCTTGCGGATTGCCCGCCAGTCTTTTTGATTGAAAGTACCATCGACGTACTGTCGATCGACGATTTGCCACACTTCATCGATCGATTCCTTTGGACTATTCTTGAAGAATGCAACACCTTTGGGAAGATGAAGCCCCGCACCAGTAACCGCTACTGCTGTGAGTACTAATGCAGTGGCACCAATAACTAACCCGTGTTTTTCAATCTTCATGATTTACGTCTAAAATTTAGCAGGAAAGAAAGGTTGATGTGACGAAACGATCTCTAATTTAGCATATATCACCGATCGACAGGGATGATGAGCAATTCACATCTACCGATCTAGATATATTTTTACTACGTGGTAATAAATTAGATGACCGGGCTTGCGCTCCGGTCGGTACCAATTTCGATCGATCGACAGTAGCTATTCTGGTTCCATCCAGCGACCGTCAGCTTTAATCAATGCGATTAATTCACTTACACCATCAGCTTCAGGCACCCGTTTTATCTCATCTCGACCGCGATACAAGGAGATGTAGCCAGGTGTCTTGCCCACATAACCATAATCAGCATCAGCCATTTCTCCAGGCCCATTGACAATACAGCCCATCACGGCAATATCCAACCCAACCAGGTGATTAGTTGCCGAGCGAACTTGGTGGAGGACTTCTTCGAGATTAAATAATGTCCGACCACAAGAAGGACAAGCAACATACTCTACCATCGTTTTGCGGAGTCCTAACGACTGGAGGATACTATAACAGACTGGAATTTCCTTTTCTGGAGCTTCAGTCAGGGACACCCTGAGCGTATCGCCAATCCCTTCAGCTAATAAAGTGGCAATTCCAGCGGTGGATTTGATCCGTCCGTACTCGCCATCACCAGCTTCGGTGACTCCCAAGTGAATCGGGTAATCCATTCCGGCTGCATCCATCCGTTGAGCGAGCAGTCGGTACGCTGCTAGCATCACGGGGACGCGAGAAGCTTTCATCGAGATCACTAGATTGTGAAAGTCAAAAGATTGACAGATGCGGATACATTCCAGGGCAGACTCGACCATCCCTTCGGGTGTATCCCCATAGGTAAATAACATCCGTTCGGCTAGAGAACCATGATTGACCCCAATCCGCATCGCTTTATTTTGGTCTCTAAGTGAGATTACTAGCGGTTCGAGCATATCTCGAATATTATCGCCAATTTCCGCAAATTCCGCAGCAGTATATTCTATGCGATCGGGTTTGGGCTTCTCAAAGACGTACAATCCTGGATTGATCCGCACCTTATCTACGTGCTTGGCAACTTCTAGAGCGATTTTCATCCCATTATGATGAACATCGGCGACCAGTGGGACGATCTGATATGTATCGAGCAGTTTTTGTCTAATCTGAGCCAGAGCTTTGGCGTGTACCATACTGGGTACCGTCACGCGGACGATTTCACAGCCGATCTCGTGGAGACGGCGAATTCCCGCTACTGCGCCATCGATATCCAGAGTATCTTCATTGATCATCGATTGGACAACTACTGGGTTGTTGCCGCCGATAATTATGCTTCCAACCGCTACAGGACGGGTCTGACGGCGATGAATTGTGGTATCTGTACCTAAGTTACTATAAGCGGACTGAGTGGGTGCTGGAAGGGTCTGCATATACAAACGGCGTTGAGGTGGAGGCAATTATCTCCCCTTTAGCTTGCCACAACTTGGGCATTTGGTGTGAATGCAGGTTAGGGGTGAGGGGGCAATGCCCGATCTTGGGGTTTGACAATGACGCAGGCTTACTTTACTGTAGTGTCTTGAGTAGCGCGATGTGTGGGCTGGCAACAACGAAAGCATACAGCAGCCGAACATTGACGAGCGGCATTAGCCTCTGCTTGCTATTATCGATCGCTACATAGCTGTTAAAATAGGGAGACGCTGCTACAGTCATTCAATCTTGTCATGCCGATTCCAGACTGCCTAGTTGTGCCGTCCACTAGATCGAATCTCAATTCCCCCCCCCGAATCCGCCTAGTTGTTGCGTGTAATCTGCAATCATGTTTAATCAGCGTAATGATTATCAGCCAAAATTTTTGCGCGAAATGCAGTTGGGGCTGGTAGTCTACAGCGGTGTATCCTTGGCGATCTACACTCATGGTATTTGCCAAGAGTTCTATCATGCGGTGCGCGGACGAGGTATTTATAAGTTGGTCAAGGCATTGACAGATGCTGATTTGGTCGTCGATCTGATTTCGGGAAGTTCGGCAGGTGGCATTAATGGTATTTTACTTGGATATGCGATCGCTAATAGCAACGAACGGGAACTGGTAGATTTCAGTGCTTTTGCCAAGATTTGGCGCACCAGTGGAGATTTACTCAAGTTACTCCAAAAGCCTCAGCTATTTAAATCCCAAATTGGCAGTGCCAGTTCCAATAGTGAAAGCTTTTATCAACGCGGATTGCTGCTAACATTAATTAAAGCGATCGAGTATAAACTCCCACGTTCACAGCAAGAATGGTTTTCGCCTACTAAGGAATTAGATCTAGCGATCGCGGCTACTGATTATCTAGGCAAAGTCGATCGGAAATTAGATGAAAATCGGCTAAATTTGACATCAAAGAATCATCGCACCCTGTTTCGGCTCAAGCATCGCCCAGGGCGTAAAGAGCCATTCAATCCTTACTATAACGACCCAACTTTACCACGCACACCAAATGATACATTTCAAGCTTTGGTGAAGTTGTGTCAGATTACTGCGGGAACTCCAGTGATTTTTCCACTGGTAGAAGTAGACTTAAACGATCGATTAAATTTGGTCGATCGTCAATTGGTAATTTGGGGAAAATTATCCAAGCATTATGATCCAGATTTGCCGACACGGAGCGATAAATTATATTTTCTAGATGGTGGGTTGCTCGATAATACGCCGTTGACTTGCCTGATGAAGGAAGCATATTATCGATTACCCAGTCGTCAGGGGCAACGAAAATTATTTTATGTCGATCCCAATCCCGAATCTTTGAACGACAGACTGCAATTGAGTAGCAAGAAACAATCGCGGATCGGGCAAATTCTCCAAGCCGCAGCTTTATCGATTCCGATCCATCAGAGTATTACCAACGATCTCCGCACGATTCACGAACATAATCATAAGGTGCGCCGTTATCAAACACTAATCGATCGAGCTGAAGTCGAAATTGACGAGCAGCAACTATTAGAAAGTGGAGATCGCACTCAATCGCGAATTCATTTACGGGGGCGACTGTTTGATTTTCGCGATCGAAATTTACCATTACTACTTCAGGCAGATTTAGGATCTCAAAATACTCAATATTCAGTCGTACTCGATAAGATAGATGGAATATTAACTAATAAATTCACGCCGGGGCAAGATCGCCAGCACTATCATAAGTTGCTAGAGCGATTTGAGTCACAAGTCATCGATCTGGATGTCGAATATAGTATGCGGCAGCATTTTTATCTAATCGATCGAATTGCCGTATTAGCTATAAATTCTGATGCCGATTCCCGCCAAAAACTTGAATATTTATCAAAGCAATTAAGCTGTAATATTAAGCTGCTAGAAGTGGTAAAAGCTAGTCTAGAGTTATTACTGAGCGATCGAACTGTGAGTAATTACTTTTACTATTTAATCAATCAAGAATCAAACGATCGGCGTTTGCGTGCCTTGGTATATGAGCTAATCTTCCGGTTACACCGATTCCTATTAGATTCAACTAGATTTGAAACATTTACCCCAAATGATTCATCTGGAGCAAATCTGGAAACTATTCCAGTTTATTTCTGGCAAGATCTACCAGAATTAGCCGCAACAACCGATCTATCAGGAATATATCAACGAGATCGCTGGCTATCACAGACGCAAATTTCCAGCGTCTTTGCCCAACTAAAACAGCGGATTGCCGAGCTACAACAAAGTACCGATCTCCGACTACTAATTTGGACAGATCGGCGGCTGGAGGATGATACAGAGCGAAATCAGAGCTTTCCCAGTATCTTGAAACAAATAGGATTGGCAGCCGAAGTGACGATCGAAAGATTGGGAGAGCGATACACCGATAAATTATTAAAGTATTGGCACACTTTTGAATATATCGATCGAGAACTATACCCATTTGAATATCTCACTAGTTTAAGTGAGAAAGCCATAATTAACCCGATCTGTATTAGTCCAGACAATGCTCAACTAGGGATTGGTAGTGGCAAAACTACTCATCAAAAACTCGGTGCAGATAAATTATACAATATTGGTGGTTTTTTTAAAAAATCATGGATATCTAACGATCTGTTGTGGGGACGTTTAGATGGACTAAATCGGATTTTAGAAACCATCATTACGCCTAAATCCGTAACTGCTTTTGCTGGGTTTGTCCAACGAGAAATCATCCGGTTGAATTGTAGTCAATTCCAATATTTAGACTGGCTGATTACTGAGTCGCTCCCCCATCTATCTGGGAGTGAACGTCAAGTAATCAGTCAGCATTTAGAATATTTATCTCAACCTGGACTGAGGATCGATCGGCTCGAACTCCGTAAGATTTTAGCAAATTTTGTGTTAGCTGGACAGCGAGAAATATTGACTAGTGATTTTCACTCAGTTATTGAGGGTATGGATGAACAACCAGGTTGGTGGCGATTGCCTGGAGACAGTCCAGCCTTAACCGAAAATTTGATTTTCAACCCCAGTGATGCCGTCACCCCATCATTAGTGCCGACTTCAAATCCTAATACAATCGTGCGGATTATTCAACAGTCTCTCACCAATTTAACCCTACAACAACAGCATTTTTTTCGCCATCAATATCGAATTGGTGTTGAGAAACTTTGGAAAAATATGCCCTTGGGAGTATCGATCGATATATGTACTAAAATTGTCTTAATTCTACGGAATTTACTAGTTAAACTATTTAGGACATCTGCTCGCACTCAAACAATGCGTCATCCTATTTATCACTGGCTCGATGGTAGCCTGCAATCTATCTACTGGTGGCTTCAAGGTGGCAGCATCAAACTAGGCGCAGTCCACAGGAGACCCCGAATCGTTCTGTTACAACTTTTGGGGATGGCTACGGCGATTGGTGGCATAGTTTTAGCCTTTTTATTATCGCCGCTGTGGTTATTATTATCTCTACCAAGTGCTGTCGCTTGCTGGTTTTTACAAACTATGCGCCTGAAACGCTTAACTAGTAGCAAGACTAGTCCATTCTTACCACAATCGCGCTCGCGCTCCGAGGGATAGGGGGACTTTAAATTAATTGATAATTGATAATTGATAATTGATAATTGATAATTGATAATTGATAATTGGGTTTGTAGGATGGGGATTTAACCCCCTACTCTTTGTTCTTCGCAATAAAAATGGGATGCTCGAGTGATTTCTCTGACTGGGATGATTCGTGTTGCTGGATTATTTTAGATCTAGTAAACCTTGCTCTTTGAGCTTGGGATTGAAGCGAATTTCTGTTTTGACACCACGCTGTTGAAGTTTAGTGATGATGGTGTCTTCGACTCGTCTGGCTACCTGCTTGAGTAGCTTGATTTGAGCTAAACCATCGAGATCGGGGAAGCTGGCACTTTCGGCTGTTGTCATGGCATAATTGGTGGAAATCGGGTCTAACCACACAGAATTAGCCTCACCATTGCCCAGCGGGACACTAGCATTTTCGGCAATCCAGGCTGACTGAACACTTTCGAGAAATGTCCGATTTGGACGATCGATCGTCGTTGCTTTTACCCAATAACAATGTTCGGGTTGTCTGACTAGATGCTGTTTGAGACTTAGATAAATGTCGCGTGAATAACCAACAAATTGTAATACTCGATCGCGATCGAAGATCGCATAAATACCAATTTTACTTTGGAGGGTGTCAGGCAATTCTCCCGCATCATCAATGTAAGGTAAAAATTCCAAGCTATCTAAACTCGGACTATCGGTAGTCGATGACATAATTCTTAAACAGTTGACAGTTGATAGTTTGGTGAATTTTGGATTTGAAAATTTAATTAATAATTTAGGGATTAATTATCTATCTAGCATTCCCACTGACACCTAATTAATCCCGACTTTTCTGATAGATTGCACATAGCCGACTTGGCTGAAAAATCTTTGCAGCAAACATAAAGTTAGGCGGTACATTGATAATTAGATACTCTGGCGATTGATGATATTGTTCGAGATCCGCAGGCATTCCTTTTGGTGTACCTGGACTATATGGGACTGGTTGAAACAATATTTCAGTAAATGTTACTGCTTGAGAATTAGCTTGCTCTGCGACTTGCTGAATAAATTTTTCACCAGTTAGTAAACTAAATAATATTGCTTTTACCTGCGGATCGAGAGTGAAACCACCATCAAAGTTTTCAATTACTTTTATTTTCATAGATAAGTAGTTGACGATCGCGATCGATTATTATTTATTAAAGCTGCTTTTTAATAGCTCAACCCATCGAGTCAGTAGGAATTACCCACCTGACTCGATCGAGATAACTACAAGCTTAACTGTCAAATTTAGACAGTTGTAATATCCTTTTCCTTTTCAGCTAATACCTGCTCGACTTTAGCTCCATACTTATCGGTTAGCTTTTGAATTTTATCTTGGAGATCCTTGGATTCATCTTCAGAAATCTCGCTAGATTTTTCCTGCTTCTTGACGAAATCGATCGCATCGCGGCGGATATTCCGAATCGAGATTTTACCTTCTTCGGCGTATTTACCAGCCTGTTTGACAAATTCTTTGCGACGTTCACCAGTTAATGGGGGAATATTTAACCGAATTGTCGAGCCATCGTTGTTGGGAGTCAAGCCAATATCTGAGAGCGAAATCGCTTTCTCGATCGTACTCATACTACTGCGATCGAACGGTTGGATCGTAATCGTCGTTGAATCGGGAGTCCCGATATTTGCCAGAGCTTTTAATGGAGTGGGAGTACCATAATAATCGATCGAGATGCGATCGAGCAAACTCGTACTCGCGCGTCCGGTACGAATCGTATTAAATGAGCGACTGACAGACTCAATCGCTTTCTGCATATGACCTTCGACATCAGCAAATTTCACAAGAAACTCCTATAAATGTACCAATTGTTTCACCAGCTACCACCCGTTGAATATTCCCCCGTTCCAATAAATCGAACACGATAATGGGAATATTATTTTCCCGACACATCGCAATTGCCGTAGTATCCATCACCCGCAAGTCCTGAGTGAGAACGTGACTAAATGTCAGGCTTTGAAACCGTTTCGCATCAGGATTTACCTGTGGATCGGCATCATACACGCCATCAACTTTGGTAGCCTTAAAAATTACATTAGCATCGATCTCGGCTGCTCGGAGCGCAGCGGCGGTATCAGTTGTAAAGAAAGGATTACCAGAACCCGCTCCAAATATCACTACTCGCCCTTTTTCGAGATGGCGGATTGCCCGCCGCCGGATATAGGGTTCAGCGACTTCCTGCATGGCGATGGCTGTCTGGACTCTAGTTGGTACTCCCTTCTGTTCTAACGCGTCCTGGAGGGTAATAGCATTCATCACAGTGGCAATCATCCCCACATAGTCGGCCGTAGCTCGATCCATTCCTTTCGCCGAAGCTTTGACTCCACGGAAAATATTTCCACCACCAACAACGATGGCGACTTGGACACCTGTGGCGACGACTTCGGCTACTTCTTGGGCGATGGCTTGAACAATTGTCGGATCGATACCGTAGCCAAGATCGCCCATCAGGGCTTCCCCGCTCAATTTGAGCAATACCCGTTGGTAAGTCGTCCCCATCTTGTTTATTTTCTCAACTCAAATTTTCTCACACTTAGAATAACAGGAAATGGCGATCGTTTGTGGATGGTAGAGGGTGGATGGTGGATGGTGGATAGTGGATAGTAGAAGTTGGCAATCTAAAAATTGTGGTTTAGCCGATTCCTGACGCGCAATGCGCGTTAAACTCTATTCACCATCCACCATCCACCATTCACTCGCTCATGGATTATTATATCGCTCCAGCTTTTCTCGACAAATTAGCCGTACACATCACCAAAAATTTTCTCGACTTACCTGGGGTAAAAGTACCGCTGATTTTGGGCGTACATGGACGCAAAGGCGAGGGAAAAACTTTTCAGTGTGAATTGGTATTCGATCGAATGAAGGTGGAAGCAATCCACATTTCGGCGGGGGAATTGGAAAGTCCCGATGCGGGTGATTCGGCGCGATTGATTCGGTTACGGTATCGCGAAGCCGCCGAAATCATCAAGGTGCGGGGGAGAATGGCGGTATTAGTCATCAATGATATCGATGCTGGTGCGGGGAGATTCGATCAAGGAACTCAATATACAGTAAATACGCAGTTGGTTAATGCCACGCTGATGAACATTGCGGACAATCCGACAAATGTGCAGTTACCTGGTAGCTATGATTCGACTCCTTTGCCTCGGATTCCGATTATTTTAACTGGCAACGATTTATCGACGCTGTATGCTCCATTAGTCCGAGATGGACGGATGGATAAATTTTATTGGGTACCGACTCGCGATGACAAAATTGGGATCGTTAGTGGTGTATTTGCTCCCGATAATATTTCAGGGCGAGAAATTGTCGGTTTAGTCGATCGATTCCCAGAGCAAGCAGTTGACTTTTTTGCAGCGATCCGCGCGCGGATTTATGACGAACAAATTAGGGATTTTATTCAACAAGTAGGTTTGGAAAGAGTCGCGATGGAAGTCGTCAATCCTGCCAGTGGCATCAAGCCTACTTTTCCTAAGCCTTATTTTACGATCGCTCGATTGATTGAATTTGGCAATCTTTTAGTGCAAGAGCAAAAAGCTGTTTCTGAAAGTAGACTAGTTGAGGAATACAATCGCGTCCGCTATGGTGCCTCATCTAAATCTTTTTAGATCGACATTGGTGCGGTATGGCTGCTGCCTAACACACCCTACACCGATTTAGCTTCTCAGTTAGGATTGCTATATCAACTATCAACTATCAACTATCAACTATCAACTATCAACTATCAACTATCAA